>Ga0070741_10010586_pt1 | contig 17353 bp, 19 predicted proteins | sample Coa_R1_4_FD_66440 | JGI IMG/M metagenome (GOLD analysis project Ga0070741, IMG submission 66440) | Surface soil microbial communities from Centralia Pennsylvania, which are recovering from an underground coalmine fire - Coalmine... | ecosystem: Environmental > Terrestrial > Soil > Unclassified ...
TAATGAAAAACAGAAGCGGCCAGAGCAGCGTCGGCGTGTCCGTCTGTTAGCACTTCGACAAAATCCGATGGCTTCCCCGCCCCGCCGGAAGCGATAACCGGAATGGTAGTTGCCTTCGCGACTGCGCGCGTGAGCCCGCAATCAAAGCCAGTTTGAACGCCGTCGGTATCCATCGATGTCAATAAGATCTCGCCAGCGCCGAGGGATTGACCTTGCTGCGCCCATTCGACAGCATCGATTCCTTCGTTATGACGGCCGCCCTTTGTGTAAACACTCCATTTGCCTGGACCAGAGCGCCTGGCGTCAATTGCCAAGACAACGGCTTGCGCGCCGAATTCGAGGCTCAATTCACGAATTAATTCGGGCCGATGAACGGCAGCCGTATTGACACTAACCTTGTCGGCGCCAGCAAGAATAATTTTGCGCGCGTCAGCCACATTGCGCAAGCCGCCGCCGACCGTTAAAGGAATGAAAACCTGACTGGCAGTTCGTGCAACCAGATCGGCCATGATGTCTCGGGCATCGCTGGAAGCTGTGATGTCGAGAAAGACAAGTTCGTCGGCTCCCTGCGCGTTGTACCGCTCCGCGAGTTCGACAGGATCACCTGCGTCGCGAAGGCCGATGAAGTTGACACCTTTGACAACACGTCCGCCGGTCACGTCCAAACAAGGAATAATGCGCTTCGCCAACATCTACAAACTGAGAAAGTTCTCCATGACCTGAAGACCGACCGGGCCGGATTTCTCAGGATGAAATTGCACGGCGTGGACATTTCTACTTTCGATTACTGCACTGAACGAGTGCATGTAAGTGCATGTTGCGGCAGTGGCCTCATTCACCGGGGCGTAATAACTATGTGCGAAGTACGCAAACGCATTGTCAGGAAGACCCTGCAAAAGGCGGCAACAACGCGCCGGAGACAAAGAGTTCCAACCCATATGGGGAATGCGGCCCTCGCCGGTGAATCGCTTGACGGAACCTTGAAACACGCCTAAGCCAATACTCCCCGGGGATTCTTCGCTTTTTTCGAACAAACATTGCAAACCAACGCAGATGCCGAGGAATGGAACGCCGAAGCGGATCTTTTCAAGAAGCGGTTCACGAAGAGCGAGGTCGTCTATGGCATGCATCATTTGACCAAAGTGGCCTACACCGGGAAGAATTACTTTTGTCGCCGACCGGACAACCTGTGGGTTGTTTGTCACTTCGTACTGCACATTCAGCTTGTCCAGCGTATTCTGAACCGAGCGCAAATTTCCAGCGCCGTAATCGACAATCGTCGTCATAGGGCAGCCGTTCTCATAACAAGCCTTTGGTGGAGGGCAACTGATCCTTCAAGCGTTCGTCGGTAGAGCAGGCGTAGCGCATCGCACGGGCGAAGCATTTAAAAATCGCTTCGATTTTGTGGTGGTTCGACCGGCCATAGACCACCTTAGCGTGAAAGTTTGCGCCGACATGGTTCACAAAACCTTCGAAGAAATCGTGCAGCAATTCGGTTTGTAAATCACCTACACGCACCACATTCACCTGCTGGTCGTAGACGAGCGCCGGACGGCCCCCAAGATCGACCGCGACAACGGCGAGAGATTCATCCATGCTTTGGACGAAGTATCCGGCGCGATTGATGCCGCGACGGTCGCCAAGCGTTTTAGAAAAAAGATCGCCTAAAACAATTCCCGTGTCTTCCACCGTGTGGTGCTGATCTACATCGAGATCTCCGCGCGCCTGCAGCTCCAAATCAAAAGCGCCATGCTTAGCAAACAATTCCAGCATGTGATCGAGAAAGCGGATGCCAGTTGAAACTTTATAGGCACCACTACCTTCGAGGCGCAAGAATCCGGAAATTTGCGTTTCATTCGTATTGCGCTCGATGCCGCCTTCTCTCATTGACCGCTGCGATACGCTGCTTCAACTAACACTTCTAGTTCGTTAATGTCGGAAATGACGGCGAATGCACCAAAACCTCGCAGCAGATCGCCGATTTCCCGATGCCGTGGATTGTGTGGCGTCGATACACCGATAAATGGAACGCCGGCGGACTGAGCGCTGCGCGCGTCATCGACGGTGTCCCCGAGATACCAGATCGTTTTGCCCACATGCTGCTGCTGAATGAGATGCAGGCCGTCCGGCGCTGGCTTCGGGTTAACCACAGATTCATCAGTGACTAGAGGATCGAAGTTAATATGAGCAGCGTAGCGGCCTAACGTCGCGTCGGCCTCGTATTTCGCGCGCCCGGTGAAAATGGCGAGCGTGGCGCGTTCCCCAAGCCGCTCAAGCAGGCCGGCTTCCGGCATCCATTTCTCACGGCTAATTAAGCCATCATTGTTTTCACCGAGAAAAATCTGATTGAAATATTCGACGACCGCGGCGTATTCCACCGAACCCCCGCGATCTGAAATCAATCGATGAGAGAGAAGCCAGTCGTTATTCCAGCCGCCGGCATTCTTAAAATTCTGGATCTCATCGTGCGAGACGGTTTGTCCGCTGAAATGCTTGACCGTTTCGCGAATGGCCTCGCGATACGATTCCATAACTTCTACAAGGACGCCGTCCATGTCGAAAACCAGCACGCCAGGAGAGCCCGGATGAACTACCAAATCTGCTCCAATTCATCGAGAAAACGTTGGATCTGATCTCGCGTCCCGATGGTGACACGCACAGCACCCGGAAGTTCGTAGCTACGATCGCGAACAAGGACGCTGCGGCTGCGTAGTTGATCGCGCACTTCGATGGCGCGGTTGCCAGCCTGGAACAGCACAAAATTCGCGTGACTTTTGATGTAAGGAATTTTTAGACTCTCCAGCCCAACATAGAGGAGTTCGCGGGCAGCCAAAACTTCCAGCACATAGTCTTCGACAAACTTTGTGTCCTGCACCGCGATGCGGGCCGCCATAGCTGCGACGGAATTAACACTATAAGGTGATTGCGCCTTTTTGATGTGTGCCATGTTTTCCGCTTGGGAGAACAGGCAACCGCAACGCATGCCCGCCATGCCATAGGTTTTCGAAAATGTACGGCTGACGAATAGATTCGGGTGATCGGCCAGCAGCGGCAGAAGAGTGACACCGCTGAATTCGTAATACGCTTCGTCAATGAGGACGGCAGCATTTACGGCTTTTTCCAGGATTTTTTCTATACCGGAAATATTCGTGCCGGTGCCCGTCGGATTATTTGGATTGCTCACAAAAATAGCCCGAGTGTCGGGTGTAATTCGATCAAGCAATTCCTGAAGCGGAAACGCCAACGTCTCGGCGCGGTAGTCAATTTCGCCGATTGCCGCTCCTGCAAGCTGGCTGTAGAACCGATACATTGCGTACGATGGCTTCAAAACGATTACTTCCGCGCCGCTATCAATGTACGTATTGACGAGCAGTTGAATGGCTTCATCAGTACCGTTGGTAAGAGTTAATTCACTCGTCTTGACGTCGAAGTGCCCAGCCAAGTCTTCCAACGCGTTGTCATATTCGGGATAGATACTCAGATCAGCCGCGGTTAGATAACGCTTGATGAAGTCAATGACGTGAGGCGGGGCGCCCACAGTGTTTTCATTGAAGTCCAGCCGCAGCTTATTGCGCCGGCCACCAGTCGGCGGATGATAGGGCTTCATGCGCAATACTGCTTCGCGCGGCGTGAGTGTCTTCGGTCGCGCTTCCGGTTTAACTTCGAGTGTCGATTTACTGGACAGAACGAACCTCCACGGCGCGGGCATGCGCCTCAAGACCTTCAGCACGAGCGAGTGTTGTAATTGTCGGCGCAAGCTCGTCCAAAGCTGCGTGAGAAAGCTGTTGAACGGAAATCATCTTCACAAAATCGTAAGGCGTAAGTCCGCCGCGCAGACGGGCAGCAGCCATTGTGGGCAAGACGTGACTCGGCCCGTTGGCGTAATCGCCGGCCGATTCCGGAGTGCTCGGACCGAGGAAAACGGTCCCTGCGTTTTTGATCTGAGGCAGCAACTCAGGATGGTGCAGGCTGAGATGCTCAGGAGCAAGGTCATTCGCGTGCGCAATTGCGCTGTTTAGGTCCGAGAAGACGGCAATAAGGCCACGATTTTCGATAGACTCCCGAGCGATGGCTGCCGTGGGAAGGGTTTTCAATTGTTCTTCAATCTCGCTGGCAACCGCCTTAGCCAAGTCCATTGAGCTTGTAAAAAACATCGCTCGCGCTTCTACGTCGTGTTCTGCTTGGGCAAGCATATCGGCGGCAATAATCTTGGGATCGCCACCAGCCGCAATAATCAAAATTTCCGTTGGACCAGCAAGAAAGTCGATGCCCACGTCGAACTCTTGAGCAACCAACCGCTTAGCAGCAGTCACATATGAATTGCCCGGACCCACGATTCGGTCCACTTTGTGTATCGTTTGAGTTCCGATGGCGAGTGCCGCAATGGAGTGCGCGCCCCCAACGCGAAAAAACTCCTTGATGCCCAGCAAATGGGCGCAGGCAAGAATTTCCGGTGAAGGCTTCGGCGACGTAACCACGATCCTGGGCACGCCGGCAACTTGCGCGAGCACAGCGGTCATGAGCAGCGTGGAAGGAAGCGGATAGCGGCCCGACGGGACGTAACAGCCGACGGAGTCGAGCGGCCTCACAATCCACCCAAGCTTTCGCCCCGAGGAAAACTCTCGAAAACACTCGCGCGGCATCTGGGCTTCGGCGAACTCACGAATATTAGTAATTGCCCGTTTAGCGGCCTGCATAAAATTCGGTGAGATATCTTTCGCAGCAGCAGCAAGTTCTTCGTCTGTTAGTCGTAATGGCAAATCCCCGAGGCCATCGAATTCACGCGCATAGCGCAGAACCGCCCAATCCTGTTCCGTAGCGACGGCACTAATGATGCACCGAACAGCTTCATCGCTGCCGACAACCATAGTTCGACGCATTTGAGAAAGATGCGACCCACGCTGATCAATAATTCGAATCACGCTGCCCGTCACATCACAATTTTGTTCAAGGGATATTCGACAATCCCTTGCGCTCCCGCTTCTTTGAGTCGCGGGATGATGTTGCGAACCATCATCTCATCCAAAATCGTGTTCACTGCCACCCACTCCTCATCGCTCAATTGCGAAATCGTCGGATTCTTTAACGCGGGTAGTACGGATAATACGGTCGCCAAATCGGCACGCTTGACATTTAACATCAAACCGACTTTGCCCAGCGCATTCATCGCGCCTTCAAGCAACATTTTGATGTCTTCCAGTTTGCGCCGCTTCCAATCGTCAGCCCAGGAATCGACGTTAGCGATGAGTTGCGTGTTCGATTCGAGTACCGTCTCCAAAATGCGCAGTTTGTTGGCGCGCAAAGAAGAACCTGTTTCTGTAACTTCAACGATGGCGTCGGCGAGTTCGGGCGGCTTGACTTCCGTTGCACCCCAACTGAATTCAACCTTGGCTTGAACGCCCTTTGTACCTAGATAGCGTTTTGTGGTTGCGACTAGCTCCGTCGCGATAATCTTGCCCTGCAGGTCTTCCACCCTGCGATAAGGCGACGATTCCGGCGCAGCCAGCACCCAGCGAACCTTTCCGAAGCTCTGCTTCGCGTAAATAAGATCCGCGACGGTTTCGACGTGCGCCTCATTCTCTTCAACCCAATCGCGCCCGGTTAAGCCAGCGTCGAGCACGCCGTCTTCCACATAGCGTGCCATTTCCTGCGCCCGGATCAACATGCACTCGATCTCAGGGTCGTCAATCGACGGGAAATAGCTGCGGCTGCTTGTGGCGATGTTAAAACCGGCACGCCGAAAAAGATCGATGGTTGCGTTTTCGAGACTTCCCTTCGGAATCCCGAGCTTCAGTTTCAAACTTTTACTCCGTATACGGCGTTCGGATCATAAACCGGTGTTTCATTGCTGACCCAGTCACCGTTTTCCAACCTTCGATAGAAGCAACTCTCATAGCCGTTGTGGCAAACGCCGGGGCCAATCGGCTCGGCTTCAATCAGCAGAGCGTCACCATCACAGTCGGTGGAAATTGCTTTCAGATTCAGGTAATGACCGGAGCTTTCTCCCTTAGTCCATAACTTCTGCCGAGAGCGGCTGAAGAATGTGACGTGCCCGCTAGCAATTGTTTTGTCCAATGCCTCGCGATTCATGTACCCGACCATCAGAACGCGACGGGTCGCCGCGTCCTGAACCACGGCTGTAATGAGGCCATTTTGTTTACCAAAATCCAGGAGATCGCTCATTGGTGTCCTTGAAAACAGTGTCTCTGAAAATGAAAAGCCCGCCGATAAGGCGGGCCCATCGCAATTTCGAAATCAGACTGAACGCGCGGCTCGCCTATTAGACCAACGAAACGTGGTGGTGATGGCGATGAGCGTTGCAGATCATCAAATCGAAGTATACCTCGACCGCCCAATAGAACGAATTTCCTTTAAAACATTTTTAGGCGAAAATGCTTAATGAGATCCTGTGGAAGGACTGTGGAAGGTTTTTAGGAATGAGGCGCGCGCGAGCGATGTGTTGGCGGATGCGCATTTTCCTCTAGTATTTATACGATTTCGCCTTGAGGCGCACTGCATCAGGATTTAGAGTTGTCGAGTCACCACATGGCTGTTCGCGATATCAGCGCCGGATCTGCCAGTAACATTCTGGCGCTGCCTGACAATATCGACGCGGAGCGCTTTGTTTTAGGCGCCATCATGAGCAACGACACTGCGTTTTTGCAGGTCGCGGGCGTAATTAGCGCGGACGATTTCAGTCTGGAAAAGCACAAGCGCATTTTCCTGCGTATGTCCGAGCTGCAGGAGCGTGGCGTCAAGATCGACCGCGTGACGGTCGCCAACGAGCTGATGAAACAGGGGCAGCTTCAATCAGTTGACGGACTCAGCTACCTGGTTTCGCTGGATGACGGACTTCCGGCCCTTTATAACCTGGACAACTACGTCGCCATCATCCGGGAGAAATCCCTGTTGCGCCGCATCATCTCGGTTTCGCAGGACAGCATCAACCGTTGCCTATCTTGTGATGAAGATCCAAAACAGATCCTCGGCGCAGTTGAAGAGGCTTTCATCAAGCTCGGCGATGTCCAGACCAGGAATTCGCTCGCGACGCCGGCGCAAATTATCACTGAATACGAGGGCGGCATCAATGCCTTCCTCGATACCAGCAAACGGATCAAGGGTATCAGCACCGGCTATCTTAAGTTCGACGAGATGACCGGTGGATTGCGAGAAGGCGAGCTCATCATTTTGGCCGCGCGGCCGGCAATGGGCAAGACAGCCTTGGCCTTAAACATCGCGCAGCACGTGGCGACAAACCAGAAGAATCGCAAGGCGGTTGCTGTATTTTCACTCGAAATGTCAAAGGAATCGTTGCTTACCCGTATGCTATGCGCTTCGGCTAGGGTTGACCAGCAACGGTTTCGGGCCGGCTACTTGAACGCAGACGAACGGCACTTGTTGCGCGAGTCAATGGTTGAGTTGGTGGAAGCCCCCCTGTTCATCGACGACACGGCTGGCACGAACCTAATGGACATTCATTCCAAGCTGCGGCGGCTCCAGGCCGAGAACGATCTGGGCTTGGTAGTCATCGATTACTTGCAACTCATGCAAGGTCGCGGCCGCTTTGAAAATCGTGTTCAGGAAATCAGCTCGCTGTCGCGCGGGTTGAAATTGATGTCTAAAGAGCTGCGTGTGCCGTTTCTGGTGCTTTCGCAGCTTAGCCGCGCGCCAGAGTCAAGAACGGGAGACCATCGTCCGATGCTAAGCGACTTGAGAGAGTCGGGCTCGATCGAACAAGATGCCGATATGGTCGCGTTCATTTTTCGCGAAGAAGTTTATCGACCGGATAAGGAAAGCCTCAAAGGCATTGCGGAACTCATTCTTGCCAAACAGCGCAATGGCCCAACAGGACGGCTCAAACTGGCTTTCCTGAATCGTTATACGAAATTTGAAAACATGTCCGCAGACGTCGGTGACGACGTGCAAGGTTTCGAATAGAACAATCTAGAAGCGCAAGCAGATCTTGCCGAAGTGCTGCTGGCGTTCCATATGGCGGAGAGCGTCTTGGTACTCGGTCCACGGGAAGACGCGATCAATGATCGGCTTAATGCGGTGGAACTCAATCGCGCGAATCATGCGTTCCAACATCGCGCGCGAGCCCACGTAAATTCCCTGGACGCGTATCGAGTTCATCAAAATTGGAGTCGGCGAAAGAACCGGTTCAACTCCACTCAGCACGCCGATAACGCTAATAGTTCCGCCGGGGCGAACAGCGCGCAGCGATTTCAAAATGGTGTCGCTGCCGCCCACTTCGACAACTTGATCCACGCCAACTCCATCAGTTAACGCGCGAGCTTCTTCTTCCCACTTCGGTTTGGCCTTGTAATTTATGGTTTCTGACGCGCCCAATGACGTCGCCCGCTCCAATTTCTCGTCCTTGCTGGAGGTGATGATCGTTCTCAGGCCACCCGCTTTCGCGAACTGCAGAGCAAAAATAGAAACCCCGCCCGTGCCTTGGAGCAGTACGCTTTCGCCTGGCAGCCTGGGCTCCTCTTCGAACAATGCATGCCAAGCCGTTACTGCTGCACAAGGCAAGGTGGCCGTTTCTTCGTCGGTGAGGGAGGCGGGCGACTTCACCAACCCGTCTTCTGAAAAACACACATATTCGCGCAGAATGCCGTCAATCCCGCCTCCCAATGCCGACGCGCCCTTTTCGCGCGTGACAGGACCGTCGATCCATTTCTGCATGAACGAAGCTACGACGCGATCGCCTGGTCGAAAACGCGTGACGCCAGGACCAACTTGATCAACAACCCCTGCCCCGTCGGAAAGCGGAATCATCGGGCGCTTAAGTTTAGGATTGTATTTACCCTCGACTACGCGTAGGTCTCGAAAATTCAAGGATGCCGCTGTCATCCGCACCAGCACCTGACCAAAGCCTGGTGCGGGCTTTTCGATCTCGGTTATTTCAAGTCGATCGATTCCGAATTCGCGAATCTCAAACTGTTTCATGCTTCATGCCGCTGGTGAACTCAATGAGTTGTTCCAGCTTGCGGCGGGCCGCGCCCGATTCAACCGATTCAGTGGCTATGGCGACGGCAGATTTCAGATCTTGAGCACGTTGAGCGAGGAAAAGAGCCGCAGCCGCATTGGCTACTACGATGTCGCGGCACGGACCCGGATCGCCGTTGAGAATGGATCGAACGATCTGCGCGTTTGTGTCCGAATTGCCGCCTTTCAAATGGTCGAGAGATGCCGGTTCGAGTCCAAAGTCTGCAGGCGACCATCGGCCTTTCTGAACACGGCCGCCGTCTACCTGATAGACGATTGTCTGCGCGGTAGTCGTAATTTCGTCGAGCCCATCAGCGCCGTGCACCACGAATGCGCGGTCGATGCCCAAACGCGCGGAAGCCTGCGCCAACATTTCGGCGGCACGCACGGAGAAGGCGCCAATCAACTGGACGCGCGCACGCACCGGGTTGGTGAGCGGCCCCAGCATATTAAACACGGTCCGGCCTTTCAGTAAAAGCCGCGCCTCCTGCGCATGCTTTACTGCGGGATGTAAGAGCGGCGCATAGAGAAATCCGATGCCAGTGGCGCGAATACATTCCACCACCTGCGCCGCCGAAAGGTCTACTCGAATTCCCAGCGCCTCTAGTACGTCCGCGCTGCCGCACTCGCTTGAAATTCGCCGGTTGCCGTGCTTCGCAACTCGCAATCCAGTGCCTGCGGCGACTAGTGCAGTTGCCGTAGAAACGTTGAACGTGCCCGTGCTGTCGCCGCCAGTGCCGCAAGTATCAACCAGCGGTTCCTCGGATTGATCCAGTTCCACCGATTGGCTCATTTCTCGAATGGCCGTAGCGAAGCCCACAAGCTCCGAAAGTGTTTCACCTTTGCGGCGGAGAAACGCAAGCACGCTGGCGATCTCTTCCGTTCCCATTTCGCCTGACAGCATGCGATGCATCAGATCGTATGCCTCAGGTTGCGTTAAATGTACGAAATTCCGGAATGGAAGGTGATATTCGCTACGCCCACTCATTGAATTACCTGACATGGCAGGCTTAGGTCCAGTCATCAAAACTCCGTCGCCAACTGCCGCGGCGCGGCGAAGCAGATTTTGTTTCCGCGGCCGTCGCACGCCGCGTCATGACAACAGACCCCATCAATCCTTTGCAACCAGCATAGTGTCTCCCGCCTAACGGCGTAAATCATCATCCATTTTGAACTACTCGAAATGCGATATCCAAAAAATGGGCGCGAGACGCTTCGCTAACCTGATATCCAAGAGGATCACAAGTTTTGCTGGTAGTGATGAAATTGCAGGCGAGCCCTGAGGATATCGGGCGAGTGTGCGCAAAGATTGAGGCACTCGGATTCAAACCGCACATCATTCCGGGTGAGCAACGAACGGCCATTGGCATCACCGGCAACAACGCACCCATCGATCCGGCCGAATTCGAAGACTTGCCTGGAGTGGCCGATGCAATTCGTGTTTCCAAGGCATATAAGCTGGTGAGCCGCGAAACAAAGCGCGAAGACACCATCGTGAAGGTGAATGGCGTGCCAATCGGCGGGGAACGCATCGTGTTGTGCGGCGGTCCTTGCGCGGTAGAGAGCCGCGATCAAATTCTCGAGTCTGCTCAAGCGGTGAAGGCCGGCGGAGGCGAATTGCTGCGCGGCGGCGCGTACAAGCCGCGCACATCGCCCTACAGTTTTCAGGGACTCGGCGAAGAGGGATTGCGCTACCTCGCGGAAGCTCGCGAGCAAACCGGTCTTGGAGTAGTTACGGAAGCTGTCGACGTGGAAAGCTTCGATTTAGTGGAACGGTATGCGGACTGCGTGCAGATCGGCGCACGAAACATGCAGAATTTCTCATTGCTGCGTCGTGCCGGCCGCTCCAGAAAGCCAGTGCTGTTAAAACGCGGAATGTCTTCCACGTTGGAAGAATTTCTTATGGCCGCCGAATACATTTTGGCCGAAGGCAATTACAACGTGATTTTGTGTGAGCGCGGCGTGCGCACCTTTGCCGATCACACGCGCAACACGCTGGATTTGAGCGTCGTGCCTGCGGTCAAAACGTTAAGTCATTTGCCCATCATTGTCGACCCGAGCCACGGCACAGGAAAACGCGACAAAGTAATTCCCATGGCGCTGGCGTCCATTGCGGCTGGAGCAGCGGGTTTGATTGTCGAGGTTCATCCGACGCCGGATCGCGCGCTTTCCGATGGGTATCAATCGCTGGATCCAGAGCAATTCACCGAACTGGCCGAAGAATGCTACGCCTTGGCGGAACTCCTGGCCTCGCGGCGCAGGGTTCCGCTGGCCGTAGATTGATCTCGCTACTGGCTGCATAAGCAGCCGCGCGCGTTAAACTAGCGATTGGCCGGGCCGCTGGTTGGACGCTCGGCAGCAAACTCATCATGAAAATTCACGAGTATCAGGCGAAAGCGATTCTCGCCAAGTACGACGTCCCTGTCCCGCGAGGAGAGGTTGCCTACACGGTTGAAGAAGCGGAAGCTGCAGCCAAGAAGATCGGCGGCAGCGTAGTGGTGAAAGCGCAAATTCATGCCGGCGGACGAGGTAAGGGCGGCGGCGTAAAGATCGCGAAGGACGCGTCAGAAGTAGCTGACATCGCCAAGAAAATGCTCGGCATGACCCTTGTCACGCATCAGACTGGCCCTGAAGGACGAATCGTACAAAGGTTACTAATTGAGGAAACGCTGCCGATTGACCGCGAATTGTACCTGGGCATTGTCCTTGATCGCGCAGTCGGCGAGTCCATTTTCATGGCTTCCAAAGCGGGCGGCATGGAGATCGAAGAGGTGGCGGCGCAAACGCCGGAACTGATCTTGCGTGAGCCCCTGTTTGATGGCACTCCGCTACAGCCTTTTCAAGCGCGCAAGTTGGCCTTTGGCATGGGCATTCCCGCAGCTTCAGTCAGCACCGCGGCAACGGCGATGATTGCCTTGTCCAAGGCTTACTTGGCCATCGATGGATCGCTAGCGGAAATTAATCCATTCATCTTGACCAAGGACGGTAAGGTGTACGCGCTGGACGCAAAGATCAATCTGGACGACAACGCGCTTTATCGGCACAAAGATCTGCTGGAATTGCGAGATCTGAATGAAGAAGATCCGTTGGAAGTGGAAGCGTCACGTTTCGGCCTAAACTATATCAAGCTTGACGGCAATATCGCATGCATGGTTAACGGCGCGGGACTGGCGATGGCCACCATGGACATCATCAAATATGCGGGGGGCCAGCCGGCGAACTTTCTCGATGTGGGCGGCGGCGCCAACAAAGAACAGATCAAGAATGCATTCCGCATCCTTCTTTCGGATACCAGCGTAAGAGCCGTGCTGATCAATATCTTCGGCGGCATTCTGCGCTGCGACACGTTGGCAAACGGCGTGGTCTCGGCTGCCGGCGAATTGGGTATCCGGATACCGGTGGTGGTCCGCATGGAAGGAACCAACGTCGAACTGGGGCAGAAGATCTTGACGGAATCGGGCTTTAATTTCACCGTAGCGGACGGCATGGCGGATGCTGCGGAGAAAGTAGTAAGGCTGGCACAATGAGCGTACTCGTAAACGAAAACACAAAGGTTCTCTTTCAAGGCTTCACCGGACGAGAAGGCACATTTCACGCGGAGCAGGCGATCAACTACGGAACTAAGGTAGTTGGCGGAACCACGCCAGGAAAGGGCGGCCAGAAGCATCTTGATCGTCCAGTGTTCAACACCGTTGAGGAATGCATCGCCGCCACGGGTGCGAACGCGTCCGTGATTTTTGTTCCTCCGCCCTTTGCGGCCGACGCGATTATGGAAGCGGCTGATGCAAATCTGCCGTTAGTTGTCTGCATTACCGAAGGCATTCCAGTGAACGACATGGTTCGCGTATGGGCATATCTCAAGACAAAGCCGGCAACGCGGCTTGTTGGCCCCAACTGTCCTGGCGTCATTACCCCGGGTAAATGCAAGATCGGCATTATGCCTGGCCATATTCACAAGCCCGGGAACGTAGGTATTGTTTCGCGCTCGGGCACGTTGACATATGAAGCCGTCGGCCAACTGACAAGGCTCGGCATCGGCCAATCCACTTGCATCGGAATTGGCGGCGATCCAATCATCGGCACCAGTTTCACCGACGCGATCACGCTGTTCAATAACGATCCCGATACGCACGCCATCATCATGATCGGCGAGATTGGCGGCAGCGCGGAAGAAACCGCCGCAGCCTACGTCAAAGCGCACGTACGCAAGCCGGTGGTGGGTTTTATCGCTGGGCAAACCGCGCCCCCCGGCCGCCGCATGGGTCACGCCGGCGCGATCATTTCGGGCGGCTCAGGCAAAGCCGAAGACAAGCTGGCTGCTATGAAGGATGCGGGAATCATCGTGTGTCCGTCTCCTGCGTTGATGGGAGCCAAAATGCAAGAAGCATTAAGCGTCGTGGCGAAATAACGCCCGAGCAACAGCGAAAATCAAGACTTCAGGGGACAACAAAAATCGAGATGGCATTAGAACGCACTTTCGCGATCATCAAGCCGGATGCTGTGGAAAAGGGCCATACAGGCGATATCTTGAGCATGATCGAGCGGAACGGATTCCGTATCGTCGGGCTCAAGATGCGGCGAATCGCAAAGAACGAAGCAGAAGCTTTCTACGCGGTTCACAAAGCCCGCCCGTTCTTCGGGGGCTTGGTGACATTTATGACCGAAGGACCGGTGGTCGTGATGGTGCTGGAACGCGAGGACGCGATCGCCAAGTGGCGCGAACTGATGGGTGCGACAAATCCGGCCAACGCAGCGGAGGGAACTGTTCGCAAGCGCTTCGCTGAAAATATCGAGCGCAACTCTGTGCACGGATCCGACGCGCCGGAAACCGCCGCGCAGGAAATTCCATTCTTCTTCGGAACGGCTGAATTGCTGTAACGTGACCGCGTGAGAACGTCGCCGGAACGCTCACCAAAGACGGCGTACGCCATGTGCGTCGAACAGGGCCTCATTGCTAACGATCGGAATATTTTCCGCCTGAGCCTGTGCGATGAGCATGCGATCAAAAAGATCCTTGTGAGGACCAGCGAGTAGACCTGCACGAATAGCATGATCAGAGGAAATTGCTAGCATCTGAAACCCTTCCCGCTCAAGCTGACCAGCAAAGTCAGCGGTAAGATCAGCGCCTGACGGGAGTTTTCCAAGTCTTACCTTCGTTGAAATCTCCCACGCCGACGCCGCACTCACGAAAATGCGATTTTTGATGTCTGCGATAATTTTGCGCGCAGTCGTTGTTAATGCACGATCATCTGAGACATCCAGCAAGGTTTGTTCCGAGAGCATAATGGAAACGCGCATGAGTAAAGCAATCGAGAATCTGAAGGCCGCGCAAGAGCGGGCTATGGCAATACGCCCAAAGGTCGGTGGCTTTCCGTATCTGGCCGAAACTTTGCGACAAGCAGGCGTCAGGCGGAACTTCTGGTTTTTACCCGCCTGTCAGAGCATGTATCTAACCGATCACGGACCGGTCGTCGTACAAGGTACTCCGCTCGTGTCCGGCACGGCGGATGTGCCGCCGTTTGATCGTGACGCACTTATCAAAGCCTTACGAACTGACCAAGCCGGCGAGAGCACATTTCCTGAATTTCTTGCGTCGTCCTGGCGCGCAGGGGTTGTTCGTTATGACGTCGATTTGGCGGCGCGAACCGTTGCCTATTATGGCTGCAATGGCGAGGAATACATCGAAAGTTATCCAGACGTTGAGTTGAAATAGCGGCTACAAAAACAAACTCCGCCAGGATGAGTCCAAGCGGAGCCAGCGATGCGTACTGTAGGAATTAGCAAGCGTGCCCGGAACATACATTAAGCCGTGTCCCTTCTCGCACATTAATTCAGTGCCGTACCAATCCAAAACCGTGGATGAAGCTTGCCCGATTCGAATCGGATTAGTCAACTGGCGAAGACATACCGGACATCGTTTGCGTTGATCGACGAGCAGCCACCGAAATCCCAGAAAATAGCCGATCAACATGGCTTGCGGTCTAAGTCCGGACGAAGCAATGAAAGGTCCAAAGTCGAGAGTGCCGCAGAAGACGATCGGCAGAATCAATGTCGCCTTTACCACCAGAAAAAGCCACCAACGAAGACGCGTCCAATGACTTGGTAGCTCTGCCGCCGCACCGCCTGCTCCGAGTGTCATGGGAGTGGTAGCAGGCAGAATCAGGATCGCGACGGCGATTTGGAAGAGTTGGGCCAGGGCGAATCTCCGGTCTACATAGGGCGACTGAAGTAGCGACTCGTAAAACGCCAATGCTGTGGTCACCGCTGCCAATACCGTCAAAAACGACACGCACAGCACCGGAGATCGCAGCCAGAGACGTGGCGCGAACATGTGGCATTCGCCATTGCGCCGCAGCCAAGCCGCATCTTTCCACGATCCCAGGCAGAAGCAGGTTGCCTTGAGGCTGAAGCATGCCGCTGGGCAATTCGCGGACACCAGATACCAAAGCTCCGAGTTCCACTCTGTCAACCACTCCGGTCGCTCTGATCTCGGAAGTAGTAACGCAGCCGCGCGCAGAATTCCGCGATAGATCCAACCGCAATCAAGAGTGGGCCGCATTGCTCTCTACTCTCCCTTTCGAACAGTCGCCAGCGCGGCCAATAGTGGATAGCGCTGTTGTGCGGATTCTAGCCTGGCCTTCCCGGAGCGTGTAAGTTTGTAGTATTTCCTGGCAGGCCGTTGTTCCGCATCCGCAATCTTCTGCGGCTCCCACGAGGAGCGAATCAGAGCATCTCGTTCCAGACGGCGAAGAGCGGGATAAACTGTGCCGCTGGGGAGGCCGGTTGCATCCATAATGCTCAACCCATAGACGTTCCCAGCATCGATCGCCTGCAGAATCATAGTGGCGGAGTGAGTGAGCTTTGCCTCGGCTACCATTGCATGACATTATATCCCGCTATGTAGCACGCTACTATTGACATAGTTATAGTAGTGCGCTACATAGGGTATATAGACACATCGATGCTACTTGAACTACGCAACGTCTCAAAGCGATTTTCCGGTATCACCGCTGTCGATTCCGTCAGTTTTCAGGCACAGCCGGGTGAAATTACCGGTTACCTCGGACCAAATGGTTCGGGTAAATCAACCACCATGAAAATGATTACCGGCTTGATCGAGCCGACAGCGGGTGAAATCCTCTTCGACGGCTTCCCGATACGACACGATCCGATGGCGTACCGGCAGCGGATGGGCTACGTTCCGGAGGAACCGCATCTGTACGGGCATCTTTCGGGCTTGGAGTTCCTCACGATGGTCGTTCAGCTACGTGGCCTGCCTCAAAGGCACGCGGCCGAACAGATCGACGGTTTATTGCGGTTGCTCTCCTTGCATGGCGACCGTCACGTAGCCATTTCTTCCTATTCAAAGGGAATGCGTCAGAAGGTGCTACTTTCAGCCGCGCTACTGCATAATCCGGATCTGCTGTTGCTTGATGAGCCGTTCTCCGGTCTCGATGTGGGGTCGGCGCTCATCCTTCGTGGTTTGATTCAGGAACTTGCCGCGCGAGGCAAGGTAGTTTTGTTCAGCTCTCATGAACTCGAAACAGTGGAGCGGGTCTGCTCGCGAGTCGCGATCCTGCACCGCGGCAAGATTGTGGCCGACGATTCGATCGAGCATCTGCGAACACTGATGGCGCTGCCAACACTCGAAGACATCTTTTCTCAACTAGCGGTCGAGCAGAATACCACGGCGGTGGCGCGCGAGATTGCTGATCTGATTTTGCATTGAGGAGCGCTCAGTGAGCACCAGTCAATTTCGAACGCTGTATCAGGACTTTCTGCGACGGCTGATCGACATCGAGATACTATCCACGCACGCTCGCGGCGACGCGAGCACATTGTTCGGGCAGTTTACATCCCTACTCGTCTTTCTCAGTTTTCTTTTTACCGTGCCCGCGCTTTATTTCTCAGGCAAAATGGCTGTTCCCGGCCAAGCATTCTTAATAGGCGTGTGGACTTTGCAGCATTTTCTTATCGCTACAACCATGCTGTTGGTTGGATTGTTCGCGGTGCTGACCTGGAATTCGACGTTCCCCGATAAGCGTGACCTGATGGTTCTCGCGCCTCTGCCACTGCGCGTACGAACGATTTTTCTGGCAAAGATAGCAGCGGCAGGAACAGCTCTCGGTCTGCTGATTCTGGTCTTGCATTCGCTTGCTGGCGTGGTTTGGCCGCTCGCCTTCAATAGGCACGTACCAGGGCAAACGTTATCGGAATTTAAGTCTGAGAGTGCCTTGCCTCCCGTATCTGCGGCAGGCATGCAAGCTGTCATGAATCGCGAATTGGCGCCGGCGTTAGCCAGCGCCGCCGCCGCGCATGCCGGACTTTCTATTGGCGTTACGACGCGAGGAGTCAGGCGAGT
>Ga0070741_10010587_pt1 | contig 17352 bp, 22 predicted proteins | sample Coa_R1_4_FD_66440 | JGI IMG/M metagenome (GOLD analysis project Ga0070741, IMG submission 66440) | Surface soil microbial communities from Centralia Pennsylvania, which are recovering from an underground coalmine fire - Coalmine... | ecosystem: Environmental > Terrestrial > Soil > Unclassified ...
GCGGCCATGACGAACGGGATCGTGGCGAGCTCCGCCTCGTCCGGCCCGTGCGTGACCATGATCACGAGCTTCTGCTGACCCGACATCGCGGCACCTCCTGCACGCTCGCCGTCTGTGTCAAGAGCCAACATAGGTCTCTGCCCTCTATGTCCCTGAGGTCGGAGGTCCCGGTTCCGTCCGCCGATGGTCCCGGGCCCCCACACCGTCGCTTCGTCGAGGTGCGTGCTCTCGGAACGATGCCGGCTGGCGGCGATGAGTCCGGCGCCGGAATAGCCGGCGAGGCCCCCGCGTTCCCCTGCACGAAGGGAGGACTCGAGCCGTGCCTGCGATCACCGTCGACGACATCACGCTCCTCGACCGTCTGCCGGCGGTCGACCCGGCGCTGCGGCAACGGCGGGTGCGAAGCGTAACGGTCGCCCCACATGGGCTCGAGGGTGAGGGCTTTCCGGTCCGTCGGGCCTTCGCCGGGGTGGACCTTCGCGACCTCGACCCCTTCATCCACATGGACCAGATGGGCGAGGTGGAGTACGCGCCCGGCGAGCCGAAGGGCACCCCGTGGCACCCGCATCGCGGCTTCGAGACCGTGACGTACATGATCGACGGCGTCTTCGAGCATCAGGACTCAAACGGCGGGGGCGGGGTGATCACCAACGGCGACACGCAGTGGATGACCGCCGGGGCAGGCATCCTGCACATCGAGCGGCCGCCCGAGCGCCTGGTCGCGAGCGGCGGACCCTTCCACGGGTTGCAGCTCTGGGTGAACCTCCCGAGAGCCCGGAAGTGGGCACCGCCCAGGTACCAGGACCTGCGCGCACGCGAGGTGGCGCTCCTCGCGTCGCCCGACGCCGGCGCGCTCGTGCGGGTGATCGCCGGCGAGCTCGCGGGCCGGCGCGGACCGGGCGACACGTACACCCCGATGACGATGGTGCACGCCACCGTGACTCCCGGGGCGCGCCTGGAGCTTCCCTGGCGCCCCGAGTTCAACGCGCTCGCGTACGCACTCTCCGGGTTCGGCACCGTCGGGGTCGAGCGGCATCCGATCGCCGCCGGCCAGCTCGCGGTGTTCGGACCCGGCGACGCGCTCCGGCTCGAAGCCGCGACCGTTCAGGAGTCGCGGTCCCCGGCGCTGGACGTGCTCCTTCTCGGCGGCCTGCCGATCCGCGAGCCGGTCGCGTGGTACGGACCCTTCGTCATGAACACGCGCGAGGAGCTGATCCGGGCGTTCGAGGACTACCAGGCGGGTCGGCTCGGAACGATCCCGGCCGCCCACCACACGCCGGAGCACATCGTCGAGTCGACCCCGAACGAGGGCCGGCCGAACGAGGGCCGGCCGAACGCGACCTGATGCCAACGGGCGGCCGGCCGACACGGCGGTGCCCTACCTTGCGGCTCGTCGCCATCCGGTCGACGATGGATCGGTGAGGAAACCGATCCCGGTCCCGCGTACGGTCGAGCGTTCGAGCGAGCCGATCCTCGGATGGCGCGTGTGGAACCTCTCGGACGAGCCCGGCGAGGGGCCCATGCTCCACCCCGTTGGGCCGGGGGTCGACGTCTGGCGTCCGCGAGTCGCGCTCCACGCCCGGTGCGGGGCCAGGCCGCTGCTTCGGATGCTCGGCTGGTCGCACGAGGCGCCGGATCCCCGATGCACCTGCGGGATCTACGCGGCGAGATCGCTGCTCGAGCTCGAGCGTCCGAGGCCCGCCTGGCCGCCACCCCCCGTGGTCGGCACCGTGTCGCTCTGGGGTCGCATCGTCGAGCACGAGCGCGGGTGGCGTGCCGCCTCCGCGTACCCGGCCCGGCTTCGGCTCGTGTGCGCGATGTGCGCGTGGTTCGAGCCCGGCCCCGGCGCCCCCGTCGCCGTGCACGCCTTCGTCGGGCGGCTGTACGCGCTCTGCGCCCGGCACCGAGGCGGGATCCAGGTGCCGGACGGGCGTCGCTCCTCGCCCACGGACGTGGATCCCGATGCGCTCCAGGCCCGACTCCTGGACGCGTACGCCGTCGAGGTCGTGCCGTTCGATCAGGTAGCCGCCCTCTTCCGGCTCCCGCGGACGCCGGAGCCGCGCTTCGCCTTCCTCCCCTCGATCTGCGTCGTCCCGGCCGAGGACTGAACGGACGGCCCCGGCGCGGGGCCGCCTCGGTCGGTTCGGATCGGACCGCGAAGTGATCCGATCGCGCGTCGGCTGCGAATCAGCCGATCGAGAACGAGCCGAGGAGGAGGACGATGGCGGATCTGTCACGGCGTGCCTTCCTGCGCAAGGCGTCGGTCGGGGCCGCGGCCGGCGCGGGGGCGATCGGCGCCCTCGCCGGTGGAACCCCGGCCAAGGCGCTCGCTCGCGAGCTCCGGCGGGCCGCGGAGCCCCAGCAGCAGGCGGACGGGGAGCCGGTGGTCGCGTACGTGAGCGACCAGGCTCGCGATGAGGTCACGATCATGGTCGGCACACGTGAGGTGACCCATCGCGACCCCGACCTCGCGCGACGCATCCGCCGCGCCGCCTCCTGAACGCCCTCCGCAACCAACGGCATCCGACAGCGAGATGAGGTGAACCCATGTCATCGCATCGTGAGGCCCCGGGAATCTCCAAGGACCCGGTCGCCGACAACACCGACCTGTACGCGTTCGTCAGCCCGGACCGACCGGACACCGTCACGCTGATCGCCAACTACATCCCGCTCGAGGACCCTCCGGGGGGTCCGAACTTCTTCGAGTTCGGTGACGACGTCCTCTACGAGATCCACATCGACAACGACGCCGACGCGAAGGCGGAGATCACGTACCAATTCCGGTTCGAGACCAGACTCCGCAACCCCGACACGTTCCTCTACAACACGGGGCCGATCGCCTCGCTCGACAGCGAGAGCTGGAATCGCCGTCAGTTCTTCACGGTGACCCGGGTCGGCAAGCACGGCGCCTCCACGGTGCTCGCGAGGGACCTCGCCTGCCCTCCGTGCAACATCGGCCCTCGATCGACACCGGGCTACGAGGCGCTCGCGCGGGACGCCGTCCACACGCTGCGCGGCGGCGGGAAGGTGTTCGCCGGTCAGCGGGACGAGGGGTTCTACGTCGACCTCGGCGCCGTGTTCGACCTGGGCGACCTCAGGCCCTTCCAGAACCTGCACCTCATCCCCACTGCGGCCGCGCCCGGTGTGAACGCCACGCGAGGGCTGAACGTGCACACGATCGCGCTTCAGGTGCCGAAGCGAGCGCTCACCAACGACGGATCCGAGCCCACGGACCCCTCGAGTCCGGGATCCGTGATCGGTGTGTGGGCGACGGCGAGCCGGCAGAAGTCCTCGGTCCGCGACCGCGACGGGCGGGTCGTCGAGGCCGGCCCCTGGGTCCAGGTCTCTCGCCTGGGGAACCCGCTCGTGAACGAGGTGGTGATCCCCATGGGTCGAAAGGACGAGTGGAACGCTCTCCCGCCGAGCCGCGACGGCGCCTTCGTCAAGTACGTGCGGCACCCGGAGCTGGCCGGGTTGCTGCCGGTGCTGTACCCGAACGTCTTCCCGAACCTCGCGGGGCTCTCGGCACCGAGGGCCGATCTGGAGGCGATCCTGCTCACCGGCCTCCCGGACGGAATCGTCCCGGGCTTCCAGAACTTCACCGGTCCCACGCCGGCGGACATGCTCCGCCTGAACATGGCGATCCCGCCGGCGAGCGATCCGAACATCCTCGGGATCCTCGGCGGGGACTTGGCCGGGTTCCCGAACGGGCGCCGGGTCTTCGACGACGTCGTCACGATCGAGCTCCGCGCGATCGCGGGCGCAACCTACCCGCTGATCGACCCGAGCTTCACCCCGGACGCCGCGGCCTCTCTCGTGACGGACGGCTTGACGCCCGCGGACAACCCGGTCGCGTTCCTTGCGGCGTTCCCCTACCTCGGGGTTCCCAACGCCGGGTTCGACACGATGCCGTCGTGATGTGCGTGCTCGACATCGGCGGGGATGTGGGGGCGGTGGTCATCCACACGGGTCCCGATCGCCTCGGCGCGGTGATCGAGATCCGCCCCGTCGAGGAAGGACGCTTGTCGCGGGTGCATGCGGAGGTCCGGCGCCGAGAAGGCGGAACGGACGGCACGCTCGCCGCGGTGATCTGCGCGGGCGAGGGCGAGTACGAGCTGTGGATCGACGGGCGCGGACCCGAGCGAAGGATCCAGATCCGGGGCGGCGCGGTGACGCTGGAACGACTCCGCTCGGCGACGACGCGATAGCCATCGGCGTCGAGAGCCGCGAGGCGTCCCCGGCGCGTCCGGGCGTCGTCGGTCGAACGCCGACGCCGTGTGCGGGTACGATCCGACCGGTGGGGGCCGTCGATCTCGTCCAGGCGCGCGACCGCGAGCTGCTCGCCCTCCTGCGCCTTGGCGACGAGGAGGCGTTCCGGGACCTGTTCCGCCGCTACGCACCGACCGCGCTCGCCCTTGCCGGCCGGATCCTCCGCGATTCGGGCATCGCCCAAGAGATCGTCCAGGAGGCGTTCCTCGCCGTCTGGCGATCCCCCGACGCCTACGATCCGGAGCGGGGCTCGGTACGGGCCTGGCTGGTCGGGATCGTTCACCACCGGGCGGTGGACGCCGTTCGGCGGCGGACGGCCGAGCAGCAACGCGCCGAGCGCGCCGCCGTGCTCGACCCCCCGGTCGACGTGGCCGACGAGGTCGTCGAGGGTATCGAGCTGCCGCGGGAACGGCGCGCGGTCCGCGAGGCTCTGGCCGCGCTCCCGGCACCGCAGCGCGAGGTGATCGAGCTCATGTACTTCGGCGGCCTGTCGCAATCCGCCATCGCGGAACGGCTCTCCCTGCCCCTGGGTACCGTGAAGTCCCGGGCCCTGCTCGCCATGCGGCGACTCCGTGCGGCGTTGATGGAGGACCCCACGTGAACCAGCGACCGGATCACGAGGAGATCGACGCGCTCCTTGCTCTCCGGGCGCTCGGGGGCATCGAGCCCGACGACGATCGCCGACTCGAGGCGGCGATGGCCACCCACGGCCCCCAATGCCCGGAGTGCCGGCGCCTCGAGCGCGCGCACGCGGAGGTCGCCGCCCGTCTGGCGGTCGCCCTCGATCCATCCGAGCTTCCCGACGGGTTGGAGGATCGCGTGGTGTCGGAGCTTCGGCGGTCGAGGCCCCGGCCTCGTCGAGGCCTCCCGATACGCCGGATCGCGGCGGTCGCGGCCGCGGCCGTGCTCGCGTTCGCCGCAGGGTGGGCGGCCCGGGGGATCGGTGGGCCGGCGATCCCCGAGACCCTGGCGGGCTCTCGCGTGGTCGTCCTGCGGGGATCCGAAGCCCACCTGTCCGTCGCGTACCGTCCCGGCCGGTCCGGCGCGTTCCTGTTCGGCTCGGACCTGCCGGCGGCACCAAGCGGCCGCGTGTACGAGCTCTGGATCATCCGCGGCGGTCGGCCGATCCCGCAGACCTGCTTCGAGCCGCACGGCGCCGGCGGGGCCGTGCTCGAGTTCGTCGACGCGGAACCCCGAAGCGGCGACACGATCGCGGTCACGGTCGAACCCTCCGCGTGCCCGAGCGCCCCGACGAGCGAGCCGGTCCTGTCCGCGCCGATCGGGCCGGTCTGAGCCGGCCGACTCCTTCGTCCTGCTCGCGACCGCCGCCCGCGCTCGGCGGCGCGGGTTCGGTCCGAGTGGTCCGGCTCGCTTGGGTTCCGAGCGGTCCGGCTAGCATGGGTTCAGCAGTGATCGAGCTCCTGCGTTCGGCGCCCCTGATCGACGGCCATAACGACCTGCTGTGGGAGCTCCGCACGCGCCGCGCGGCGGGCGGACCGCTCCCCGGCGACGCCGGCGAGCCGTGCCCCGAGCTCATGACCGACCTCCCGCGCCTTCGGGCGGGCGGCGTGGGCGGGCAGTTCTGGTCGGTCTACGTGCCGTCCGACCTGCCCGGTCACGAAGCCGTGACGATGACGCTCGAGCAGATCGACGCGCTCTTCGAACTCGTCCGCCGTCACCCCGACCGGCTCGCGCTCGCCCGCTCGGCGGACGACGTGGAGCGAATCGCCGCCTCGGGCCGGGTGGCCTCGATGCTCGGCGTCGAGGGTGGCCACGCGATCGGCGGCTCGCTCGGCGCGCTTCGCGTGTTGGCCGAGCTCGGCTTCGGGTACCTGACGCTCACCCACAACGACGACACGCCGTGGGCAGACTCGGCGACCGGCGACCACCCACACGGTGGGCTCACCGCCTTCGGCGAGCAGGTCGTGCGCGAGCTGAACCGACTCGGCTGGCTCGTCGACCTCAGCCACACCTCGGACGACACGATGCGTCAGGCGATCGAGGTGAGCCGCGCGCCGGTGATCTTCTCCCACTCCTGCGCACGGGCGCTCTGCGACGTCCCGAGGAACGTTCCCGACGACGTCCTCGAGCTCGTCGGACGTCGCGGCGGGGTCGTGATGGTGACCTTCGTACCGAGCTTTCTCGTGCCCGAGGGGGTGGAGCACAACCGGGCGGCGCGAGCCCAGACGCGCCGGCTGCGTGCGGAGCACCCCGATGACCGCGCTGCGGTCGAGGCGGCGATGGATGCCTGGTTCCGCTCGAACCCCGAGCCGGCCGCAACGATCGCCGACGTCGCCGACCACATCGACCACGTGCGCGCAGTCGCCGGCATCGACCACGTCGGGATCGGGAGCGATTTCGACGGCGCGCCGTCGATGCCCGCGGGTCTCGAGGACGTGTCGTGCTACCCCGCGCTTTTCGAGGAGCTCGCCGGGCGCGGCTACTCGGACGAGGATCTCGCGAAGGTCGCCGGCCGTAACGTGCTGCGCGTGATCCGCGAGGCCCAGCGGACGGCCGAGCGCCTGCGCTCCGAGCCCGCGCCGGCTCGCTGATCACGCGGGCTGCGGGATGCCCCGGATCTCCTCGCCCGAGTCGAAGCGCCGGCGCTCCCCGCGGGCGATGACCGTCACGCCGCCGGGGCCGAACGCCCGCCACACGCCGCCCTGCCACAGCGCCGCCGACCGCTCGTCGATCCCCACCAGGACCGCGTCGTCGCGCGGCGCCGTCGCCAGCGTGCCCTCCACCCACCGCTCTCCGAACGTATCGAAGTGCGGGATCACCGCGACGCGGGGAACCAGCGTGAGCGCCGGCCGGTGGCGCCGGTTCGGATCTCCTCTGTACCCGGCGCGGAGGAGCGTCCATTCGCCGAGCGCCATCGCCCCCGCGGAGGAGCCGGCGAGCGCGGCTCCCTCTCGCCACGCCCGGACGATCGCGTCCCAGAGCGGGGTCTCGGACAGGATCCGCGGCACGATCCCCGGGTCGCCGCCGACGAGGTAGAAGAACCGACCGGCGCGGGCGCGCTCGACGTTCTCGGACCGGGTCGCATCGGTGCGGCGAGTCGCCGGCAGCTCCTCCAGCTCGAGCCCAAGCGCTCCGAACCAGGCGCGCGCGTTCGCCACCGCGAGCTCCGGGTGCTGCCGTGCCGCCGCGGTCGCGAGGACGAATGCCGGCCCGGCGCCGGCCGCCGCGACCAGCACGCGGTCCTGCTCCTCGTTGCCGGGACGCAGCTCGTCGCCGCCGACCAGCGCGAGCGGCCCCGCCGTCGCGGTCATCGGATCAGTCTCGCTCGGCTCGGGTACCGTGTCACGAGCGTACGAGGAGGGATGCGATGGACGTGATGCGGGCCGGCGAGGGCGAGTTCGAGACCGGCGACGCCGGCAGGTTCACGGGCGACGTGTGGCTCAGGCGGACCGTGCAGGCGCCCGACGGCACCAACGTGGCCATCGTCTGCTTCGCTCCGGGCTCGCGCACCCATTGGCACCGGCATCCGGGCGGTCAGTTCCTGTACGGGGTGGAAGGCCGCGGCCGCGTCCGCTCCCGCGACGGGCGCGGGGTCGTGATCGGTCCAGGCGACGTCGTCTACGTGGGGCCGGACGAATGGCACTTCCACGGCGGGACGCAGGTGAGCCCCCTCGTCCACGTCGCGGTGAACGGCGGCGGGGCCCCCGAGTGGGGCGATCCCGTCACCGACGAGGAATACGCCGAGGGATTCTGAGGAGCGCCCAGGCGCTGATCGCGCCCACGAGGACCTCGAAGGCGGTCGCCGAGGCCGGCCGGTCGGGCTTGGGTTCCGGCTCCTGTGCGAGGAGCTCGACGTCGTCCACACGGACGGTCCGCCAGCGGAGCTCCGGCTCGGGAATTCCTGACCTGCCGCGCGGGTAGGAATCTGTCGGCCAACGACACAAGGAGGAGGGATGCCGGTTCGAAGCGCCGACGCCGTCTGGGAGGGGTCGCTCACCGAAGGCAAGGGGACCATGCGCATGGCGACCGGAGCCTTCGAGGGCCCGTACAGCTTCAGCTCACGGTTCGAGGAGGGCCCCGGCACGAACCCCGAGGAGCTCATCGCGGCCGCCCACGCCGGCTGCTTCTCGATGGCGCTCGCGGGAGCGCTCTCGCGAGCGGGGTTCGTGCCGACGGCCGTTCGCACGACCGCCCGCGTCCACATCGACAAGCAGGAGACCGGCGGGTTCGCGATCACCCAGGTCGAGCTCTCGTGCGAGGCCGAGGTCCCGCGCATCGACGAGGCGCAGTTCCGGGAGATCGCGGAGACGGCCAAGGTGGGCTGCCCCGTGTCGAAGGCGCTTGCCGTGCCGATCGATCTCGTCGCGACGCTCGTTGGCTGACGGAAAGGCCGACGAGGGCATCGGAGCACGGGGTGAGGGAGGCCGGTAGGCCTCGGATCGGCTCGCGAGCCGCCGAAGGCCGTTCGGATCGACTCGTCCCAAAGCAGGGGGCACGTGCACCGATCCGGCCCCGGCTTGCCGAGCGCGGCCAGCCCCGGCGCGGAGGGTCCGCGTCGCGAGCCGGTCGCGCAGCGCGCGCAGCTCATCGAACCGGGTACGGGGTGCACGTCCGGAGGCGTGGCTCACGCGCCCGCGTTCAGGCGCTGGGCGGCCGCGTGCACGAACGCGGCAACGACGTCCGGCGCCCCGACCTGGAACAGCGGCGCGGCCTGGCGGTTCGACACGTGGAACTGCACGCCGTCGGAGAACAGATCCAGGCTGACCAGCTTGGAATACGGCATGTCGAGCGTCTTCTGGTTGCCGAGGAAGACGGCCCGCTGCGACGAGATGACGAGCGTGCCCTGGTCGTCGGGAACGCGCTTCGTACCGACGATCACGCTGTGGCCGCGGTACCCGCCCACCCGGTAACGGATGCCGGTCTTGCCGATGGGGAAGCTGAACCCGCTGTAGCCGCCCCGCATCTCGCGGATCGCGACGTCCCTGAGGAGGGTCGCCCGGATCTCCAGGTGCACGACCTCGCCCTTCTTCGGGATCAGGTGCGGGCTCGGGACCTCGGGAAGGAACCCGCCGTTCGCCTCGGCGATCATCACGTGACGGCCGAGATCGGGGTTCGCGGCCAGGAATGCACCCAGATCGATCCCGAGCACGCGCACGAGATCCTGAACGTGGGTCTCCTCCTCGGGCGTGAGCACGTCGTCGCCGACCGCCTGCCGGACGTAGGCCTCGAACGCCTCGGTGCGCTTGGCCGCCAGCACCTCCGGCGCAAGGCCGGAGCCGGCTTCGAGGGCGGGAAGCCGAGCCGTGTCGGCAGGCGCGCCCGTCGCGATCGCGGACAGCACCTCGGCGAGCCGCTCGTAGCCAGAGGCCTGCTGGGGCGTCGCCCACGGCCCCGGTCGACCGCAGTGGGGGCAGAGGAAGCGCGAGGCATCGTCCGGCTTCTTGACCTTCTGCCCGCAGTGCGGACATGGCTCGCGCGGTCCGAACAGGCCCATCGGTCGGTGGGTCCGGAATCAGCCGCGGCAGGCGCAGGAGCCACCGCAGGCGCACCCGCCCGGGGAGGCCGTCGAGAAGGACCCGGGATCCTCCGCCGTCCCGGCGAAGGTGGCGAACGAGAAGCGCCGCCGGACCCGGTCGCTCCCGCAGGCGGGGCAGGCGAGGGCCACATCGACCGCGGCCGTCATCGAGCGCCGCTGCTCGAACGGGCGCTCGCAGGCCAGACAGAGATACTCGTAGGTCGCCATGAAACCGAAGCATAGCCGACCCCGGTGACGGGCTCGGAGTGCCTAGTCAGAGCGGGCCAGGCGGATCGCCGTTCCGGCCTTCCGACCCGCCGCGGGGTGAAGGAGAAAATGACCCTCGGCTCGTAGCCCCGTCGAGGCCCCGATCGCTGAACGATCCGCGCGCATCGGTCGATGCTCGGAACGTGACCATCATCCGAACGATGTGCCCACGGTGTGGACAGGTGGACGTGAGGGCCGAGCAGGTCCTGCTGCACCTGCTGGAGGACAGCCCCGACGGCGTCTACTCGTTCGTCTGTCCCGCCTGCCGGGAGGACGTCGAGAAGCGCGCCGATCAGCGGATCGTGAGCCTGCTGATCTCGGCCGGGGTGGCAACCGGCGACCGGCGCCCTCACCCGAACGCGATCGGACCCGCCGAGCCCGACCCGCGGGGATCGCTCCCCGAGGCCCCTCCGTTCACCTGGGACGACCTGATCGAGCTCCATTTCCTCCTCGAGGACGACCGGTTCCTCGAGGAACTCCTCAGCGGCTTGGCCTGAGCCCCTACCCGCACCAGCGCCAGAGTCCGCGGTCGGCCAGGCGCGCCCGTCGCTCGGCCGCGAGGAAGACGTCCACATACCTCACGTCGGGCGGGTAGGTGGCCACACGCGCGTACCCCCGAGCGACGAGCACCGCGTTGAACAGTCGGCCGTCCAGCCACACGTACGCGAGGGTTCGCCCGTACGGATCGATCCGCCGGACGTCGAACTCGAGCTCGACCCGCCGGCCCTCGAGCATCGACTCGGTGAACGCGGAGGCCTGCGGACCCCAGCACTCGACCGGCTGGCCCGGGGCGACCGTCTCCGGCGTGTCGACGCCGATCAGGCGGACGTCGACCGACCGCCCCGCGAGCGAGACGTAGACGGTGTCCCCGTCGACGACGCGGGTGACGATCGCGGGGTGGAGGTCCCCGGCGGGCGGCGGCGCCGGGCCGCCGTGACCGTGGGCGGTCGGCGACGACCGACCCGCGGGCGCCGAGGGCGACGCAGGTCCGCCCGGGATGGAGGAGAACGAGGGCACGCCCGACGTCCGCGAGGGCGCGTTCGGGCTCGAGCATCCGATCGCGATGAGCAGGACCAGGACGGCGGCGAATCGTCGCATGTGAGTCAGCATGGCTCGCCCCGCCGACATCGGCCCCCGGGCCTCCGGTCTGATCGGGGTCGCGGACCGGCCGGCCGGCGATCTCCCCGAACGAGCGGGTGGGCTCACGGGAGGCCAGATCGATGACGTTGGGAGCTCCTGTGGATCGGGAGCGCTCCTCTTCGATGCTAGCGACGGCTGAACGACGCCGAGAACACCGGCGGGAGCCACCCGGGGTTCAGCAGGACGAGCGCGCCCAGGACGAGGAGCGTGACCCCAACCACCTTGGCAAGAGCGTCGCCCTGCCGGCCCACCTTCTCGTAGAACATCACGGTTGCGAGGGTGGCCATCCACCACAGGCTGGCGACTCCCGCGGCGAACATCACGAGCATCAGGGCCCAGCAGGTCAAGCGCCCGGGCGGCGGCGGCGAGCGCGAGCGCCGGCTCGCTCGCCTGGCGCTGCTCCGCCTCAGCGACGAGCGCTCTCGGTCGGCGCCAGCCACCGCCCCTCCCGCCACACCCCGAAGGACCCGAGCAGGCGGAATCGCAGTCGGGGCCCGCGCGCGCTCACGTCACACGGACGGCGAACCCTCGACTTTGGCCTTCAGGAGCTGCATCCGGGCTCGTACGTCCTTCTTTCCCACCAGGGGGAAGAAGACCGGGGCCATGAGCCCCGCCATCCCGTTCAGCTTCTCGAAGACCAGGTGGAACGTGACCCTCGTGCCCCGCCCCGCGGGCTCGAGCGTGAATGTGTCGGCGTAGGTCCCGTCCTTGTCGGACGAGCGGAACGCGAACCGCTCCATCGGGCGGTTCTCGACGACCTCGCCCTCGTTCACGCGATGGCTGTCGCCCGGGATCCATCCCAAGGAGCGGAACCGGCTGCCGACGGCGTTCGGCTCGCCCTGTGTCCATTCGACGGTGTACGGCCTGGGCGAGAACTCTGCGTGCCTGCTCAGGTCGGCGACCCAGGTCCAGACGCGCTCGACGGGAGCATCGATGGTCACCTCGAAGACCCCGGGTTTCATGGGCTCCCTCCTTCGCGGGCATCGGTGAAATGAGATCCGTGCATCATGGCACCTGGACGCCTGCTTCGAGGCCGGGGGTCGTGATCCGACGTCCGGCGAGGCCCGGCCCTGGTGCGAGGTCGCCCCCCCTGCTCACGCGCGGCACCTTACATCAAGCGGGCCGGGGACGAGCTTGCCATATCCACGTCCGGCGTTTGGTGGGCGCTAGTCGCCGCCGAGACCGCGATAGCCGATCTTGAACACCATCGTGCCCCCGATGTCGGCGCCGGCCATCACCAGGAGAACGGCGACGAGATCGAGCCCGATCCACGGGAGGCTCGCCAGGTTCCGCGAACGATCCGACCAGCGGGCCGCGAGGTCCACGACGAGGACGGCCGCCGCCGCGAACTGGAGCAGCATGTGGCGGTTCGCGAGGCTCCGGATCCTCGAGCCCGATCGCATGGTCGCCCGCTCAGCCAGCCCGGTGAGCATCGCGATCGCGAACCCCGCGAGCGCCGCCACGATCAGCCAGGTGGCGGCCACCGGAGCCGCCGCGTGGTGGCCGATCCGGGAGAAGGCGTCCAGACCGAGCGCCCCGATCGAGAAGGCGATCGGAAAGTGCACGAACATCGGGTGGGTCGGCCGGTCGATCGGCTTTCCCTGGACGATCTCGCGGAACGTCCAGAATCTCATCTCCCCCGTGGCCGACCGGTGCTTGAGCCTGATCGCCATCGCGAAGCCCTCCCTCCTCGCGCGCGCATAGGCGCATCGTAGGACCTCAGCGTTCCGGACGCCCGCGAGGAATGGTCGGCGGCCTTCGACGGGAGTCCTGGGAGACGAACGGCGGCATTGGCGCAAGGGCCTTGGTGAGCGAGGCCTCCTCGAGCGGGAGGCGACGGAACGCCTCTTCGACCCGCGCCCGGTTCCCCGGAACGAGTCTGACCCGCCCCCGCTCCTCGAGCATGCCGAGCTCCCAGACCGAGATCGGGCGAGAACCAGAGCTGGCCGAGCGCGTCATCGATCGCTCCACACAGTCCATCGGGGAGCCGCTGGGAGCCGATCAGGTACCAGAGCCGCGCTTCATGCGCATGAACCGGCTGGCCATCGTCGGGAAGAGCGTCCAGGACGCTGTCGCCGCCATCGCCCGCGCGATCGTCGCCCAGCCACGACCACGCCTCGGCGTTGGCCCGGCTGCACTGGGTGTGGGTCACCCCACGGCTGAGCTCGCTGCCGCGATCAGACCTCCCAGCAGGGCCGCCCGGGAGGGGATACTGCCGAGATCGATCCATTCTTGATCGCTGTGATCGTCGCCCCCGATCGGCCCCAGCCCGTCGAGGACGGGGACCCCGGCCGCAGCGATGGCGTTCGCGTCGGACGCACCGCCGGTAGCCTCATCCTCGAGTGCGAAGCCAAGCTCGCTGGCGATCCCCTTGGCCAACGACACGAGCCTGCTCACCTTGGGAGACCGCTCCATGGGCGGGCACTCGTGATCCAGCTCCGTCCTCACGAACACTCCGTCGGCAGCGGCCTTGGACACAAGATCCTCGATGGCACGTTCGGCAGCCGACAAGTTGGTGCCCATTGGGGAGCGGATCTCGAACTCCAACGATGCAGCTGCGGGTACGACGTTCGTCCGTGTGCCTCCTGCGATCGTCCCGATGTTGACCGTCGTCCCAGGCCAACGGTGGTTCAGCTCATGCATCTGCAGGACCAACGACGCAGCCGCGACCACGGCGCTTCGACCCTTGTCCGGTTCGACTCCGGCGTGGGCCGCTCTGCCCCTGATGGAGATGTTGCCGGTCGTGACCCCCTTACGGCTGGACACGATCGCCCCCGAGGCGCGGGCCGACTCGAGGACGAGAGCGACATCGTGCCCCCGCGCCTCCTCGAGGATGAGGCTCCGCGAGATTGGCGAGCCGATCTCCTCGTCGGGATTCAAGATGAACGTGATCAGCCCAAACGCATCCCGGTCGCCACGCAGGAGCGCCCGCACCACCCATCTCGCCAGCAAGAGGCCGCCCTTCATATCGCACACCCCTGGTCCGAGTGCCCGCCCTTCGTCGATCACGAGGGGTCGTGCGGCCGCCGTGCCGTCCGGGAACACCGTATCCGTGTGACCGACGAGCAGGACGCGACCAGAACCGGAGCCGTCGATCCTGGCGATCAGCATGTCACCGACGGCTGGGATTCGATCCGAGGGGCTCGGACGGCGCTCGATGGTCCATCCGTCGGTAACGAGGAGATCCCCGCAGGCGGACGCGACCGCGTTGACCCCGTCTGGCGAATACGAGCCGGAGTCGATCGCGACCAGTCGACGCAGAGCCTCCAGGTAGGCGGGGAGCTCCTCATGCACCTCATGCTCGATCCGACGGAGGTCGACCCTCATGTCAGACCCCGTGCACCACGCGGACGTTCTCGCTCAGAACGCCGCGTCCAATCCGCTCCGCCTCCCTGGCGCTGAGCCAGTCGCGTTCGACGAAACTTCCGAGGACGCGTTGGAGGGATGCGCGGACCAACCGCGCGGATGCCCAGAACATCTCGGGCTCGGAGGCCTCGTCGGATCCGTGGAAGACCTTCGCCCCCGGGACCGCACCGAGGATCAGCTCCAGGCTCTGGTCAATCTGCGCCCATCCCCACGGCACGAGCTCCGAGATCTCGAGATACACGTTCGGCAGCACCGAGGCTACGTACGCAGCCTCGGCCAGCCACGGATACCCTGCGTGGATCAGCACGATCGGTAGTTCCTGATGCTCGACGAGGAGAGGGAAGACGTCTCGGGGCTTCGCGTGCGTCAGGTTGATGTCCGGATCCCCGCCGCCGACGTGCACGTGGAAGACGCGGTCGTGCCGCTTGGCAAGCTCGATCGCCCGACGGAGCAGGAAGTCACGTACGGGCTTCGCGTGCTCCCGCGTCTCGGTCCAGCCGTCGGCTCGCCATCGGTCGTACGCGGCCTTAGCCTCCGCGCTCGGTGGGTCGGTGACGTCGAGCCCCGTCCGGTAGGCGATGATCGTCTTGAACGCGATCAGCCCCCGGTCCGCGGCCGCCTCTTCGACAAGGTGCTCGAAGCGGCCCACCGTGTCGTCGAACGTCCCCGTCTCGCGTGCCTCGACGATCCACGGCTCGATCCGGCCGACCCGGTGCACCCGGACGCCTCCCAGCGCGCGCTCGAACTCCTCTCGCGGGATCGTCGGCTGTGGGTACCCCTCGTCTGCAACGACGGCGGTCACGCGCTCGTCGTCCAGCAACCGCCTTGTGTAGGCGACGGGGTCCGCGCGTAGCGCTGCATCGCGCGCCCGGACGACGGCCTCCTTGGTGGGTTCGCACCCCAGAAACGCCGCCAACCAGCGGCGGAGGGCAAGTCCGAACACCGTCGTCTCCGTCAGCTCTTCGACCAACGCGGTGAGCTCGTGCGCCGCGTGGTGGGAGGACAGGAGCGCGGTCCCGAGGAACATGCAGCGGGTCTCGAACGCCGCGGGGTCGCGGGCGAGCAGGTCGTCAACGCGGTAGGGATGGCAGTGCGCGTCCACAACGTCGGCGTCCGACAGGTCGATCTCCACGGGCTCCCTCCTCATCGCCATGGCGCTTAGTAGCGCCACCGGAACAACCGGGTGAGCTCTTCCTCCTCCACCCCGGCGTACTGCGCCTCGTCGGCACGACGCGTGGCGAGGAACGTCTCGAACAGCAGGTCGCCCATCGCTGCCCGGAGGGTCGAGGAGGCGGCCAGCTCCTCGACCGCCTCGGCGAGCGAGTCCGGGAGCTGTCGGATCCTCCTGCGCTCACGCTCCTTCGCCGGGAGGGACGAGGGGTCCTCGGTCGTCGGATCAGGCAGCTCGAGGCCATCGGCGACCCCGGCCGCGCCCGCCGCGAGCACGGCGCCCATCGCAAGGTAGGGGTTCGACGTGCCGTCGATTGGCTTGACCTCGATGTTGGCCGCGCGATCGCGCGTTCCGGTCATCCCCTGGATGAACCGAAGGGCAGCCTCCCGGTTCTCCTGCCCCCAGCAGAGCATCGCCCCCGACCAGTGGTGTGGCTGCAGCCGGGAGTAACTCAGCGTGTTGGGGCACGTGACCGCCACGACGGCCGGCAGGTCGCGGTGGAGCCCCGCGATGAAGGCCTCGCCCTCACGCGTCAACCCGGCCGGTCCTTCGCCTCCGGAGAGCTCGTTCCGGCCGTCGCGCCAGAGGCTGAGATGCAGGTGCATGCCGTTGCCCACCGGGCCGAACGTCCGTGGGGAGAACGAGGCCCGCCACCCGTACTTGCGTCCGACGGCACGGACCGTCTGCTTCAGCACGAGGACCGTATCGGCCATCGTGACCGGGTCCCGTGGAGCGATCGACACCTCGAACTGGCCATCCGTGTACTCGGGATGGAACTGCTGGAGGTCGAGTCCTTCGCGCTCGAAGGCACGGATCAGATCGAGCGCGAGGTCGTGGTGCTGGACGAGGGCGACGTCGCTGTAGCCGGGCCCCCGGTGGGCGGGCTCGACGCCGCCGTCGGGCAGGTCGCGCCCGAACGAGAACTCGAACTCGAACGCCGACTGGACCGTGAGGCCCCGGGCCGCGAGGTCGTCGACCACGCGGCGGAGGAAGCCACGCGGGCATCCGGCCCAGCGCTCGCCCTCCTGGGTGAACTGGTCCACCGGTGCCCAGGCCCAGCCTGGCATCGGCTCGATCGGCACGATGCCGTCTGGATCGGGGACCAGGCGCAGGTCGCCCGACGGACCTTCGACGTACCCCGGCGCCGAGGTGAACTCGTCGTTCGAGAGCGCCAGAGCGAACACCGTCGAGAGCCCGATGCCGCTCCCCGACGCCTCCACCAGCCGCCGCAAGGGGATGCACTTGGTCCGGACGATGCCGGCCGGATCGACGAACCCGCAGGCGACTGCCTCCACCCCGGCATCGGCCAGTGCCCCCATCCGCTCCCGCGCCCTCGCGGCGCGGGCCTCAAGCTCTGCGTTCACGTGCTCTCCTTCTGCCGTTCCTGCTGTCCGTCTCTCCGGGAGCTGCCCGGTCGTCCGCCGCCGTCTCCCGCGCCGCCTCGAGCTCCGCGACCCGACGACGCCCCCGCTCGCCGAGCGCGCCAACCACACCGGCGAGCACGGCCTCGGTCAGAGCGAACGCGCCGAGCATCGAGTCGAAGGGCGACGGCGCGTCCGGGTAGGCCGTCAGGACGTGGTGGGCGACCTGGGCGACCGGCGAGAGCCAGGGGTCGGTGAAGGCGACGATTGTGGCCCCCCGCGCCGCCGCCGCCCGCCCGAAC
>Ga0070741_10010588_pt1 | contig 17352 bp, 16 predicted proteins | sample Coa_R1_4_FD_66440 | JGI IMG/M metagenome (GOLD analysis project Ga0070741, IMG submission 66440) | Surface soil microbial communities from Centralia Pennsylvania, which are recovering from an underground coalmine fire - Coalmine... | ecosystem: Environmental > Terrestrial > Soil > Unclassified ...
GGCGGCGGGCGCGGGAGACGAGCTGGCGGCAGTTGTCCTCGCTCTTACGAATGATGGCGGCGATCTCGCCGTAGCCGAAGTCGAACACGTCGTGGAGCAGGAAGGCGGCCCGCTCGACCGGCGAGAGTCGCTCGAGCACGAGCAGAAACGCCATCGAGAGCGAGTCCGCCTCCTCGACGCACCGTGCGCCGTCGAGTTCGATCTGGTCGGTCAACACCGGTTCGGGCAGCCACTCGCCGACGTAGCGCTCGCGGCGCACGCGCGCGGAGCGCAGATGGTCGATCGCCAGTCGGGTGACCACGGCCGACAGGTACGCCTTCGGCGAATCGATCTCGGCCGGGGCCTCGGCAAGCGCCCGCTGGTAGCGCAGGAACGCATCCTGCACCAGGTCCTCGGCCTCGGCGACGCTGCCCAGCATCCGGTAGGCGATCGAGAACAGCAGAGGTCGCAGGTCTTCGTAGGCCTCGATCAGCTGTGCCCGGGTGTCCGGCGAGACCGATTCCATCATCCGATAGACGAGGGAGACCCGCTTCCTGTGACAGAGAGAACGCTAGGACGAGGCGCGGTGATCCCGCAAACCTTCGCGGAAGCCCTGCCGCCAGCTCGGCCACCTCGGCTGCCAGGCCAGCTCGCGCTTGGCCCTGGCGTTCGAGGAGCCGCGGATCTGCGTCATCATCGAGACGACGGTCTCGCCCGCGACGAGCCGGGCGAGCCAGACCGGGACCCGCCGCGGCGGTTTCGCGCCGACGATCTCCGCCAGGTAGGGCAGCCACTCGGATACGGGAGCCGGTTCGTCGTCGGTGACGTTGAACACGCCGGTGACCGTCGCTTCGACGGCTGCGACGGTCGCAGCGGCGGCGTCGTCGGTGTGGATCCACGACCACACGCCCGTTCCCTTGCCGACGAGCGGCAGCTTGCGCCGGCGGACGGTCTCTACCAGCTCGTCCCACGCGCCGGGACCGTAGAAGCTGCCGTAGCGGAGGACGACCGCCTCCAGCCTCGACCCCTGAAGCAGCTGCTCCTGCCGGCGAAGCGCGTCGAGCGTGCGCCGCATCGCCGCCGGGGGCGTCGGGTCGAGCGGGTCGTCCTCGGTCTTGACCGGCCCGCCCTCGCGCGCGTTCGGCCAGCCGGTGTAACCCTGGGCGACGAAGCGGCGAACGGCGACCGCGTCGGCCGCGGCGAGCAGGTGCTCGGTGCCGCGCGTCCTGAGCTCGTTCGTGGTCGCGAACGTCTGGTCGAAGTGCTTCAGGTCGCTCGTGCCCGCGAGCGCGGTCATCTGGTGGACGACCACCTCCGGCTCGGCGCGTGCGATCGCCTCGCCGACCGAGCTCGCGTCGAGGCCGTCCATCACGACCGCCTCGGCGCCGAGCGCTCGCAGCTCGGCGAGCTTCTCGCGCTTCCGGGTTGTCGCGATCACCTCGTGGCCGCGGTCGGCCAGCTGGGGGACCAGCCGGCGGCCGATCGCGCCACCCGCACCTGCAACGAACACCCGCATCGTCTCTGCTCCTTCCTTCGAGTTGGTATGCGGTCAACGAGACGAGGCACCACCGGCGGCTGTGACAGCGGCCGGTGCGCGGACGGCGATCCGATCCCCGCTATCGCGGGCGACTGCGTGGGAGAAGAAGCGTGCCGCCGTGTCCGCTACGAGCGCCGGGTGCTGCTCGTGCAGGAAGTGGCCGCCCTCTTTCACGACCTCGATGCGCAGCTCGTCAACGAACCGCTCGAAGCCGCCGAGCTTCCGGGTGAGCGCGCGAAGTCCCTGGCGCCATCGAGCATGAGCGTCGGCACGCGCAGCCGTCCCTGGCGTCATCGCAGCAAGCACCGGCAGGCCCGCGTTGGCCTCGAGCTGGGCTGTCGGCCACTGCTGCGTCATCGCTCCCAGGCCCTTTTGAAGCTCGCGCGAGCGCGTGCGAGTCGCGACTTCACCGTGCCGGACGCGACCGCGAGCAGGCGGCTCGCCGTCTGCTCGTCCACTCCTTCCAGATCGCGCAGGACGAGCACGGCAGGATGCTCCGGCGAGAGCCGCGCGAGCGTCTCGCGGATGTCGAGCGCCAGCAGGGGATCGCTCGGCTCGGGAAGCTCCTCGAGCGGGGCGGCGGCTCGGTCTCGCTCGCGTCCGGCGATCCGCACCGCCTCGCGGACGGCGATCGCCGCGCCCAGCCGAAGAGCGCCGCCGGGTCTCGCACCCCGCGCAGCCCGCGGAAGATGGCGATCAGCGACTCCTGCGCCGCGTCCGCCCCGTTCTGGAGCGAGATCGGGCCGCACCCGCGCGCGACGCGCGGCGCTAGCAGATCCATCAGCTCGGCCATCGCCAGCCGGTCGCCGCGCTGCGCGGAGCGAACCAGACGCTCCAGGTCGCGTTCGCGCGCGGCCAGGCCGGTCGTGTCGATCGCCATCGCGCTCATCGTTCAGATCAGAGGAGTCCCGGGGCGCTGCGAACGTTCCAGCAGCCGGGGAACGTTTGTCACAGCTCGCTCCTCTTTCTCGTCCTACCGGCAGAGATCGAAGGAGGTCGAGATGGCGAACTTGCTCGCACGTTTGGCGCGGCGGCGCGCCTGGGTGATGGCGACGACCGTGCTGGTCAGCGCTGTCGCGGTCGTAGTCGGCGGGAGTGCCGCCGGGCGCTTCAGTACCGGTTCGGGCGACTACCTCGACCCGTCGTCGTCGGTGGCACGCGCGTACGCGAGCGTGCGCGAGGCGACGGGCGTCGATCCCCAGCAGGGCTTCGTGTTGCTCGTCGATCTCGAGCAGCCGCTGCGACCGGGCGCGCCGCCGCCGGCCCGCGTGCGCGCAGCCGAATCGCTCCTGCGTCGCCTGCCCGCCGTTCGGGACGTCTCCGACTACCGCACCGGCGGCCCGGCGTTCCTGTCGCGCGATCGGACGAGCACGATCGTCAGCGCCGAGCTCGGCGCGGTTGCGAACCCGCAGAAGCTGACGGACCGGCTCGAAGGAGAGATCCGTGACGCGCCGCTGCTCCGCGGCCGCGTGCTCGTCGGCGGTCCGACCGCGGCGAACGGCCAGGCAACCACGGCGGCAACCCACGACCTCGGGGTATCGGAGTCGATCGGCATCCCGATCCTGCTCGTGCTGTGCGTGTTCGTGTTCCGCGGCCTCGTCGCGACGCTGCTGCCGCTTTTGGGCGGAGTCGTCACGGTGCTGCTCGCGCTGCTCGGGCTGGCCGCAGTCGAGCCGTTCACGAGCGTTTCTGTGTATGCGGTCAACCTGGTCGTCGCCCTCGGCCTCGGCCTGTGCGTCGACTTCAGCCTGCTCATGCTCAGCCGCTTCCGCGAGGAATACGCCGAGCACGTGGACGCCGTCGCCGCAGTCACCACGACGCTGGCAACTGCCGGTCGCACGATCACGTTCAGCGCGCTCACCGTCGGAGCGGCGCTCGGAGCCCTGCTCGCGTTCCCGATGCGCTTCATCTCCTCGCTCGGGCTGGCGGGCATGCTGACCGCGGCATCCGCACTCGCCTACGGGCTCCTCGTCCTGCCCGCGCTCCTGCTCACGTTCGCTCCGCGGCTCGTCGGCGGGCACCGGCAACGCGCGGTCGCAGCCGAGGAGCGGTCGCAGCGGCGCTGGTATCGACTCAGCTCGGCCGTGATCCGCCGGCCGTTCGTCCCTATCGCCGCGGCCGCACTCGCCCTGCTCGCTCTCGGGTCGCCGGTCCGGCACATCTCGTTCAGCGGCTTCGACGCGAGCACGCTGCCCCCACACCTCGAGGCGGCAAGGACGTACGAGCGGCTGGGGCAGGAGTTCACCAGCGCCAGCAGCGAACCGATCCACCTCGTCGTCCACGCGCCTGCAAACGCGGCCGCCCCGATGCAACGGCTGGCGCACGAGGTGACGGCGGATCACGGCGTCCGCAGCGCCGGCCGGCCGCGCTACCGGGGCGGCGGGATCTGGATCCTCGACGCCATCCCCGCTGCCCCGCCGCTCTCGTCTGCCGCGCAGGCGACCGTGAAGCGACTCGATCGGCTGGCAGCCCCGCTCCGGCCGGTCGCGACCGGCGCAACCGCCAACTTCATCAGCGAGAGCGACAGCTACGGCAGCCACCTCCCGCTCGCCCTGGCGATCGTCGCCGCGACAACGCTGCTCCTGCTCTGGGCGCTGACCGGGTCGGTCACGCTCCCGTTGACGGCCGCGCTCTTGAACGCGGCGACGCTGCTCGCGGCCTTCGGTGCCAACGTCTGGATCTTCGAGCAGGGGCATCTGGGCAGTCTGCTGGGCGCCCACAACCCCGGTCCGCTCGACGAGAGCGCCCCGATCCTCCTGGGCGCGCTCGCCTTCGGGCTGTCGACCGACTACGGCGTCTTCCTGTTCGCGCGCATCGGCGAGGAGCGGCGGCGCGGACGCGAGCACGTCGAAGCGATCGCGCACGGAGTCGCCCGGACCGGTCGGGTGGTCACCTCCGCGGCCCTCCTCTTCTGCGTGGCGATCGGCGCCCTCGCCATCTCGGATTCGCGGCCGCTGAAGCAGCTCGGGTTCGGCACGGCGCTCGCCGTCGTCGTCGACGCGACCATCGTCCGCGCCGTTCTCGTTCCCTCGCTGATGCGCCTGATCGGCCGCTGGAGCTGGTGGGCGCCGGCCCGCCTTCGGCGACTGCATACCCGCATCCGGTTCGCGGAACGTTGACGAGAGCGCATGCACTCGCAATCGCCGGCGCGCTGGCTCCGGCTGCGCAGCGGCACCTGCTGCAGGCGCGGCAGATGCAGGCGCTCTCGTTCGCGGTGCACATCCCGCTCGTCTGCTTCGGGATCGCGCTGCCTGCGCTCCTGCTTTCGGTCGAGTGGCTCTACCTGCGCACGGGCGACGAGCTCTACCGGACGCTGGCGCGCCGCTGGACGCGGATCATGGCCGCGCTGTTCGCGGCCGGGGTGGTCACCGGCACCATCCTCAGCTTCGAGATGGGCCTCCTCTGGCCGAACTTCACCGGCACGTTCGGCAGCGTGTTCGGGCTCGGCTTCGCGATCGAGGGCTTCTCCTTCTTCCTGGAGGCGATCTTCATCGGCATCTACATCTACGGCTGGAACCGGCTCTCGCCGTGGGCGCACTTCGCCAGCGGCATCCCGATCGCCCTCGCCGGCTTCACCGGCTCGCTGATGGTGATCTCGGTCAACGCCTGGATGAACCACCCGGGCGGCTTCCGGCTCGAGCACGGCAAGCCGGTCGACGTTCATCCGTTCCGGGCTCTGTTCGAGAACAGCTACCTCTGGCACGAGCTGATCCACATGTACCTGGCCGCATACATGGTGGCCGGCTTCCTGCTCGCCTCCGCCTACGCCTGGGACCGGTTGCGCGGCCGCTTCGGCCGCTACGAGCGGACTGCGCTCACCGCCGCGCTGGCGGCGGCGACGCTCGCCTCGATCGCGCAGGCGTTCGTCGGCGACTGGAACGGGCGGACGGTCGCGGCCGAGCAGCCGACCAAGCTCGCCGCCTTCGAAGGAATTGGCCGCACGACGCGCGGCGCGGACGTGCACGTGCTCGGCTGGTACAGCCACGGCCGTGTCGAGTACGGCATCCCGCTGCCGCGGCTGCTCTCCCTGCTCGCCTTCCACAGCACGCACGCGACGGTGCAGGGCCTTGACGCGGTCGCGCCGGCGGACCGTCCGCCGGTCAACGTCGTCCGGTTCGCCTTTCAGGCGATGGTCGGCGTCGGCGTCCTGCTCGTACTCCTGTCGATTGCCGTCCTGACCGTGCGGATCCGGCGGAAGCGGCTGCCGGAGTCGATCTGGTTCCACCGCGCCCTCGTTGCGGCAGGACCGCTATCGGTCGTAGCGTTGATCGCCGGCTGGATCGTGACCGAGGTCGGACGGCAGCCGTGGGTCGTCTACCGGGTGATGCGCACCTCGCAGGCGGTGACCGGCGCCGGCGGCATCCCCGTCGGCTACGGCGCGCTCGCAGCCGTCTACCTCGCGCTCGCCATCGGAGTCGCCTGGGTGCTGCTCCGCCTGCGACGGCTGCCGCTCGACGACAGCCCGCTGCTGCGCGCCGACCCGGTCGAAGGCGTCTGATGCACCTCTACGACCTCCCGCTCGCGTTCGCGCTCGCCGGACTTGCCCTCTACGTCGTGCTCGGAGGCGCCGACTTCGGCGCCGGCCTATGGCAGCTGCTGGCCGGGCGCGGCGACCGTGCGGCTGCGATCCGTGACCACGCACACCACGCGATGGCCCCGGTCTGGGAGGCCAACCACGTCTGGCTGATCTTCGTCCTGACCGTGGTCTGGACGGCGTACCCGTCCGCGTTCAGCTCGATCGCGTCCACGCTGTCCATCCCGCTCTTCGTCGCCGGTATCGGCATCGTCCTGCGCGGCGGTGCCTACGCCTTGCGCGCCGGCACGGAGAGCAGCCGCGAGCGGCGCCGCGTCGACGCCGTCTTCGCCCTCTCCTCGCTGCTCACCCCGTTCGCGCTCGGCACGATCGCCGGCGGCATCGCCTCCGGACGCGTCCACGTCGGCAACCCAGGCGGCAGCCTCGTCTCCAGCTGGCTCAACCCGACCTCGCTCACGATCGGGACCCTGGCCGTCTCCAGCGCCGCCTACCTTGCCGCCGTCTTTCTCAGCGGCGACGCCACTCGCGACGGTCAGCACGAGCTGGCGGAGCGGTTCCGACTGCGCGCGCTCGCCGCCGGCGTCGCCGCGGGCGGCGTCGCGCTCGCCGGGATCGCGGTGCTGCGCTTCGACGCCCACCGGCTCTTCACCCGTCTCACCCAGGGGATCGGCCAGCCGGCCCTGATCCTCTCCGTGCTCGCAGGCGTCACCACGCTCGCGCTCGTCTGGCGGCGCCGCTACGAGCCCGCGCGCTACAGCGCCGCGCTCGCGGTCGCCGCGACGATCCTGGGCTGGGCGCTCGCGCAACAGCCGCGCCTCCTTCGCAACCTGACGATCCAACAGGCGGCTGCTCCCCGCTCCACGCAGATCGCGCTCGTCGTCGCCGTCCTCGGCGGCGCGGTGATCCTCTTCCCGTCGCTGGCCGTCCTCTTCCGCCTGACACTGGCCGGACGCTTGAACGGGGCCGGGCGACTCGCCGATCTCACCTCCCTTGCGCGCCACGCGCGGCCGACCGCGGGCGGCGGCGGGCGGGTCGCCGCAGCGGCGCTCGTCGCCGGGATCGGGTTTCTCACCGTCGCGGATGCGGCCTGGGCGCACGCGATCGGCGTCGCAAGCCTGCTCGCCTTCGTCGCCTGCGGCTACCGCGCCTTGCTCCCGCGCGAGTAGTGCCGGGCGGCCATGCGGCCCGCCTTGTCACAGGACGGCACGCTTCTTCGTCTCAAGCAGTGGACGGGACGAGCACCGACGAGGTGGAGGGAGGTAGGCCGGTCTGTGATCGAGGAGCGCGAGTTGCAGGAGGCAATCCAGTCCGTTGTCGATACGGAAACGCGCGCCTGGGACAGCAAGGACGCAGACCTCCTCGTGAGTCTCTTCCATCCGGACATCGTGTGGCCGTGGCCGCCGGCGCCGGATGCCCACGATCCCGCCGGCTGGGTCTGGGGGATGGGCCGCTTCGACCGGGAGCGGTGGCGGCGCGTCTGGCGGGAGCTCTTCGAAACCCATGAGCTGATCCACAACCGCCGGGAGACCGTCCGCATCTCGATTGCGCCGGACGGTCAGGGTGCCTTCGCCGTGGTCGACATCGACACGCGCTGGCGGCCGCGCGACGGCGGCCCCGACTCCCACTGGCTCGGTCGCGCCTGCAAGATCTACACGCGGCTCGAGGGGGAGTGGAAGCTGATCTCCCATACCGGTCTGCTCCGCTATCCGCCGGGAGAGCCTCGCGCGCCACGAGCGCTGCGGCTCCCGGATCCGCCGCTCCGCGACGGTCGCATCCGCCTTCGCCCGTGGACCGAGGCGGACCTCGAGCCGGCGAACCGCGCGACGCAGGATCCGCTCATCCACCGCTTCACCGGTGTCCCGGCGTCGCCGACGCCCGAGCAGACGCGGGCGTTTTTCGAGGCGCAGCCCGGGCTGCGCGAGGCGGGCGCCGAGCTGACGCTCGCGATCGCGGACGCCGACGACAGCTTCCTCGGCACGATCTCGCTGTTGCGCTTCGACTGGGACGCTGTCCGGGCCGAGATCGGCTACTGGGTCGCCCCCTGGGCGCGCGGCCGCGGCATCGCCACTGCAGCTGTCCGCCTCCTCTCACGCTGGGCGCTGGCCGAGCTGGAGCTCGTCCGCCTGGCGCTGCATACCCATCCAGACAACGCCGGCTCACAGCGGGTCGCTGAACGCGCCGGTTTCACCCAGGAGGGCACGCTTCGTTCCTTCGACACGCGCGGCGACCGGCGCCGTGACATCGTCGTCTACTCGCTCCTCCCCGAGGATCTCGCCTGACGCTTGACAACCGCGCCTTCGCCTAGGTCAGTCCGCCGCGAGGTCGCGGCGGGCGAAGATCGCGGCGGCGGCGAGCACGCAGCCGGCCGCGACCGGGTTCGCGTACGCGAACAGCGATAAACGCCGTCGCGGATGCGCGCGTCTGCAAGCGTGCGCCTGGCGATTGCCCTAGCCGCGGCCATGACCGTCGTAGCGGTGCAGGAAGATTTCCTCGACGCGCAGCCCGTTCGCGCCCGCGCGCTCGACGGCGACTCCGGGCAGGGCCGGCCAGGCGCGGCGGCGCTCCGGCGAAGAGCGGGGCGGTCGTCTCGGTTGCTGGGCGCGCGTGGATCTCTTGGCACCGACATCGCTACCACGGGCTCGACTCCGGCGCCGTCTCCGCACGGCCGCCCTCGATCGCGGCTCGCGGCCGGCGCCCGGGGAGGAATGCCAGCGCCAGGACGGTCCCGATCACGGCAGCCGCGGCGCTCGCGAGCAGCGACAGGTCGAGTCCGTGGACGTAGGCCGCGCGCACGAGCGCGACGAGGTCGGGCGCGTGCAGCTGCCTCGCGAGATCGGTGCCGGCGGCGACGCTGTTCCGCGCGACCGACTCCACGTCCGGTGGCAGCCCGGCCGCATCGATGCGGCCACGGTAGCCGGCGTTGACGACGGATCCGAGGATGGCCGCGCCGAACGAGCTCCCGACCATCCGCAGCGCCTGCACAGTTCCCGAGCCGACGCCCGCATCGGCCGGGGCAAGGGCACCGAGGGCCGCGTCGATCGTCGTCGGCATGGCGAGTCCCGTTCCGAGCCCGACGGCGCTCAGCCATGTGGCCGCGAACCCGGTTCCGTCGCCGAGCGACGTGCCTGCGCCGACCGCGAGTCCGCCGGCGAGGATGGCGAAGCCAAGGCTGACGCAGACGCGTGCGCCGAGGAACTCGGCCAGCTTCGCCCCGGCGCCCGCGCCGACGAGCAGCCCCGCGATCATTGGCAGCAACCGCACGCCGCTTCCCATCGCATCGGTACCGAGAATCTCCTGGAAGTAGAGCGGCTCCGAGAAGAAGATCCCGATCAGCGCAAACGAGATCACCGTCGCGAGCGTCGTTCCCCACGTGAACCGCGGCGATCGGAAGAGCCCGAGGTCGAGAAGCGGCTCGGAAACCCGGCGTTCCCAGAGGACGAACACCGTGAGCACGGCGGCCCCGAGCGCGATCTCGGCGAGCGGTCGTGGCCGGGTCCAGCCGTGCGCTCCGGCCTCGATCAGGCCGTAGCTCACGATCGTGAGGCCGCCGCTGGCGCTCGCGACACCCGGCCAGTCGACTCCGTGTCGGTCGGGCGCGCGCGACTCCGGGAGGAAGAATGTCACGCACAGCAGCGCCAGCGCGACGATCGGCAGGTTCAGGAGGAACACCCATCCCCACCAGAACGTCGACAGGATCCAGCCGCCGAGGATCGGCCCCAGCGGGTACGCGAGCATTGTCGCCGCTGTCACCGCAGCGACCGCCTTGTTGCGATCCTCCTCGCCGAAGACGGTCGGGAGGACCGACAGGGTCAACGGTGTCGCGAAGCCGGCGGCGAGACCGAGCAGTAACCGTGCGGCCAGGAACGAGGCAGTCGTCGTCGCCGCCGCGCAGGCGCCCGACCCGACCGCGAAGACGATCAGCGCGGCGGCCAAGACACGCTTCCGGCCGAAGCGGTCGCCGAGCATCCCGCCGGGAATCATCACCGCGGCGAAGGCCAGCAGGTAGCCCGTCGAGAACCACTGCAGATCCGAGGTCGAGGCTCGGAGCGAGTCGGCGAGTGTCGGCAGGGCGAGCGTCAAGACGGTCGCGTCGAAGTTCAAAGCGAGCGTCACCGGAACGAGTCCCGCCAGCACCCACCAGCGGCGCCTGCCGCCAAATTGCGCTTGCATCGTCACTCCTTCGTGAGGCCGAGGAGCGAGGCGAGGAGACGGTGTGCTGCGGCGGCCTCGACCGGGTCGACGACACCGCGTGCAACCCCCGCCGCGAGCCGCGGCTGCAAACTCCCCCGGTACCAGGCCCGAAGCTCGGCAGAGCGGCCGACGGCTCGCGGCTTGGGGGACCTGGAGTCACCATCGAAATACGAGACGGAGGTCGCGCCCCGTCTGTGACATCTCCTCGGACACCACCCTGGGGATCGCGCCCGGGTGAAGCCGGATCCCGCGCTAGCGGGTTGCGTATCGCGCCAGCCGCGCCAGATTGCGCTCGCGCACGTCTGGCCACTCGGAATCGAGGATCGAGAAGTAGACCATGTCCCGCGGCCGTCCGTCGTCGGCGAGGAGGTGCCTCCGTAACGTTCCTTCCTCGGCGGCGCCGAGCGCGAGGATCGCGCGTCGTGACTGGGCGTTCAACGCCTCGGTCTTGAGGACGACCTTCTGCGCACCGAGGACGTCGAACGCGTGCGTGAGGAGCAGCACCTTCGACTCGATGTTGGCGCCTGTTCGCTGATACGCGGAGTTGAGCCAGGTCGCACCGATCTCGAGTCGTCGGTGTTGCGGTGCGATGTCCATGAGCCGGGTGCTACCGATGACCCGTGATCGTTCTTGCTCGACGATCACGAACTGCAACGCGAGGCCGCGTCGCTGCTCGTCGAGCGCGCGCTCGACGTACTGCTCGACGTCGCTGCGATTCTGTAGCGGCCTCGGCTGCAGCCGCCACAGCTCGGGCTCCAGTCCCACCTCGGCCAGCGCGGCGGCGTGCGCCGCGACGAGCGGCTCGAGTCGAACGATTGCTCCGCGGAGAACGCAGGGCCGTATTCCCTCGAGCGAGACGTGATCGAATGTCACGCGAGCCCCTGCTGTCTCGTCTCAGTCGCGAAAGCACGACCGGAGGTGAGAACGAGTGGAGCTGCAATCACGGAAGGAGCTTGCCGACACGCTTCAGCGCCGCAAGACGATGGCGCTGACGACATTCAAGAAGCACGGGACGCCCGTCCCGACACCGGTGAGCGTCGCGGTCGACGGGGAACGAATCTTCTTCCGCACGTACGCCGAGACCTGGAAGGCGAAGCGGCTCCGCCGCAACTCGTTCGTCGAGGTGACGCCCTCGACCTTCTTCGGCAAGCGCCGTGGACCGACGCTCCCGGCGCAGGCACGACTCCTCGCCGACGGCGAGGGTGCTGCCGCGCGTCGAGCGCTTCGCCGACGACATCCGTTCCTCCAGGGCATGCTCGTCCCCCTGATGCACCGGCTGCTTCGCTACACCACCCTCCACTACGAGATCGAGCCGCGCCCGGTCCGCGTCCGGCGGGCGCGTCCGCACGAGGCCGGCCGGTTGCGCGAGATCGCGCGGACGGCGAAGGGTCACTGGGGTTACGACAGCCGCCTCGTCGAGGAGTGGGCGGACGGGATCGACTTCGAGACGAAGATGCGCGAACGGGATCTTCTCGTCGCAGAGCACGACGGCGCGATCGTCGGCTGGGGCGCGGTCGCTCCGCCTGCGGCGGGCGTTGCGTGGCTCGAGGATCTCTGGGTCGAGCCGCGGTTCATCGGAAAGCGAGTCGGAACGCTTCTCTTCATGGCGCTGCGGCAGCGCGCGGCAGAGCTCGGCGCGACCCGGCTCGAGTGGCAGGCCGACCCGAATGCTGCAGGGTTCTACGAGCGTCTGGGCGCGAAGCATCTGCGAGACGAGCTCAGCGAGTGGGGGCGTGCCGTTCCCTTGATGGGAATCGGGATCGGCGCTCGCTGACACCGCGAGCGAACGGACGCGCGCTTGTGCGGGGCGCCCCTGCGGCCGGGGTGCCCCGCGACCACGCCGCTCTGCGAGGGGGAACCGGCGGCGCAAACGTCCGCGCATGCTGTCATCAGGCTGCATCGCGCTGGCGCTTATCCGCCAGGGGCTCTGCCCGATCGTCTCGAGCGGGACGCGCACGGGTTACCGCCGCTGCGAAATCGTCGCGGGATGTCGCGAGTCCGTCGATGAGCCGGGCGCCTCGTCCATGCGTGATGAAGCTGAACGTCCAGCGGAGGATCACGATCAGCCGGTTCTGGAAGCCGATGAGATAGAAGAGGTGCACGCCGAGCCAGAGGACCCAGGCGACGAAGCCGTTGACCTCGATCCCTCTCAGGTCGGCGACCGCGCTCGACCGCCCGATCGTGGCGAGGTTGCCCTTGTCCCGGTAGCGAAACCCGGCGACCGGCCGGCCGGCGAGGCGGCGCTGGACTGCGCGTGCCACGTAGCGGCCCTGCTGGATCGCCACCGGAGCGAGGCCCGGGAGCGGTTCGCCGCCGCTGGCGTGCACGCGCGACATGTCGCCGATCGCGTACACCTCCGGGTGCGACGGCACCGTCAGGTCCGGCCCGACCGGGATCCGGCCGGCGCGGTCGACGGCGATTCCGGCTTCGCTCGCAAGGGCGATTGCGAGTCTCGAGGCGGTGACGCCGGCGGCCCAGACGACCGTGTGGGTACCGATGCGCCGGCTGCTTCCGTCCGGCCGGCGGACCGTCACCGATCCGGCGGCGACGTCGATCACGGCACCGGCGAAGAGCGGAGTGACGCCGAGACGCTTGAGCGCCCTGTGCGCCTTGCGCGAGAGCTTCGGCGGGAAGCCGGGCAGAACACGGTCGGTCGCCTCGACCAGGAGCACGCGTGCGGTGCTGGTGTCGGCGCGGCGGAAGTCCGGCCGCAGCACGTCGTAGGCGAGCTCGGCAATCTGCCCGGCCATCTCCACGCCGGTCGGTCCGGCCCCAACGACGACGAATGTCAGCCAGTTCCGGCGCACCTCCTCGTCGTCTTCGAGCTCTGCGGCCTCGAACGCGGCGAGAATCCGGCTGCGAATGTCGAGGGCGCCGTCGAGCGACTTCAGCTCGGGCGCATACTCCGCCCACTCGTCGTGGCCGAAGTACGAGTAGTGCGATCCCCCGGCGACGACCAGCGTGTCGTACTCGACGGTCGAGCGCACAGGCGACCCTGCGCGGCGCTCGATCATGACCTGCCGCCGTTCGAGGTCGAAGCCGACGACCTCGGCCAGCAGCACCTGCGCGTTTCGCTGCCGGCGCAGCACCGACCGCAGCGGCACCGCGATCTCGGGTGCCGCCAGCGAGCCCGTCGCGACCTGGTAGGCGAGCGGCTGGAACAGGTGGAAGTTCTGCCGGTCGATCAGCGTCACCTGCACCGGCGCCCGACGTAGCGACCGGACGACGTTCAACCCACCGAAGCCGCCGCCGACGACGACGATGCGGTGTCGCTTGAGGCGTCGTTGTTCACCGACTGTCGGATTCTGCTTGTCGAGTTCCATCGACCTGTAGACGAGCGACCCGCGCCGCCTGTGACAGTCGGCCGGCACACGTCGCGGCGGAGCGAGGTTCGCCCCCGGCAGAGATCGAACCGCCGGTGCCTGTCACAGCGCGCTGCCTTCTCTCGTCTTCGACGTTCGAGATGAAGTCCAAGGAGGAATCGATGAGCGAACAGGCGCACCTCGCCCGCGAGCGTTCGCACAAGTGGTGGACGCTGGGTTCGGTCTGCACGGGCATCTTCATGCTGCTGCTCGACCTGACGGTCGTGAACGTGGCGCTGCCCGACATCCAGCAGGCGTTCAACGCCTCGCTGTCGGACCTGCAGTGGACGATCGACGCCTACGCCCTGACGCTCGCGGCGTTCCTGCTCACCGGCGGCTCGCTCGCCGACCTGTTCGGGCGGAGACGCCTGTTCGCGATCGGACTCAGCGTCTTCACTGCAGGCTCGCTGCTCTGCGGCGTCGCGAGCGGACCGCTGTTCCTGGTCGTGGCACGGGCCGGGCAGGGCGTGGGCGGGGCGATCATGTTCGCCACCTCGCTGGCGCTGATCGCACAGGCGTTCCCGTTCGGCAGGGAGCGCGCGATCGCGTTCGGCCTCTTCGGTGCCACGACGGGCGTCGCGGTCGCCGTCGGGCCGGTGCTCGGCGGGCTCCTGACGAGCGGGCTCTCCTGGCGCTGGATCTTCTTCGTCAACCTCCCGATCGGCGTCCTCGCCCTGCTGGTCACGCTCACCCGGGTCGGCGAGTCGCGCGACCCCTTCGCGCGCAGGCCCGACCTGCTCGGCTTCGTCGTCTTCAGCAGCGGTCTTGCTGCGCTCGTCTTCGGCCTGATCAGAAGCAACACTGACGGCTGGCACTCGATGACGGTGATCGGCTCGCTCGCCGCGGCCGCCGCGCTGCTACTCGCCTTCGTCGTCGTCGAGCGAGTGCAGCGGGCGCCCATGTTCGAGCTCGGGCTGCTGCGGGTGCCGAGCCTCAGCGGCGGCCTCGCCGCCGCCCTGGCGATGAACGGCTCGCTGTTCGCGGTGATCACCTACCTCGTTCTCTACTACGAGCAGCAACTCGGGCTCTCAGCGGCACAGGCCGGCGTGCGCTTCCTTCCCCTGAGCGGAGCGATCTTCTTCGCCGCCAGCATCGCCGGCCGGATCAGCGAGCGCGTCCCGACGCGGCTCCTGATGACGCCCGGGTTCGCGCTCGTCGGCGGCGGGCTCCTGCTGATGCGCGGCCTCACGCCAGGCTCGACCTGGACGCACCTGCTCGCCGGCATGATCGTCGCCGGAGTCGGCGCCGGCTTCGTCAACGTCCCGCTCGCCGCGACCGCCGTCGGCGTCGTCGAACCCGCCCGGGCTGGGATGGCCTCCGGCATCAACAGCACCTTCCGCCAAGTCGGCACCGCCACCGGTGTCGCCGTGCTCGGCTCGATCTTCGCCAGCCACGTTCGCAGCAGTGCCGGCCACGCCCTCCAAGGTGCGTTCGGTGCCCACGCGGCGGTCGTCGCACATGCGATCGCCAGCGGCGGAACGCCGGCGGTTCTCGGGCACACGCCGCCGCGCCTGCGCCCGCTCGTCGCGCACGCAAGCCGCGCCGGCTTCGCCGGCGGCCTCAACCTGATCCTGCTCGTCGGCGCCGCCGTCGCCTTCGCCGCCGCAGCACTGACGCTGCTGCTGATCCGCGAGCGCGACTTCGTCCAGCCGGTCGAGCACGCCGAACCGATCACCGCGAGCGCCGAGCGCTCGCCTACCCCGGCGCAGGTCGGGGCCTGACCCGTACCTCGATCGAAGGAGAAGACGTGTCAACCGATCAGACAACACACAATCGGGAGTCGCTGAAGCGGCTCAACGACGCAATCAACAGCGGCGATCTCGAGCTCATCTCGAAGACGATCGACGAGGTCATCAAGCCGGACGCGCTGATCCGTACACCTATGCCCGCCGAGGCGACGGGGGCCGCCCTGGTGAAAGAGGTCTTCGGGAAGCTCCTCCTGGCCTTCCCCGACCTCCACGTCACGGTCGAGGATGTGATCGCGGAGGGCGACAAGCTGGTCAGCAGGAACGTCGTCACGGGCACCCACCAAGGCGACTACATGGGCCTCCCGCCGACCGGCAGATCCGTCACCTACAACGAGATCTTCATCGGCCGCTTCGACGACGGCCGCATCGCCGAGACCTGGGGCGTCGTCGACGTCCACTCGCAGATGCGCCAGCTCGGCGCCATCCCCGGCGGCCCGTCACGACCGGACGAGCCGGCGGTTGCCGGCCACTGACAGGAAGGAAGTCTCGATGAACACCATCCTCTGGATTGCGCAAGGCCTGCTCGCTGCAGGCTTTGCGCTGAGCGGGGCCACGAAGTACGCGCGATCGCGCGAGCAGCTGCAGGAGCCATACCCCTGGGTCGAGGACTTCTCGGACGGCACCGTCAAGCTGATCGGCACCGCCGAGCTGCTCGGCGCAACCGGACTCCTGCTTCCGCCCCTGCTCGACATCGCGCCATGGCTCTCCCCGCTAGCGGCCGCCAGCCTGGCAACAATGATGGCGCTCGCCGCGCTGACCCACGTACGACGCAACGAGCCGCAGGGCATCGTCGTGACCCTGGTGCTTGCCGCGATCGCCGTGTTCATCGCGTGGGGCCGCTTCGGCCCCCACGAGTTCTGACCAAGCATCAGGCAGCGGCGCACGAGGAGCGACCTTGACAGGCGAAGCTGAGCAACTCGAGGGCGGAGTCGCAAACGAACGGCAGGCTCCGCACCTCGAGGCCCTGCGACCCGACCATGCATCCGCGGTGTTGGCGTTCGAACTGGCCAGCCGAACAAACTTCGCTGCCTTCGTCTCCGACCGAGGCGACGCATTCTTCGACGAGTTTCAGCGAGCGGTACGACGAACTACTTGCCGAGAGGGAGACCGTCGTGACGCCCACTACGTGCTCCTGGACGACGACGGCTCAGTGCTTGGGAGGTTCAACATCTACGACATCAAGGACGGCACCGCCGACGTCGGCTATCGGGTAGCGAAGCGAGTTGCGGGGCGAGGCGTGGCGACCGCAGGCGTGCGGGAGTTGTGCTGGCTGGCCGCATCGGCGCATGGTGTGCGCAGGCTGCGTGCCCGGACCACGCACGAGAAGGTTGCTTCCCAGAGAGCTCTCACAAGATCGGCTTCGTCGCTGACGGCGAGACCGACGTCGCCGGTCGGCCCGGCATCTGCTTCGAGCGGAAACTGATACAACCTAGCGCCGCTGCCCCTCGGTCGACCGCCGACTTCCGCCAGCGTCATCGCGCCTGATCGCCAGTGCGACTGCAGGGCGCGGGCCACCTTCCCGCGGTGCGCGACGTCGAGCCGCAACTCGACGAGCATGAGTTGCGGCTGTGGCAGCTCACCGACGATCAGTTCGGCGGCTACGAGCCGGCCGCCCCGGACGAAAACTGTCCCCGAAACCTGTCCCCAAGATGAGCTTCGCCGCAGCACCTGATCAGAGCGGGCTCTAGCGGTGACTTCATCAAGAAGGCGGAGTCCCTCCCGGACAAGGAGGTGCTCGCCGACCATCGATTTGCAGGTGCTTTCGGGCTCCTCGCCGACCTCGACTGCGAGGCCCTCCTTGATCAAGAGGGACTCGGTAATCATCGAAAAGGCCCATTGTGCAGGTATTTAAGCCCTCTCCCGGACTCGAACCGAGGACCGCCTCCTTACCATGGAGGTGCTCTACCGACTGAGCTAAGAGGGCGCTCGGCTGATTCTAGTCGGCGCTCGCGTGGATCAGGCCAGGCGGTCGATGCCCGCGACGCCGCTCGCGACGATTGC
>Ga0070741_10010589_pt1 | contig 17351 bp, 14 predicted proteins | sample Coa_R1_4_FD_66440 | JGI IMG/M metagenome (GOLD analysis project Ga0070741, IMG submission 66440) | Surface soil microbial communities from Centralia Pennsylvania, which are recovering from an underground coalmine fire - Coalmine... | ecosystem: Environmental > Terrestrial > Soil > Unclassified ...
AATATGACGCGACGCTCAAAGCGATCGAGCGGCAATATGGCGTACCGCGCAATGTTCTCCTGGCGATCTGGGGGCGCGAGACCGATTTCGGCCGCTACAAGCTTCCCAACAGCGCAATTCGCGTGCTCGCAACGCAAGCCTATATCGGCAAGCGGCGCGAGAAATTCCGCGAGGAATTCTTGCTTGCGCTGAAAATTTTGCAGGAAGGGCACGTAAAGCTTTCCGACATGAAGAGCTCCTGGGCGGGCGCGATGGGGCTCACGCAATTTCTGCCTTCGGAATTCTACAAATACGCCGTCGATTTCGACGGCGACGGCAAACGCGACATCTGGAATTCGGTGCCGGATGCGCTCGCGGCGGCCGCGGGTCAACTCAAAGCCAAAGGCTGGCAGACCGGAGAGCGCTGGGCCTACGAGGTGCGCGCACCGCAAAACGTCGATTGTTCGATCGGCGTGCCGGAAGTCCGCCGGCCGCTCAAGGACTGGCTCGCGGCGGGGTTTGTTCCCGCTTACGGCAAAAAGATTTCACCGCGCGAGCTCTCGCAAGAGGCGTCGCTCTTGCAGCCGGAAGGAATTTACGGGCCGGCGTTTCTCACGCTGAAAAATTATTACGTTATCAAGGAATATAATTTCTCCGATCTTTACGTTCTCTTCGTCGGGCATCTTGCGGACAAAATTTCCGATCCGAAGCCGTTCGAGGGGGCTTGGGCGAAAATCCCGCTGATGAAGACGAAAGACGTCGAGACGATGCAAAAGGTGCTCACCGAGAAGGGCATTTACCGGGACAAGATCGACGGCAAGGCGGGAATGCTGACACGCGCCGCGCTCGGGCAATATCAGAAGCAAAGCGGACTCAAGCTCGACTGCTGGCCGACGCCTGAGGTCCTGCGGCACATGCAGGGGCGCTGAGTTTCGCGCCGTATTCTCTACTGTCATTCCGGAAGCCGAGCGAGGCTGTCCGGAATCCAGATACGCCGGCGTTTCTGGATCCCGGCTCGCGCTCGCTTGGCCGGGATGACAATAGGAGAGGCGGAAGCCAAAAACAAAACCGGCGGAGTTTCCTCCGCCGGTTTCAATCCGGAAATTGCTACCCGATTAGTACGGGCAGAAGAAGCGCGGACGGCTCCAGCCGACTTGGTTGCCCCAGCGGTCGAAGAGCGGGCGGCGGGCCCAGTAGCCGCCCGGGCAGGCGACCGGCGCGGGCGCGCCGTAACCGGCATAAACCGCGTAACCTTCAACCGGCGCGTAGGGCGCGTAGGCATAGCCCGGAGGCGGACCGGCGACCGCGCTGCCGATCGCGGCGCCCGCGATGACGGCACCGGCGCCGATGGCGGCGGCGCAGCCCCAGCGGCAGCGCGCGTCGGCTGTGGTGGTGGTCGCAAAGGTGCTAGCCGCTAGGGAGGCGGCGGCTGCGACGACGAGTAGGACTTTTCTCATAGCAGTTCTCCTGAGCGAAGTTCGAAAGGCGACCGCACGAATCGGTCAGACGTTAGACCTCGTTTTCTTGCAGTCAAATAGGAGGTACGAATCTTGTTCGAATTGCGGTTCGCACATCCACCGTATTGACTCCTAATTAACGCGTCCCGGCCGGTTTGGATGTGATGCGGGTCACGTTTTCCAAGCGGCAAAAGGTCCCCGGTGAGACAATGGTTTCGGGAATATTGCGGGGCAGCAAGCATTCTGAACAGACGTTCAGGATTTGACGCCATTACCGTGCCCGTCTTTTGGTGGTTCGAGGGGGATCAAAAGCTCGAACGCCGCGCCCTTCTCGCGCGGGGGGTTGGAAAGCGTTGCGTAGAGTTGCTGGGTCAGCGCCTTTATGAGACGTGTGCCGAGGCCTTTGCTGTTTGCGGGCTTCATGGCCGGCAAGCCGACGCCGTCATCTTCCACGGTAACGGCGACATGGCCGCCATTGCGCTTTTCCACGCGCACTTCGATGACGCCGTCATCGCCGCCGGTATAGGCGTATTTCGCGGCATTGGTGACAAGCTCGTTCACGATCAGCGCCACCGGGATGGCGCGGTCGGAGGCGATCATGATGCCGCGGGGCGCGTTGAATTGCAGCTTGCCGCGCTTCATCGCGCTTTCGAGATCGTGCACGACATCCTGCAAATAGGGGCCAAGGTCCACCTTTTCGTATTGCGTATCGTAGGCGAGGCGCTCGTAGGCGCGGCCGACGGTGAGAACGCGGCCTGCGGCCGCGGCGAGATGGAGACGCACCGTTTCGTTGTCGACACTCTTCGCTTGCAGCTGCAATATGGACGCGACAACTTGCAGGCTGTTCTTGACGCGATGATTGATCTCGCCAAGCAAGAGTGATTGCCGGTCGAGCGCGGTCTTCAGGTTCAGCTCGTAGCGCTCGCGTTCGATCGCCATTCCCAAGATGTTCGCGGTACCTTGCAGAAAGGCGAGGTCGTGCTCCGAGAATTCGCCCTCGGAACGGCTGTCGACTTCGAGCACGCCGAACGGCGTGCCGTCGCCTTGCAGGATGACATTCATCGCGCGGCGAATGCCGTATTTGGCGAGCAGTTCAGGAGTGCGAAAGCGTTCTTCATTTTCGAGATGGTTGGAGATAACAGGCTTGCCCGTGCGAAGTGCGAAGCCGCCTGGAGATTCAAGATCGGCACCGACGCTTGCATGACCCACGACGTCCGGCCCCCAGCCGACGCCTGCACGGACGAACAAGCGGTTTTCGGAAGGCACATATTGCAGCACCTTGCAATATTCGCATTGCAGTCCCTCGGCCGTGATGCGCGCAGTTTCGTTGAGGAGTTCTTCGAAACTCGCGCCTTTCAGCGCCCGTACGCCAAGCTCGGCGAGGAGTTCCTGTTGACGGATGCGCTGTCTAAGCGAGCGATGGGTGAGGTCTTCCTCACCGCTGCTCGGGCTTTCTTCGACGACCGGTTTTCCGGGATCAGGCGGGCACATGGAACAAAAAGATAGCACGCTTCAGTGCGGTAGAAGCTGTTTTTTTGAGAACCGCAAGGGTAATGTAATTGTGGCCATGTGGAGGCTTTTGGGAGATCGGCCGCCATCGTTACCACGCGATGGTTTTCGCCGGATCATCGTCAGCCGCACCCCAGAATATAAAGAAAGAGGGGCGGGCGGGACGCCGAGGACGTGCCGCATGCGCGTGCGAAGAGGGGCGCATCCCGAACCGTTAGAAGATGACCAAGCGGCAGTTCAGGAATACGCTGCGCGCCTGAACAGCAGAAACCCCGGCGTGGGGGCCGGGGTTCTGCGATGGACGCCGCAAACGATTTCATATCGCCTCCGCCGTCCTGCCTCCGGGTTGCGAACAATTTTTCAACGGGCGTCCGGTCGCTTGGTTCCCCTCGCGGGATCGTGCGATTCACGCCGGTTCCCTGGGATGAAAGCCGAAAATTTATTCGAACTTTAGCGGAACGAAACCGGCGTCTTGCCGTTAAGAACGCAGCAGAGCGCGGTTCCCCACACACCCCCCGCAATCGCGCCCTCGATTAGGCTGCTCTTCAGAAATTCGAAGAGCAGCCTTTCTTTTGTGCTTACCCTTTTGCGTTTTCCCCGGCTTTTTCGCTCGAGCTTTTGCCGGTAACTTTTAAAATTCACACTGATCGGCGCAGTGCTGATCGGGATGGCGTCGGCAGCAGCCGCGCAGTCGAATGGTACGGCGTACGACGATACCGGGAACCGTGCGACAGGCGGCAGCGGCAATCAGATGCCAGACAGCCAGCAGAGAAAGACCCAGGGCGGGCAAGGCGGTTGATGGGCTCTCGTTCGCTTGGATCTTACCCCGGCATGAAATGCCGGGGTTTTCGTTTTTGCGTCCACCGAACACGCTATTCAGCTGTCCGAAATGCTACGGGGTCATGCGATCAATGGAATCCGGTTGCAGCAGCCACGACGCAAAAGTTGCACAAAGAAGAAATGATTTTCGGCGCTTCGTAGGATAGACGTTTGCATTCGCGCGTCCGAAAATCGGGCATGATCGATCCCGCCACTTATCCGCCGCTCAACACGCTTAAACCGATTGCGGAAGGCGTCTGGATCGTCGACGGAGAGGTGATCCGTTTCGGCCTGCCGTGGCCGAAAATGCCGTTCCCGACACGCATGACGATTATCCGTATCGGGGGCGATCTCTTCATCCATTCGCCGACCGCGCTTACCGCCTCGCTCGGCTTCGAAGCCGCGCGGCTAGGTACGCCGCGCTGGATCGTCGGGCCGAACCGGCTCCATTATTGGTGGATCCCCGACTGGCATAAGGCCTTTCCGGCGGTGGAAGTTTATCTCGCGCCGAAAATCCGCGAGCAGTCGAAGGGCCGCATCGATTTCGACGGGCATTCGCTCGATCGCGCGGGCGGCTATCCATGGGACGATACGATCGCGACCTTGCCGGTCGAGGGAAACTACATGACCGAGGTCGTATTCTTTCATCGTCCGAGCCGGACTTTGGTGCTCACGGACCTGATCGAGAATTTCGAGCCCGAGAAGCTCGGCTGGTTCGCGCGATGGCTTACGCGCCTCGGCGGTGCGAACGGCTCGATGCCGCGCGACATGCGCTTGAGCTACAAAAACAAGCAGGCGCTGCGAGAAGCCGTCAAGACGATGATCGGGTGGAATCCCGAACGCATCGTGCTCGCGCACGGCCGCTGGTACGAGCAAAGCGGCGCAGCGGAGCTGAAGCGCGCGTTTTCCTGGCTTCTGGAATCGTGAGCCGCGCAGAGCAAGGAAGCGACTGGATCAATCGGGGGCTTCGCTATAATTTATCGCCGTATTAGGGCGGAGAGATTAGGTTGAGCGTTATTTCACGCGTATTTCATTCGATTGCGATCTGCGCCGCGGCGGCGTTTTTTTCGGCTTCACCGGCGGCCTCGCAAACTCTCGACACGACACGCGAGCTCGTGATCGGCGTGAAGGACGCGCCGCCTTTCGCGATGAAAAGCGCGGATGGCGAATGGACGGGCCTCAGCATCGAGCTCTGGGAGAAAATCGCTCGCGAGCTCAATCTGAAATACCGCTTCGTGGAAGCGGCGACCGTGCAAGAGCTTCTCGATTCCACCGAAGCAAAAAAATTCGACGCCGGGCTCGGCGCGCTCACGGTCACCGCCGAACGCGAGCAGCGCGTCGATTTCACCCAATCTTTTTATGTCACCGGCCTCGGCATCGCGGTGCCGACCGTGAGCAGCATGAGCTGGGTGCCGATCGTGCGCGCGATGACGTCGTTCGGATTCCTGCAGGCAGTGATCGGGCTTTTGGGGCTCGCGCTGCTCGCGGGCGTCCTGATGTGGCTGTTCGAACGGCGTGAGAACGAGGATTTCGGCGGCAGTCTGAAGAAAGGGCTCACCTCGAGCGTCTGGTGGTCGACGCTCGCCATGACTCAGCGGACGCGCGCGGACACCGGGCCGAAGACCACCGCGGGCCGTATCGTCGGGATCGTCTGGATGATCGCTTCGATCATTGCGATTGCGATTTTCACCGCCGGCATCACGTCGCTCCTCACCACCAAGCAGTTGCAGGGGCTCGTGCACAGTGTCGACGACCTGCGCTCGGTGCGCGTCGGAACGGTGAAGGACACGGCCGCCGACGGAACGCTTCTGAAGATGCGCATCAAGCATCGCAGCTACGCGACCGCGAATGAGGGGCTGAGCGCGCTCCGCCGCGGCGCGATCGACGCCTTCGTATTCGACAAGGCGCTTTTGGCCTGGACGATCCGGCAGAATTATTCGTCGGTGCTGCAGTTGCTTGACACGACCTTCGACCCGCAGAACTACGCCTTCGTGCTGCCGAATGGGAGCCCGCTCAGGAAGCCGGTCACGGTCGCGCTGCTCTCCGCAACGCAGAGCGGATGGTGGAAGGAAGCGTCGTTCCGGTATTTGGGGACGAAAGAATAGGCCGTTATTTCTTTTCCGTATTCGCCTTCCGCGCGGCGGCAAAGGCCTCCTTGAAACCATCGCTGTCGAGCACACCCGAAAAGCGCAGCGTGTTGAAGATGAACGAGGGCGTGCCGCGGAAGCCGAGCGCTTCGGCCTGCTCGTTGGTGCGGGCAAGCGCTGCGTCGATCGTCTTTGCGTTTTTCTGCAGATCGTCCTGGGCGCGTTTCACGTCGACGCCGGCTTTTGCGAGCAATTCCTGCACGCGCGCTTCATCAAGCTTCGTGCTGGCCGAAATTAGCGCCTCGTGCGCTTCGGCGTATTTGTTCTGGTATTTGGCGGCGAGGGCGAGACGAGCCGCATAGACCGAAATGTCTCCGAAGATCGGCCAGTTCTTGGAAACGACGCGCACCTTGCCGTCTTCTTCCACCGCCTTCTTGAAATCGGGATGGATCGCCTTGCAGTAGGGGCACTGGTAGTCGAAGAACTCGACGACGGTGATGTCTCCCTTCGGATTGCCGGTCGCCGGAATATCCGGGTCGCGCAGCACGCGATCGCGGGAGACGACGTCGGTGTTTTGCGAAGCGTCCTGGGCGCGGACCGGAAGAGCGATGAGACTTGCAAGCACAAACAGCGGCATTGCCGCCGGCCTGAGATAACGCATGAGCATTTGATGAATCCCGATTAGATCGCGCCCGTATGGAACAACCCGAATCCGTCGAGCATACAGGCGATGAGCGTCGCAATCATGCCGGTCGGAAACAAAAAATCGCGAGCGCCGCGGCGACCGAAAGAACAAGCGCCCAGCCGTTCAGGCTGGGGGCAGAGGCGGTCGAAAGAAAGGCCGGCGCGTTCGATATGCGCCGTCTCCTTGAGCCAGACACCAGTCGCTCCCCCGGAACGAAGGAAACGCCGGCCGGTTTTTCGCGGCCGGGTCGCCGGTTTCTGCCTGCATCACACGCTCGCTTTGTGCGATGTCCAGCCGTGGGTTTCCTCGGTCGCGTCGCGGCACCAGCGATAGAAAGCGTCGTACAGCCCCATGCCGGCTTCCAGCTGTTCGAGGTCGTCGGCATACATGCGCGAAAGCCCGAGCGACGCCGCGAGCAATCCGGCTGCTTCCGGCGCGAGATCGAGCCGTCCGGTATCCGCGCCGCGCACGATCTTGGCGAGGTGCAAGAGCGGCTCGGTTGCGATGCCGAATTCCTCGATCAGGACGTCGAAGGTGCAAAGTTCGCCGCGATGACTCCAGAACGTGTCCTCGATGTCGAAGGGCGCGCCGCCGAACTTGCTCGCGACCGCCTTCACTTCGGCGGGTGTCACGAACAGAAATGCGGCGTTGGGGTCGAGAAAGCGCCGGATCAGCCAGGGGCAGGCGATGCGGTCGATCTTGGGACGCGAGCGCGTCACCCAAACTGTGCGGCCTTTCGCGTCGCGCGGCGGCAACTTGGACGGATCGGCAAGCGGCAACGCGGCCTTTTTCCAGCCCTGGATCCCGCCGTCGAGGATTTCGGCGGGTATGCCTTCCTGCCGCAGCCAGGCGGCGGCGCCTTCGCTGAGTTTCAGTCCCTTATCGCAGATTGCGACCGCGTTTTTGCCCGAGAACTCCGCCGCCCATGCGGTTACTTCCGCGAAAGGACGGCGAACGGAGCCGGGCACGAGCTTTGGGTTGGCGGCGAAGTCTTCATCGGTACGCACGTCGATCAGTGCGGGGCTCTTTGGCGTGCCGATCAAGCGGGAGAGTTTTTCGGGAGAGATTTTGTTAACGGCAGACATGGAGAAGCGTCCTCTGGTTGAAGGGACGCGATTCTTCGGCATGTCGCCTCGTGGGGAGATCGCACTTCCCCATAACTCATTAAAATGCCTGTTCGAAAATCGAGTCAAGGGCCGCAGTATTCGCGCACGCCGTTCTTCATGTCTAATTTTACGCCCAAGCTCGCTCAGGTTTTCGATTTCGTCGTGATCTAGTGCGGCCAGTGCGCGCCGGCTTTTGTCACGGTTCCGCCCAGAATGCGCGAAAATATGCTTGGGCACGACGTACTCGTACGGATGGGGGCAGGGCGCGGCGATGCAGCCGGCGGCCTCGTCAATTGATCGGGGATGAAATCGCAGAGTGGCGACATGAGCGTCCTCCTTGTCGAGCGGGACGCGATGCTTCGGCATGTCGCCTCATGGGGAGATCGCACTACCCCATAGCGCGAGTAGTAGAGGAGCGCGGAAAGTTGTCAAGCAAACGAACGAGGCTCCGCCTATAAAGATATATTGTATCATTATAATGATATATTGTATCACTTCCGCAGGTCACGATTTCGGGACGGGAATATGCGGAAGCGAACGATTGGCGTTTTTCTTGTTATTGCGTTGTTCGACGGGGGCTGGCCTCAAGGAATTAAGGCGCAGGAAGTGCAGCTTCCGCAGACCGTAGTCACGGCGCCAAGCCCGATCCGGCACGCGCCCGCCAATCCCGCGCCGCAACCTTCTTCCAATCCGGCGAACGCCCAGCCTGCTGGCAACAATCTTCCCGGTTCGCTGCCGATCGTGACCGACCAGTTTGCGACGGTGACAGTCGTTCCCGAGGACGAAATCCGCAGGAACGGGGCGGCAACGCTTGGCGATCTTCTGTTTTCGAAACCGGGCATCACGGGTTCGTCTTTCGCACCCGGTGCTTCGAGCCGTCCGATCATCCGCGGCCTCGATGTGAACCGCGTGCGCATCCAGGAAAACGGTTTGGGCGCGAACGGTGCTTCGGATCTGGGCGAGGACCATTTCGTGCCTGTCGATCCTTTGATCGCGCAGCAGGTCGAGGTGATCCGCGGCCCCGCCACGCTTCGCTTCGGCTCGCAGGCCATCGGCGGTGTGGTGGAGACGACGAACAACCGCATCCCCACCGCGATCCCGAAAGACGGCTTCAGCGCCGAATTCCGGGGTGCTGCGACAAGCGTGGACAAGGGGCTTGACGGGGCGATCCTGCTCGACGCGGGGCAGGGTAACTGGGCGTTCCACTTCGATACGTTCGGCCGGACCGCCGACGATTATCGCGTGCCGCATTATCCGTATCTCGTGCCGCCGTCGCCCGTGGACGCGCCGCGCGCGACGCAGCCTTTCGCCTTCAACGGCAAGCAGCCGAACTCGGCGATGAATGCGAACGGCTTCTCGGCCGGCGGCTCGTATATCGGCGAGAGCGGATTCTTCGGGCTGGCTGTAACGCAGAACAATGCGCTCTATCACATCCCCGGAATCGACGGCGAAAACTCGAACACCCGGATCGATGCGCAGCAGACCAAGGTGATGAGCAAGGGAGAGTGGCGCGATCCGACTTCATATATCGATGCCATCCGCTTCTGGGGCGGGATTACCGATTACAAGCACCACGAGCTCGGCTTTGCCGATCCCGCCGATCCTTCGACTGACGGCATCCGCCAGACCTTCACCAACAAGGAGCAGGAAGCGCGTGTCGAGGTGCAGCTCCGGCCGGTGAATTTAGGCTGGGCGAGTCTCTCGACAGCCGTGGGCGTGCAGGGCGGGCACCAGGAGCTCACCGCGCCGAGCCCGGACGGCGCGGGTCTGTGGGATCCGAACCACAACAAGCGGATCGCGGGTTATGCATTCAACGAGTTCAAGTTCAGCGAAACAACGAAGGCGCAGATCGCGGGCCGTATCGAGGACGTAGGACTTTCGGGCTTTGCGCGCTCGTTTCCGGGCGGCGGCGTGATCGTCTCCACGCCCGCCTCCATGAGCTACACGCCGAAAAGCGCAAGCATCGGGCTTATCCAGAATTTCGCCTGGGACCTCGTCGGCAGCCTCACGTTCCAGCACGTCGAGCGCGCGCCGAAGCCGGCGGAGCTTTTCTCCGGGGGCGGCCATGACGCGACGGTCACTTTCGACAAGGGAAATCCGAATCTGAAAATAGAAGCTGCCGATTCCGTCGAGGCCGGGCTGCGGCGCGCGACCGGCCCCTTCCGCTTCGAGGCAACCGTCTATTACACCCGGTTCAAGGGCTTCATCTTCCGCGACATCACCGGCAACACCTGCGACGACAGCGGAAACTGCGGGCCGGGTGTCGGCGATCTCCACGAGGCGCTCTACAGCCAGCGCGACGCCATCTTTCGCGGGGGCGAATTCCAGTCGCAGCTCGATGTCGCGCGCGCGGGCCGCGGCTGGTGGGGGATCGAGAATCAGTTCGACGTGGTGCGCGCCACCTTCACCGACGGAACGAATGTGCCGCGGATTCCGCCCGTGCGCGTGGGCGGTGGGTTGTTCTATCGGGATTCGAACTGGCTCGCGCGCGTCAATCTTCTGCACGCCTTCGGACAGAACCATATCGCGCCCGTCGCCGAGACGACGACCGGCGGATACAATCTCCTGAACGCCGAGATCAGCTACCGCACGAGCCGTAAGGACTTCACCGGCATCAAGGAAACGGAAGTCGGCCTTGCCGGCACCAATCTGCTCAATGCCGACATTCGCAACGCCGTCTCCTACACCAAGGACGAGGTGCTGATGCCGGGCGCGAGCGTGAAGCTGTTCGCGCGGATCAAATATTGAGGGTGGGTTAATCGCCGGCTGCCGGCAGCAAAGTCCTGGACGGGACGCTCGCGTGCAGACCGTCGACGACCTTGCGTGTTGTCTTGACGTCGTCGGCGATGGCGGCCGCAAGATAACGCGCGGTGCAGCCATAGCTGAAGTCGTTCATGTGCAGGAGATCCTTCGACAGGAACTGCTCGTACGGCATTTCGAGATCGTCGCGCCAGTGGCGCATCAGCTCGAAGCGATGGAAGAGCGGGATGTTCGAATCCTTCGCGATCTTCGCAATCAATTCCACCATCGGAATCGCGTCCGGATCGCGCAATACTTTCGGCGCGAATTGCGGGTTCATCAGCACGAGATCGGTGTCTGCCTTCTTGAAGCGGCGCAAGCCTTCCATGATCAACGGCTGTTCAGGCGCGATGCCGTCGTCGCGCAGAATCGCGTTGGTGCCGAGCTGCCAGATCACAAGGTCGGGCTTCGCTTGTATGATGTCGTGGTCGAAGCGCTTGAGCATTTCGGCGACGTCCTCGCCGCTCACGCCGCGATTCACGACGCGAACGGGGATGCCGGGAAAGTGCTGCTTGAGCTCGGCCTCAAGCCGCGCCGGATAGGTCGCAAGCGCGCTGCTCGCGCCGACGCCCAGGGTCGACGACGAACCAAAGGCGATCACCGTGATCGTTTCCTTCTGCGCGACGCGCCTGGCGACATGCACAAGACTGCCCTGCTCGAAATGAGCGATCTCCGACTGGCCCTTGCAGTCACCGGCAAAAGGGCCGGTATCCTCCGCGCGAGCGCCGCCCGCCGCGATCGCGGCGAGAAAGACGGCAAAGAGAAAACGGCGCAGCGTCACGGTCATTGCTCCAGGCTGCCGGGGAGCGAACCCGCTCGAACGATAAAATCGGACAGGAGCCCCCCCAGGCACTTGTGCAGTTTCTCATATAAGCCGTCGTTGCGCATCCCCGATAGGTCGAAGACGCCGGTTTCGGCCCAGTATTTCATGATCTCGTAGCGATTAAATAGAGCAATATCACGGGCTTGGGCGACATACCTCATGTTGTCAGTGTAAGGGGCCCCGTCGAACATAAAGTCCGTTCGGGGGCTGTATTGCTGGTTCATGAGGATCACGTCGCTCTTGGCCGCCTGAATCAGCTCCACTCCAGCCATCAGCTTTTCGCCGTAGACATCGGGGTCCATGGCCCGGATCGCTTCGACCGTGCCGGTTTGCCAGATCACGAGATCGGGTTTTCGCTCCTTGAGGAGCGGGGGAAGTGCTGCGACCACGTCGTCGATCGGTTTCCGCGGCACTGAGAAGGCGAAGACGCTTACCTCGGTGTTTTTCAGGCGCTCTTTCAGCGCCGTTTCCATGAATGACGGGTAGCTCTTGAGGCCGGCGGCGGCTCCGACCTGCGTGGGCGCGGCCGACACGACGAGGATATTCAGCTTCTTGTTCTTGACGACGTCGTCATGCACATGCGGGAGCGGCGCGAAGGTCGCCACCAGCTCGTGGCTCACAGAGCAATTCTCCGCTGCGCCGGGCAACAGGCCGGCTAAGAGCCACAGTGCGACTGCGGCGCAGCGTATGCTCATGCGATTTGCTCCCCCAGATTCTTCGGCGACGATGGCGGCGGCTTTCCTCCCCGCCGATCGATGTCCCTGTACCATGTCATTAACGCCGCGACCGCGACCATGATGCAGATGCCGATGAAGCTCACCAGCATCTGGACGGGCAGGCGCGCGGAAACCTCGGTGATAAAGAAATGCGCCGAGAAGGAAAGGAAGACGCTCAGGCAAAAAATCTCGAGCGAATTCTGGCCGCACAGCAGGAGCGGTTTCGCCAGGTTCGAGCGCAGGAAGGCAGCGTCCATCGGCATGAAGCGGATGATGATGTTCGCGAGCGCGAGGAAATGGAAGAGTCGGAAGAGCGAAAGGTCGCTTTTGTTCAAGGGCAGCACGAGCGCCCAGGTCGGAAGCTTGCGGGTGACGCCCGGAATCAGCCAACTCAACTGCAGCGCCGCCGCATAGAGCAGGAACAGAATGCTGAGCACGAGCACGGTGCGCGACTTCAGGAATTTCTCGATTTGCGTCACGCCGCCGAGCGCGCACCAGCCGCCGATGACGAATAGAAGCTGCCAGCAAAACGGATTGAAGAACCAGTGGCGGTCATAAGGGTAGAGCGAGATGTTCCAGTCGAGCACACGGGCCAGCGTATAAAATGCGACGGAGCAGGCGAGCGTGATATTCGGCCAGCGCAGGAGCGGCCACAAGACGAGCGGGAAGAACGTCATCAGCACGATATAGAGCGGAAGCACGTCGACATTCGCCGGCAGGAAGCGCAGCTTCAGCGCCTCGATCAGGATCACTTCCGGCTTCTGCAGGAATTCGAAGAAGCCGGTTTCTTCGGTGTAGAGCGGGTTCTGGAATCGGGTCGCGAGATAGGAAATTTCCGCGACGTAGAAGACGAACAGGAAAACGAAGGCGACATAGATCTGCCAGGCGCGTTTCAGAATGCGCGCGGCCCCGACGACGAAGCCGCGCTCATTCATTACCCGGCCGTAGACGAAGGCGGCAGTGTAGCCGGAGATGAAGACGAAGATCTCCGAGGCGTCGGAAAAGCCATAGTTCCGCACCGTGAGCCAAGCCATCGCGTTGGAGGGCACATGGTCGAGAAAGATGAACCACAGCGACAACCCGCGAAAGAAGTCGAGGCGAAGATCGCGGCCGGCAGGCACTAGGGACATGGTCGCTTTCGACGCTTGGGACAATGTTGCGATTCTAGGAGACGCCTGGGTCATTGAGAACGGGGGCTGTGGATGCGTTTTGGGGCGCTTTTAAGCTGCGGTTAAACATATCGGCCCCCTAAGCCCCAGACGCCGGAGGTATTATTATTACCATCTTCATTTGCAGCAGGCCATTCTCTGCTTGTGCTTGGCGCCAGCGGCGCGGGCAAACGATATATGCGAAAGGGAATATGAAACCCGTCACGTTAGGAAACGAGGATGGCCGAACGCCAAGATCATCTCGGATTTGCAGCATTGCTCGCGGGACTCAAAGCCTCCGCCGAGGACACACGCTTTCGCCTGCTTGCGCTGCTTTCCGAGGAGGAACTTACGGTTTCCGACCTCACCGATATTTTGCGCCAGTCGCAGCCGCGCATCTCGCGGCATCTGAAGCTCCTCTCCGACGCGGGATTGATCGAGCGCTTCCGCGAGGGAAGCTGGGCGTTTCACCGGCTCGTATCGCGCGGGCAAGGTGCGAAGCTCGGGAAGGCGCTCCTCGATCTCGTCGATCATTCGGATCCTGTGCTTGCGCGTGACCGCGAGCGGTTAGCGCAAGTGCGTGCGCAGCGGCAGGCGGCGGCGCAATCCTATTTCCGCAAGCACGCCAAGCACTGGGATGAATTGCGCAAGCTGCACATCTCGGAAGCGGCGGTGGAGTCGGCGATCCGCGAGGCGCTTGCGGGCGTGCGGATCGAGAGCTTGCTCGATCTCGGCACAGGCACGGGACGGATGCTCGAGATGTTCGGGCCGGAGATCGACCGCGGCGTCGGCATCGACATGAATCCGGAGATGCTTTCGATCGCGCGCGCCAATCTCGAGCGCGCGGGGCTCCGGCACTGCGCGGTGCGCAAGGGCGACATCTACAATCTCTCGCTGGGGCGCGATCAGTTCGACGTCGTGATCGTGCATCAGGTGCTGCACTTCCTCGACGACGGCGCGCGCGCGATCCGCGAGGCGGCGCGGGCGCTGCGCCCCGGCGGGCGTCTCCTGGTCATCGACTTCGCGCCGCATGAGCTGGAATTCTTGCGCGAGCGGCATCTGCATCGCCGACTCGGCTTCGCGCAGGAGACGATCGCGCAATGGATGAAATCGGCGGGGCTCGAGTTCGTGTCGCATCGCTCGCTCGCGCCGGAGGACAGGATCAAGGAAGGGCTCACGGTTTCGCTCTGGCTCGGGCGCGATCGAAGGCGTGTATTGGCGGATGCGGAGCGCGGCGCCGCTTAAGTCTTTTTCGCTAAAACAGACAGCGCGGCTTGCTGTTCCTGCAGAAAAGCGCGGACTGCGGAATCGCGCTCAAGGCCAATCGCGCGGCAATAGGCTTCTCCAGCGGCGGATATATTTCCGAGTTGCGCAAACAAATCGGCACGCGCCGCCCAATACGGCTGGTAGTCGGCAAGCTTTTCCTCTTTTGCGAGAGCATCGAGTGCTTTGAGCCAGGCCGCCGCGCCCCTCGTTTGAGCAAGCGCGACAGCACGGTTCACAGCCACGACGGGCGAGCCCGTAACCGCGAAAAGCGCATCGTAAATCCGTTCGATTGCGGCCCAATCGGCGCGGCCTGTTTTTCGCCGTACGACATGCGCCGATTGCAGCGCCGCTTCCAGTTGATACCGGCCCGTCATCTGTATTGCGCTCGCCTTGCGCAGCAGAGTCTCAGCTTCGTCAATCAGGGCCTCATCCCACAGCGCAGTGTCCTGCTCTTGCAGCGGTACATACCGGCCGTCCGGGCTTCGCCGCGCGCGGCGACGCGATTCCGCGTACAACATGAGCGCAAGCAGACCGAGCGCCTCGGGTTCATCCGGCAGGAGCGAGATGACAAGCCGGCCGAGCCAGATTCCTTCCTCCGTCCATTCGCGGCGGCGAACGTCCGTACCCGTTGGCTCCGACCAGCCTTCTGCAAATACGGCGTAGATCGCTTCCAGAACGGAATCGAGGCGCTCATGCATTTCCGTGCGCTCGGGTATGCGAAAGGGAATTCTCGCCTGACCGATCTTGCTCTTCGCGCGCACGAGCCGTTTGCCCATGGCGGCCGGCGAAATGAGGAACGCCGAGCCGATCGCGACGGCGTCAAAGCCAAGCACGGTCTGCAGAATAAGCGGCGCGCGGATCGCGGGATCGATCGCAGGGTGCGCGCAGGCGAACATCAGGCGCAGGCGCTCGTCGGGAATTTGCGTGCGATCGGCATTGATTTCCAGCGCCCGCAATTCGCGCGCGATCAGCTCGAGATGTGAAGCGCCTTTTTCGCCGGTAGCTTTGCGGCGATTCATGTCGATAATCCGGCGGCGCGCTGCCGTCAGCAGCCATGCCTCGGGTATTTGCGGGACGCCGCTTTTCGGCCAGTCCAGCAGCGCCGCCGCGAAAGCGTCGGACAGAGCGTCCTCCGCTCCCGCGACGTCGCCGGTGCGGGCGGCGAGAAAAGCAACGAGTTTTCCGTAATGGCGGCGCGCGATCCGTTCCGCCGTTTCGCGCGCCTGCCCGTTATCGGCCATCACTCACCCCGAGGCCAAACCGGCCGCACCTCGATTGTTCCGCGCTCGGCGCCGGGGCAACGCGCCGCCCAGGAAAGTGCGGCATCGAGATCGGGCACGTCGACGAGATAATATCCGGCGAGCTGCTCCTTGATTTCGGCATAAGGGCCGTCGAGTACCTGGGGCTTGCCGTTATTGACGCGAACGCTACTGGCCGACGAGGTGGGGCGCAGGCGATTGCCGCCGACCAAAACACCTGCCTTTGTCATTGCGTCGGTGTACGCGGCGTAAGCTGCCATGGTTTTTTCGGCGGTTTCCTTGGGTGCCGACAGCATGGCCTGCTCGTTGCCGTAGATCAGAAAGAGATATTGCATGGCGAACTCCTGTTCGGTTTCGGCGGGCAACATGCGCCGCCAACCCCATGACGTTCGGGCAGACCGGAATCAGACATAGCTCAAAAGAAAAACGCCGGGGAAAATCCCCGGCGTCTCTCTTCTTTGGAATTCTCAGAACATTCCCAGGAGAACCGCGCCGAGAAAAAGAAAAGCGGCGCAGACTGCGAGGGCATTAAAGCTGCGGGCGGTATCCAAAGTCTGCCTCCCGTACAGTTAGCCGTGATTCGAGCCTAACGGGTGAAAGCGGCGGCGCAAGGGACCAGGGCAACGCGCCGCGCAACCTGAAAGTGCGGGAACCGGAAAAAGCGTTTTTGAACAAGGCTTGCCCTTTTGCTATGCAGCGAAAAAAGCAAGATTATTTGTATACGGGCAACTTTGTTGCGCAGTCAGCGCGCAGGTTCCGCAGCATTTGAATCGTCTTCAAACAATCGCCGGCCCGCCTCCGCATATTGCTCCGCGGAGGCCTTCATGAATCGCTCGCTGTTTACCGCTGCGTTCATATTGCTCGCGATGATTTCGCAGTCGTTCGCCGCGCCCCGCTGCAAGGAATGGGTGAGGCAGCCGAACGGAAGCCAGGTGCGAAACTGCACAGGCGATCTCGGAAAATCCTACTGCGAATCCTGCACGGCCGGCGGCTGTTCACAGGTAAAATGCCCCGATCCGGAAGATTCACGCCCTCCGAGCTTCTACAATCCGAAGCTTCCGCCGAAGCCGTCACCGCCTTCTTGAAGCCCGAAAATTTTTAGCAGCGCGAAAAATCGGTTTCAGAATACCATTCGGATGGCTGCGTGCCATTGCATGTGGATCGCCCGAACGTAAGCTCGATCTTTTCAGGGACGGGTGATCAACATGAAGCGCGTTTGCTTGTTTATTTTTCTGATCGCTGGGTCGCTCACCGGTTTTGGTTTCTTCTCGCCGGCATCCGCGAGCTGCACCTGCTCGAAGCAAACGAACGGCACCTATTGGTGCACTTGTGTCGACAACAACGGTCGGCGCTACTGTCTGTCGTGCCGCAGCACCGACACGAGCAGCTGCTCGCGCGTGAACTGCTGATCGAAAAATTGGCGAGGGCCCGGCGGAGTTACTGCCGAGCCCTCTCACGTCAGCATCAGCCGGCCTGTAAGCCGGGTTCTGTAGGACGGGATTTCTCCCGCGCGGCGGCCATTCCTCTGGGACGACGATCGCTCGCCGCCTCAAGCAGCCAACCCGAATGGCGGATCCGAAGACGGATCTCGGTTGCCCGATGCCATTCCTATTCGGCTTTGCTCCCGGTGGGGTTTGCCGTGCCGCGGATGTTGCCACCCGCGCGGTGGGCTCTTACTCCACCCTTTCACCCTTACTC
>Ga0070741_10010590_pt1 | contig 17351 bp, 16 predicted proteins | sample Coa_R1_4_FD_66440 | JGI IMG/M metagenome (GOLD analysis project Ga0070741, IMG submission 66440) | Surface soil microbial communities from Centralia Pennsylvania, which are recovering from an underground coalmine fire - Coalmine... | ecosystem: Environmental > Terrestrial > Soil > Unclassified ...
CGCTGGGTGCCGGAGCAGGGCGAGAACCGCATCACCGGCATGATCGAGGGCCGCCCCGATTGGGTGATCTCGCGCCAGCGCGCCTGGGGCGTGCCGATCGCCGTCTTCATCAAGGAAAAGCCGGACGGCTCGGTCGAGATTTTGCAGGACCCGGAGGTCGAACTGCGCATCGTCGAGGCTTTCGAGAAGGGGGGCGCCGACGCCTGGTACAAGGAGGGCGCCCGCGAGCGCTTTCTCGGCAAGCGGGCGAACGAAGGCTGGCAGAAGGTCGACGACATCTGCGACGTCTGGTTCGATTCGGGCTCGACCCACGCCTTTGTGCTGGAGGACCCCAAGCATTTCCCGACGCTCGCCGGCATCAAGCGCAAGGTCGACGGCGGGCGCGACACCGTGATGTATCTCGAAGGCTCCGACCAGCACCGCGGCTGGTTCCACTCCTCGCTGCTGGAGTCCTGCGGCACGCGCGGCCGCGCGCCGTTCGACGTCGTGCTCACCCACGGCTTCGTGCTCGACGAGGACGGCCGCAAGATGTCGAAGTCGCTCGGCAACGTCACCGCACCGCAGGACGTCATCAAGCAGTCCGGCGCCGACATCCTGCGCATGTGGGTCTGCGCCTCCGATTACGCCGACGACCTGCGCATCGGGCCGGAGATCCTCAAGACCACGGTCGAGACCTACCGCAAGCTGCGCAACACCGTGCGCTGGATGCTCGGCAATCTCGCGCATTTCCACGAGGAGGACCGCGTCGCGCCGGCCAAGATGCCGGAGCTGGAGCGGCTGATGCTGCATCGCCTCGTCGAGCTCGACGTTCTGGTGCGCAAGGCCTACGCCGAGTTCGACTACAAGCGCATCTTCGCCGCGCTCAACGCCTTCATGACCGCGGACCTGTCGGCGTTCTATTTCGACATCCGCAAGGACACGCTGTACTGCGACCCGATCTCGTCGGGCAAGCGCAAGGCCTGCCTCACCGTGCTCGATCACCTGTTCCGCTGCACGGTGGTGTGGCTGGCGCCGATGCTGTGCTTCACCGCCGAGGAGGCCTGGGCCGCGCGCTACGGCGCCGCCGCCAAGTCGGTGCATCTGGAGACCTTCCCCGAGGTGCCGGCGGCCTGGCGCGACGAGGCGCTCGCCGAGAAGTGGCGCAGGATCCGCATCGTGCGCCGCGTCGTCACCGGGGCGCTGGAGATCGAGCGCGCCGGCAAGCGCATCGGCTCCTCGCTCGAGGCGCATCCGATCGTGCACGTGTCGAACGGCGAGCTCTACGAGGCGGTGATCGATTGCGACCTCGCCGAAATCTGCATCACCTCGGCGGCGACCCTGGTCGAGGACGCAGGCCCGGCCAACGCCTTCCGGCTGGCAGACGTGGCAGGCGTGGCAGTGGTGCCCAACCTCGCCGAGGGCCGCAAATGCGCCCGCTCCTGGAAGATCCTCAACACCGTCGGCGCCGATCCCGACTATCCCGACGTCAGCCCGCGCGACGCCCAGGCGCTGCGCGAATGGGACGCCGTGCGCAAGGCGGCGGAGTGATGGCGAGGCTGACCCGCTTCGGGCTTGCGGTGGCGGCGGTCACCTGCCTGATCGATCAGGCGAGCAAGCTTTACCTGCTCCGGGCAATGGACCTCGACAATCATCCGATCCGGCTCGGGCCGTTTTTCGACTTCGTGCTCACCCGCAACCCCGGCATCAGCTACGGCCTGTTCCAGACGCAGAGCGCGCTCGGACAGTGGGTGCTGCTGGCGGTGAAGGCGCTCGCCGTGGTGCTGCTCGGGGTCTGGCTGACGCGGGCGCACAGCCGGCTCACCGCCCTGTCCCTCGGCCTCATCATCGGCGGCGCCATCGGCAATGCCATCGACCGGCTGGCCTATGGCTGGGTGGCGGATTTCGTGTTTTTCCACATCGCCACGGCCACTTGGCGCTTCGACTGGTACGTTTTTAACCTCGCCGATGTCGCCATCGTTGCCGGGGTCATCGGCCTGCTGTATGAATCCCTGATCGGGGAGCGCGCCGCAAAAGCGCCCTGATCCGCAGCCATAGATCGAGCCTAACCGAACGGATTCCTTGGGGATTTAAGGGTTCTGCCGCTCATGGGCCGCACCACCAGCCGTATCCGCAGCGCCACCGGGTTGACCGGGCCTCTGGCCGCGCTCGCACTGGCAGCCGGCATCGCGATTCTGGCGACCCCCGGGCCGGCACGGGCCGAGGACAGCGACTCCTCCAAATTCTACGACCTCACCTTCGGCCGCCTGATGGAGGGCTTCGGCTTCCAGAGGTCGGACCGCAAGGACGAGATCAACTACACCGAGCGCCCGCCTTTGGTGCTCCCGGGCAGCCGCGATCTGCCGCCGCCGGAAAAGTCCTCCGCCATCAACAACCCGGCCTGGCCGAAGGACCCCGACGTCAAGCGCCGCAAGCTGATGGAGCAGATGGAAAAGAACCGCATCGTCAGCGACGAACGCGAGCGCGAGCAGAACCCGCTGCGCCAGAGCGAGCTGACGCCGGGGCCGGCGCCGAAGGGCGGCATGAGGATCAACACCGGACCGGGCCGCAACGGCGCCACCGACTACGGCGAGGTGCTGTCGCCGTCCGCGCTCGGCTTCAACGGCGGGCTGCTCGGCAAGATGTTCCGCGGCAAGGACGAGGACACCGCGCAGTTCACCGGCGAGCCGCCGCGCACCGAACTCACCGCCCCGCCGCCGGGCTATCAGACGCCGTCGCCCAACCAGCCCTACGGGGTCGGCCAGGCCAAGACCAAGGCCGAGGACGATTACATGCATCGCGGCGAATTGAAGAGCGGCTCTGAGCGTTGAGCGTAGAATTTGCGTCGCCGGCAGGCGCCGGATGCGCGCGGGGCGCATAACCTGAATTTGCAAGGTTTCAACACGTGATCTCCAAAAAAGCGGTCCTCTCTACCGCCGCGGCGGCCCTGCTCGCGGCGCTTGGCGCGTCTGCGGCCGGTGGCGCCGACGAGCCTGCGGCCAAGGTTTCCAACTTCACGCTGCCCAACGGCCTCGAACTCGTCGTCATCCCCGATCATCGCGCGCCGGTGGTCACCCACATGATCTGGTACAAGGTCGGCGCCGCCGACGAGACGCCCGGCAAGTCGGGGCTCGCGCATTTCCTCGAGCATCTGATGTTCAAGGGCACCGCCCGGCATCCGGCCGGGCAGTTCTCGCAGGCCGTCTCGCGCATCGGCGGACAGGAGAACGCCTTCACCTCCTACGACTACACCGCGTTCTTCCAGCGCGTGCCGGCCGACCAGCTCAAGACCGTGATGGACTTCGAGGCCGACCGTATGACCGGCCTGCAGCTGACCGACGAGGTCGTGCTGCCGGAACGCGACGTCATCCTCGAGGAGCAGAACCAGCGCGTCGCCAACAATCCGTCGGCGCGGCTCGGCGAGCAGATCGACGCCGCGCTCTTTCTCAACAGCCCTTACGGCAAGCCGGTGATCGGCTGGCGCCACGAAATGGAAGGCCTGACCCGCGACGACGCCATCGGCTTCTACCGCCGCTTCTACGGGCCGAACGACGCGGTCGTGGTGATCGCCGGCGATGTCGATCCGCCGGCCGCGCTCAAGCTCGCGCAGGACACCTACGGCAAGGTGGCCCGCCACAACGCCATCCCGCCGCGCCGCCGTCCGCAGGAGCCGCCGCCGGTGGCGGTGCGCTCGCTCACGCTTGCCGATCCGCGCGTCGAGCAGCCGGTCATGCAGCGCGCCTATCTCGTGCCGTCCTTCAGCACCGGCAAGAAGGGCGAGTCGAACACCCTGGAGGTGCTCGCGCATATCCTCGGCTCGGGTTCCAACAGCCGGCTCTATAACGCGCTGGTGGTCGACCAGCACGTCGCCGTTTCGGCGGGCGCCTGGTACGACGCCTCCGCCATCGACATGTCGAAGTTCGGCGTCTACGGCTCGCCGCGGCCCGGCGTGACGCTGCCGCAGCTCGAGGCCGCAATCGATGCGGTGATCGCCCAGGTCGCCGAGCATGGCGTCACGCCCGAGGAACTCGCGCGCAGCAAGACCAAGCTGATCGCCGACGCCGTCTACGCCAACGACAGTCAGGCCAGCATGGCGCGCTGGTACGGCACCTCGCTCACCACCGGCGGTTCGGTCAGCGACGTGCAGCACTGGCCGGACCGCATCCGCGCCGTCACCGCCGAGCAGGTGCAGCAGGCGGCGCGCGAGTGGCTCGACAAGCGCCGCTCGGTCACCGGCTTCCTCGTCAAGGATACCAGCCCGCAGGTGGAGAAGCGATCATGAGGCGTTTGACGGCATCGATCGCGCTGGCCCTGCTGGCGCTTTGCACCGGGTGCGGCGCAGCCTCTGCGATGACCATCGAGCAGATCGTCAGCCCGTCGGGCATCCATGCCTGGCTGGTGCGCGAGCACGCCGTGCCGCTGGTCGCGCTCAACTATTCGTTCCACGGCGGCTCCACTCAGGACGATCCGCTCAAGGCCGGCACCGCCCATCTCACCGCCGACATGCTCGACGAGGGCGCCGGCGATCTCGACAGCAAGGCCTATCATCAGCGCCTGGAAGACCATGCCATCGAGCTCAGCTTCCAGGTCGGCCGCGACTATTTTCGCGGCTCGATGCGCACGCTCAACGAGCACCGCGACGAGGCCTTCGGCCTGCTCGGCCTTGCCCTCACCAAGCCGCATTTCGACGCCGACGCGCTCGAGCGCGTGCGCGGACAGGAACTGTCCGAATTGCGGCGCGAGACCACCAATCCCAACGACCTCGCCAGCCGGCAATGGTGGAGCGCCGCGTTCCCCGACCACCCGTACGGCCGCGAGAGCCGCGGCACGCTGGAGTCGATGGCGCGCATCACCGCCGACGACCTGCGCGACTACGTGCGCCGCGTGTTCGCGCGCAACGACCTCGTGATCTCGATCGTCGGCGACATCGACGCCGACACCGCCGGCAAGCTGATCGACCGCGCCTTCGGCGCGCTGCCGGCGAAGAACGACCTCAAGCCGGTGGCGGCGGCCAAGCCGAGCAACCTCGGACGCCGCATCGTCATCGACGTCAACGTGCCGCAGGCGGTGGTGACGTTCGGCGGCGAAGGCATCGCCCGGCACGATCCCGATTTCATGGCGGGCTATATCGTCAACCACATTCTCGGCGGCGGCAGCTTCTCCTCGCGGCTCTATCGCGAGGTGCGCGAGAAGCGCGGGCTTGCCTACGGCGTGTCCGATCAGCTGGTCTGGTTCCGCAGGGCGGCGGTGGTGCTCGGCGGCACTGCCACCCGTGCCGACCGCGCCGCCGATGCCCTCAAGGTGATCGAGCAGGAGATCAAGCGCATGGCCGACAGCGGCCCGACGCAAGGCGAACTCGACGAGGCCAAGGCCTTCCTTAAGGGCTCCTACGCGCTGTCGCTCGACACCTCGAGCAAGATCGCCGCGCAATTGACGCAGATCCAGATCGACGATCTCGGCGTCGACTATATCCAGCGCCGCAACGGCCTGATCGACGCCATCACCATCGCCGACGCCAAGCGCGTGGCCAAGCGGCTCTACGGCGGCGGCCTCTTGGTGACGGTCGCCGGCCGGCCCAAGGGCCTGACCTCGGGCACGGAATAATTCAAGCTGTCATGCCCCGCGAAAGCGGGGCATCCAGTATTCCGGAAACTTGCAGTAGGCTCAGTCGTTCAAACGTTCGCCGGCGGATACTGGATCGCCCGCTTGCGCGGGCGATGACAGCCCTTAAGGTTCTCCCATGCCATTGATTCAAATCATCGACAGGGCGCTGGAGAAGAACGTCGGCAAGCACGGCGTTTCGGACAAGGCGCTCGCCGACGCGCTCGCCCGCGCCGAAGGCGCGCTCGATCACCTGCGCAAGCGTCATGCCGACGGCTCGCTGCCGCTGCTCAAGCTGCCGCAAACGCATGCCGATCTGCGTGACATCCGCGAGACCGCCAAGCGCCTCGCGCTCAATGCGACCGACATCGTCATTCTCGGCACCGGCGGTTCCTCGCTCGGCGGCCAGACCCTGGCGCAGCTTGCCCATCACGGCGTGCCGGGCGCCGGCGCCTTGCGCGAGCCGCCGCGCCTGCATTTCATCGACAACCTCGATGCCGACACGTTCGCCGCGCTGCTCGCGCGCCTGCCGCACCAGACCACGCGCTTCGTCGCCATCTCGAAGTCGGGCGGCACCGCCGAAACCCTGATGCAGACCATCGCCGCGCTGGAGGCGATGCAGGCCGAAGGCCTGGCGCAGCGCATTCCGGACAATGTCCTCGGCCTCACCGAGCCCGCCGCGCCCGGCAGGCGCAACGGGCTGCGCGAGCTGCTCGGCAAATTTCACGTGCCGATGCTCGACCACCACCCCGGCATCGGCGGGCGTTATTCGGCGCTGACCAATGTCGGCCTGCTGCCGGCGGCGCTGCTCGGGCTCGACATCGCCGCGCTGCGCGCAGGCGCCGGGCTTGCGCTTGCGCCGGTGCTCGCCGGGAAGAAGGCATCGGAGGTGCCGGCGGCGGTCGGTGCCGCGCTGGCCGTCGCGCTCGCCGGGCAGGGCAAGACCGTCAGCGTGCTGATGGCCTATTGCGACCGGCTCGAGCGCTTCACGCACTGGTACGTGCAGCTTTGGGCGGAAAGCCTCGGCAAGCACGGCAAGGGCACGACGCCGCTCGCCGCGCTCGGGCCGGTCGACCAGCACAGCCAGGTGCAATTGTTCATCGGCGGCCCGCGCGACAAGCTGTTCACCGTCGTCACCGTCGAGGCCAAGGGGCAGGGCCCGCGCATGGACGGCGAGCTTGCCAGGCTCGCCGGCGAGCCCGGCTTTGCGGGCAAGACCATCGGCGACCTCGTCGCCGCCGAGGGCCGCGCCACCGCCGAGACGCTCGCCAAGAACGGCTGCCCGGTCCGCACCATCCATCTGCCGCGGCTCGACGAGGAGACGCTCGGCGAACTGATGATGCACTTCATGCTGGAGACCGTCATCGCCGCGCACCTTCTCGGCGTCGACGCCTTCGACCAGCCGGCGGTGGAAGAAGGCAAGGTGCTGGCGAAGACGTACCTGACCGGCGGCTAGCCTCTCCGTTGTCATGGCCGGGTTTGACCCGGCCATCCCGCTTAGGATTGCAAAGTCGTGCGTCCCTAAGCGAGATCGCCGGGACGAGCCCGGCGATGACAGGTAAAATATCCCGCCATGATTCCGATCACCGACACCATCTCGATCGACGAAGCCGAGCTCATCGAATCCTTCGTGCGCGCCTCCGGCCCCGGCGGGCAGAACGTCAACAAGGTGTCGAGCGCGGTGCAGCTGCGCTTCGACGCCCGCCACTCGCCGTCGCTGCCGAACGACGTCGCGCTGCGGCTGATGCGGCTTGCCGGCAAGCGCCTGACCAAGGACGGCGTCATCGTCATCGTGGCGCAGCAGCACCGCGACCAGACGCGCAACCGCGAGGACGCGCGCCAGCGGCTGTTCGATCTGATCCGGCAGGCGGCGGTGCGCCCCAAGCCGCGCCGCGCCACCAAGGTGCCCAAGGCGCAGAAGCGGGCGCGGCTGGAGAGCAAGAAGCATCGTTCCGGCATCAAGGCGATGCGCCGCGGCGGCTGGGACTAGGTTCTTTTTGCATTGAATAGCGGGGGAAGGGCGGCGCGCCGCCTCGCTCTTGCCCTAGGTGACAGCTTAAGATTCCACACAACCGAATCGCCGCCTTTTCCCGCTCCCCGCTTGCGGGGAGCGGGTGCCGAGCGAGCTTGCGAGCGAGGCGGGTGAAGGGACGTTTCGGTATGCCCCTCACCCGGCTTCCTCGCGCCGCTCGGAAGCCGACCTCTCCCCGCAAGCGGGGAGAAGTGAAAGAAAAAGATGCCCGTCCGCCAGCTGCCCGAAACCATCGTCAACCGCATCGCCGCCGGCGAGGTGGTCGAGCGGCCGGCGAGCGTCGTCAAGGAACTGGTCGAGAACGCGCTCGACGCCGGCGCCAAGCGCATCGACGTGCTCACCGACGGCGGCGGCCGCAGGCTGATCCGCGTCACCGACGACGGCGAGGGCATGACGCGCGCCGACCTCGATCTGGCGGTCGAGCGCCACGCCACCTCCAAGCTCGACGCCGACGACCTGCTCGCCATCAGGACGCTGGGCTTCCGCGGCGAGGCGCTGCCCTCGATCGGCGCGGTGGCGCGGCTGACCATCGCCACGCGGCACAGAAACGAGCCGCATGCCTGGACGCTGACGGTCGATGCCGGCGTCAAGTCAGACGTTAAGCCGGCGGCGCTCGGCCAAGGCACCACGGTCGAGGTGCGCGACCTGTTCTACGCCACGCCGGCGCGGCTGAAGTTTCTCAAGACCGACCGCAGCGAGGCCGAAGCCGTGCGCGAGGTGGTGCGGCGCCTGGCCATGAGCCGGCCGGATGTTTCGTTCACGCTGGCCGGCGAGGAGCGCGCCCCCGTCACCTGGGGGCCGGCGGCGGACAACCTGACGCGGCTCGGCGACGTGCTCGGGGCGGACTTTCGCGCCAACGCTTTTGCCGTCGAGGCCGAGCGCGAAGGCGTGCGCGTCGAAGGCTTTGCCGGCCTGCCGACCTTGTCGCGCGCCAATTCGCTCGGGCAATATCTCTTCGTCAACGGCCGCCCGGTGCGCGACAAGCTGTTGTTCGGCGCGGTGCGCGCGGCCTATGCCGACTATCTGCCGCGCGACCGCCATCCGGTGCTGGCGCTGTTCGTCACGATCGAGGCGCGCGAGGTCGACGTCAACGTGCATCCGGCCAAGGCCGAGGTGCGCTTCCGCGACGGCGCTTTGGTGCGCGGCCTGATCGTGCGGGCGCTGAAGGAGGCGCTGGCGCGCGAGGGCGGCCGCGCCGCCTCGACCGGCGGCGGCGCAACAATCGCAGCGTTCCGGCCGCTCGCCGTGCCGCGCCGCGGCGCCTATGACTGGCGGCGCTCGCCGGCGCGGCCTGGCGGCTTTGCGCCGATACGCGGTGGTGCGGCGCTCGGCTTTGCCGAAGCCGCGCAGGCCGCATTCGACGTCGGCGAACCGTCGGCGGACGCGGCCATCGCCAGCTTCGAGCCGGCGGCTGACCAGATCGAGCGCCCGCTCGGCGCTGCCCGCGCGCAGGTGCACGAGACCTACATCGTGGCGCAGACCCGCGACGGCCTCGTCATCGTCGACCAGCACGCCGCGCACGAGCGCATTGTCTACGAGCGCATGAAGGCGGCGATCGATGCTTCCGGCATCGCGCGGCAGATCCTGCTCATTCCGGAAATCGTCGAGCTCGACGAGGCCGACGCGGCGCGGCTCGTTTCGCGCGCCGGCGAGCTCGCGCGCTTCGGCCTCATCATCGAGGACTTCGGCCCCGGCGCGGTGGCGGTGCGCGAGACGCCGTCTCTTTTGGGCGAGGTCGATGTGCGCGGCCTGCTGCGCGACCTCGCCGAGCACATGGCGGAGTGGGACGACGAGCTGCCGCTGGAGCGGCGCCTCATGCATGTGTCGGCGACGATGGCCTGCTACGGCTCGGTGCGCGCCGGACGCAGGCTCAAGCCCGACGAGATGAACGCGTTGCTGCGCGAGATGGAGGCGGTGCCGAATTCCGGCCAGTGCAACCACGGCCGGCCGACTTATGTGGAATTGAAGCTCACCGACATCGAGCGGCTGTTCGGGCGGCGGTGACCCTCTCCGCAACGCCCATAGGATCCGCTATTATCAGCCTCTCCTGCCGGACTGGCTGGCAATTTTTTGGGGGGCTTCCGTGAAAACCATCGCCGTAGCGACGTTGCTTGCGCTGTCGATTTGTTCGATGCAGGCCCTGGCGGCCGACAATGCCAGCCTGATCGGCAACTACACCGTCACCGGCACCGAAACCAGCGGCGCGCCCTATGACGGGGCCGGTACGCTCGCCATCACCATGGACAAATCCGGCGCACTCAATCTGAGCTGGGACGGCGGCAAGTATCTCGGCGTCGGCCAGAGCATCGGCGATAAGCTTGCGGTTGCCACCTTCGACGAGAAGCGCGCCGTCATCATGCTCATGGACGTGAAGGCTGACGGCTCGCTCGAAGGCAAATGGTGGAAGCGCACCGACGCCGGCACCAAGGGCACCGAGGTGTGGAAGAAGAAGTAGATCAGGTGCGGAGAAAGACGAACTCCGTATCGTCATACGTGCGTCGCTCCAGTTCCTCGAAGCCCTCCGGCGCCTTGAAGCCCGCGTCCGCCGCTTCCTCGACCACGATCAATGCCTGCGGCTTCAGCCACCCTCCCTCGCGCGCCGAGGCCAGCGCTTTTTCCGCCAGGCCCTTGCCGTAGGGCGGATCGGCAAACACCAGGTCGAACGGCTCGACCGGGTGCGCCGGCCCGAGCTTCGTTGCATCGCGGCGGAAGATGCGGGTGACGCCGCCGAGGCCCAGCGTCTCGACATTGCCGCGCAGCAGCGCGCGCGCCTCGACGCCGTCGTCGACGAACAGCGCATAGGCCGCGCCGCGCGAGATCGCCTCGATACCGAGCGCGCCGGTGCCGGCGAACAGGTCGAGCACGCGCGCGCCGGAAACCGGGTCGCCATAGGCATGGATGAGGATGTTGAACAGGGCCTCGCGCGAACGGTCGCTGGTCGGCCGCACGGCTTGCGACTTCGGCCCGGCGATGGGGCGCGAGCGCAATCTGCCGCCGACTATTCTCACGACGTCTTCCTCTTGCGCAGGATCCTGTCCGAAAACCGGATGCCGCCTTTCGGGATCATGCGCGCGGCCTCGGATATTTCGGCCGCGGCCCGCCGCGGCGGTCGCGGCGCTGTTTCTTTTTGTCATTCCGGGACCCGCGAAGCGGGGACCCGGAATCCAGACGTTCATCCCGAGCTCGCTTCTGGATTCCGGGCTCGCTGCCTTGCGGCCGCGCCCCGGAATGACGGGCAAGGGGCATCTCATGCTCCAGCGGCGATTCGAAATCGGCGTTAGCCTGCGCCGCAAGCCCCGGCCCCAGCGCCTTGCGCAGCTCCTCGGTTACGACCTCCTCGACCTCGCCGTCGTCGAGCCCGCCCAATTCGAACGGCCCGTAGCTGACGCGAATGAGCCGGTTCACCTTGAGCCCGAGGTGCTCGAGCACCTTGCGCACCTCGCGGTTCTTGCCCTCGCGAATGCCGACGGTGAGCCAGACATTGGCGCCCTGCTCGCGGTCGAGCGTCGCCTCGATCGGCCCGTAGTGGATGCCGGCGACGCTGATGCCGTGCTTCAGGCCGTCGAGCGCCTGCTGCGTGACGCGGCCGAGCGCGCGCACGCGGTAGCGCCGCAGCCAGCCGGTCGCCGGCAGCTCCAGCACCCGCGCCAGCCCGCCGTCATTGGTGAGCAGCAGCAGGCCCTCGCTGTTGATGTCGAGCCGGCCAATGCTGATGAGGCGCGGCAGCCGCTTCGGCAGGGCGCGGAAAATGGTCGGGCGCCCTTGCGGGTCGGAATGCGTCGTCACCAGCCCGCGCGGCTTGTAGTAGCGGAACAGCCGCGTGCGGGCGCGGCCCGGCAGCGGCTCGCCGTCGACCACGATGCGGTCGCGCGCCGTGACGTTGAGCGCCGGCGAGGAAATCACCGCGCCGTTGACGGCGACGCGGCCCGCCGCGATCCAGGCCTCCGCCTCGCGGCGCGACGCGAGCCCCGCCCGCGCGATCACCTTGGCGATGCGCTCGCCTTCTGGAACGGATTTGTCGGGCATCGCCTCTCCGCGTCATGGCCGGGCTTGTCCCGGCCATCCACGTCTTTCTTGGACCGTGTATAAGGCGGTGGATGCCCGGCACAAGGCCGGGCATGACGGAGACCCGATGCCGGCCCCTTCCTTCATGCAATCGGCCCTCGACGAAGCCCGCGCCGCCGAGAAGCGCGGCGAGGTGCCGGTCGGCTGCGCCATCGTGCGCGACGGCAAAATCGTCGCCCGCGCCGGCAACCGCACGCTGGCCGACAAGGATCCGACGGCGCATGCCGAGTTGCTGGCGATCCGCGCCGCCGCCGCGGCGCTCGGCACCGAGCGGCTGACCGACTGCGACCTCTACGTCACGCTCGAGCCCTGCGCCATGTGCGCGGCGGCGATGTCCTTTGCCCGCATCCGCAGGCTTTATTTCGGCGCGTCCGATCCCAAGGGCGGGGCGGTCGAGCACGGGGTGCGCTTCTTCGCGCAAGCCACGTGCCACCACCGGCCCGAGGTCTATGGCGGCATCCATGAAAGCGAAAGCGCCGCGCTGCTGAAGGATTTCTTCCAGGCGCGCCGCTAGCGGCTAGACGGTCTTGTCCACCAGCTTGCCCATGCCGGGCGGCGGCGGCGCTTGGCGCGCCACCGCGATGTCGTCATTGGCAGGCTGCGGCGGCGCCTGCCTTTGCGGTTTTGTTGCGGTCGGCATGACGGGGATGACGCTAGCAGGCACCCGTCAATATTACGCAACTTCGTTGCGTGAATTGCCGGCCCCGGATGTAAGGAATTGTTGACCGTGATCAGGCGGCTTGCGCGAAGTCCCAGGCCTTTTCGGCCAGCGGCCGGATCAGCTCGGCCTTGGCCGGCGCGAATTCGGAGGTCGCCGTGCCGTCGCGCACGCGGCCGATGATGCCCTGCAGGATGGCGGCGATACGGAAGAAATTATAGGCAAGGTAGGCGGGCAGATGCGGGCGCGGGTCGAGCCCGGTGCGCGCCACGTAATCGTCGACATAGTCTTCCATCGAGGGGATGCCGAGCGCGCCGAGATCGTGGCCGGCAAGCGTCGCCGTGCCGGCCGCGCTCTCGGAATGCGGCATGTGCCAGGCCATCAGGTGATAGGTGAAGTCGGCGAGCGGATCGCCGAGCGTCGACAGTTCCCAGTCGAGCACGGCGAGAATGTCCGGCCGCTCGCGCGCCACGATCAGGTTGTCGAGCCGGTAATCGCCGTGCACCAGCCGCGGCGGCCCGGCGGGTGGGATATGCGACGGCAGCCAGGCGATCAGCCGCTCCATCTCCTCGATCTTTTCGGTCTCGGAGGCGCGGTATTGCTTCGACCAGCGCTCGACCTGGCGCGCGACGTAGTTCTCGCCGCGGCCGAAATCGGCAAGCCCGATCTCGGCCGGATCGAACATGTGCAGGCGCGCCATGGTCGCGTTCATGGCGTCGTAGACCGCGGCGCGCTCGGCCGGGTTCGATGCCGGCATCTGCGGCTCCCAGAACACGCGGCCGTCGACGAAGCCCATCACGTAGAACGCGGTGCCGGCGACCGTCGCGTCGGCGCAATAGAGGAGCGGCTCGGCGACGGGAAAACCTTTCGCGTATAGGGCGCGGATCACCCGATATTCGCGGTCGACCGCGTGCGCCGATGGCAGCAGCTTGCCGGGCGGCTTGCGGCGCAGCACATAGCGCCGCGCCGGCGTTTCCAGCAGATAGGTCGGGTTCGATTGGCCGCCCTTGAACTGCCTGACCGTCAGCGGCCCGGCAAAGCCCGGCACCTGCGCGCTCAGGTATTGTGCCAGCCGCGCCGCATCGAGGCGCAAGGCTGCCGCCGCCTCCTTGGTGCCGGAGAACGCCTGCTGGCGGTCGATGGCGGTCATCGGCTTTGTATCCAGCAAGCGCGCCACCAGCGCTCTTTACCTCTCCCATAGGGAGAGGTCGGATCGCGAAGCGATCCGGGTGAGGGGTTACAAACTTGAGAGTCTTGGAACCCCCTCACCCCAACCCTCTCCCCGACGGGGAGAGGGAGCCCGCTGTGCCCGTGGTGATTATGCAGCGTCACTTCTTCCCCTCGAACTCGATCGGCGCGTCGGCATAGACCTTGTACGTTTGCGTTTTCTGCTTCGCCTTGTCCTCCTCTTTCACGTATTGAATCGAGCTTTTTCCGAGGAGCGCGCGCGGCAGGATCATCACCCGGATGAAGCGGCTCGGCCGGTCTTGCGCGGCTTGCGCGAACACCGGATCGGGCCCGGTCTCGTACCAGGCGCCGCCGACGCCATAGCTGGTCGAGCGCCCGCGGGTGTCGATGCGGATGCCGCCCTCGATCATGCAGCGGATGCCGGGGCCCTGGTGCACGTGGGTATAGGCGACGCCGCCGGGCGGGAAGGCGACGCTGTCGCCGCGCATCAAGAGCTCGCCCTTGGGCAGCGTCTCGAGGAAGGCGCTCAGCTTCTCCACGGTGCGCATGCCCGGCGCATTGGCGGTGGTCGAACCCTGGTCGCCGCGCGCGAGCTCCCAGCGCCAGCAGGCGACGCCCTGCGGTCCCGGCTTGACCAGGGTTTCGCCGTCGCCCTGCCAGGCCTCGCCGGCATTGACGGTCTTGCCGCCGATATCGGCGGTGCCGTGCACGACGAAAATGAAGCGCGGCAGCGGCGGCAACTGGAACGGGATGGTCTCGCTGCTCGACAGGATGTCTTCGTAGAGGCGCAGGACGGGATGCATTTTACTTTCCGATTTTACATTGTCGCTGCCGCACACCCTTTTCTCCTCTCCCCTTGTGGGAGAGGGTGGCCGAGCGGAGGCGAAGCCGAGCGAGGGCGGGTGAGGGGTGTGCCGGACATTGACCCGACCCCTCACCCGGCTCGCGCTCGCCATCGCTCCGCGCTCGCCACCCTCTCCCGCAGGGGGAGAGGGAAAGTGAGGATGCGGCTCGGCTGAATTCTATCTCTCCCGCTCCACCGCCCGCCAGCCGATGTCGCGGCGACAGAAGCCGTCCGGCCATTGGATGCGGTCGACGGCTTGATAGGCGCGGGCTTGCGCCTCGCGCACGGTTTTGCCGCGCCCGCACACGTTGAGCACGCGCCCGCCATTGGCGAGGAGGCGGCTCCCGTCCGCCACCGTGCCGGCGTGGAAAATCTCGACGCCCTCGACCTTGGCCGCCTGGTCGAGACCCTCGATCACCGAGCCCTTGCCGTAGGCGCCGGGATAGCCCTTGGTCGCCATCACCACCGTGAGCGCGGCCTCGTCATACCAGCGCAGATCGAAATTCTTCAATTGCCCGTCGCGCGCCGCGATCAGCGCCGGCACCAGGTCCGACATCAGCCGCAGCATCAGCACCTGGCATTCGGGATCGCCGAAGCGCACGTTGTATTCGATCAGCTGCGGACCCTTGTCGGTGATCATCAGCCCGGCGAACAGCACGCCCTTGAACGGCGCGCCGGCTTTCTTCAGCGCGCGTACGGTCGGCAGCACGATCTCGTCCATCACGCGCCGTTCCATCGCCGGCGTCATGATCGGCGCCGGCGAATAGGCGCCCATGCCGCCGGTGTTCGGACCCTTGTCGCCGTCGAAGACGCGCTTGTGGTCTTGTGCTGACGCCAATGCGATCGCGGTTTCGCCGTCGCACAGCGCGAAGAACGAGGCCTCCTCGCCGATGAGACAGTCCTCGATCACGATCTCCCAGGCCGGTGACCCGAGCCCGCCGCCGAACATCATGTCGATGGCGGCTTCCGCCTCGGCGACGCTGCCGGCCACCACCACGCCTTTGCCGGCGGCAAGCCCGTCCGCCTTGACCACGATCGGCGCGCCCTTGGCCCGCACATAGTCCTTGGCGGCGCCCGCCTGCTTGAAGCGCTGATAGGCCGCGGTCGGGATGTTGTTGGCCCTGCACAGGTCCTTGGTGAAGCCCTTGGACCCTTCCAGCCGCGCCGCCCATTTGGTCGGACCGAAGGCCTTGATGCCCGCTGCTTCCAGATCGTCGACGATGCCGGCGCACAGCGGCGCCTCCGGCCCGACCACCACCAAGTCGATTTTTTTGTCCCTGGCGAAGGCGATCACCGCCTTGTGGTCGGCAAGGTCGAGGCCCACGCATTCCGCCTCCTGCGCGATGCCGGCATTGCCCGGCGCGCAGTAGAGCTTGTCGGTCAGCGGGCTCGCCGCGATCTTCCAGGCCAGCGCATGCTCGCGCCCGCCGGAACCGAGGATGAGGATGTTCATGCGTGCCGCAAACTCCCTTTCCCTCTCCCTTGGGGGGAGAGGGTGCATAGCGAATGCCGTCGGCATTCGCGTTCTTTACACCAAGAACGGCCAGCGCAAAGCGCTGGCCTATGGCGGAGGCGAAGCCGAGCGAGGGCGGGTGAGGGGGCAAGTGCCTATCGAGAGGCACTCGCCCCCTCACCCCAGCCCTCTCCCCGACGGGGAGAGGGAGTCCCGCCGCATTCGTGGCGCAGTTAGCGCTTACCCACAGCCGCTGCGGCGCGGTTTTGTGTATCATCCTGGCGTTAGCCGCAAGGGATTCGGTGGATAGATGGCCAAAGACAAGAACACCGAGCAATTTTTTGCCGAACGCCGCGCGCGGGCCGCCTTCAAGGCGTTCGATCGGCTAATGCGGCGCAAGGGCGGCGAAACGCCGCGCGAGGACGACAAGGTCGGTTGAGCTGATGGCACAGCCCGCGCTCGACAACGTTGTGGAATGGACCGTCTCCGAGCTGTCGGCGGCGCTCAGGCGCACGGTCGAGGACGCCTACGGCTATGTGCGGGTGCGCGGCGAGGTGTCGGGCTTCAGGGGCGCCTCGCCCTCCGGCCACTGCTATTTCCGTCTCAAGGACGACAAGGCGGTGCTCGAGGCGGTGATCTGGAAAGGCACCCTCGCGCGCATGCGGGTCAAGCCGGAGGAGGGCCTCGATGTCATCGCCTCCGGCAAGCTCACCACTTTCGCCGGCTCCTCCAAGTACCAGATCGTCATCGATACGCTGGAGCCCGCCGGCATCGGCGCGCTGATGAAGCTGCTCGAGGAGCGCAAGAAAAAGCTCGCCGCCGAGGGCCTGTTCGACGAGGCGCGCAAGCAGCTCTTGCCCTTCCTGCCGGAGGTGATCGGCGTCGTCACCTCGCCGACCGGCGCCGTCATCCGCGACATCCTGCACCGGCTGGCCGACCGCTTTCCGCGCCGCGTGCTGGTATGGCCGGTGCGGGTGCAGGGCGAGACCAGCGCCGCGGAAGTGGCGCGCGCCATCGCCGGCTTCAACGCGCTGCCCGAGGGCGGCGCACTGCCGCGGCCGGACCTCATCATCGTCGCGCGCGGCGGCGGCTCGCTCGAGGACCTGTGGTCGTTCAACGAGGAGATCGTGGTGCGGGCGGCGGCCGCCAGCATGATCTCGCTGATCTCCGCGGTGGGCCACGAGACCGATTTCACCCTGCTCGACTTCGTCGCCGACTGGCGGGCGCCGACGCCGACCGCCGCGGCGGAAAGGGCCGTGCCGGTGCGCAGCGAGCTGATGGCGCGGCTTGCCGACCTCGGCATGCGCAAGCTTTCCTGCTGGCAGCGCGGCCTCGAGCAGCGGCGCAAGGAGCTGCGCATGCTGTCCCGCGCGCTGCCGGCGGCCAACGAGCTCTTGAGCCAGCCGCGCCAGCGGCTCGACGTCTGCGCCGGGCGGCTGCCGCGCGCGCTCATCGCCAACGCGCAGATCCATCACCGCCAGCTCGAGCGCGCCGCCTCGCGGCTGTCGAAGCGGCTGCTCGCCCAGCGCATCGA
>Ga0070741_10010591_pt1 | contig 17351 bp, 15 predicted proteins | sample Coa_R1_4_FD_66440 | JGI IMG/M metagenome (GOLD analysis project Ga0070741, IMG submission 66440) | Surface soil microbial communities from Centralia Pennsylvania, which are recovering from an underground coalmine fire - Coalmine... | ecosystem: Environmental > Terrestrial > Soil > Unclassified ...
CCGGCGCCACCATCGGGCAGATCGTCGCGCGCCACGGACGTGAGCACGACGTGGCGCAGCCCGAGGACAGCTACCGCTCGCCCGACTCGCTCGGGCTCATCGGCGTCCACCGCGACTGGCCGACCGGTCGCCACCGCGCAGAAGCCGCACGCGCGCGTGCACACGTCGCCGAGGAGCATCAGCGTCGCGGTGCCGTGTCCCCAGCATTCGGCGACGTTCGGGCACCGCGCCTCTTCGCAGACCGTATGGAGCCGAAGGTCGCGGACGAGTCCACGAACGCGGGTGTACTCGTCCCCACTCGGGACGCGCACTTTCAGCCACGGCGGTTTGGGAGCGCGGTCTGGCGGGGAGCTGCGACGCGGAAAGGTCGGCCTGGGTGGCACAGCGCCCGAGAGCATATCCGCGTTATACCACTCGGGGTTCGCCAGCGATGCGCGACACGGTGAAGCATCCCGACGGTGGAGATGTCCACGGGCATGCTCTCGGCGTCACATCTTTGGCCAACACACAGATGGATACGCTCTCCGACATTGCGCGCAAAGGAGAAGGCATGGAGTACGAATCGCCGGTTCCCGCGTCGACTCGATCGCTGGTCATGCTAGAGGTTGCCGCCGAGCTGGTGGCGCCCCGAGAAAGCCCGTATCCCCAGGCGCAAGTTCAGCTGCGTCCTCAGGGAGCTGAAGGTTGGACGTACACCCTGATCGGCAGCGACACGCCGGAGGCCATCTGGCAGGTGGCGCGTCGCGAGGTCGACATCGCGACGATCAACCCGAGCGGTCCCCTCACCATGGCGTTTCGCGGGAAGGGTCCGTTTCGCGAGCCGGTGCCCGTGCGCGCCATCGCCGTGATTCCCTCCCTGGACTGGCTCGGATTCGCCGTCAAGACGTCGACGGGGCTCACGTCCCTGGCGGACGTCAAGGGGCGGAAGTACCCGCTCCGGGTGTCGATTCGAGCCCAGAAGGGCCACTCGACGATCCTCTACATCGACAGCGTCCTCGCCGCCTACGGTTTCTCCCTCGACGACATCGAGCGCTGGGGCGGGCACGTTTCCTACGACGCGGGCATGCCCTACGCGCCGGCGCGCTCGAGGAAGGTCGCGTCGGGCGAGGTTGAGGCGGTGTTCGACGAAGCGCTCACCCGCTTCATTCCCATGATGCCCGATCTGGGCCTGCGTCTCCTCCCCATCCATGAGCCAGTGCTGCGCGCGATGGAGGAGTTGGGGCTTCGGCGCGGCACGATCACCCAGAAGCTGTTTCCCACCCTGGACCGCGACGTCGTAACGCTCGACTTCAGCGGCTGGCCCGTGTTCACCCACGCCGACGTGGACGCCGAATTCGTCTACGCGTTCTGTCGGGCCCTTGCCGCGCGCCGCGGCGATATCCCGTTTCAGGAGCCTGGCCCGCTCCCGCTCGAGACGATGTGCTGCGATTCCGAGGCAGGACCGCTCGACGTCCCGCTTCACCCGGGGGCCGAGCGGTACTGGCGTGAGGTGGGCTACCTGCGGTAGCCCTCGATTACACCTGCTCGGCGCTCGGCCGTCGTCGCTGCATGTCCTCGTCGGCCTGGACGAGCAGCGCGTCTGGCACATCGGGCAAGACGTCGGCGCTCGCGGCGCCCCATGCGCAGCGAATCGGCACCGGGACACCGCGCCGCGACCCAAGCTCGCTGATTTGCTGGGCCACCCGAGCCAGGATTGGCTGCACGGCTGAGGGCTCGACGTCGACCAGGAGCAGGGCGAACTCGTCGCCTCCATATCGAGCGACGAGATCGGCCTTGCGGGCGTTTTCGTTGAGGGTGTCTGCGACGGCGCGCAGCGCTTCGTCTCCAACGTCGTATCCGAAGCGATCGTTGATGGCGCGCAGGCGGACGATGTCCAGCGACACGAGGGTCGCACCGCGACCGCGCCGTCGCGCCTGGGCGGCGATGCGCGCGTATTGGTCGTGGAAGGCGCGGCGATTGGGGAGCCCGGTCAACGGATCGGGCGCGTACCGGGCGAGACGGCGGTCGGTCTCGTGGATGCGATTCGCCAGCACGCGCATGAGCGCCATAGCGAGATCGGGCGAGGACCGGAGGATCTGTCCGAAGTCTGCGGCTGGTAGGGCGAGGCAGCGGGTCGGCTCGGACGAAACGACGGACGCCGAGCGGGGTCGGTCGTGCAGCATGGCCATCTCACCGACCACCTCCCCCGCGCCGATCTCGGCGATGACCGCGTCGCCATTGGGTGGCTCGTCGGACTCCTCGCTCACGCGCACGCGTCCGGAGAGGATCACGTAGATCTGGTCGCTCGACTCATGCTGCCGAATGATGGCGTAGCCCGGGTCGAAGATGTATTCGGTGCCGCACTCGGCCAGCACGCGGAGCTGCTCCGGCGTGAGGGACCGAAAGACGGGCACGAGCGCGAGGGCCTGGGCGAGCTGCTCGGGGCTCCCTGTCCCTCGATGGACCATCGGTGGATGGTCCGCCTGCTGTTGCGCGGCCCGCTCCGAGCTGCCGATCGGCGTCGGGGACGACGCGCCGACGCTCGTTCGAGCGAGCCATGCGCGCACGCGCGAACGGAGCATGGGCGCGCTGACCGGGCTGGCCAGGTAGTCGGTCGCCGCGGCCCCTTGGTCGTGCGGATTGCCCTCGGGCTCGGCGTCGTTCGTGAGGAGGAGGACCGGAAGGGACGCGCGCCCAGTCCGCTGTCGGATCTCGCGAATAAACTCGCTCGACGCGGTTGGCGGAGCCGCTGCGACAACGACCAGATCGGGCGCCATGGCCCGAACGCGGTCCAGCGTGGCGGGACCGGTGGGGGCGTGTAACAGACGGAGGTTGTCCTCCCCCAGCTCGCTGGTGATGGCCTCGCGTTGAAACTCGTCGACGCCGATGAGGAGAACGCGCTTGCCGCTCACCGATTGACGCCGAATGGCGGAGATCCCGTCGGACGCCGGGGCTTGGCTCTGTCCACGGAGAGAGAGCGCCAGTCCCTCTGCCGCTGCAAAGATCTCGACCGGCGAGTCCCGCCGCGCCGCGCGCACGCGAGCGTCGCGCTCCATGGCCGCCAGCGACGCATCGTCGCGGGCAGGATCGTGGTGAAACAGCGCGAGGCGCCGGGCACCGGCCGCGATCGATACGTCGGTCGCGTACTCGACAGTGCTGTGCCCCCAGCCAACGCGGCGATCGTATTCATCTGCCGTGTATTGCGCGTCGTGAATGACGAGGTCCGCGTCCTTGAGGAAGGCGACGTGGCGCTGATCGCCGGGATGCCGGAAGTCGATGCCCCCGGGCTTCCAGAAGGGCTCGTGGTCCGTGGTGTAGGCGACGGTGACGCCATCAGCCGAGATCCGATACGCGATGGTTGGGGCGGTGTGGTTCAAGTGTTGGGTCTCGACGAGCACGTCGCCCACTCGAAAAAACCCCTCCTCCAGCTCGATGAAGTGGAGGCGACTTCGGAGCTCACGAAGACGGACCGGGAAGTACGAGTACTGCATCTGGCCGGCCAGCGAATCCTCGAGGCTGCGCTGGAAACCGGCCGCCGCGTAGATGTTCAGCTCGGTCTCGGGAAGGAAGGCCGGTTCGAAAAACGGGAACCCCTGGATGTGGTCCCAGTGCGTGTGACCGATGAAGAGGTGGAGGCGCAGGCTGTCCGCGGATGGGCCCTGGGGGCCGAGCAAGTGTTGGCCGAGGCCACGAGCGCCGCTTCCGCAATCGAGAATTATCCGCACGCCGGTGTCGGTCGTAACTTCAACGCAGGAGGTATTTCCGCCGTACGTTGTCGTGGCCGGGCCAGGCGCCGGGATGGATCCCCGTGTTCCCCAGAATCGGACCTGCAAGGGGCGGCTTTCCGTTCACGTCACTGAGCGCGGGGCGTCCGCTCGGTCAGGGTGCTCCGCCTGCGCCACGTTTCGACAGCTAGAGACCGGTCGGGCGGCTAAGCGCGCCATTGTAGCATCGGCCCAGAGCCGAAGGCCACGACGCGGGTCACAATTCGCGTGCGAGATCGCGGGCCGGCACACCCGGTCTCGGATCCCACTGTGACGGATCTCGCGGTCGAATCCCCGGCCATGCTGTATCGAGGATGGTATCATCGGTTCTGCCTTCACCCAGCTCGGCGATGAGTCGCGTCTGAGCGCTCTTTGCCTTTCGTTCGGGGGATCCGTGATGAGGAGTAAATCGCTGCTTCGGCCTGTCTTCGCTGGCGTATCCATCATCTTCTTGCTGACCCTCGCGGTGCCCGTGCTCCTCAGGGGGACCGTCACGACGTTCGCGCAGGATCCACCAGCGGCATTCGTACCCTGGTGGGGTATTACGTCCGCCACGACTCAGCTCTGGACCTCGCTCGATTCGGGGAGCGCTAGTGTCGCCTCGCTGCCCGCGGGGAGCCCGGTCAAGGTCCTTGCACCGAGCGACGGCAACCGGCTCTTGGTCTTCAGTCAGAGCACGCAGAACGTAGGGTGGGTTGATGCCGCAGTGGTGGATCCGTCCTCTGCCCCAAGCGTGGATGTTCAGACGGTTTCCGCTTCGCCGGTCCCGTCGGGCGACTTCACGCCATTCTGGGTGATGACCGATAAGCCGACGACTGCGTGGGACAGCGATCAGCCAGACGCAGGGGCGCGCGGACAGATCCCCCAGTGGCGCTACCTGCAGGTGATCCAGCAGGCGGACTCCAACCGGCTTCTGGCGATCGACCCGAGAACGAGCGAGCGGCAGTACGTCGATGCGGGCGCCGTGGGCCCCGTTGGGCCACCGCCCGACGAATACTTCGATCCGCCGCCACCGGACGATGAGGCAATGAATTTACCAGCGCGGATCACCGGGTCGACGGAAATCTTCGAGCGGCCGGAGAATCAGCCCTACTTCGCCCTCGACGAAGTGGAGCACAATACACCGATCAACGTCGAGGGTATGGTCGACGAAGGTGACCAGGGCGTGTGGTACCGAGTGGGCGATCAGAAGTACGTCCCGCAGAGTCACGTCCGCCTCCCCACACCACCGGACCGCACGTGGGATGGACGCTGGATCGACGCGAACCTGACCGAGCCGGCGATGGTGACCGCGTACGAAGGGAGCACGCCCGTGTACGCGGCGCTCGCTGTCAAGGGGTCCACCGCTTTCCAGACGCCGCCTGGCGTCTACCGGATCCTCCGTCGCGTGCAGGACGAAACGATGGACAGTTCCACCATTGGAATACCCCGGAGTTCGCCCAATGGCTATTACCTGAAAGGCGTGTTGTTTACGCAATATTTCACGAACGACGGCGCTGCCCTGCACTACAACTACTGGCGCAGCAACTGGGGCTACGGCGCGAGCCATGGATGTCTCGGGATGAACTACGATGACTCGAAGTTCTTCTGGGACTTCGGCAGCGTCGGGACCATCGTTTACGTGCACTCCTAACCGCGGGTGAGCGACCGCGTCGACGGGACGTCTCGCCCGCCGGGGCGCCGATGAGCATGACGCCGGCCGCGATGGTGATCGCGCAGTCGGGCGGACCGACCGCCGTCGTCAACGCCAGCCTCGTGGGCGCGTGCGCGGTGGGAGATGCAAGCGCCAGCGTGGATCGCGTGCTGGGCGCCCGCTTCGGCGTCGAGGGGCTTCGCGACGGCGACTTCGTCGATCTCTCGGCGCTGTCCTCCCCCAACCTTCGTCGGCTCCGTGGTACGCCCGGCGCCGCGCTCGGCTCCTCGCGCCACCGCCCGACTGACGAAGAGATCGCGAGCTGTCTGGCGGTCCTGGATCGCCACCTGATCCGCTGGGTCGTGCTCATCGGGGGGAACGATTCGGCGGAGACGCTTCACCGATTGCACGTCGCGGCCGTGGGCCGCGGGTCGGCGGCTCGCTTCGTCGGCGTGCCGAAGACGATCGACAACGACTTGCCCCACATGGATCACGCCCCCGGTTACGGCAGCGCAGCGCGATATCTCGCTATCGCCGCGAGAGAAGCTGGTCTGGACACCTGCGCGATGCGACGCACCGACCCCATCAAGATCATCGAGGTGATGGGTCGAAACGCGGGCTGGCTGGCCGCGGCGTCGGCTTTGGGCCGCGAGCGTGTTGATGACCCCCCCCAGATCATCTTCTTCCCAGAGCGCCCGCGCCCGGTGGACCGGATGCTCGAGGAGATTCGCGCGGCCCACGCCGCCCATGGCTGGGCGCTCGTGACGATCAGTGAGAATCAGCGGGACGACGCGGGCGCGCCGATCGGGGGATCTCAACCGATCCACGTCGATCCGCACGGCCACGAGTACCACGAGAGCGCCGGCCTCGCCCTCGTGCGGGCCGTGCAGTCACGCCTTGGGCTGCGGGCCCGATACGAGCGGCCAGGCAGCCTGCAGCGCACGTCCGCGGCGATGCTGTCCGCGGTGGACGTCGAGGAGGCCGAGGCGGCAGGGGCGCATGCGGCGCGCCTGGCCCTTCGCGGCGAGAGCGACGTTATGGTGGCGATTCAGCGGCGAGAAGGCCGCGGATATGCCGTGCGCTTCGGCGCGATTCCGCTCGAGCTCGTGGCGCACCAGGAACGGCGGATGCCGGACGAGTACATCGCCTCGTCCGGCATCGACGTCACGGACGCGTATGTCGCCTACGGTCGACCGTTGATCGGAGCGCCGCTCGATCCGACGTTCCGGCTCGAGCGTCGTGGGGCGTAAACGTTAGGCGCCCGAGCCGCCGGCTGGAGTGCCCGAGGCGGCCGACTTGCGCGCCTTCAGCGCTTCCAGCTCTTTGTTGATCTCGTCCTCTTGCTCCAGATGGCGGAAGCGCGTGTCCAGGGTGTCCTGGTCCAGGTCGGCGTACGCCTTCGCCTGGGCTTCCTGCTCCTCGACCTTCTCTTCCATCCGTTCGAATTCCGAGAGGGCGCCGGTGGCGTCGACGCCGGCGAGTGTCTTGCGGATGGTGGTCTCCGTCTTGGCGCGGCGGCTCCGAGCGATAAGCAGGTCCTTCTTGGTCTGGGCTTCCGAGATCTTCTCTTCGAGCTGCGCGAGGGCCTCCTTGAGCTGCTCGACCTGGGCCGATTGCTCGGTCCACTGCTGCTTGAATCCGTCGGCGGTCTCCTGGAACGTGCGCCGCCGGGCGAGGGCCTCCTTCGCCAGGTCATCCTGGCCGCGTTCGACGGCCATCTCGGCCTTGCGCTGCCACTCGTCCGCCTTGGCCTGGTTCTCCTGGTACCGCTTCTCGAGCTTGCGCTCGTCCGCGATGGCAGCCGCGACCTGGGTCTTGACCTGGATGAGCTGGTTGTTCATGTCCAGCATGAGCTGGCGAATCACCTTCTCCGGGTCCTCAGCCCTGCTGATCAGGTCGTTGATGTTCGCGCGAATGAGGGTTGACACGCGGTCGAGTAGTCCCATGGTCTCGTTCCTCCTCCCTTGTGGTCCGTAGGTCACGGCTCGTTTGGATCTCGGTTTTCGGCGCGCCGGGCCAGGAGCCTTGAGCGGATGGCCTCGATCTCGCGTTCGATCTCGAGGTCGTTCAGCCGCGCTTCCAGGTCGCCATCGGTCGGCGGTGAGCGCCCGACGCTGCGGGCCGGCGCAACCGTTCGGCGCAGTCGCTCGATCTCGATGCGCATCTCGTCGGCCCGCTGCTCCAGGATGCGCGCCATCCGTGCGTGGCGCTCGGCGCGCGTGCGAGCGCCTTCGGCGAGATCGGGCATACCGCGCTCCCGGGCGAGCGCCTCCCGCCGAGTCCACATGTCGGATGCTTGGGCCTCGCGGACAGCCTGACGCCGCATCCGATGCTCCGCCGCCATGGCGTCCACGAGGGCGACGGGTCGTTCATTCATTGGCGCCGCCCGTACGCAGGGGGCCGGCGCCGGCGAGGCTGGCGTCGAGCGGATCGGCTTGGGTCGCGCTGTCGCGCCGTGCGAGGTAGCGGCCAACCGCCAGCAGCACCGCGCGCGGGTCCGGGGCGGAGGCGAGGCGCAGGAGCGCCTCATAGGCGTCAGGATCGTCTCGAATCTCGTCGGCCCGGAGGGCCAGCCACTCCGCGAAGTTCTCCACGGTGGGCGCGGCGAGCGAGCCCAGCCCCTCTTCGAAGCCGTCTGGGTCGTCGACGAGGTAGCCCGGATGGATGTGGAAGAAGCGCGCCAGCCGGTCGCGGGTGCGTAGCGTGAGGTGCGGCCGGGTGCCGCGCTCGATCTGCGACAGGTATGGGAGGCTGATCGCCTCGCCCAGCTCCGCACCCATGGCGCGAACAACCTCGGACTTCGACAGCGGGCGCCCGAGGCCGCGGAGCTCGCCCTCGACGGATCGAAGATGACGGACCTTCTCGCCGAGGCGCATGCGGTACCTCGAATTTGCAAATTGCAAAGGTTATAGCAGAAGGACCGCCAAAGCGCCATGGCATAATAGCGAGGAGTCCCCATGGAGTGTGCCCCGTGCAGATCCCGACCGGCGCGCAGGCAGATGCCGTCCGCGAGGGCGACCTTCTGACCCTCAACATGGGCCCCCAGCACCCAAGCACCCACGGCGTGTTTCGCATGGTGCTGACCCTCGACGGCGAGACTGTCGTCGCGTGCCGACCGGTGATGGGGTACCTCCATCGTTCGGTGGAGAAGCTGGCCGAGACGCGGACCTACCTCCAGGACATCATCTTCACCGACCGGCTCGATTATCTGGCCCCGATGACCACGAATCTGCCCTATGCCATGGCCACCGAGCGCCTCGCCGGCATCGAGGTACCCGAGCGGGCCGAGTACGTCCGCGTCATCATGTGCGAGCTGCAGCGCTTCGCCAGCCACTGCGTTGCCGTCGGCACCTTCGCCTCGGATACCGGCGCATTCTTCACGCCGATGATGTACACGTTCCAGGCCCGCGAGCAGATCCTCGACATCTACGATCAGGCGTGCGGGGCCCGGATGACGGTCAGCTACATCCGCTACGGCGGTGTTTCGCGCGACCTGACGGACGAGGCGGTGGCGATGATCCGAAGATTCGTCGGCGAGATGGATCGGAACATCGACGAAGTCGAAGCGATGATGACGGGCAATGAGATCTTCAAGGCTCGCACACAGGACATCGGCGTGCTGCCGGCCGATACCGCCTTGGCATACAGCATCACCGGGCCCATGCTTCGGGCGAGTGGCGTGCCGTACGACGTGCGCAAGGCCGAGCCATATTCGGTGTACGACCGGTTCGACTTCGACATCCCCACCCGGCGGAACGGCGACTGTTACGACCGGTATCTCGTGCGCATCGCGGAGATGCGACAGTGCAAGCGCATTCTCGAGCAGGCGCTGAAGGATCTTCCGTCCGGCCCGGTCATGGGGAAGGTGCCGAAGGTGTTTCGGCCGCCCAAAGGCCATGCCTACGCGCGGACGGAGGGGCCGAAAGGCGAGATCGGGTTCTACATCGAGAGCGATGGAAAGGTGGAGCCGTACCGCTTCCACATCCGCGCGCCGAGCTTCATTAACCTTGGCGTATTGAGCCGCCTGGTCGTCGGCCACAAGGTTGCCGACGCGGTGGTGATCCTGGGAAGCATCGACATTGTGATGGGCGAGGTCGATCGCTAATCGCGCGGCCGCGGCCGCATGCTACATCGGTTCCCCATCGGGAGGCGCAGATGTTTGGGAGTGGAATTGCCAAGGGGCTGGCGACGACCTTTGGTCACCTCTTTAAGCCGAAGGTAACCCAGCAGTATCCGGAGGAGCCCGCGCCCCTTGCCGTCGGGTTTCGCGGACTACCGCGTCTGGTATACGACGAGACGCCCGAAGATCTTCGGTGCGTCGCCTGTAGCATCTGCGCGAACGCCTGCCCGGTCGACGTGATCCACATCGAGACCCACCGGGGACCGGACCGCAAGCTCGTTCTCGATCGGTTCGACATCGAGGCAGGTGGCTGCGTCTTTTGCGGGCTGTGTGTGGAAGCGTGTCCCTTCGAAGCGCTGACCATGATGCACGGCTTCGAGCTGGCCGCCTATAACCGCGAGCAGCTTCTCTGGACGAAGGAGATGCTCGCCATCAAAGCGACTCCCCAATCGCTTGCCGACATGGAGCGCATCCACGGTCCGACGGAGAAGGAGGAGAAGGCGACGACGACGCCGTCCAAGACGGGCGCCGCCGCTGTCTCGGGCGGCACCGGCGGCGAGCCGGCCGCCGCCGTCGCGTCAAGCGGCGATTAGCTTCGGCACGCCGCGGCCGTAGGGCGCCTGGGTCGCCAGCGCGCGAGCGGTCGCCAGCGCCATCTCCAGCACCGGCTGGTCGGGGTTGTCCGTCCATTGGACGGCAATCGTCACCGTTCCCGACCTGAAGTGGACGGCGGCTGCGCTCTTCGGGTGGTTCGTTCCGGTGTACAGGTCCCAGGTGCGCGCAACTGCCTCATCGCCGAGCATGCCGTCCAACGGGATGACTGTGTAACCCTTCCCCTCGAGGCCGCTGACGACGTCCGCGAACTCCTGCCGTGCCTCGTCCAGCGTGTCGCTCACGGCCACGGAAACCAGCAGCGACGCGTGGTCACCCGTCGGCGCGTCGGGATCGCCCCGCGTGTACATTCGGAGAATTCGCAGGGTCCCGTCCGCGCCGAGCTGCTGATCGAATTTCGGCTCGTGGCGGAATCCAGACGGGACGATGTCCGGTGTCGGGAGAAAGGCCTCCGCAGCGCTCGCGCGTGGATCCGAGCCATCCTCCGCGTGCCCGATGGTCGCGACGCCGAACAGAAGGAGCGCGATCGCCGCGCTGCGAGTTGCTGAACGCATGATCCAACCTCCGTGTGCCGCGCCGGGCGCGCGGCGTGCTCCGCCCCCCTCTCTTTTTCATAGCACGCACGGGTACGAAAAGGCCGGCCCGGGATCCCGGGCCGGCCTTTCCTGGTCCAGCAGATTGAGGATCGATGGACTACGCAGCGTTGGGTAGATCTGATCGATCCGACATCTCAGGTACGCCTGCGGTGGCCTCGCGCACGGCTTGAACGTCGGAGGCTGGGAACGAGCGGGCGCACATGAAGCAGGCGACCCAACCTCGGTCCTCGATATCCTCGTGCAGATCGCCGCCGCAGACGGGACACGCGCGCAGGAACCATTTCATGCCAGGAGACCTCCTCTCCTTACGTTCCGCGTAACGGAACGGCAACGACGCCGTTGTCGCTGCCAGAATCCTGACCGCATAACACTATACGCACGTGCCCCTCGAAAAGTTCCCGCTTGGTCCTATCAATTTGGGCAAAATGCGGAATTGTGACTATCTGTAATGTCGCGACCGGCGGGTGGTTACGACGTTGTGACGCGGGGAACGGCCTGACAGTGCGAAAAACCGACGCGCACATGCCTGGTTTGATTCGAAATCGCCTGGTGTGCTATCTTCCGCCTCGCTGCGCGCCCTTCCGGACCATCCGGGCGCGCCGTCCGCCGGCGCCGTGACGCCTACTAGCTCCTCTCCGTATCCTTAAGGAAACCCGCATTCTGCACTGCCCGACGCAACCCGCGAGCGTTGAGGTATTCTGGAGGACTGATGGCCCTTGCTCTGAAAACCGAGCGCGACATCTCCAGCCTGCGATCCACGATCGAGTGGCTGCGCGCCTCAAAGCAGCTCCTCGAGACCGACGCCGAGGTCAACCCCGATCTCGAGATCACCGGCATCCAGAAGACGCTCGACGGAAGCATGCCCATCCTCTTCAACAACGTCAAAGGCTATCCGCATGCGCGCGCCATCACGAACCTGTTTGCCAACACCGACATCATGAACCAGATGTTCGGCTGGGGGAGCGATCAGGAGCGGACGCGGAAGCTCGCCCATGCCCTCACCCATCCGATCCGTCCGGTAGAGGTAAGCCAGACAGAAGCTCCGTGCCAGGAAGAGGTCATCACCACCGATCTCGACGTCAACAAGTTCATCATGGCGATACGCCATACCCATCTGGAGACGGAGCTGACGATTGGCTCGGGAAACAGCGTCGTGGTTGGCGATTATTTCCATGGCGGAACCCACATCGGCTACAACCGGATGAACTTTCGATGGGGCAATGTGGGAACGTTTCAGGCGGCACCGGGCGGACACATGTGGCAGGTGCAGACGGAGTTCTATAACCAGTGCCGCTGTCAGCAGGACGCCTGGAAGGAGGGCAAGCCGCCGTGTGACGGGGGCATTCCCTTCACCATGTGCTTCGGGCTGCCACCAGCCTGCACGCTGATCGCCGGCGGCGGATTTGACTACGTCGTACTCCCGCGCGGCGCCGACGAGCTGGGCGCCGCGGGCGCCGTGCAGGGGTACCCGGTGCGGATCGTGAAGGCGCGCACGGTGGACGCGTGGTCGGTCGCCGACTGTGAATACGTTCTCGAGGGCAAGCTCCACCCGCGAGACAAGCGTTTCGAAACCAAGGAGGCGGAGGATGCCAACGTCCAGGGCCGGTACCACTTCCACCCCGAATGGGCCGGGTACATGGGAAAGGCCTATCGGGCGACCACCTTTCACGTCTCCGCCATCACCATGCGCAAGCGCGAGGGCAAGCCGGTCATTTTCCCCCTCGGCGTTCACACGTCCGACGACGCCAACATCGACACGACCGTTCGTGAGGCAGCGATCTTCGAGCTGTGCGAGCGGCTGCAGCCGGGAATCATTCAGGATGTGCACATCCCGTACTGCATGACGGACTGGGGTGGCTGCATCATCCAGGTGAAGAAGCGCAACAAGATCGAAGAGGGCTGGCAGCGCAACTTCCTGGGCGCGATCCTCTCCTGCAGCCAGGGGATGCGCATCGCCATCGCGGTCGATACCGACATCGACATGTACAGCATGGATGACATCATCTGGGCGCTTACAACCCGCGTGAACCCCAAGACTGACATCCTGAACCCGATTCCCGGCGGAATCGGCCAGACGTTCCAGCCCGCCGAGCGCATGACCGCGGGTGAGAAGCAGTGGACCGCTTCGAACACGCAATTCGAGGGAGGGATGGGCATCGACGCCACCGTTCCATTCGGGTACGAGTCCGACTTCATGCGCCCGGTCTATCCCGTCGACCGTGTCGACCTCGGGAAATGGTTCGACGGGGACGACATTGCCCGCGCCAAGTCCCTGATGCACGGGTGGGTCTTGAGCCTGGCGCGCACCGGGCGCTGATGTCCGACGACCGGGGGATTCGCGACCGATTTCCCTTCGCCAAGCCGAGCCCGAACCCGCCGCTGGCCGGCGTGCGCGTGATCGACGCCGGAAACATGGTCTCCGCGCCGTTCTCGACCGTCTTGCTGGCCGATTTTGGCGCCGACGTGATCAAGCTCGAGCACCCGGTCTACGGGGACGGAGAACGGAAACTCGAGCCGATCATCACCCTCCCGAATGGTCAGACTGTCTCGCTCTGGTGGAAGAACGGAGCGCGCAACAAGCGCTGCATCACGCTGAATCTCTCGAAGCCCGAGGGGGCCGCGATTTTCAAGGAGCTGGCCGCCACTGCGGACGTCGTCGTCGAAAATTACACGCCGGGCACCTTCGAACGTTGGGGAATCGGATATGAGGAGCTGAAAAAGGTCAACCCGCGCCTCGTCATGCTCCGAATCTCCGGCTTCGGGCAGACCGGACCGAATCGGGAGCGGGGCGGGTTCGGACGCGTCGCGGAGGCCTTCGCCGGTCTCACCAACCTCATCGGCGAGAAAGATGGGCCCCCAATGACCCCCGGGATCCCCCTGGGCGACCTCATTACCGGCCTGGTGGGGTCCTGGTCCATTATGGTCGCCCTCTACTATCGCGACGCGCGGGGGGGCGAGGGCCAGTTCATCGACCTCGGTCTGTACGAATCGATCTTCCGAATTCTCGAGTTTGACCCCATCCAGTACGACCAGCCCGATCCCAGGCACCCCGAGAAACGGGTCCACACCCGGGAGGGGAATCAGCTCTCGTACGTGGCGCCGAGCGACATGTTCAAGACCAAGGATGGCTACTGGGTCACCCACGCGGCCAGCAATCAGCAGGTGTTCGAGAAGCTCTGTAGGGCGATCGGCCGCGCGGAGCTGATCGACGACCCACGATTCAAAGACAACCCGTCCCGGGTCGACCATCGCGAGGAGATCAACGGAATCGTGAGGGAGTGGATCGCCCAGAGGACTCGCGCCGAGCTGGCCGAGCAATTCGATCCCCTCGGAATTCCGTACGCGCCCGTCTTCGACATGCGCGACGTATTTCAGGACCCGCATTACTTGGCGCGCGAGATGCTCGTTCGCGTCCTCGACCCCCAGCTCGGCGACGCCGTCGTCCAGAACGCGGTGCCGAAATTTTCGAAGACGCCAGGAGGCATCAAGCGCCTGGGGCCGCAGGAGCTTGGCGCGCACAACGAGGAGATCTATTGCGGCGAGTTGGGCTACTCGAAGGAGCGCCTTCAGGAGCTCCGGGACTCCGGCGTTATCTGAGGATGGCTCGGCTCGCGATTACGGGATGAGCAGGACCTTCCCGATGCTCTCGCGGTCCTCGATCATCCGATGCGCCATCGCCGCTTGCGCCAGGGGAAAACGGGCGCCGATCAGCGGCTTCCAACGGCCCTGGGCCATCAACCGGAGCGCGGCGAGGCCGACCGGGCGCAGCGCGTGCGGTCGCGCGCGGCGGAAGCCTCCCGTGCTGTACCCAATCACCGTCTTGTTCTCGCCGTAGAGCGGCCCGAACGCGACGGCCGGGGGCGGACCGCTGGCCTGGCCAAAGGCGACGAGCCGTCCGAACGGAGCCAGGCTGGCCAGGCTCCCCTCGAAGCTGCTGGCTCCCACGCCATCCAGCACAACGTCCGCGCAGGCACCGGCCGTAATTTCACGCACCCGCTCCGCCACATTCTCCAGCCGGTAGTCGATGGCGGCATCGGCGCCCAAGCTCAGCACGGTTTTGACCTTGTCCGGACCCCCCGCCGTACCAATGACCAGCCCCGCGCCGAGGGTCCGGGCGAGTTGGACCGCCGTGCTGCCCACACCTCCCGCGGCCGCCTGCACCAGCACCGTTTCGCCAGGCTGGAGGCGCCCGGCCAGGGTCAGGAGGTTTAGAGCCGTGGTGCCGACCGACGGGAACGTGCTCGCGCTCTCGAGATCGATGGAGTCCGGAATCGGGAACGTCTCGATGGCGCGCGCGAGGGCGTACTCGGCGTAGGACCCGCCCTCCGTGTGCGCAGAGACGCGCTGGCCAATCTCCAGTCCGGTCACGCCCGGGCCGATGGCGTCGATCGTCCCGGCGGCTTCCAGGCCCGGGACAAAGGGCGGCGTGCGTGCCACCACGTAGCTCGCGCGACGCCCCTGGATGTCGGCAAAGTTGACCGTCGTCGCGGCCACCCGGACGCGCACTTGCCCCGCTGCGGGCTCGGGGATGGGCGCCTCGCGCAGCTCCAGTACCTCCGGTCCGCCGAAGGCTGTCACGACGACCGCGCGCATCCCCTTCTCCCTTTCTGCGCCCCCGTCACGCGCGTGGTCACGCCCCGACGCCAGCGCGAGTGATCGTTTCCTGACGATCGCTATGACGGGTCTGCGATTGCGTCACGTGTGGATGACGACGGGGGTGTTGTCGTCGGCCCAGTCGTAGACCTTCTTCGCGTTCGCGTCGCTCAGGCTCACGCACCCGTCCGATCCCGGCCGCCCGAAGACCGGGCGCCAGTAGGCCCCGTGGATCGTGTAGTCGCCCTGGAACGCCATGACCCAATGAACGTCTGGTATATCGTACCGACTGCCATCCGGATTCACTCCCCGAAAGCGCGCGATGGGTACCTTGTAGAGGACGTGGAAGGTCCCGGTCGGGGTGGGGGCGGCCGCCACGCCGGTCGCGACCGGCAGCGTCATGACCGCCTCGCCATCCTCGAGCAGCGTCATCTGCTGCTTCCCCAGCGCCACGTCGATGACCTTGAGCTTGCCAGTCGAATAGGTCGCGCGCACCGCGTCCTCGAGATATCCTCCGGACACGCCTCGGATCTTGCGCGGGTTGCCGTCCACCTGCACGGTAACTTCCGAATCGGCCGGGAACGGTTCTGACGGGATGAACCGCACGCGGTTTCCCGCGAGCCAATCGAATCGACCCGGGACCGGTGGATCGAACGAAATCGCGGCCTCGGCGGCGGAGCGATCTGCCACTTCTTCGCTGAAGCGGAAGACGGGAGGCGTGGTCGGGTTCACGTCCTCCTCCCCGTCTTCGGGCCACATGGCAACAACTTTGATCGGCTGGGCTGCGGCGATCTCGATCGCCTGCTGCTCGGCCAGCCACCCGCCGTCGGCCGCCGTTGCGTCCACGACGGTCACGGCGGCGCGCGTGTCCCCCTCGACCTTGAGGGGAAGCTCAACGACGTCGCTCGCTGGCCCTCTCCACTCGTTCTGTTTGTCGTCGATCCGATACCGCAGCGAGGTGATCGGACGATCGAACTGGAGGGAGAGCTGCGTGCCGGGGGGCAAGCCCATGTGAGCGCTCGGAGCCATGCCGGCCACGGCGGCCAGTGCAACCGCGTCGGGCGCTCGCAATGCGACGGTGGCTTCGGGCGCCGCTACGCCGTCTGTGCCAACGACGTTCGTAAGTCGCAGCGACACGCGGGTTCCTGGCGCCGGATGCGGAAGCGAGACCTCGATGACGCGAGCGTCGCTCTTCGAAATCGACGCTGAGGGTCCGCCGCCCGTCACCGTCGCCTGCGCCAGCGGCTGCGAGAAGTGGATGAGCGTTGGCTTGTCCCGCGAGATGGGGAGCACATCATCCGCCTCCTGGAGCGTCGGCGTTTCGACCGTGCTGAACTGTTGCTCGAGCGAGATCTGCGCGTCTGGCGTCGAATCCCATGGGAGCGACGTGCGGCTGACCGGCTGCGCCGTGGCGCTGAGGCGATACTGCGCGTCGGGCTCGAGCTCGGCCAGGATCTCCGCGCCGTTGGCGGTGCGCTGGAGGGTGACAGGCGGCGAGGAATCGTCGACCCGCTGGAGCACCGCGCGGTCGATGATCGCGCCGACCGCGGTGATCTGGAGGTTGGTCTGGAGCGGGACGTTTTGCGCCCCGTCGGCAATGTTGGCGGTCAGCGAGGGTCTGGAGGCGAAGCATGCAACGAAGAGGAGGGGCGTGGCAATCGCAACGATTCCGAAAGTGAAGAAGCCGACGAACCTCCAGACTCGCATGGGGCCGCTCCGGTGTCGCACGAATATCCCTCTCCACATCTTATCGCGAACGTGCGCACCCAATCGTGGTATTGGGGTCACCAACTCCTATCCGAATCGGCCCAAAGCGCCGATCCACGCGATGCCCGTCATCATGGCCCATCCGAGGCCGAAACAGACGGGGATCGTGAGCAGCCAGGCGGACACGATCTCACCCGCAACGCCCCATCGCACGTGCTTGGCTCCCCGGATCGTTCCCACGCCCAGGATCGCTCCCGAGATGGCGTGGGTGGTGGAGATGGGCATGCCGATGCGCGATGCGACTTCGATGACGGTCCCCGCGGCGGTCTCGGCCGCGAACCCATGCA
>Ga0070741_10010592_pt1 | contig 17348 bp, 22 predicted proteins | sample Coa_R1_4_FD_66440 | JGI IMG/M metagenome (GOLD analysis project Ga0070741, IMG submission 66440) | Surface soil microbial communities from Centralia Pennsylvania, which are recovering from an underground coalmine fire - Coalmine... | ecosystem: Environmental > Terrestrial > Soil > Unclassified ...
GCGGGCGCCGAGCTGATCGACGAGACGCCGCGCCGGGGCATGTTCGGTCTCGAGGTCGCCTTCGTCCACCCCGATTCCGTCCACGGAGTTCTTTCGGAAGTAGTGTGCGCCGGTGGCTGACGAGCGCGTGCGGATCGAGATCGGCTTCGCGGGAGGCCAGATCGTCGCCAGCTTCGTCGAGGCTCGCTCGGCGGACGAGCTCGAGTCGGCGCTCGGCTCGACCGGCGCCGGGAAGCCGGTCGTCGTGCTCGAGACCGAGGACGGCCCGCTGCACGTCGTCGTCGCGCAGATCGCGTACTACAAGCGCATCGTCCGCGCCGGCCGGGTTGGGTTCGGCTCGAGCTCGTAGCGGCCGCGGCTTCGCGCGTTAGCTCAGATGGACTCACGGGGAAACGAAGGTGGGATGGCTTCTCCCACCGAGCGTGTCGGGGCGCGCGAGTCGACCGAGCACGTTCGGGAGCTCGTCGCACGCGGCCAGCAGGGTGACCGCGAGGCGCTCGAGGAGCTCTACCTCATCCACTTCGACCGGATCTACAGCTACCTCCACGTCAGCGTCGGCAACCGTCACGACGCCGAGGACCTGACGACGCAGACGTTCCTGCGGATGCTCGAGTCGATCGGCAAGTTCCGGTGGCAGTCGGCGCCGTTCTCGGCCTGGCTGTTCCGCATCGCGCACAACCTGGCGATGGACCACTTCCGCGCCACGCGCCGCTGGCAGCCGGAGGAGGAGGTGCCGGAGCCCGAGCCCGACGAGTCCACGTCCGCCGAGGCGAACGCGCTGCAGTCGATCGGCCGCAAGTCGATGATGGAGCTGATCGAGGACCTGTCGCCCGAGCAGCAGCAGGTGCTGACGCTGAAGTTCCTCTTCAACTTCGCCAACGCCGAGGCGGCGACGATCCTCGGCAAGAGCGAAGGCGCGATCAAGTCGCTCCAGCACCGGGCGCTCGCGTCGCTGCAGAAGCAGATCGAGCGGAAGTCCGCGGCCTAGCTAGGCTGGCCGCCGTGGCACTCGAGGTCGGCATCGTCGGCCCGCCCGGCAGCGGGAAGACGTCGCTCTTCACCGCGCTGACGAAGGCGGGCGGCGGCGAGTACGGCAAGACGAATGTCGGCGTCGCGCCGATCGCGGACGAGCGCCTCCAGGCGCTGGCCGAGGTCGTGTCGGCGCGGAAGATCACGCCCGCGACGATCCGCGTGCAGGACATCCCCGGCTCGGCTGCGTTCGGCGACCTGCGGCAGGTGGACGCGCTGCTCGTGGTCGTGCGGTCGGCCGACGACCTGGAGACGTTCGAGCTCGAGCTGCTCGTCGCCGACACCGACCACGTCGCGAAGCGGCTCGAGCGCGTCGAGAAGCAGGCGAAGTCGGGCGATGCGAAGGTGCGCGCCGAGGCCGACGAGCTGAAGAAGGTGCTCGCGCACGTCGAGGCCGGGCAGTCGCTGCGCGACTACGCCGGCGACCTGCCGGCCGGGCTCGAGCCGCTGACGACGAAGCCGCTGATCGCGATCGAGAACGGGCCCGGCGGCATCGACCTGAAGCTCGAGTCGGAGCTGGCCGAGCTGCCGGAGGAGGAGGCGGCGGCGTTCCGCGACGGCGGGACGTCGGCGCTCGACGACGTCGCCGCGCGGCTGCGCGACGCGCTCGAGCTGATCACGTTCTTCACCGCCGGCGAGAAGGAGACGCGCGCGTGGACGCTGCGTCGCGGTCAGACCGCGCTCGACGCTGCCGAGTCGATCCACTCGGACATCGCCCGCGGCTTCATCCGCTGCGAGGTCGTCGACTGGCGCGACCTCGTCGAGCTTCGCTCACATGCCGAAGTCGCGAAGCAGGGCAAGCAGCGGCTGGAAGGCAAGACGTACGTCGTCCAGGACGGCGACGTCCTGAACATCCGCTTCAACATCTAGACGGCGATCAGCACGACGCCCGCGAGCGTCAGGACGATGCCGACCTGCTGGATGCGGGCGATGCGCTCGTGCAGGACGCGCGCTGCGAGCAGCACCGTCACCACCGGGTAGAGCGACGCCAGCACCGACGTGAGGCTGATCAAGCCGCGTCCCGACGAGGCGGCGAAGAGCACGTTGCCGAGCGTGTCGCCGATGCCGGCCGCGACGGCGACCGCGAGCGCGCCGCGCGGCAGCCGGAGCTCCGGGCGGCGGGCCGCCCAGACCGACGCGACGACGAGCAGCGCCGTCACGCGGAAGACGAGCGCCGCGAACCAGAAGTCAGCCTTGCCCGCCGCGTGCATCGGCGGGAAGTAGAAGCCGAAGCCGATCGCAGCGAGCACGGCGAGGCCGGCGCCGGCCACGAGCTTCGCCGAGCCGGAGGAGTGCTCGATCGACGCGAGGGCGACGCCGACGATCGCGCAGCCGATGCCGACGACCTGCGCCGCGGACGGGTGGTCGCCGGTCGCGATCCCGAAAACCACCGGTACGACGGCGGAGGCGCCTGCGATCGGCGCGATGACCGTCATCGCGCCCACGGCCATGCCCCGGTAGTACGCGTACAGCCCGAGCGTCCCCGACAGTGCGGCAGGCGCGGCGTAGAGGACGGCCCAGCGCGTGGGCGACTCGCCGCGCGCCGCCACGGCGATCGCGATCGCGCCCACGCCGCCGACCTGCGCCCACAGCATCACGCGCACCGCACCCCAGGTGCGGCCCCACAAGGGACCGACGAAGTCCGACACGCCCCACACGAGGGACGCGCCCAACGCGAGGGCCAGGGCGGTCAATCGACGCGGCGCGTCGCGGCGATCGCGTCGAGCTGGTTCGCGTGGTAGAGCACGGCCGCCTCGGCGGTGCGGGCGGCGCGCGCGTCGTGGTGCACGGCGACGCAGTGGAGGAGCTCGGCGAGCTGGGCGGGCGCGAGCCCCTGCGCGCGCTCCTCGATCAGCCGCAGGCCCAGATGCACGTGCCCGAGCAGGCGGCCCTCGTCGGTCTGCGCGAACGCCGGTCCGGGGCCCAGCTCGAGCGTCCGGCCGACGTCGTGCACGAGCCCCGCCGCGAGCACCAGGTCCGGCCGCAGGCGGGGATGCAGCTGCGCCGTCTCGCGGCAGAGCGTCGCGACGCCGACGGTGTGCTCCATCAGCCCGCCGGCGTACGAGTGGTGGTCGTCGCCGGCCGGGAACGCGGCGAGGTCGCGGTCCGCGAGCACGGCCTGCACGGTCGCGGCGAGCCCCGGATGCGCGATCTCGGCGACGAGGAACTCGAGGAAGCCGGCCGCCTCCTCCGGGTCGCGGCGGGTGCGCGGCGTGAGCGACGCGGGGTCGACGTCGGCCGCCTCCAGCGAGCGCACGTCGAGCTGCAGCCGGTCGCGGAACTTCTCGACGCGGCCGAGCACGCGAACCGCGTCGCCCTCGGCGAAGCGGCCGTCCAGCAGCTCGACGTCGTTCCACACGCGCGCCTCGATCGCGCCCGTCGGGTCGACCAGCTCGAGCGCCAGGTACGCCGCGCCGTTGCGCGTTCGCAGCTTGCGCTTCGTCTTGACGGCGTAGATGCCCTCGACGACGCGATCCTCGACGAGCTCGGCGATGCTCATCGGCTCATCCTAGGGACGAATCCAGATGCGGAAGCCGTCCTCGTCCCGGCTCTCCGCGATCTCGTCGAGCACCGCGGCGCACTCCTTCGGCCGCCAGCCGACGATGCCGCGGAGGTCGGCGGCGGTCAGCTCGCCGGCGTTGCCGAGGACGACGCGCGCGAGCTCCTGCCGTGCCTCCTCGCGCGGCGGCAGGCGCTTCGGCAGCTTCCACTTCCGCGCCAGGACGTCGTGGGCGAGCGACCCCCACGTGCTGCCCTCGTCGACCAGGAACGCGTTCGTCAGCACCAGCCGGCGGTGGCCCGCCGTGAGCGCCCTGTCGACCTCCCGCCTCGACAGGCCGGTGAGGTTGCGGATCTGCGGGTTCGTCAGCGGCCCGGCGTCGCGGAGCAGCTCGACGACCGGGTCGTCGTCCATCGGCTCCCCGTTCGCCGCGACGAGCGCCGGCAGCAGGCGCGGCGCGATGCAGCTCGACGTCCGCGCGAGGTGCTTCCCGACGCACGCCCGGCCCTCCTCGGGCAGCGCGTCCTTGGCCCACCAGAGGAAGTTGATCTCCTCCACGTCCCAGTCCGTGTGCTGGAGCCCCGAGACCTGCTCCCACAGCGAGGGCAGGACGACGTCGGCGTGCGGGAAGAGCAGCGCCAGGCCGACCTTGTCGATCCAGCGGGCAGCCTGCGCGAGGGTCGTGATCACGCGTCTAGTGTGCAGGGCATGCCCACCGTCCTCCCCTTCCGGGCGCTCCGGTACGCGTCCGGCGACCTCGGTCGCCTCGTCGCGCCGCCCTACGACGTCATCTCCGACGCGCAGCGCGAGGAGTACCTCGCGCGCGACCCGCACAACGTCGTCCACCTGACGCTCCCCGACTCGCCGGAGCAGGCGGCGGCCGACCTCGCCGCGTGGCGCGCGGACGGGATGCTCGTCGAGGACGAGCCCGCGTTCTGGTGGGTGGCGCAGGATTACGTCGGCCCGGACGGCGTCGCGCGCACGCGGGAGGGCTTCGCCGCGTCGATCGAGGTGAAGCCGTACACGGCCGGCGAGGTGCTGCCGCACGAGCGCACGCACGCCGGGCCGAAGGAAGGCCGGCTGCGCCTGCTGCGCGCGACGCGGACGGAGCTGGAGCCGATCTTCCTGCTGTACGACGCGGACCCGCCGGTGACGCGTCCCGACGGCGAGCCCGACATCGACGTCGAGGAGGGCGGCGTCCGCACGCGGCTCTGGCGCATCCCGGCCGAGGACGCGGTCGAGATCGACACGCCGCTCCTGATCGCCGACGGCCATCACCGGTACGAGACCGCCGTCGCCTTCCGCGAGGAGGACCCGACCGCGACGCACATGCTCGCCGTGCTCGTCTCATCGCGCGCGCCGGGGCTCGAGATCTTCCCGACGCACCGCCTCGTGCAGGCGGTCGGCGACGTGCCCGGCGACGAGGTGGGCGCGCCGGACGGAGGCGTCACGCTCTACCGCGGCGGCCGCTACGTGCGCGTCGCCACCGACGACGACTTCGGCCCGCGCGTCGTCGAGTCGTTCCGGCCCGAGGGCGTGTCGTACACGGCCTACGCCGACGAGGCGGTCGCCGCCGTCGACCGCGGCGACGCGGCTGCGGCGTTCCTGCTGCAGCCCGTCACCGTCGAGCAGGTCGCGCGCTTCGCGCACGCCGGCGAAGTGATGCCGCAGAAGTCGACGTTCTTCTACCCCAAGCTGACATCGGGACTCCTGTTTCACCCACTGGCGTCGGCTTGACGGAGCCGCCGGAGAACTGGCTGAGCGTCTGTCGCGCGGCGCGCGACGACGTCGACGCAGTGCTCGCGCGGGTCACGGGACGCGAGCGCGAGCGCGTCGTCGGGCACGGCGAGGGCGGCGACGACACGACGCTGATCGACGCCGAGGCCGAGCAGGCGATCCTGCCGCACTTCGCCGGCAACAGGATCGTCAGCGAGGAAGTCGGGATCCACGGCGACGGCCCGTACACGGTCGTCGTCGACCCGATCGACGGCTCGCTGAACGCGAAGCGCGGCATCCCATTCTTCTCGATCTCGATCGCAGTCGCCGAGGGCGACACGATGGACGACGTCGTCTTCGGCTACGTCTTCGACTTCGGCTCGCGCGAGGAGTGGACGGCGACGCGCGGCGGCGGCGCGCTACTGAACGGGGAGCCGCTGTCGGAGCGTCCGAAGGACGAGATCGAGATCCTGTCCTTCGAGGCGACGACGACGCAGTACGTCGCCGACAAGGCCGCGGCGATGCTCGGCATCGCGCACCGGCTGCGGCTCATGGGCTCGCTGGCGATCTCGCTCTGCCACCTCGCCGCGGGACGCGTCGACGGCGTCGTCTCGCTGAAGGGCGCGCGGTCGGTCGACATCGCCGCAGGCCAGCTGCTCGTGCGCGAGCGCGGTCTCGCGATCGAGCTCGCGGACGCGCCCGGCTTCGGCGCGGCGCCGCTCGACCTCGAAGGGCGTTCACGCGTCGCCGCCGCGGGTACGCCGGAGCTGTGCACGATGCTGGCGAACGCCCTCACCGCCTGAGGATCGGCTGCTCGGGCTGGAACTACGCCCACTGGCGCAACGGCGTCTTCTATCCGCCGCGCCTCGCGTCGCGCGAGTGGCTCCGGTTCTACGCCGAGCGGTTCGACACCGTCGAGATCAACACGTCGTTCTACCGGCTGCCGAAGCGCGAGTCGGCGGCGCGGTGGGCGGAGGAGACGCCCGACGACTTCGTGTTCGCGGTGAAAGTGAGCCGCTACATCACGCACATCAAGCGGCTGCAGGAGGTGCCGCAGCACCTACCGTTGCTGTACGAGCGGATCGAGCCGCTGCGGGCGAAGCTGGCCGTGTTCCTGTGGCAATTGCCACCGACGTTCCAGGCCGACCTGTCGCGACTCGCCGCCGCGCTCGAGCAGCTGCCGCGCGGCGAGCGGCACGCGTTCGAGTTCCGCCACCCGTCGTGGTTCACCGACGAGACGTACACGTTGCTTCGCGAGCACGAGGCCGCGCTCGTGATCGTCGACACGGGCCGGATCGAGCTGACCGCGCCGTTCACCTACGTGCGCTTCCACCGCGGCATCCGCGGCCGCGACGGCAACTACTCGCGCCGGGAGCTCGAGGAGTGGGCCGAGCGGCTCGTCCGGTGGAGCGACGAGGTCGACGTCTACGCGTACTTCAACAACGACTGGGAGGGATACGCGATCGAGAACGCGCGCTACGTGCAGAAGCTGCTTACGCCCGCTCGAGCACGATGACCGGGATCTCGCGGATCCCCGCCGTCTTCTGTTCGTACTCGGCGAACTCGGGCCAGACGCGCTTCTGCTCCTCGTAGATGCGACGGCGCTCCTCGCCCTCCGCGACACGCGCGCGGACCGGGAACGACTCGGTGCCCGTCTCGACGGTCGTATCCGGGTTCGCGACGAGGTTGTAGTACCAGTCGGGATGCCGCGGCGCCCCGGCCATGGAGGCGAAGATCGCGATCGAGCCGTCGTCGAGGTGCTGCGCGGCGAGCGGGTTCACGCGCTCGGTGCCGGTCTTCGCACCGCGATGGTGCACGAGGGCGAGCGACCGCCCTTCGAAGAAGCCGCCGACGCGACCCTCGTTCGCCCGGAACTCGTCGATGATCGCTTGATTCGGGTCTGCCATTACCTGCACGGTACCCTCCAGGCATGGTCACGCGCGACGAGATCCTCTCCGCGCTCGGCAAGGTCATCGACCCCGAGCTGCGGAAGCCGGTCACCGAGCTCGACATGGTCAGGGAGGTCGAGATCGACGGCGGCGACGTGGCGGTCACGATCGCGCTCACCGTCGCGGGCTGCCCCCTCCGCTCGAGCTTCGAGGACCAGGTGCGCGAGCACGTCGCGTCGCTGCCGGGTGTCGGCTCGGTGGGCCTCAGCTTCACGGTGATGACGCCCGAGGAGCGCACCGCGCTCAGCGCCAAGCTCCGCGGGCCGGTCGAGGACAAGGGCATCAAGCTGCCCGCGACGACGCGCGTCCTCGCCGTCGCGTCCGGCAAGGGCGGCGTCGGCAAGTCGTCGGTGACGGTGAACCTCGCCGCGGCCCTCGCGTCGCTCGGGCACGAGGTCGGCATCCTCGACGCGGACATCTACGGCCACTCGATCCCGCACATGCTCGGCATCTCGCAGAAGCCGGTGGTGGTCGACAAGCTGATCGTGCCGCCCGTGGCGTTCGGGCTCAGGCTCATGTCGATCGGCTTCTTCCTCGACGACAACCAGCCCGTCATGTGGCGCGGCCCGATGCTGCACCGCGCGTTCGAGCAGTTCCTGCAGGACGTGCACTGGGGCGATCTCGACGTGCTCGTCGTCGACATGCCGCCGGGCACCGGCGACGTGTCGATCTCGCTCGGCCAGCTGCTGCCGCGCGCGGAGACGGTCGTCGTGACGACGCCGCAGCCGCTCGCGCAGGAAGTCGCGTCGCGCGCCGCCGTGATGGCGCAGAAAACCGGCCTTCGCCTGCTCGGCGTCGTCGAGAACATGACCTCCGACGTCTTCGGCACCGGCGGCGGCCAGACGCTCGCCGACGAGCTCGACGTGCCGCTGCTCGGCACCGTGCCGCTCGACGTGCGTGTCCGCGAAGCCGGCGACACGGGCACGCCGCTCGTCATCGCGGATCCCGACTCGCCGCCGGCGCAGGCGATCGCCGCGATCGCGCAGGCCGTCGACGCGAACAAGGTCGGCGGCTTCACGCGTACGCTGCCGCTCGTTGGCTAAAGCCGCGGCCTTCTTCGATCTCGACCACACGCTGATTCGGCGCGCCTCCGTCCTCGCGCTCGCCGGCACGTTCCGCGAGCGCGGCGTCATCTCGCGCTGGGACATGGCGAAGGCCGGGATGTGGCAGTTGCTCTTCACCGCGCGAGGCGCGGACGACGAAGCGCTGCGCCGCGCCGCCGAAGCGGGGATGCGCTTCCTCAAGGGATACTCGGTGGACGACATGCGCGAGCTCGTCGGCAGCGCGATGGAGACCGTCCTGCGCCCGCTCGTCTACGAGGAGCCGATTCACCTCGTCCAGCAGCACCGCGCGCGCGGCGACTGCGTGTACATCGTCTCTGCGAGCCTGCAGGAGATCGTGGACATGATCGCCGACGACCTCGGCTTCGACGGCGCGGTCGGGTCGACCGGCGAGATCGTCGACGGCGTGTACACGGGTCGTGCGATCCGAGGCGCGCATGGACGCGCCAAGGCGGTCGCCGTGCGCGAGATCGCAGCCGCACACGACATCGATCTCGCCGCTTCCACCGCCTACTCCGACTCGCACACCGACTGCCCGCTGTTCGAGGCGGTTGGTCATCCCGTTGCCGTCAACCCCGACCGCAGGCTGCGGCGCATCGCCCGGCGACGTGGCTGGCCGATCCTGGAGTTCACCCGCCATGCAGCCTGAAGAGCGCCTCGCCGCGCTCGGCTTCGGCGACGAGGACGCCGCCGTGCTCGCCGCGCACTTCCGCTGGGCGGAGGAGAAGGGCGAGACCGGGCACGGCTACTCGCGCATCGCGTGGCTCGAGACGTGGGAGGAGCTGCCGTTCGGGACGCCGAAGCGGGTGGGCGACAACCGGTGGGACGGCAGCGGCGCGCTCGGCTACCTGACGCTGCACGCCGCCGTGCAGGCAGAGCTTGCGTCGCCGCCCGAGCACGCGCGCGTCGTCGTCTGCGCGAACACGTTCCCGACCGGCGCGCTCGGCTACTGGGTGCGCATGCTGGCCGAGGGCGGGCTCGTCGGCGTTCTCACCGCGACCTCGCCGCGCCGGCTCGCGTCCCCCGACGGCGGGCCGCCGCTCACCGGCACGAACCCGCTCGCGATCGGCATCCCGTCCTCCGACGGGGCGCCGGTGGTCGCCGACGTCTCGATGGGCGCCGTCACGCACGGAGCGGTGCTCGCCGGTCTAGCGCAGCCGGACGAGCTGGTGCCGTTCGGCGGCGCCCAGGCGTACAAGGCGTTCGCGCTTGCCGTCGGCCTGCAACTGCTCGTCGACTCCCTCGCCGGCGGCGGCTACGGCGCGGTGCTGGTCGTCGCGCGGCCGGAGGCCGACCCGGTGCCCGCGTTCCGCGAGCTCGCGGCCGGCGTCAGGCTGCCGGGAAGCCCTGCTCGTCCCTGATCGCGGCGAAGTCGGAGTCCGTCTGCGCGTACTTCGCCCACTTGGGCTCGCGTGCGATCGCATCCTGTAGGTGCAGCAGCGCGTCGAGCGTGCGGCCTGCACGCGACTCCATGCAGGCGAGGTTGTACAGCAGCGCCGCATTGTCCGGCAGCTCGGCGAGGCCTTCCTCGTGGATGCGGATCGCCTCGTCCCAGTTCTCCGTCTGGGCGTAGGGGGAAGCGGCGAACCACGTCTCCCAGGCCGACACCTCGAACGCCTCGCCCGGCTTGCCTCCGAACGCGATCACCGCTGCGTCATCGGTCAGCGCCTTGGCACCGCGGCGCAGCGAAGGATCGCTGACGTAGATCAGCTGACCCTGCCGCAGCTCGTGCTCGTCGTCGCCGACCGTGAACGTCACACGGCCGCGGAGGACGAGGTAGATCTCGCGGTGCCCCAGCTGCCCCTCCGTGTGCTCTTCGACGACCTGGCCGGTCGCGCCCGGCGTGTAGACGTTGACGCCGAAGGCGCGGATGTCGAAGCGGCGGCGAACCGGCCGCCAGACGAACCCCTCGGGCAGCTCGACGCGGTCGAGCTCGTCGATGTGCGCGAGGTTCACTTTGCGATCCTCTGCCAGCGCGGGTCGTCGTGCAGCGCGTCGAGGTCGGCGTCGTTCGGCGCGTAGTCGCGCACGGCCTGCGTGTCGATCTGCATCGCCTGGTGCAGGTACGCGAACGCTGCGTCCTTGTCGCCTGCAAGCGCCTCGAAGCAGGCGACGTTGTACGGCGCGGCCCAGTTGCCCGGCTCGGCTTCGATGACCCTGAGGACGGCGGCGCGGCCCTCGTCGACGCGGCCCTCGCGGCGGTAGTGGTCGCCGACGACGAAGTCGGACCATGCCGCCGGCCGGTGGGGCTCGCCGATGCTCGCGCCGACCGCGACGACGATCGTGCCGGGCTCCTCGGAGACGGCGACACGCTTCTCCCCGGCGCGAACGTGGATCAGCGTGCCGGCAGGCGCGTCGACGTCGCGATCGTCGACGGTGAACGTCGCGCGGCCGGTCACGACGACGTACAGCTCCTCGTGGCCGCTGTCCTCCTCGTGCTCGGGCACGAGCCCTTCGCCGGGGTCGCCGATCCAGCCGTTGATGCCGGCGACGCGGTAGTCGAGCGGCCGCTGGATCGGGATCAGCTTCTGGCCGCCACGCTGGTGGTACGGGAACGACTCGGCCGTCGTCAGGTCGAGGATCCGGTAGCCGTCGCTCATCGTCCGCGCAGCTCCTCGAGGACAACCGGGTCGATGCGCTCGAGGCCGTCGACGCGCTCCTCCAGGTTCTCGGTTCCGGCCCAGGCGGCGAACATCGTCTCGAGGCTACCTTCGTAGCCGAGCCCCGCGAGCCGCTCTTCGAGCTCCGCGCGCAGCCGGTCGTCGACCTCGATCCAGTCGCGCTTCGGCGTCGCGCCGAACAGCGACACGTGGATGTCGTAGATGCGCCGCAGCTCGGGAATCGGCTCGGCGTGGTCGTCGACGCGGAGATCGACGAGAACGTCGCTCAGGCCCGCGTAGCCGCCGTCCTTCTCGACGACCAGGATCGCCGCGGACTGCTGGCCGCGCTTGTCGCCGCCCGCGGCCTGGGCTGCCGCGAGGCAGTCGATCAGACGGTCGGCGAGCGGCCGCCCCGCCGTCTCGGTGAACGTGCGCGCGAGCGCGGCAACCGTCTCCTCGCCGACGAGGATGTTCCCCTGCGCCGCGAAGCCGACGCCGGCGATGCCGCCGGCCCAGTCCATGCACTCGGAGCCGGTGTAGGTCGCGCTGCCGCCGTTGCCGTCGACGATGCCGAGCTGGCGATGGTCGCGGCCGTCGTCGGCTGCGGTGAGGCGCGCGACGACCTCGTCGGCGGGCGTGCCGCCGCGCAGCAGTGCGAGGCCGTCGGGGCCGTAGCGCGGGTTCGCATAGGCCTGGGTGGCGATCGCGCCGACGTGCGGCTCCGCCCACGGCACGACGGAGCCGACGGCGAGGAACTTCGACTGCACCGCGACGCCCCACTGGCCCGCTGCGAGGTCGCACGCGGCGATCGAATAGGTCGCGACGATCGGCTCAGCCATAGGTGAGCTCCGTCAGGTCGACGTCGCGGAGCGCGGGGTCGCTGACGAGTGCGGTCGCGACCTCGGGCCGTGCGAGCGCCGCCTTCACCTCGTCGGCGCTCTTCGCGCGGACCGCGACCGGGCGTCCCTGCTCGTGCGCCTCGCGCAGCGCCGCGTCGTCGACGGCGTCGAGCACGAGCGCGTCGCCGAGGTCGAGCTCGCCTTCGACGCTGATCTCGGGCACGCGCCGCCCGGTGGCGCCGAACCACCGCTCCCTCACAGCTCGACGGTGTCCCCGGGCTCGAGCTTCTCCACCTGCGCCTCGGTGAGCGACGCGAGCTTGTCCGGCGTGCCGGTGAGCAGCCCGAACGTGCCCCAGTGGCAGGGGATGCAGCGCGGGTTGCCGAGCAGCTCGAGCGCGAGCGCGGCTTCCTCGGGGCCCATGGTGAAGTAGTCGCCGATCGGCAGCACGGCGACGGTCGGCTTGTAGAGGCGTGCGATCAGCTGCATGTCGCCGAACACGCACGTGTCGCCGGCGAAGTAGATCGAGAGGTCGCCTTCGCGGATCACCACTCCGGTGGGCTCGCCTGCGTACTGGCTCTCGAGCACGTCGTTCGTGCTGGAGTGGAACGCGTTCGTCATCGTGAAGCGCACGCCGTCGACCTCGACGGTGCCGCCCTTGTTGAACGCGATCGCGTCGTCGCCGATGCTCGTGCCGCCGAGCTGATCGGCGAGCTCGACCATGCCGAGCACCTTGCAGCCGAGCTTCTCGTGCAGCGTGACGACGTCGCCGGAGTGGTCGCCGTGGCCGTGGGTGAGGTAGATCGCGTCGGCGCGCTCCGGGTTCTTCTCGCTCTCCGGGCACGTCGGGCCGGAGACCCAGGGGTCGACGTAGATGCGCTTGCCGTTGTCGGTGTCGAGCCGGAACGAGGCGTGGCCGAGCCAGGTGAGCGATGCCAATCGGGACTCCTTTCCGAAGGTCGGAGTGAGCATAGAAGGACCGTCCGCACCGAGCGCGAAGGTAGGTGCTCGTGGGACGCCGAGTGCTGCCAGTGCTGCTCGCGGTCGTTGCGGCGATCGCCGACCGTCACGGCGACCACGGCCTCGCGTTCTACGCACTGCTCGGAGCGGTTCCGTTCGCGGCCGTGTCGGGGATCGTGTCGTTCGGCGACTATCTCGAGCGTCGCGAGGATCCGATCGTCGCGTTCCAGGCGATGCTCTGGGGCTGCGCGCTTGCGATGCTCGTGCTGTCGTGCGCCGCGCGCTCGCCGGCGACGGCGGCGCACCAGTTGCCGCCCCTCGGGTGGTCGGCGCTCGTCGCCTCGCTCGGCGTGTTCGCGCTGAAGGCGTGCCTCGGCGTCGTGCCGCTCGTGCGCCATCTCGCGTACGCGCGCCCCGCGAAGCCGTAGCGATGGAGCAGATGCGCTACCCCGGCACGTTGCCGGTCGGCGCGACTCTCGGGGATGCGTTTCGCGTCTACCGGCTGCTCTTCGCCCGCTCCGTCCTCGTCGCGGCAATCGTCTATGCACTCATCGCGATCCTGGAGATCGTCCAGCACGTGACCAGCGGCGGCGTCGCCACGTTGCTTTCGCTGGTCGTCGCGATCGCCTCGCTTGCCGGGCCGTCGCTGGTGCAGGGTGCGCTGATCGGCATCGTTCGGAGCGTCCACGAGGGGCGTGCTCCGGAGCCGGTCGAGCAGCTTCTGGCCGCTGCGCGAACTCGGTTGATGCGGCTCATCGGCGCCGCGTTCGTCTACGCGTTCGGGATTGCGGGCGGACTGCTGCTGTTCATCGTGCCGGGCTTGATCGTCGCCGCGCGCTGGTCGCTCATGCCCGCGATCGTAATGCTCGAGGGCAGGAGCGTCGGCGATGCGCGGCGTCGCTCGCGTGATCTCGTACGCGGCCACAGCGTGGCCGTCTTCATGTGCCTTCTTGTCGCGGGGGTCATCATCCTTGTCCCGGCGGGGATCGTGCTGAAGTCGGGGATGGGATTCGGCACGGCAACGTTCGTCGACTTCGTGTGGAGCTCGCTGACGGCGCCGTTCACCGCGCACCTCCTCACGGTGATCTACTACCGCCGCTCCGAGAGTGCACGTCCGGTGATTCATCCCGACGTGCTGCAGTGGCGCAGCGTTTGGGAGGGTCGGTGAGGCTCGCGCTCTTCGTCGCGACGTTCGTCGCGCTGTGGAGCGTCATCCTCTTCGCCGGGATCGCTGCGCCGGGCGCTTAACGCGGGGTCAGGCCCGTACCTGACCCCAGCTCGTGAATCTCATGCAGCGCCGTATTCACGAGGGGCTCGGTTTGCAGGCGCTTCGCGCTGCATAAGACCGCGTGCGGACACGGCCCTTCCGAAGCGACTTGGGCTAGAGGGGCAGGGCTTGCGCGGCCACTCTGGCGACGTCGATCAGCGGCTGCACGGCGAAGAACGAGCCGACCGTGACGACGAGGCAGATGACGACGCCGATGCCGAGCACGAACTCGCGTGGGGGCGAGCCGCCGGCGGGCGCGAGCTGCATCTCCGCCGACTCGCGGAAGTACATCGCTCGCACGATGCCGAGGTAGTAGTACGCCGACACCATCGTCGCGACGACGCCGACGATGATCAGCCACCAGAATCCGGACCGGTACGCGGCGGCGAAGACGTAGAACTTCCCGATGAAGCCGCCGGTCAGCGGGAAGCCGAGGAACCCGAGCATGAACACCCACATCGCGACGCCGAAGAACGGCCGCTCCCAGCCGAACCCGCTCAGGTTCTCGAGGGTCACCGGCATCCCGAGCTCGCGCTCGCGCGCGGCGACGATCGCGAACGAGCCGAGCGACATCGCCGCGTACGGGATCAGGTAGTACAGCAGCGCCCGCCCGCCGAGCTGGGACGCGGCCGCGACCGCGATCAGCATGAAGCCCGCATGCGACACGGACGAGTACGCGAGGATCCGCTTCACGTTCCGCTGCACGAGCGCGGCGATGTTCCCCCACGCGAGCGAGATGCACGCGACGATCGCGATCGCCCACCGCCACAGATGCGTCTCGCCCGGGAACGCGGTCGCGAGCACGCGATACGACACGACGAGCGCGGCGATCTTCGTCGCCGAGGACATGAACGCCGTCACGGGTGTCGGCGCACCCTGGTAGGCGTCGGGCGTCCACATGTGGAACGGCGCAGCCGATGACTTGAACATCAGGCCCGCGATGATCATCGCCAGGCCGAGCACGAGCATCGTGTCGTGCGTGTGGCCCGCGGCGGCGATCTTGTCGAAGCTCAGCGCGCCCGTGCGCCCGTAGACGAGCGCCGATCCGAACAGCAGCGTGGCCGATCCGACGGAGCCGACGATCAGGTACTTGAGCCCCGCCTCGAGCGACCCGATCAGGTCGATGTCGATCGCGCTCAGCACGTACAGGCCGATCGAGAACCACTCGAGCCCGAGGAACAGCGTCATCAGATTCGACGCCTGCACGAAGAAGGTCATGCCGGCGCCCGCGGCCGTGAGCAGCGCGTAGTACTCGGCGACATGCTCCTGGCTCCAGCGCTCGCCGTACGACACGAGCACCGCCACGGCTCCCGAGCCGGCGATCAGGATCTGCGCGAGCGCGCCCCAGCGGTCGCGGAACATCGAGTCGTGGATCAGCGTCACCGCGTGCGGGCTTCGCGCGCACAGCACGACCGCGAACACGAACGCCGTGACGAACCCGGCGAAGCCCGTGAACGCGGCGACGGCGCTCTTCGCGCGCCGCGGGACGAACACCGCGACCATCAGCAACAGGCCGGCGGCGGCCAGGAGCGCGAGCTCCGGCGACAGCGCGAGCCAGTCGACGTGGGGCTTCTGGATCATTTGGCCACCGTCTCGATGCTGACGCCCTTCGGCGCGGAGTGACCCGAGATCAGGTTCGGCCACACGCTCAGCCCGATCAGGCAGAGCACGAGCGGCACGACGACCGCGACCTCACCGAGGCGAAGATCCAAGGCCGACTCCGGCACGGCGGAGCCGACGTCCTGGTGCAGCACCGCGGAGATGAGCCGCAGCATGTACATCGCCGCGAGCACGATCGCGCCGGCGCCGATCACGCCCCAGATCCAGTGCTGCTGGAAGACGCCCGCGAGGATCAGGAACTCCCCGGCAAACGAGCTGGAAAGCGGCACCGCCAGCGCGATGATGCCGGTCGTCATCAGCACGGTCGCGAGGATCGGGCGGCCACGCGCCATGCCACCGAGCAAGCGCAGCTCGCCCGTCGACGTCCGCCGCTCGACCATGCCGGCGATCAGGAACAGCGACGCCGAGATCAGCGCGTGGTTGACCATCTGCAGCACGGCGCCGTCGAAGCCCAGGTCGTTGAACGCGAACAGGCCGAGCACGATCAGGCCCGACTGCGCCAGCGACGAGTACATCACCACGCCGCGGAAGTCCGGCGCGCGGAACGCCAGCAGCGACCCGTACACCAGCGAGATCGACGCGAGGATCAAGAGCACGTACCGCCAGTCGTGTGCGACCGTCGGGAACTTCGGGATGGCGATCCGCAGCAAGCCGTAGAGACCGGCTTTCGAGATCACGCCGGACAGGATCGCCGAGACTTCCGGCGGCGCCTCGCGATACGCGGAGGGCAGCCAGCCGTGGAACGGGAACAGCGGCGCCTTGATCGCAAACGCGATGACGAAGCCGAGGAACAGCCACGTCGACGAGCGCTGGGGCAGCTGCGTCAGGTCGAACGTCCCCTCGTGCAGCCCGTACGCGACGATCGACGCGAGCATCAGCAGCGAGCCGACGACGGTGTAGATGACGAACGTGAGCGTCGCGCGCATGCGGTCGGCGCCGCCCCAGACTCCGATCAGGACGTACAGCGGGATCAGCATCGCCTCGAAGAACGCGTAGAAGAGCAGCAGGTCCTGCGAGGTGAAGACGCCGACGATCGCCGCCGTCAGCACGAGCATCAACGCGAAGTACGCGCGCGCACGCGTGCGGCCGACCCACCAGCCGTAGATCACGCACGCCGCCATCACGACGACCGTCATCCCGACGAGCCACAGCGAGAACGCGTACTCACCGACGTGCCACTGCACGTGCAGGTCGCGGAACCACGACGCGCGCTGCGACAGCTGCAGCGACGAGTTGCCGAAGCGGAACTTGCCGGCGGCGGTGATCCAGAAGCCGACCTCCACCAGCGACGTCAGCGCGGCGAGCGAGCCCGCCCACCACGCCGGCCACGGAATGACGGCGATCACCAGCGCGCCGGCCAGCGGGATGAGGATCAGCAGTGTCGTAAGCCACTCGTTCATCAGCGCACGCTCAGGAAGACGACGGCGAGGATGGCGACGCCACCCGCGAGAGCAAGGGCGTACGAGCGGACGAGCCCGTTCTGCGCGCGCCCCAGCTCCTGCGAGCCGAGTCCGAACCCGCGCGGGACGGCCGCGAGCGTGCCGGCGATGAGCGGCTGCTCGACGAACGCGTAGAGGCCGCGCGAGATGAGATCGCCGGGGTGGTACCAGATCCAGTTGTAGAGCTCGTCCCAGTAGAACTTGTGCTCGAACAGGCGGAGCGACCGCGGCACCGGATACCGCTTCGCTGCGTAGAGCGCCCACGCGACGCCGATGCCGGCGAGGCCGAGCACGACGGCGACGACCGACGAGATCGCCTCCTGCGTGTTCGTCGCCTCCGCGATCGGCCGCGCGACCGGGTCGAGCCA
>Ga0070741_10010593_pt1 | contig 17347 bp, 18 predicted proteins | sample Coa_R1_4_FD_66440 | JGI IMG/M metagenome (GOLD analysis project Ga0070741, IMG submission 66440) | Surface soil microbial communities from Centralia Pennsylvania, which are recovering from an underground coalmine fire - Coalmine... | ecosystem: Environmental > Terrestrial > Soil > Unclassified ...
ACGTCGTTCGAGTACAGGTCGATCGACGATCTGCCCATGTGGAGCGTGTCGTAGCGCGTCACCCGGCGCCCCACGATAATCGGCCGCGTGATCACCGGCGTCCTCCACTTCGCGATCTCCTGCTCCGACGCAGACCGCTCGCTCGCGTTCTACCGCGACGTCTTCGGCCTCCAGGTGATCGCCGACCGCGAGGTCGAGCCGCACGGGTTCGTCGAGCAGGTCACGGGAATCCCCGCCGCCCGCGTCCGCATCGTGCATCTCCAGGGCTACGGCGTGAACTTCGAGCTGCTCGAGTTCAAGGAGCCACGCGGCGATCGCCGAGCCCGCGGGCTCAACGAGGCCGGCAGCGCCCACCTCTGCTTCGTTGCCGACGACCTCGAGGCGGAGTACGAGCGGCTGATCGCGCTCGGAGTGACCCCACGCTCGCCGGCCCCGGTGACGGTCGTCGGCGGCCCGAACGACGGAGGCAAGGGCCTCTACGTCGACGATCCGGACGGCAACGGCGTGGAGATCCTTCAGCTCGCGCGCCCGTGGCCGGGCCCGGCATCGTAGGATCGGCCGAAACGCCGAGGAGAGGAGCGAGATGGCATTCACGGCGACGCAGGACCTGATGCTGCCGGCGACGGTCACGGGCTCTTGGCCGCGGCCGCGCTGGTACACGATGAACATGTGGGGCCGGCCGCTGGACACGGCCATGATGGACCCCTGGTACCGGGAGCAGTTCACCGACGCGCACGCTGTCGTCGTCTCCGACCAGGAGCGCTGCGGGCTCGACATCCTGACGACGGGTGACTACCACCTCGACGAGGACGTCGCCGGCCGCTCGTGGCACCACTACCCGCTCCAGCGCTGGAAGGGCCTCGAGCACGAGGAGCTGCAGACCGAGAAGACGCGCTCCCCGCTCCTCTCGTACCCGGTGGGGACGATGCTCGACTCCATCTACAAGACGTGGCGCTGGCCGCGCGTCGTCGACAAGGTCGAGCACGACCCGAAGAACCCACTCGAGTACCCGAAGATCTGGCGGATCGCACAGCAGAGCGCCGCGTCGCAGAAGCCGGTCAAGTTCGGCACGTGCTCGGCGCAGGTGCTGGCGTTCTTCCTCGACAGCCACACCGGCGAGTACGACCTCGACGACAAGAAGCAGCTGACCTGGGACATGGCCGAGGCGATGAACCTCGAGCTGCGCCAGCTCGCAGCCTCCGGCTGCAAGGTGATCCAGATCGAGGAGCCGACGCTCCACTTCATCGCGTGCTACTACCCCGAGGAGACCGAGCTGATCGACTTCCTCGTCGACTGCTGGAACCGCGAGGTGGAAGGGCTCGAGGACGTCGAGATCTGGATCCACACCTGCTGGGGCAACCCGAACATGCAGAAGGTGTTCTCCGACGAGTCGTACCGGAACTCGATCGAGATCTACCTCGAGCGGATGAAGGGCGACGTCTGGACGATCGAGGCGACCGAGAACGACCTCGAGGAGCTGCCCCTCTTCGAGCCGTACAGGGACTCCCTGAAGAAGAAGGTCGCCGTCGGCGTGATCAGCCATCGCACGCTGCAGGCCGACTTCCCCGAGGTGGTCGCCGACCGGATCCGGCGCGCGCTCAAATACGTCCCGGCCGACAAGCTCGTCCTCTCCACGGACTGCGGCTTCGGACGGCAGGGCTTCAACCGCCACCTGGCCTTCTACAAGGCCGCTGCGATCCCGCAGGCGCGCAACATCGTGCTGAAGGAGCTCGGCGTCGAGGAGCGCTACGTGCCGGTCGCCGACGAGCGGCTCGCGTGGGACTACCTGCCGGACTACGAGCCGTACACGCACCTCGAGCCGCTCCGCGTCTGAGTGGAGACCGGCCTCGCCGGCAAGACGGCGATCGTCACCGGCGCCGCGAGCGGGATCGGCCTCGCGTGCGCGCGCGGGCTCGCGGACGAGGGCGCGAACGTGGTGCTCGCCGACGTGAACGGCTTACGCGTGCAAGAGGCTGCGGCGGCGCTCGGCGGTCACGCCGTCGAGGCCGACGTCTCGAAGCCGGAGGAGGCGCGCCGCGTCGTGGAGGAGGCAGTCGCGCGGTCGGGCCGGCTCGACGTGCTCGTGGCGAGCCACGGCGTCTTCCAGGGGACGGCGATCGACGCGATGGATCCCGACGAGTGGGACCGCGTCAACGCCGTGAACCTCCGCAGCGTGTTCCTCCTCGCACAGGCCGCGCTCGCCCAGATGGTCCCGCGGCGCAGCGGCCGCATCGTGACCATCGCCTCGGTCGCCGGACAGGCCGGCGGCCTCTTCGCCGGCGCCGGCTACTCGGCGTCGAAGGGCGGCGTGCTCGCGCTCACGAAATCGATCGCACGGTATGCCGGCCCGCACGGCGTCACCGCGAACTGCGTCTGCCCGGGGATCGTCGACACGCCGATGACCCAGGCGTGGCCGGCCGACGTGCGAGAGGGCTTCGCCGCGAGCACGCCGCTCGGCCGGATCGCGCGGCCCGAGGAGGTGGCGGCGGCGGTCGTCTTCCTGGCCTCGGACGCCGCGAGCTTCGTGCACGGCGCGCACGTTGACGTCAACGGCGGCTTCCTGATGGACTAGTCGTATGGCCACGAACTACGAGCGCGCATTCGCGGAACGGCCCGACGTGCTTGCCGCCTGGGTCGAGCTGAACGGCGCGATCAAGTCGAACATGGACCTGCGCCGCTACGAGCTCGCAACGCTCGCCGCCGCGCGCCGGCTCCGGTCGAGCTACTGCTGTCTCGCGCACGGCAAGGTCCTGATCGAACGGTTCGCCGAGCCGGTGCGCGAGATCGCGGTCGACCACCGGAGCGCCGGCCTCGACGACGTCGACGTCGCGGTGATGGATCTCGCCGAGCGCGTCGTCGACGACGCGACGTCCATCGAGGATCGAGACCTGCAGCGGCTCCGCGACCTCGGCCTTTCGGACGCGGAGATCATGGACGTCGTCCTCGCCGCCGCCGCACGCTGCTTCTTCTCGAAGACGCTCGACGCGCTCGGCGTGCTGCCCGACGAGGACTATCTGGAGCTCGAGCCGGAGCTGCGCGAGGCGCTCGTCGTCGGCCGGCCGATCGCGGCGCGGCCGTTGTAGGGTCGCCCTGAAGGACCGAGAGAGGAGGAGGGCAATGGCAGGGACGGCCAAGGTGTGCCGCGGAACATGGTGCATGGCGTTCGGCTTCGATCCGCCGGCGACGCTCGAGCAGGTCGCGCCGGTGCTGTCGGCGTTCGGCTACGACGGGATCGAGATCGGCGGCTTCTTCGACCACGCGACGGTCGAGCGGTTTCCGGATCGCAAGAGCCGCAGCAAGCTGAAGAGCTGGCTGACCGACGACCTCGGGCTCGAGATCGCCGGCATCGCGCCCGGCCCGTACGGCGACCTCTTCCGGCTGCCGTGGGCGACCGGCTCGCAGGAGGTCTACGACGAGTACCTGAGGTACTTCGAGAGCTACCTCGAGCTCGCCGCCGACATGGAGATCCCGGGCATGCGGGTCGACCCGGGCGCCGCAGGGCCGCTGCCGTACGAGGCCGACTACGACGAGGTCTGGGACCGTGTCGTCCGCACCTTCCAGCACCACGCCGAGAAGGGCGCCGAGGTGGGCTGTGTGATGCTCTGGGAGCTCGAGTCGTTACAGCCGTTCAACAAGCCGTCGGAGACGGTGAAGATGCTCGAGGACGTCGGCCACGACAACTTCAGGCTGATGTACGACACAGGCCACTTCCAGGCGTGCTCGGTGATCGGCCACAACCACGTGCAGCCGGCCGAGACGCTGCCGAGCCAGCTCGACTTCATCCGCATGATCCCGGCGGGGAAGATCGGCCACATCCACCTCTGCGACACCGACATGAACACGCACCTGAACATGTTCGGGACGAAGTGCAACTTCGGCGAGGGGATCATCGACTTCGACGAGCTGATGCCGGTGCTCGCCGACGCGTACGACGGCGAATGGTGGGCCGTCGACTCGATCCCGATGGGGTCGAAGGCCTGGCAGGACACGTGGGACGGGCTGCCCTTCTTGAACGACCTTCTCGACAGATACGTGCGCAGGCCGGCGGGCGTCGCGGCATGAAGGCGGCCGTCTTCTACGAGCAGGAGCGGCTCGAGCTCGAGGACATGCCGGAGCCCGAGGCGGGCACGGACGAGGTCGTCGTCCGCGTCCTCGCCTGCGGGTTCTGCGGCTCCGACGTCGAGTACTACTACGGCAAGAGCCCGCTGGGCACGCCGGACGGGAAGGGACCGCTCGTCCTCGGCCACGAGCTGTGCGGCGAGGTCGTCGAGGTCGGCGCGCTCGGCGAGCGCTACGGGATCGCGAAGGGCGACCGCGTCTCGGTCAACCCGGTGCAGAGCTGCAACGCGTGCAACGCCTGCCGGGCGGGCCAGATGGCCTTCTGCGAGAACCTGTCGGTGCTCGGCGTGACGACGAACGGCGGCTTCGCCGAGTACGCCAAGACGAAGATCGCGCACGCCTACAAGATCCCCGACTCGCTCAGCGACGAGCAGGGCGCGTTCGTCGAGATGCTGTCGTCCGCCGTCTACGCGGTGAGGCGTGCGGAGATCGAGCCGGGCAACTTCGCCGTCGTCTACGGGCCGGGGCCGGTCGGACTCTCGATGGTGCAGCTCCTCCGGAACGAGGGCGCGCGCGTCGCGCTCGTCGGAACGCGGGACTACCGGCTCGAGATCGGGAAGAGCCTGGGGGCCGACCAGGTCTGGAACACGCGCGACGGCTCGTCTCCGCACTGGGTGCCCGACCTCGCGCAGGCGATCCGTGACGTGAACGGTGGGCAGCTCGCCGACCGCGTCCTCGTGGCGACTGCGAACGTCGACGCGAACCAGCAGGCGGTCGAGATCTCCGGGCTCGGCTCGATCATCGTGCTGATGGGCCTCGCCGGCCCGAACGACACCATCTCGGTGCAGCTGCTCTCGAACCTCGTCCAGGACAAGACGATCCGGTTCTCGTGGCTCTACCCGCTCCAGTGGCCGACGACGATCAGGCTGCTCGAGGGCGCGAAGGTCGACACGGGCCCGATCATCACCCACTCCGCCTCGCTCGCCGGGATCGGCGCGGCGATCGAGCGCGTCCTGCAGCGCGAGGACGACGTCGTGAAGACGGTGATCAAGCCGTGAGCGCGACGCCCCGCTTCTCGGTCTCCGAGATCACGACCTTCCGCCAGACGTTCGAGGAGGACCTCGCGACCTACCGCGAGGCCGGCGCGCAGGGGATCGGCGTCTGGGAGTTCAAGATCGAGGGCGTGGAGGACGCGCCTGCGAAGCTCCGCGACAGCGGCCTCGCGGCGACGACCTGCATCCCCGGGACGCTCTCGATCTATCCAGTGCCGTTTCCCGGACCGGACGATCCCGAAGAACGCACGCAGGAGCTCTGCGCCGCGATCGAGCGGTTCGCCGCCTTCGAGCCGGCGGTCGTCCTCTGCCTCGCCGGTCAGCCGGGCGAGACGCCCGAAGCGGAGGCTCGGCGCGTCATCGTCGACGGCCTCCGCCGCGCCGCGAAGGTCGCCGGCGAGCACGGGATCGTGCTCGGGCTCGAGCCGCTGCACCGCGAGCTCTACGGCCACTGGACGACGACCACCGACGTCCCGCAGGCGCTCGACCTGATCGCCGAGGTGGACGAGCCGGCGCTCAGGCTTCTCTACGACGTCTACCACCTCTGGGACACGGACGGCATCCTCGAGCTCACGCGCCGGCACGCCCGCGAGCTGGCGCCGAGCGTCCACATCTCCGACCGGCGAGCGGAGACGCGAAACGACTTCGACCGCGCGCTGCCCGGCGAAGGGATCATCGACCTGCCGGCGATCTTCGGCGCGCTCGACGAGGGCGGCTTCGAGGGCTGGTTCGACCTGGAGATCTTCTCGGACGACGGCTCGTTCACGGACCTCGACTTCGACGACTCGCTCTGGAAGGAGGACGCGGTCGAGGTCGTCCGGCGCGCACGGGCCGGCTTCCTCCGCGCGTGGGAGGCGCGAAGGGCTCCGTCCTAGTGAGGCGGCTCGACGGGAAGGTCGCGCTGGTCACGGGCGCCGGGCACGAGCGCGGCATCGGCCGCGGAATCGTGCGGGCGCTCGCGGAGGAGGGCGCACGTGTCGCCGTCAACGACGTCGCGCACGAGGCGATGGGCGAGGAGCTGGCGCAGGAGGTCGGCGGCCGCTTCTACCGCGCCGACGTCTCGGATCGCCCGCAGGTCGACGAGCTCGTCGCGCGGGTCGAGGCCGACCTCGGCCCCCTCGACGTCGTCGCCTCCAACGCCGGCGTCGCCGACTGGCAGGCGTTCACCGAGATCACCGAGGAGTCGTTCGACCGGATTGTCGCCGTGAACCTGACGGGCGCGTTCAACGTCGGGCAGGCGGCGGCGCGGGCAATGGTGAGAAGCGGCCGGGCCGGGCGGATCGTCTTCACGTCGTCGGTGCACGTGCAGATGCCGTTCCCGACCATGGCCGTCTACGGCGCCACGAAGCAGGGTGTCCGCGCGCTCTGCGAGGCGATGGCGATCGAGCTCGCGCCGCACGGGATCCGCGTCAACCACATCGGGCCCGGATGGGTCCTCTCGGCGCTGAACGATCCATCGCCCGCGGTCGCCGACCCGGACGAGCTGCGCTCGTCGCTCGGGATGATCCCGATCGAGCACCGGCCCGCCGACCCGCTCGACCTCGGACGCGCCGTCGTCTACCTCGCGTCCTCGGACGGCGACTACGTGACCGGCGAGTACCTCCGCGTCGACGGCGGCTTCGTCGTGGGGAAGTTCAGATGAGCGCCCGCGCGCGCCTCGCCTCTCACGGCAGCCCCACTCAAGTAACACAGTGTCACTTGGCCGCTGCGGCTCGAGCTCGGCTTCGACAGCCCGCTCGGCGCCCCCCGACATCAAGTAACACTGTGTTACTTGCTCGAAGTAGGGGTGCTTCGTGAGCGAGCGCTACGTCCGAGGGCCGGTGGCGGGCGCGCGAGGCGCGTTCCTCGAGCTCGAGCAGGCCGACTGGGAGGCGACGATCGGTGAGGTGCGGCGACTCTTCCTCGAAGCGCGCGACTACGCCCGCGACCACGCCGGGCCGGGGCGGATCATATTCGTCTCCGCGGCGGCTGCCGCTCGGCCCATCGCGGGCGCGGCGCTCGAGGGAGTGGCTGGCGCGTTCCTCACGACGGCAGCGCAGGTCGCCGCGGTCGAGCTCGCGGAGAAGGGGATCACCGTGAACGTGATCCTTCCCGCGCTCGAGCCCGACGAGCAGGCGGTCGGGGCCGTGGTCGAGTTCCTGCTCTCCGAAGCGGCCCGGGGCGTGACCGGCGCAGTGATCGCAGCCGACGGCGGTTTCTCGATCACGAAGTCGAGCGACGCGAGCCCGCTGCTCGGCTCGTGAAGCTCGCCTGCGCGGACGACACGTTCCGGATGCTGCGGCCGCACCGGGCGGCCCTCGACCTCGTCGCCTCGCTCGGCGTGGAGGGCGTCGACCTCTTCCTGTGCGGCAACCGCTCGATCGTGCGCCCCGAAGACGTCCGCGAGGACGTCGCCGGCGCGGCAGACCGGATCCGCGAGGATCTTCGCGCGACCGGCCTCGCGGTCAGCGACGTCTTCGTCATTCCCTGGACCGATCTCGAGACGATGGCGCCGAACCATCCGGAGCCGGGCGAGCGCGACCGCGCGCGAGGCCTCTTCGACGACATGCTCGAGCTCACCGTTCGGCTCGAGGCGCCGGGCCTGACGATCCTGCCGGGAATCCACTGGCCGGGCGAGAGCCACGACGACTCGCTCAGCCGCGCGGCGGAGGAGCTTCAGCGGCGCGCTGAGCAGGCGCGCCGCGAAGGGCTGCGCTTCTCCATCGAGCCGCACGTCGGCTCGGTCGCGGAGACGCCGGAGCTCGCGCTCCGACTACTCGAGGCCTCACCGGCGCTCGAGGTGACGCTCGACTACAGCCACTTCGTCCGCCAGGGCCTGCCGGAGACGGCGGCCGACGTGCTCGCGCCGCGCGCGCGGCACGTCCACGTCCGCGGCGCGTCGCGCGACCGGATCCAGACCTCCCTCCGCGACAACGAGATCGACCTCGAGCGGATGATCGACGCGCTGCGATCTGCTCGCTACGACGGGTACCTCGCACTCGAGTACGTGTGGCTCGAATGGGAAAGATGCAACGAGTGCGACAACCTGTCGGAGACGATCCTGCTCCGCGACCGCCTCCGGGCGGCACTCGCCGGCGAGGCTTGGCAGTACCCCGCCGTGGGCTGACGTTCTTCGGCGTCGCGATCATCGCGGCGGCTATTGCGGCGTCGGTGACGGCTTCTCCGAGCTCCTGCTGCCGCTGGCGGCACACGGTGCGGGGCCTGCTGCCGGCGACGTACGTGATCTCGCTCGCGGTGGCGCCGGGACGACCGGCGGCAATGTACGCCGGGACGATCTGGCGGGGGATCGCGAAGAGCGTCGACGGCGGCGCGAGCTGGCGGCCCTCAGGCCCGTTCCCGCTCCTCGCCGGCGGAGCGGTGCCGCGCCCTCCGGACGTCATGTCGCTCGCGCTCGATCCGGCGGAGCCGGGGACCGTCTACGCCGGAACGAACTTCGGCGGCGTGCTGAAGAGCGTCGACGGCGGCGCCTCGTGGCGAACCGCGAACCGCGGCCTCGCGGCGATCCCGTACTTCCGCGGCCGGGTATTCGATCCGGTCGTGGCGCTGCTCGCGCGGCCGAGCGCGCTCTACGCTGCCCTGTCCGGAATGGGCGTCTTCGTCAGCCGCGACGGCGGGGCGCGCTGGGAGCGGTTTGCGCCCGGCCTTCCGGAGCCGCGCGTCGAGTCGCTCGCGCTCGCCGACGGGACGCTGTACGCCGCCACCGCGGACGGCGTCTTCCGGAGCAGCGGCGGTCCATGGACCCGCGCGGGGTTGCGCGGACACTGGCTCGAGACGGTCGCGGTGGACGCACGGAACCGCACGGTCTATGCCGGGGCGCTGCACGAGGGCGTCTTCGCGAGCCGCGACCGGGGCCGGTCCTGGAGCCCGGCGAACACAGGGCTCGGGAACCTCTACGTCCGCGCGCTCCTTGCGGATCCGCGCAGGCCCGGCCGCGTCTACGCCGCCACGTACGGCGGCGTCTTCTCCAGCACCGACGCCGGCCGAACCTGGACCGCGCTCAACAGCGGCCTCGGCCACCGGCTCGTCCAGGCGCTCGCGCTCGGCGCCGGCCCGAAGCCGAGCCTCTTCGCGGGGACGCTCGGCGGCGGGGTCTACGCCGTCGAGCTGAGGTAGACCTGGACGAGGGCCCGCTGGGCGTGGGCCCTCGTCCCGCGGTCGATTCGGCTACTTGTGCTCGATCTCCATCGAGGGCCGGTGGAGGAACACCGTGCTGCCGCTCAAGCTCCTGAAGAGGAGATTGACCGTGTGGGCTCCCGGCGAGACCGACGGGAAGGCGCAGAGGTACGCGTGCGCCTGGGCGAACGTGACATCCTGCGCCGAGAACTGCGTCTCGCTGGGATTGCAGTTAGCCGTCGTTCCGTCGAGCCCTACCGCGACGAACACAAGGTTGCCGGAGCCCGACGCGAAGCTGAACGCGGCCACGTGCACGACCACGCACGTGCTCACGCTGCCGGGAATGGTGATCGTCTTCGACATCCCCGGCACCGCGACGTAGGCCGTCGAGGCCGTGCTGAGACCCGTCGTGTCGTTCGTGATGAAGTCCGACCTCTTCGAGACGCAGTTGCTGAACGAGATCGACGCGTTCGGGCCCGCGGTGGCCGTGCCGGCCGCCGTGCCGTCGGAGTTTGCGCCGCGGACGGACGCGTAGACGCCGGTTGCAGTACCGGCGATCACGACCACTGCGAGAGCAGCGATCAGAAACCGCTTGCGAATCCTAGGCATACTCCCTCTCCTTTCCCCCCCGTCACTTGGGAAGGAAGCCACACCGGAACCCACGAACCGCCTGCCGGCAGTGAGCTCCTCGTGCCTCCCACCGATGATCCTCCCAGGTTGGAGGCCCTCGATCAAGAGCAGCGCGTCAAGCGACGTACGGCCGCAGCGCGCGGTAGGCGATCTCGAAGCCCCGCTTGACCAGCTCCTCGGTCCCCTCGAAGCGGCGATCCTCGTGCTCCACGCTGATCACGTGGTCGTACCCGACGGCGTAGAGCGCCGCGCAGAAACGGTCCCACCGCACGTCGCCAAGGCCGGGTAGCCGCGGGACCTGCCAGCCCATCCCGCTCGAGAGCACGCCGTGCTCGTAGAGGCCGTCGCGGTTCACCTCCATGTCCTTCGCGTGCACGTGGAAGATCCGGTCGCCGAAGTCGTAGACGGCGCGCTCGTAGTCGATGAACTGCCAGACGAGGTGCGACGGATCGAGGTTGAGGCCGAGGCTCGCGCTCGGGACCCGGCTGAAGAGCTCGCGCCAGAGCGCCGGTGAGTAGGCGAGGTTCTTCCCGCCCGGCCACTCGTCGTAGCTGAAGATCATCGGGCAGTTCTCGATCGCGATCTTCACGCCGTGCCGCTCCGCGTGCTCGACGAGCGGCGGCCACACGCGCTCGAAAAGCGCGAGGTTGTCGGGCACATTCCGCTTCTGGTCGCGTCCGACGAAGGTGCCGACCACGTCGACGCCGAGCTTCGGCGCCGCCTCGATCACCCGCCGCAGGTGCTCGTTCGCCTGCCCGCGCTGCCCGTCGTCCGGGTCGAGGTTGTTCGGGTAGTACGCGAGCGCCGAGATCTCCAGGCCGTGCGACGCGAGCATGTCGACGATTCGGCGGCCGCCCTCCTCGTCGAGCCGCTCGACGTCGACGTGCGAGACCCCCGCGTAGCGCCGCTCCGACCCCTCTCCCGCCGGCCAGCACGCGATCTCGAGCGCCTCGTACCCCGCGCCGGCGGCCCAGGCGGCGACCTCTTCGAGCGACAGCTCCGGAAACGCCGCGGTCAGCAGGCCGAGCTTCACGACGCCGGCACCGTCGCCGCCACCGCGAACAGGTCCTCGCCGGCCGCCGAGACGACCGCCTCGCCGTCCTGCGTGAAGACGTGCAGCCGCCGCGGATCGAGCCGGATGCCGACGCGCTCGTCCTGGCGGAGCTGCAACGTCGGCGGCGCGAGCGACTTGACGAGGTGGTCGCCGAGGCGAAGGTCGACGACGGTCTCGCCGCCGAGCGGCTCGGTCACGTAGACCGTCGCCGGGACGCCGGCACTCCCTCCCGGCTCGACGTGGACGTCCTCCGGCCGCACTCCCAGCAGGCAGCGCGTTCCCTCGCTCAGCGTCTGGCGCAGCGAGAGCCCCTTCGCGGCGACCTCGACGTCGAAGAGGTCGTGGTGGAGCCGGAGCACGCCGTTCCGGACGCCGACCCTGCACTGGATGAAGTTCATCGGAGGCGACCCCACCACGGTCGCGACGAACTGGTTCGACGGCCGGTGGTAGACGTTCTCCGGCGTGTCGACCTGCTGGACGACCCCCTCGCGCAGGACGGCCACGCGCTCCGGCATCGTCATCGCCTCGACCTGGTCGTGCGTGACGTAGACGAGCGTGCGCCCGAGGTCGCGCTGGAGCCGCTTCAGCTCCGCGCGCATCTCGAGCCGGAGGAGCGCGTCGAGCGCCGAGAGCGGCTCGTCGAGCAGGAAGGCCTTCGGCGCCCGCACGAGGACGCGGCCGAGCGCGACGCGCTGGCGCTCGCCGCCCGAGAGCTTCGCCGGCTTGCGCTTGAGCAGATGCCCGATGTGGAGCGTCTGGGCGGTCTGCTCCACGCGCCGCGCGATCTCGTCCTTGGGCGTCTTCCGCTGCCGGAGCGGGAACGCGAGGTTGTTGTAGACCGTCTTGTCGGGATACAGCGCGAGGTTCTGGAACATGATCGCGATGTCCCTGTCGCCGGGGTAGACCCCGGTCACGCGCTCCCCGTCGACGTAGACGTCGCCGCCTTCCGGCCGCTCGAGCCCGACGATCGTGCGCAGCAGCGTCGTCTTCCCGGCGCCCGGCGGCCCGAGCACGGCGAAGAACTCGCCGTCGCCGACCTCGAGCGAGACGCCGTCGAGCGCCGCGATCGAGCCGAAGCGCTTCGTGACGTTCTCGAGCCGGATCGCCGCCACTACCGCACGACCTTCCCGGTCTCGTCGTCGAACATGTGCACCCGCCCCGGGTCGAGGGCGAGGCCGACGTTCTCGCCGATCCGCGGCCGCTCGCCGGGCGTGCCGATCGCGCGCACGTCGTACTCGTCGAACGCGAGGTGGACGACGTCCTTCGCCCCGAGCGGCTCGACCAGGGTGACCCTCGCCCCGATCGTCGCCTCCGGCGCGCCGGCATCGACGATCCGGATGCTCTCCGGCCGGATGCCGACTGTGAGACTCCGCCCGTTCACACCGCCGCGCAGCCCCAGCGGGACGAGCGCGGCCGGCACGAAGTTCATCTGCGTCGACCCGACGAAGCCGGCGACGAAGCGGTTCTCCGGCGCGTCATAGATCTCGCCCGGCGTCCCGTACTGCTGGAGCACGCCGAGGTTCATGACGGCGATCCGGTCGGCCATGCTCATCGCCTCGACCTGGTCGTGCGTGACGTACACCATCGTCTGCCCGACCTCGCTCTGGATCCGCTTCAGCTCCGCGCGCATGTAGGCGCGGAAGGCGGCGTCGAGGTTCGAGAACGGCTCGTCGAGCAGAAAGATCGCCGGGTTCACGATCATGCTCCGCCCGAGCGCGACCTTCTGCATGTCGTTCACCGAGAGGCGGCCCGCGCGCCGGTCGAGGATCCGCGAGACGCCGACGATCTCGGCGACGCGCTTCACCTCGCCGTCGATCTCGGCCTTCTCCGGCCTCGGCTTGCGCACCCGCAGGCCGAAGGCGAGATTGTCGTAGACGCGCATGTGCGTGAAGATCGCGTAGTTCTGGAAGACGAAGCCGACGTTGCGCCGGCCAGGCTCGACGCGGCTCACGGGCTGGTCGTCGAAGTAGATCTCGCCGCTCGTCGGCGTCTCGAGGCCCGAGATCATGTTCATCGTCGTCGTCTTGCCGCAGCCGGACGGGCCGAGCAGCGCGATGAACGCGCCGTCGTCGACGACGAGGTTCAGATCGGCGACGGCGACGAGCCCGCCGAAGTCCTTCGTGAGGTTCTCGAGCCGGATCTCGGCCATTCGCGCGCCTACCGTTTGATCGCGCCGAAGGTCAGGCCGCGCACGAGGTAGCGCTGGATCGCGAGCCCGAAGATCGCCGGCGGCATGATCAGGATCATCGCGAGCGCGGCCTGGTTGCCGTACTCCTGGCCCGACGCGCCGGACTGCAGCGACTGCAGATAGACGGGCGCCGTCTTCGCATGGTCCTGCGTCATCACGAGCGCGATCAGGAAGTCGCTCCAGTTGAGGATGAAGACGAAGAGCGCCGTCGCCGCGAGCCCTCCCTTCGCCTGCGGCAGCACCGCCTTGAAGAACGCGCCCCACTGCGTACAGCCGTCGACGATCGCGGCCTCGGAGACCTCGCGGGGCACCTCCTGAAAGAAGCTCCGCATCAGCCAGACGACGAAGGGGAAGGTGACGGCGGCGTAGAGGATGATCAGCCCCTGGAGCGTGTCCCAGAGGCCGAGGTAGACCCACATGAAGAGCAGCGGGATGATGATCGCGATCGGCGGGAACATCCGCAGCTGCAGGATCTGAAACGGGAGCATGCGGCCGCCCGCGCGGAAGCGCGCGATTCCGTAGGCGGCGAAGACCCCGACCGCGAGCGCGAGCAGCGTCCCGAGACCCGCGGCGATCAGGCTGTGCTCGATCGGCGTCAGCGCGGACTTCGACCTGCCGGTCGCGAAGATGCTGGTCTCGCCCTGGATGCCGAGGATGTTGGTGAAGTTCGAAACGGTCCAGTGGCCCGGCCACCAGAACACCTTCCCGGGCGGATTCCATTCGTCCTCGGGCTTGAACGCCATCGTCAGCGTCCAGTAGAGGGGGAAGCCGAAGCAGCCGCCGAGCAGCAGGATCGCGAGCCACCGTCCGATCCTCTTCGGCCAGGCCTGCAACATCAGATGCGGGCCTCCGCGGCGATTGCCTCCTCGACACGCTGCGCGGCGACCTGCTCCTCCCCGCCGACCAGGCCCTCGAGCGTCTCCTCCTGCGCCTGTTCGATCGGGCGGACCGCGAACGCGCCGGCGGCGCTGACGAAGATCAGGATGATGATCGCGACCGCGCTCGCATACCCCCAGCGCGCGTTGATGATGACCTGGCGGTAGAGATAGACGGAGATCGTCTGCGTCGCGTCTCCGGGCCCGCCGCCGGTCAGCAGGAAGGCCGAGTCGAACAGCTTGAACGTCTCGATCGCGCGGATGATCAGCGCGATCAGGATGATCGGCTTCATCATCGGCAGGATCAGGTAGCGGAACTGGTGCCAGAAGCTCGCGCCGAGGATCCTCGCCTGGTTCATCTGGTCCTCGGGCAGCGCGACGAGGCCGGAGAGCAGGATCAGGAACATCAGCGGCGTCCACTGCCAGATGTCCACCGTCATCACCGACCACTTCGCGAGGCTCGGGTCGTCGAGCCAGTGGACGTGGATGACGCCGCCCGGCAGGATCGCCGTCAGGCCCTGGTTCACCGGGCCGTCGACCTGGAAGAGCATGAAGAAGATGAAGCCGGAGACGGCCGGGACGACCATCATCGGCAACAGGAAGAACAGCGTCAGCAGGCCGCGCCCTCGGAACTCCTTCAGGAAGAGGAGCGCGAGCAGGAAGCCGAGCAGGAACTCGACGCCGACGCAGACGACCGTGATCAGCAGCGTCAGCCAGACGGAATGCCAGAAGCCGCCGCTCCTCAGGGCCTCCCAGTAGCCGTCGAACCAGTGCCAGTAGTGGTAGGCGCCCCAGACGTTGTCGCCGCTCGTCGGCGTCCACTCGGTGAAGCCGATGTAGATCGCCACCGCCGCCGGGAAGGCGACGATGAACAGCATCAGCAGCTGGCCGGGTGCGATCAGCAGCCGCGAGACGGCGCCCTCCGACCGGCCCCCCAAGTCCGGCAGGCGCCTCTTGGGCGCCTGCCGGACGGGAAGTTCTGTCGTGTGAGCCTCCACGCGGGGTGCTTACCCCAGGCTAGGCCTGCGCAATTCTCTTCGTCGGCCCGTACCGTCCCTTCGGGGGCCAGGCGTCGAAGTTCGCCCGGATCGCCTTGACCTGGTTCTCGGTTCCGAGTCGCTTCGTGATCTCGTTCCAGCGCTTCTCGGTGTTCTGGATCGCCTTCGTCGGCGACTGCTGCTTCGTCAGCGCCTTCTGCAGCTCCTCGTCGAGCGCCTGCGTGTACTGCGCGGCCCCGCGGATGACGATCGGGGGCGCCGTGCGCGGGATGATCTCGCCGAACGCCTGCATCGGCTCCTTGCCGTAGCTCGCGACGACGAGCGGATCGTTCAGCGAGTAGCTGTGGTGCGGATCCTGGTAGCCGCCCGGGTTGGCCGTCAGGTACGTGTACATCCGCGCGCCGCCTGCCCACTGCAGGAACAGGTACGCGGCCTCGTGGTGGCTCTTCGGCGCAAAGGCGTTCACGCCGTAGCAGATGTTGTAGAAGATGACCGGCCGGCGGACGAGCTTGCCGTTCACCATCCGGCCCGGCGAGACGTCGGTCCGCAGGTACTTGCCGTAGCCCTTGTCGAGCTGCTTGTTCGCGGGCACGACGAGCTTCGTCACGTTCGGGAACGTCCCGCCCATGACGCCCGACCCCGCTCCGAACAGCTGGTACTGCGCGAGCCAGTCCTTCGAGAGCGCACCCGGCTCGGACCACTGCAGCGAGCGAACGTGCTCCTCGGCGGCGCGGATGCCGGCCTCGTTGTTGATGTTCGCCGAGCCGTCGGGCTTGAAGTAGAACATGTTCGGGTCGGCCGAGCAGACGAAGCGCTGCTGCCAGTTGACGATCCCCCAGAAGGCGACCTTCCGCTCGACAGAGCCGTAGAGCGGCGGATTCGCGTGCGGCCGCGTGAAGAAGGCAGCGATCTTCGCCTGCTTGTCCCACGTCGTCGGGAACTCGAGCGGCTCGCCGTATTTGTCCTCGAAGTTCGCCTTCTCCTTCGGGTTGTTGAAGAGATCCCACCGGTAGACGTACGGCTGCGTGTCGTTGTCGAACGCGACCGTGTAGTAGTGGCCCTTGTACTGGTTGAAGAGCTTGACCGTCGCCCGGCCGCCCGCGTAGCCGTACTTCGGGTCGAGCCAGCTCGGCTTGTGCTTCGCGACGAAATCGTCGATCTGGCGGACGAGACCCGCCTCGGCGAAGTCTCCCGTGTCCGTGATCGCGTACGTGACGAGGTCGAAGCTGCCGTTCTTCGTCGAGGCGTTGCGCAGGTTCGTCTGGTACTCGGAGTTCGGGTCGGTCTCGATGAACTTGATCTTGATCCCGGTCTCGCGCTCCCAGATGTCCTTGATCGAGCCGGTCGCACCCTTCGGGAACTTGTTCTCGAACTGGGGTCGAGCGAAGTTCAGTACCTGGACCACGAGCGTGTCGGGGGCGTTACCGGCCTTCCGCAGCGCCTTCGCGGCGAGGATGGCACGGCCCTCCTCGGAGTTCGCCGGGTACTGGTAGCGCTCGGCGCCCTTGAAGCCGCGGGGTCCGCCGATGTTCCCGGCCGCGAGACCGTTCGCCGTCAGCGCCTCGTTGCGCGAGCCGGGGCTCCACGCCTTCGCCCCGGCGTAGCCCGGGATGCTGCCGAGCACGATGCCGGCGCCGGCCGCACCGGCCCCGGCCACGAACTTCCTCCGGGTGATGGGCTTCTCGACGCCGCCTGGGATCTCCTCAGCCGGCGCGTCGTGCCCGTCCAGACTGTCCCTCTCCATCGAACCTCCCTCATCCAGGGCCCGGGCGGCCGGCGCGCGGAGCGTGCCGGGGGGATGCCGCCGATGCCGAACGCACGATTGTCCGAACGACCGCCGGGGTCACTGCTCCGAACACCGGCTGGTGGGCGACGTATACAACGTTCGGACCGGCTTGTCCAGCGATGTTTGGAAAGCGCCGTTGACCGGCCAAGCGAGGCGTTGTACGGTCGCCCGGCGTGTTTGGAACAGTGGACCGCGCGTGCTGATGGCCGTCCGGCGATCGAACCTTCCCGTTGCGATCGCTGGGCACCTCCGCGGCCAGATCCTGCGCGGCGAGCTCAGGCCGGGCGCCCAGCTCCCGGGTCACCGCGACCTCGCCGCCGCCCATTCCGTCAGCGTCGGCTCCGTCCGCGAGGCGATCAGCATGCTGATCAGCGCGGGCCTGATCGAGACGCGCGCGGGCCGCGGCACCTACGTCGTGGACAATGGACCGCCGCCGGCGGCGACCTTCGCGCCGCCCCTCACGCGGGAGGAGGTCGAGGAGCTGACCGAGGCGCGCCGGGTCGTCGAGGGGGAGGTGGCCGCGCTCGCGGCTCAGCGCGCGACGCCGGAGCAGCTCGCGGCGCTGCGTGCCGCGCTCGAGCGGATGGAGGCG
>Ga0070741_10010594_pt1 | contig 17347 bp, 17 predicted proteins | sample Coa_R1_4_FD_66440 | JGI IMG/M metagenome (GOLD analysis project Ga0070741, IMG submission 66440) | Surface soil microbial communities from Centralia Pennsylvania, which are recovering from an underground coalmine fire - Coalmine... | ecosystem: Environmental > Terrestrial > Soil > Unclassified ...
CTCATCGACGACGGCGGGCCCGTCCGGGGCCAGCCGCACCATGTCGCCGTCCCGGCAGGTGATGACCTTCGGCACGCCGACACGGCGCGCGAGATCCGCGTGCTCGGCCATGTGCAGCGCCTCGCCATGCACCGGCAGGACGATCTGCGGCCGCACCCAGCGCAGCATCTGTTCCAACTCGCCGCGTCGCGGATGGCCGGACACATGGACCAGATGCGTGCGGTCGGTGATCACTTCGATGCCTTGAATGACGAGGCCGTTGATGACCCCCATTACCGCCTTTTCGTTGCCGGGTATGGCGCGCGAGGAAAAGATCACCCGGTCGCCGCGGTTGAAAGTGATTTCGGGATGCTCGTCGCGGGCGATGCGCGACAGCGCGGAACGCGGCTCACCTTGGCTGCCGGTGCAAAGCGCCAGCACCTTGTTGGGCGGCAGATAGCCGTAGGTCTCCAGGCTGCGGAATTCCGGTACGCCGTCGAAATAACCGGTCTCGCGCGCCACCTGCACCATGCGCTCCATGGCGCGACCGACCACCACCACCTCGCGGCCGCAGGCGCGCGCGGCCTCGGCGACGGCGCGCAGACGCCCGACATTGGAGGCGAAGGTCGTGACGGCGACGCGATTGGGCGCGCTCTTGATCAAGGCCGCGAGCGATTGAGCCACCTCGGTTTCCGACGGCGAGGATCCGTCGCGCACCGCATTGGTCGAATCGCCAATCAGCGCCAGCACCCCGGCGTCGCCGAGCGCGCGCAGCTTCGCCTCGTCGGTGGGCGGGCCGATGACGGGCTCGAGGTCGATCTTCCAATCCGCGGTATGCAGCACCGCGCCCAAGGGGGTGCGGATAATGAGCGCGTTCGATTCCGGAATCGAATGCGCGACCGAAACATATTCGATGTCGAAAGCACCCACAGTGAAGCGGCCGCCCACCGGCACTACTTTGATTGGGATTTCGATCGCGCCAGGCTCACTCTCGATCTTCGCCTGGATCAAAGCGGCGGTGAACGGCGTGGCATAGATTGGCACTTTCAGCCGCGGCCACAGATCGATAAGCGCGCCGATGTGATCCTCATGGCCGTGGGTGATCACGATGCCGCAAAGATTTCGCCGTTCCTCGATGAGATAGCGGATATCCGGCAGCATGAGATCGACGCCCGGCGCGCTGTCGCCGACAAAGCCGATGCCGCAATCTACGGCGAGCCATGTGCGCCGCTGCTCGGTGCCCAAGCCGTAGAGCGACAGGTTCATGCCGATCTCGCCGACGCCGCCGAGCGGCGCGAAAACCAATTCCTGCCGGAAAGCCGCCATGAATCCTATCGTACCGCCGCTGTTTGCGCGGACGCGAGGGCGAATACCTCGCCGGCCGAGATGGCTTGCACGCGACCATCGGACAAACGCAGCAGCAACCGCCCGGTTTCGTCGAGGGTCTCAAAGCATCCGTGCAGTTCTTCCGTGGGGAGTCGCACACGGATCTCCTGCCCGACACCGCGCGCGTGCGCGAGCCAATCGGCGCGCAGTGCGGCAAATCCGGCGCCGTTGTCCCATTGGCGCAAGCGATCAAGCATCGTCTTTGACAACATTTGGAAAAGTTCGGCGGCGGCGATCGACAAGCCGGCGCAACGCAGATCGGTCGCCGGGAACACCGTATCATGCGGATGATACGCACAATTCACGCCGATGCCGATCACCGCGGCGTCTTGTTCCATTTCGACCAATATCCCGCAGAACTTCTTATGGTCGACCAATAAATCGTTCGGCCATTTGAATGTCAGACGTGGTGCAGCCTGTGGCGCCATCCCCAAGAGCGCGTCGTGCACTGCAAGGGCGGCCACGAAGGCAAGTTGCCCTGCCCGCGCCGGCGGCACGCTGCGAAGGAGCAGGGTCGCGTGCAGATTGCCCTGCTGCGAAACCCAGAGATTGCCGCGGCGTCCGCGTCCGGCGGTCTGGCGTTCCGCCGTGATCCACAACGGGCCGCGCTCGCCGCAGCGCGCCAAAGCCAATGCTTCGGTGTTGGTCGATCCGACGACCTCGTGAGCGATCACGCTCGCGCCCGCCGCAATTGCCGTCGGGTGAAGCTGCATCCGTCAGAACAGCGATTTCGCCGCCGCGGTCGCGGCCGTGAGCAGCGGCGCCGGAAAGACGAAGAACAGAATGTTGAACAGCCCGGCGACGCCAAGCACCGCTTTGAGCACGCCGGGCATCGGCCGGAAGGCCGCCGCCGGTTCGTCGAAATACATGATCTTCACGATCAAAAGATAATAATACGCACCCACCACGCTGGCGAGCACGCCGATCACTGCAAGGGCATAAAGGCCCGCCTGAATGGCGGCGAGAAACACGTAGAATTTGGCGAAAAAGCCGGCAAGCGGCGGAATGCCCGCGAGTGAGAACAGCAGCATGGCGAGAAAGAAGGCCATTCCGGGATTGGTGCGCGCAAGGCCGGCGAGATCGTAGATATTTTCCACCATCTCGCCGCCGCGCCGCATGGAAAGGATCACCGCAAAAGTTCCGAGCGTCATGGCGATGTAGATCGTCATATAGACGATCACGCCCTGCACGCCTTGGGCGCTGGCCGAGGCAAGCCCGATCAGCGCGAATCCCATATGGCCGATGGATGAATAGGCCATCAGCCGCTTGATATTGCGCTGGCCGATGGCGGCGAAGGCGCCGAGCACCATCGAGGCGATAGCGACGAAGACGAGGATTTGCTGCCATTCGCCGGCGATGCCGGGAAACGCATTCACCGCGGCGCGGATGAAGATGGCGATACCGGCCACCTTGGGCGAGGCCGCAAAGAAAGCGGTCACCGGCGTCGGCGATCCCTCGTAGACGTCCGGCGTCCACATATGGAAAGGCACCGCGGACACCTTGAAGCAGAGACCGGCGAAGAGAAATACAAGGCCGAAGACCAGGCCGATGCCGCCATGGCTCGCCGCCTGCGCGATGCCGGCGAAGCCGACCGTGCCGGTGAACCCATAAATCAACGAACAGCCATAGAGCAGCATGCCCGATGAAAGCGCGCCGAGGACGAAATACTTCAGGCCCGCCTCGGTGGCGCGCACGGAATCGCGATGGATCGCGGCGAGCACGTAAAGGCAAAGGCTCATCAGTTCGAAACCAAGGTAGAGCGCGATCAAATCGCCGGCGGAAACCAGCAGCAGCATGCCGAGCGTCGAGAACAGGATCAGGATCGCGTATTCGAAGCGGCGCTGCCGTTGCGCGGCCATGTAATCGAGCGACATCAAAATGGCGAAGGCGGAGCCGGCGAGCGCCAGCACTTTCATGAAGCGGCTGAAGGCGTCGACGACAAAGCTGCCGCCGAACAACGCGGCTTTTTCCGGCACAACCCCGGCGACCGCGGCGCCGGCGGCAATCAGCAGCAGGACCGCGAGCCAATGCACCGCGCCCGCCGCCCGCTCGCCGGCAAATACGCCGAGCATCAGCAGCAGCATGCTGCCGATCGCGAGCAGCAGCTCGGGAAAAATCGGCCCATAGGCTGCAAGCCCCGCGGGCAGATAAGCGGTCAATGCGTCGATCACGGCGTCACCGCCTTTGCCGCTTCAAGGGCATGCGCGTAATTGGTGAGAAGAGGCTCGATCGAGGCCGCCCACATATCGAGCAGCGGCTTGGGATAAAGGCCGAAGACGATGGTGAGCAGCGCCAGCGGGCCGAGCGTGACGATCTCGCGCCAGTCGAGATCCATGATGCCGGCGAGTTCCGGCTTTTCGAGCTTGCCGAAAATCACCTTGCGCGCGAGCCACAATGCGTAGGCGGCGGAGAGGATCACGCCGAGCGTGGCGAATCCCGCGACCCAGGGGTTCACCTTGAAGGTGCCGATCAAGGTCAACAGTTCCCCGACAAAGCCCGAAGTGCCGGGCAGCCCGACATTGGCGAGGGTGAAGATCAGAAAGAGGACGGCATAGACCGGCATGCGGTTGACCAGTCCGCCATAGGCGGCGATCTCGCGCGTGTGCATACGGTCGTACACCACCCCGACGCAAAGGAAGAGCGCCGCGGAGACAATGCCGTGCGAGATCATCTGGAAAATCGCGCCGGAGACGCCCTGGCTCGTCGCCGCAAAGATGCCCATGGTGACGAAGCCCATATGGGCGACGGAGGAATAAGCGATCAGCTTCTTGATGTCCTCCTGCACCAGCGCCACCAGCGAGGTATAGATGATCGCGATCACCGACAGCGCAAAGACGATCGGCGCGAATTCATGCGACGCTAACGGAAACATCGGCAGCGAGAAGCGCAAAAATCCATAGCCGCCCATCTTCAGCAGAATCGCGGCCAGGATCACGGAGCCCGCGGTCGGCGCCTCGACATGCGCATCGGGCAGCCAGGTGTGCACCGGCCACATCGGCAGCTTCACCGCAAAGGAAGCGAGAAAGGCGAACCACGCCCATTTCTGCAACGTGGGCGAGAAGCCAAAGTGCATCAGGCTGGGAATATCCGTGGTGCCCGCCGCCCAATACATGGCCATGATGGCCAGCAGCATCAGCACCGAGCCGAGCAGCGTGTAGAGAAAGAACTTGAAGCTGGCATAAACGCGGCGCGGCCCGCCCCACACCCCGATGATGAGGAACATCGGAATCAGGCCGCCCTCGAAGAACAGATAGAACAGCACGAGATCGAGCGCGCAGAAGGTGCCGATCATCAGCGTTTCCAGCACCAGGAAGGCGATCATGTATTCGCGCACGCGCTTCTGAATCGCCCGCCAGCTGGCGACGATGCAAATCGGCATTAGCCCGGTGGTGAGGATCACTAGCGGGAGCGATATGCCGTCCACGCCCATGTGATAGGCGGTCGAGCCGCCGAGCCAGGGATATTTCTCTACGAACTGGAATTCGCCGATGCTTGGATCGAAGTGCCGGACCAACAGCAGCGATGTGGCAAAGACAACGAGAGTGGTCCATAGCGCCACCCAGCGCGTATTGCGATAGGCGGCCTCGTTCTTCGGTAGAATCAAAATAAAGAGCGCGCCGAGCAGCGGCAGAAAGGTGACGACGGAGAGAATGGGCCAGGTCATCCGTGCGCTCCCGCGAACATGAACCAGGTGATGAGCGCGGCCGCGCCGATGAGCATTGCGAAGGCGTAGTGATAGAGATAACCGGTCTGCAGGCGCATCGCGCCGCGCGTGACGTCGAGCACGCGGGCGGAAACGCCATCGGGCCCGAAGCCGTCGATCACCCAGCCGTCTCCGCCCTTCCAGAGCAGCCGCCCGATCCACAAAGCCGGACGCACGAAGACGACGTCATAAAGTTCGTCGACGTACCACTTGTTGAGCAGGAATTGATAAAGGAGGGGATGCTGCCGCGCCAGACGCTCCGGCACCTCAGGACGGCGGATGTAGAAGTTCCATGCAAGCAGCGACCCGATAATCATCATCGCCGTGGGCAGCAGCGCAATCTGCCAGCCGACCCCTTCCATCTCCTCGAGCACGTGGTTGGAAGCGGCGATGCCCAGCGCGTTACGGAAAAATTCGGCCACGCCATGCCCGGTGAACAACGGCGAAAAGCCGTAACCGGCGGTCAGCGAGCCGATGGCGAGCACCGCGAGCGGGATCAGCATCACCTTGGGGCTCTCGTGGGCGTGGTCGAAATGCTCGCGGTCGTGAGGCGCGCCGTGAAAGGTCTTGAAGACGAGACGCCAGGAATAGAACGCGGTGAGCGCCGCCGCCAAGACGGTGCAGCCGAAGCCATAAAGCGCCAGGGGGTTGCCGCCGACATAAGCGGCCTCGATGATCGCATCCTTGGAGAAATAGCCGGCGGTGAGCGGAAAGCCGGTGAGCGCCAGCGTGCCGATCACCATCATCGCGTAGGTGAAGGGGATTTTGCGCCACAGCCCACCCATCATGCGAATGTCCTGCTCATGATGCATGGCGAGGATCACCGATCCCGAGCCAAGGAACAGCAGCGCCTTGAAGAAGGCGTGGGTGAAAAGATGGAACATGCCCACGGAATAGGCGCCCACGCCCATGGCGACGAACATGTAGCCGAGCTGCGAACAGGTCGAATAGGCGATGATGCGCTTGATGTCGTTCTGCACCAGGCCGACCGTGGCGGCGAACAGCGCCGTCGTGGCGCCGATGAAAGTGACAAATGCCTGCGCCGCCGGCGAAAGCTCGAACAACGGCGACAGCCGCGCCACCATGAAGACGCCGGCGGTCACCATGGTGGCGGCATGGATGAGGGCCGATACCGGCGTCGGGCCCTCCATGGCATCGGGCAGCCAGGTATGCAGGCCGAATTGCGCCGACTTGCCCATCGCGCCCATGAACAGCGCGAGACAGACGAGTGTCATTACCCCCGTATCGCTGCCGAAAAGATCAACGTTCTGTTTGGCGATCGCTGGCGCCTGTGCGAAGACGGCGTCGAAGGCGACGGAGCCGGTCAGCGCGAAAAGCGCGAAGATACCGAGCGCGAAGCCGAAGTCGCCGACGCGGTTCACGATAAAGGCTTTGATCGCGGCGGCATTGGCCGACGGTCGCTGGTACCAGAAGCCGATGAGCAGATAGCTCGCGAGTCCGACCCCTTCCCAGCCGAAAAAGAGCTGCACCAGGTTGTCGGACGTCACCAGCGCCAGCATGAAGAAGGTGAACAGCGACAGATAGCAGAAGAACCGCGGCTGATGCGGATCTTCGGCCATGTAGCCGACCGAGTAGACATGTACCAGCGCCGAGACGGTGGTGACCGCGACCAGCATCACCGCGGTGAGCGTGTCGATGCGCAGCGTCCAATCGATCTTGAGATTCCCGGCGGTAATGAATTCCGACACCGCGACGCGCGTTTCATGGCCGCCGAAACCGACATCGATGAAGGCATACCAGGAGAGCGCCGCGGCCACGATCAGCAGCACGCTCGTCACCCAATCGGCGGTGCGCGAGCCGGCCGCCGGCGCCGCATGCATTTCCGGCTCGCTGTGGGTCGCTTCGACGACGGCCGCGTGCGCCGCCGTCTCCGTAGTCTCGCGCCGGTGCGGCCCATGGTCATGGGCGGGATCTTCCTGGCCCGGCGGCGGGCTGCCGCCGGGATGCCGGCGGCGCGCACCGAAAAGCGCGACCGCGCCGGCGAAGATGGCGCCGAGCAGAGGCAGGAAAACGATGGCATGATAAACGATCGCCAAGACTCAGCCCTTCATTAAATTGATGTCTTCCACGGCGATGGAGCCGCGGTTGCGGAAGAAAGCGACAAGGATGGCGAGGCCGATGGCCGCCTCGGCCGCGGCAACGGTGAGCACGAAGATGGCGAAGACCTGGCCCACCAGATCGTTGAGGAAGGCCGAAAAGGAAACGAGGTTGATGTTGACCGCGAGCAGGATCAATTCGATCGACATCAAGATGACGATGACGTTCTTGCGGTTGAGGAAGATGCCGAGGATGCCGATGGTGAACAGAATGGCGGCAACCGCGAGATAATGGCCGAGCCCCACGGTCATGGCACCTCCTCGAGGCCCTGGCCGGAGCGCACCTGCTTGATCTCGATGGCGGTTGCCTTGGTGCGGGCGTTCTGCCGGGCGATGCTCTGGCGCTTGACGCGCTCACGGTGATGCAGCGTCAGCACGATGGCGCCCACCATCGCCACCAGCAGTACCAAGCCGGCGATCTGGAAATAATAAACATAGTGCGTATAGAGCACGAGGCCGAGCGCCATGACGTTGCTGACCTGCGCGGCCGGCGGGATCGGGACGGCGATCGTCTGCGGCACGGTCGGCGCAAAGGTCCAGGCGCCGACAACCAGCAGCAATTCGGCGAGAAAGACGGCGCCGACCACCACCCCGATCGGAAGATATTGCAGAAAGCCCTGGCGCAGCGCGGCGAAATCCACGTCGAGCATCATGACCACGAAAAGAAAGAGCACGGCAACGGCGCCGACATAGACGACGATGAGGATCATCGCCAGAAATTCGGCGCCGAGCAGCACGAAGAGACCCGCGGCATTGACGAAGGCGAGGATCAGGAAAAGCACCGAATGCACCGGATTGCGCGCCGCGATCACCATGAAAGCGGAGGCGACGCAGACGCCGGCAAAGAGATAGAAGAAAATCGCGGGGATCATCTATTCAATCCCCTCACCGATACGGCGCGTCGAGCGCAATGTTCTTGGCGATCTCGCGTTCCCAGCGGTCGCCGTTCGCGAGCAGGCGTTCTTTGTTGTAGTAGAGCTCTTCGCGGGTTTCTGTGGCGAATTCGAAATTCGGGCCCTCGACAATGGCATCCACCGGACAGGCCTCCTGGCACAGCCCGCAATAGATGCATTTCACCATGTCGATATCGTAACGCGTGGTGCGCCGCGTGCCGTCGTTGCGGCGCGGCCCCGCCTCGATGGTGATCGCCTGCGCCGGACAGATCGCCTCGCACAGCTTGCAAGCGATGCAGCGCTCCTCCCCGTTGGGGTAGCGGCGTAGCGCATGCTCGCCGCGGAAGCGCGGCGAGATCGGGTTCTTCTCAAAGGGGTAGTCGATCGTTGCCTTGCGCTTGAAGAAATAGCGCATTGCCAGCACAAAGCCGGTGACAAATTCCCACAAGAAGATGTTCCGGGCCGCGCGATCGAGCCGCATCACATTGCCTTCCACTGCAGCGCCAGGCCGCCGTATTGCAGAACCGCCGCCACGATGACCACCATCGCCAACGACACCGGCAGGAATACCTTCCAGCCGAGCCGCATCAACTGATCGTAGCGATAGCGCGGCACCATCGCCTTCGCCATGGCAAACAAGAAGAACATGGCGAAGACCTTGAGGATGAACCACACAACGCCCGGTACCCAGGTGAAGGGCGCAACCGGGAAAGGCGGCAGCCAGCCGCCGAGAAACAGGATGGTGGCGAGCGCGCACATCGTCGTGATGGCGACGTACTCGCCGAGCATGAACAACATATAGGGCGTCGCGCTGTATTCGACCATGAAGCCGGCGACCAGTTCGGATTCCGCCTCCACCAGATCGAACGGCGGGCGGTTGGTTTCCGCGAGCGCCGAAACGAAAAAGACCACGAACATCGGCAAGAGCGGCAGCCAGAACCAGTTCAACAGACCCCAGCGTCCGTTCTGCGCCTCAACGATCGCCGACAAATTCAGCGACCCGGCGCAAAGCAGCACCGTTATGATGACAAAACCAATGGAGACCTCATAAGACACCATCTGCGCTGCCGAGCGCAGCGCCGCCAGGAACGGGTATTTCGAATTCGACGCCCAGCCACCCATGATCACCCCGTAAACCGCCAGCGAGGAGATGGCGAAGATATAGAGAATGCCGACGTTAATATTGGCGATGACCCAGCCGGCGCTGACCGGCATCACCGCCCAGGCGGCGAGCGCAAGCACCGTCGTCACCAGCGGTGCCAGCAGGAAGACGCCTTTGTTGGCGCCATCCGGGATGATGGGCTCCTTGAATACAAATTTGAGCAGATCGGCGAAGGATTGCAGCAAGCCGAAGGCGCCGACGACATTGGGGCCTCGCCGAATCTGCACCGCTGCCCAGATCTTGCGATCGGCCAGCAGGAGATAAGCGACAATGAAAAGCAGGATCGCGATCAGCAACAGACTTTCCAGCACGATCAGCCCGACGGGCCAAATGTAATCGGTCCAGATTTCGGCCATGACCTACTCCGCCGCCGTCATGACGCCGCTGCCCCGCGCCAGCGCCGAGCACTCCGCCATCACCGCCGATGCGCGGGCGATGGGATTGGTGAAATAGAAATCTTCGATCGCCGCGCGGAACCCCGCCTTCCTATCGAACTCGCCCCCGCGTTGGGCCAGCTTGCGGATGTCCGAGTCATCCCCCGGCGCGATCTGTCCGAGACGCGCGAAGTGCGGATGCTGCGCGAACAGGGCGCGGCGCAATTGTGCAAGCGAGTCATAGGGAAGCCGCCGGCCCAGCGCATCCGAAAGCGCGCGGATAATCGCCCAGTCCTCGCGCGCATCGCCCGGCGGGAAAGAGGCGCGCTCGGCCATCTGCACGCGGCCCTCGGTGTTGACGTAGATGCCGGTCTTTTCCGGGTAAGCCGCCCCCGGCAGGATCACGTCGGCACGATGCGCGCCGCGGTCGCCGTGCGTGCCGATATAGACCACGAAGGCGCCGCCCGCGGCGACGTCGACTTCATCGGCGCCGAGGAGGAAAAGGACGTCGAGCGTGCCATAAGCCGCCATCTCCGCCGCGCGCAGGCCCCCCTCGCCGGGCACGAAGCCGAGATCGAGCGCGCCCACGCGCGACGCTGCGCTGTGCAGCACGGAAAATCCATTCCAGCCGTCCTTGACCGCGCCGAGCGCCACCGCTGCCTTGGCAGCAAGCGAGGCAATAGCCGCGCCGTCGGGCCGCGCCAGTGCACCCGAGCCAATGAGCAGGAGCGGCTGCTGGGCGTCCTTCATTACCGCGGTGAAGTCGTGCTTGCCCTCAGCGATTTCTGCCAGCGTCTCCGGGCCGGCGCCACAGTAATGATAGGGATAGGTCAGGTCGGCTCGCTCGCCGATCAGGCCGATGGGGAATTTTCCGGCGCGCCAGCGCTTGCGGATGCGGGCATTGAGCACCGCCGCTTCCCAGCGCGGATTGGCGCCGACGATCAGCAGCGCATCGGATTTTTCCATGCCGCCGATGGTGCTGTTGAATAGATAAGCCGCCCTGCCCCACCGCGGATCGAGCGCCGAGCCGTCCTGCCGCGCGTCGAGATGGACACTGCCGAGCCGCGTCAATAGATCCTTCAGCGCAAACATCTCCTCGACCGCGGCAAGGTCGCCGGCGATGGCGCCGATCCGTTTGGGCGTGGTCGCCCGCACTTTAGCTGCGACCGCCTCGAAGGCTTCGCGCCATGACGCCGCCCGCAGCCGGCCATTCTCGCGGATATAGGGTGTGTCGAGCCGTTGGGTTCGCAGCCCGTCGACCACGTGACGCGTCTTGTCGGAAATCCATTCCTCGTTCACGTCGTCGTTGGCGCGCGGCAGGATGCGCATGACCTCGCGGCCGCGCGTGTCGATGCGGATGGCGGAGCCGACGGCGTCCATCACGTCCACGGATTCCGTCTTGCCCAATTCCCATGGCCGCGCCGCGAAGGCATAAGGCTTCGACGTCAGCGCACCGACCGGACAGAGATCGACGACGTTGCCTTGCAGCTCGGAGGTCATCGCCTGTTCGAGATAGGTGGTGATCTCCATGTCCTCGCCGCGGCCGATGGCGCCAAGCTCCGGCACGCCCGCCACTTCGGTGGCGAAGCGCACGCAGCGCGTGCATTGGATGCAGCGGTTCATCGAGGTCTTCACCAGCGCACCGAGGAATTTGTCTTCCACCGCGCGCTTGTTCTCCTGAAAGCGGCTGCTGTCGACGCCATAGGCCATGGCCTGGTCCTGCAGATCGCATTCGCCGCCCTGGTCGCAGATCGGGCAGTCGAGCGGGTGATTGATCAGCAGAAACTCCATCACGCCTTCGCGGGCTTTTTTCACCATCGGCGTCTTTGTGTTGACGCGCGGCGGCTCGCCGTTCGGTCCGGGCCGGCAATCGCGCACGCCCCAGGCGCAGCTCGCCACCGGCTTCGGCGAGCCGACCAACTCGACCAGGCACATGCGGCAATTACCGGCGATCGACAGCCGCTCGTGAAAGCAGAAGCGCGGAATCTCGGCGCCCGCCGCCTCGCACGCCTGCAACAGCGTGTAGTCGGCCGGTACCTCGATCTCTTTGCCGTCGACGATCAGCTTGGGCATTGCGCGTTCTTTCGTCCTTACGTTCGTCGGCCTTCAATAGGCCAATGCGAAAAGGCAAAAACCCAAAGAAAGATAAGATTGATGACCGGCAAAAACGCTATAAGCACCCACACACGTGAATAGCCTGCCTTTTTTAGAATCTGCATGATTGGAATGCCGAAGATGGCAAAATAAATAGCAATGAAAACAAGCGCTGTGATAATCCCTACGATATCATCCTGCATGTCACCCTCCCCTACTCCGCCGCGACCGGCACGGGATCGCGCACGCCGAGATCATCCGCGCGCGCCGAATAGTCGTCGATGCGCCGCTCGATCTCGCCGCGGAAATGCCGGATCAATCCCTGGATCGGCCAAGCCGCCGCGTCGCCGAGCGCGCAGATGGTGTGGCCTTCGACCTGCGTGGTGACTTCCAGCAGCATGTCGATCTCGCGCTTCTGCGCGCGGCCTTCCGCCATGCGGCTCAACACGCGCCACATCCAGCCGGTGCCTTCGCGGCAGGGCGTGCACTGACCGCAGCTTTCGTGCTTGTAGAAATAAGAGATACGGGCGATGGCGCGCACGATATCGGTGGACTTGTCCATCACAATCACGGCCGCGGTGCCGAGCCCGGATTTCAGGTTCTTCAGCGTGTCGAAATCCATATAGAGCTCTTCCGTGCACTGCGCCGCAGGCAAGCACGGCACCGACGAACCGCCGGGAATGATCGCGAGCAGATTGTCCCAGCCGCCGCGCACGCCGCCGGCATGCTTGTCGATCAATTCGCGGAAGGGAATCCCCATCGCCTCTTCCACATTGCACGGCTTATTCACATGGCCGGAAATACAGAACAGCTTGGTGCCGGTATTGTTGGGCCTTCCGATGCCGGCAAACCAGGCGGCACCGCGGCGTAGGATATCCGGCACCACCGCGATGCTCTCCACGTTGTTCACCGTGGTCGGGCAACCGTAGACGCCCACATTGGCCGGGAACGGCGGTTTCAGCCGCGGCATGCCCTTCTTACCTTCCAGGCTTTCCAGCAGCGCCGTCTCTTCGCCGCAGATATAGGCGCCGGCCCCGTGATGCACGTAAAGATCGAAGGGAAAGCCGTGGATATTGTCTTTGCCGATCAGATTGGCCTTATAGGCCTCGTCGATGGCGTATTGCAGGCGCTCGCGCTCGCGCACAAATTCGCCACGCACATAGATATAGCCCACATGCGCGCCCATGGCGCAGCCAGCGATCAGGCAGCCCTCGACCAACAGATGCGGATCGTGACGCATGATCTCGCGGTCCTTGCAGGTGCCGGGCTCGGACTCGTCGGCGTTCACGACGAGATAGCTCGGCCGCCCGTCCGACTGCTTGGGCATGAAGGACCATTTCAGGCCGGTGGGAAATCCGGCGCCGCCGCGGCCGCGCAAGCCGGATGCTTTCATCTCGTTGACAATCCAGTCGCGGCCCTTGTCGAGGATGTCCTTGGTGCCGTCCCAGGCGCCGCGCGCGCGGGCGCCCTTCAGCTTCCAGTCATGGAGGCCGTAGAGATTCTTGAAGATGCGATCCTTGTCCGCGAGCATCGCTATGGTCCGCTCTTGTCGCCGACCGGCGGCTTGGGCGCCGCCGCCTCGCGCACGTCGGCGGCCTTGCCGGGTTTCTTGGCTTCGGTATCGCTGAGAGCCGGCCCGCCCGATGTCCCGCGCGTCGCGCCATAAAGCTCCGGCGCGATAAGCGTCGTCGGGCCGCCCACCGGCGCAGAGAATTGCCGGTCGATCTGCGGTCCTGGCTTCGGTTCCTGCCCCGCGGCAAGCTGATCGAGAATGTCTTCGAGCGATTCCGGCGTCAGGTCCTCATAATAGTCGTAGTTGATCTGCACCATCGGCGCATTGACGCAAGCGCCGAGGCATTCGACTTCGACCCAGGAAAATTTGCCATCCGCGGTGACATCGAATTGTTCGCCGATGCGCTTGTGACAGACCTTTTTCAAATCCTCGGCGCCGCGCAGCATGCAGGGCGTGGTGCCGCAAAGCTGCACGTGATAGCGGCCGACCGGCTGGAGATTGAACATGGTGTAGAAGGTCGCGACTTCGAGCACGCGGATGTAAGGCATGCCGAGCACGTCAGCGACATGCTCAATCGCCTTCTGCGGCACCCAACCCCCGGCCTGTTCCTGCGCCCGCCACAGCAACGGGATCACCGCGGACGCCTGCCGGCCTTCGGGATATTTAGCGATCTGGCCTTTGGCCCATTTTGCATTCGCCGCCGTGAAGGCGAAGCTCGCGGGCTGGATTTCGATGGGAGCGAGGCGGCGGACGGACATCAGCGATCCACCTCCCCGAACACAATGTCGATGGAGCCGAGAATGGCGGAGACGTCGGCGAGCATGTGGCCGCGGCAGAGGAAATCCATCGCCTGCAGATGCGCGAAGCCCGGCGCGCGAATCTTGCACTTGTAGGGCTTGTTGGTGCCGTCGGAAACGAGATAGACCCCGAATTCGCCCTTGGGCGCTTCCACCGCCGCATAGACCTCGCCGGCGGGCACGTGGAAGCCCTCCGTATAAAGCTTGAAGTGATGGATCAGCGCCTCCATCGAGCGCTTCATTTCGGCGCGCTTCGGCGGCACGATCTTGTTGTCGAGCACACTGACCGGCCCCTGCCCTTCCGGGCTGCGCAGCTTTTCCACGCATTGCTTCATGATCCTGATCGACTGCCGCATCTCTTCCATGCGGATCAGGTAGCGGTCGAAGCAATCGCCGTTCTTGCCGACCGGAATATCGAAGTCGAGCTCGGCGTAGCATTCGTATGGCTGCGCCTTGCGCAGATCCCAGGCGGCGCCGGAGCCGCGCACCATGACGCCGGAAAAGCCCCAGGCCCAGGCGTCGTCGAGCTTCACCACGCCGATATCGACGTTGCGCTGCTTGAAAATGCGGTTGTCGCTGAGCAGGCCATCGAGGTCGTCGCAGACCTTGAGGAACGGATCGCAAAAAGCCCAGATGTCGTCGATCAGCTTGGGGGGCAAATCCTCATGCACGCCGCCGGGCCGGAAATAATTGGCGTGCATGCGGCTGCCTGACGCGCGCTCGTAGAATACCATGAGCTTCTCGCGTTCCTCGAAGCCCCAAAGCGGCGGCGTCAGCGCACCAACGTCCATGGCCTGCGTCGTCACGTTGAGCAGGTGCGAGAGCAAGCGTCCGATCTCGCAATAGAGCACGCGGATAAGCTGGGCCCGCTTGGGAATTTCGAGACCAAGCAGCTTTTCCGCCGCCAGGCAGAAGGCGTGTTCCTGATTCATCGGCGCGACGTAATCGAGCCGGTCGAAATAAGGGATCGCCTGCAGATAGGTCTTATGCTCGATCAGCTTCTCGGTGCCGCGGTGCAAAAGCCCGATATGCGGATCGACCCGTTCCACCACCTCACCATCGAGTTCGAGAACAAGGCGCAGCACCCCATGCGCGGCCGGATGCTGCGGCCCGAAATTCATGGTGAAGGTGCGCTGTGCGGTCTCGGGCATTTTAACTCCGCACCATGGCGGCCTTCGCCTTCTCCGCCACCTTGGCGTTGAAGCGATCCCAGGCGACGATCGCGCGCTCGTGTTGACCTTCGCCGATCAGATCGACGCCGTCATGGGCCCGAACGTGAAAGCTGGCGCGGCGCCCCTTCACCGCGGTGCATTCGGCATCCACGGTGACCGACAAGCCCGGCGGCGTCGCCGCGACATGGCTGATGTCGACGTGGATGCCGAGGCTGCCCTCGCCGGCATCGAGATGCGGCGCCAGCAATTGCACGCAGGTCCATTCCATCAGCGCGACAAGAAAGCCGGTCGCCAAGACCTCGGGCATGGTCTGAAACTCGGCGGCTTCGCGATAGATATGCGGCACCGTCTTGTCGGCGGGGACCTGATAGGTGAAGCGGTGTTTGAGGCCGGGTTGCAACGTCGGTTTCATGCGCTGCCGCCTTCGCCACGCTTCGCCTTTTCATCGCCGGGCAGGACATAGTCCGGACCTTCCCAGGGCGAGAGGAAATCGAAGTTGCGGAATTCCTGCGCCAGCCGCACGGGGTCGTAGACCACGCGTTTCTGCTCGTCGTCCCAGCGCACCTCGACAAATCCGGTAAGCGGGAAATCCTTGCGCAGCGGATGGCCCTCGAAACCGTAGTCGGTGAGAATGCGGCGCATGTCGGGGTGGCCGGTGAAGACCACGCCGTAAAGATCGTAAGTCTCGCGCTCGAACCAGTCGGCCCCCGGGAATACGGAAATGATCGAAGGCAGGGTCTCGCTTTCACCGATCTCCACCTTCACCCGGACGCGCCGGTTCTTCTTCGGCGACAGCAAATGGTAGACAACGTCGAAGCGTTTTTCACGCGATGGCCAATCGGTCGCGGTGATGTCGATGATGCAGGAAAACGCAAAGCGCGGATCGTCGCGCAGCCGCGTCATAACCTCGACGATTTTCGCCGCTTCGGCATCGATCGTGAGCTCGCCGAAGGCCACGCGATGCCCGGAGACCGCCGCAGCGAGCGTCTCGGCGATAGTCGCCCCCAGTTTTTCCAGCCTATCGGTCATGGCGTCCGTTTCAGCGCTCGATTGTGCCGGTACGGCGGATTTTCTTCTGCAGCAGCATCACGCCGTAGAGCAGCGCCTCCGCCGTCGGCGGACAGCCGGGGACGTAGATGTCGACGGGGACGATGCGGTCGCAGCCGCGTACGACCGAATACGAATAATGATAATAGCCGCCGCCGTTGGCGCAGGAGCCCATGGAGATGACGTAGCGCGGCTCCGGCATCTGGTCATAGACCCGGCGTAAGGCGGGCGCCATTTTGTTGGTGAGCGTGCCGGCCACGATCATCACATCGGACTGACGCGGCGAGGCACGGGGAGCGAAGCCGAAGCGTTCGGCGTCGTAGCGCGGCATCGACATCTGCATCATCTCGACCGCGCAGCAGGCGAGGCCGAACGTCATCCACATCAGCGAGCCGGTGCGCGCCCAGGTGATCAAGTCCTCGGCGGCGGCGACCAGAAAGCCCTTGTCGGCGAGTTCGCTGTTCAGCGCGAGATAATAAGAATCGTCGGCGCCGACCGGCTTTCCGGTGCGCGGATCGAGAATTCCTTTCGCGGCAGGTGCGATGACCGCGCTCATGGCAAATTCAATCCCACTCGAGCGCCCCCTTTTTCCATTCATAGATAAAGCCGATCGTGAGCACCGCAAGGAAGACCATCATCGACCAAAAGCCGAAAAGACCGACCTTGCCGAAGGCGACGGCCCAGGGAAACAGGAAGCTCACTTCCAGATCGAAGATGATGAAAAGGATGGCCACGAGATAGAAACGCACGTCGAATTTCATGCGCGCGTCGTCAAAAGGATTGAAGCCACACTCATAGGCGGAGAGCTTGATCGGATCGGGCGCCTTGAAGGCGACGATGAAGGGCACGATGAGCAACGCCAGACCGAGCACGAGCGCCACGCCGATAAAGATCGCGAGCGGAAGATAGGCGACCAACAATTGGTTCATCGCAGTTCCTTTCGCCCGCGGATGAAGCCGCGGGCAATCATTCGTCCGCCCCCGTCAGCAACCCGCCCGCGGCCCGATCGGGCGTGCCGGTTCCGCATCTCTAGGCGCTGAAATCGTTGCGGAATCGCGGCCAAGGCAGGAACGGGCTGAGCCTTAGCGCAGCGCACAAAGCGTGGCAAGC
>Ga0070741_10010595_pt1 | contig 17347 bp, 12 predicted proteins | sample Coa_R1_4_FD_66440 | JGI IMG/M metagenome (GOLD analysis project Ga0070741, IMG submission 66440) | Surface soil microbial communities from Centralia Pennsylvania, which are recovering from an underground coalmine fire - Coalmine... | ecosystem: Environmental > Terrestrial > Soil > Unclassified ...
TCATCCCTACTCTCGCGACGGCGGAGTCGGTCTCCAGAATCGAGGCGGTCATCCCTACTCTCGCGACGGCGGAGTCGGTCTCCAGAATCGAGGCGATCATTCCTCATCTGGCGACAAAGGACGACGTGACGGGCGTCAAGGTCCAACTGGCTGTTTTGGAGTCGACGATCATCAAATGGATGATAGCAACGATGTTGTCATCAACGGCGTTGGCGTTCAGCGTCGCGAAGTTCATCCGTTGAAGCGGTGCGCGACCGACGCACAGTTAAGGTGACGTGACGTGTGACGCAAATCAGCCGCTCACGGGTGATGGGCAGCGAAAAAAAATTTAGGTAACCTTGCAGGGCGCCGGCCCATCGGGCATGGGCTTACTGCTTTCAATTCAATCGCTTGGATCAACTCTTGGTAAAAAATAACCTGGCTGGCGCAGTAGATCGGATGGTCGTCAGCGCGCTGATCTGCGCATTGGCGGCGCTGGGGGTTCTGGGATGGCACTTCTGGCAGAGCCGTAACCTCGATTCGGCCGGGTACCAGGATCTGGCGCGCACACAGCTGCACAGGGGCCAGCTCGAGCAGGCCCAACAAACCTGCGAGTTGGCCATCAGCAAGAGCTTCGACGGTGAGGATATCCGCCACCTGCTCCTGCAGGCGTTGTATGCGCAAAATAACGCCGCGGGTGTGGCAGCCCAACTCGAGTGGGGGCGCAACCATCCCGACAGCCTGCGGCTTCATGCCGATGAGATCTCGATAGCCTTGTCCAGAGGTGAGATTCATCATGCGCAGGCGCTGCTCACTCAACTGCGTGCCAGAAAGTATCCACCCGGGCTCGCCGCGGAATATCAGTCTGCGCTGACGCCGATCGCCAGCGCGCTCGTAGTGGCGGGCCTGACTGCCGAAAGCGCGGAGCTACTCGAGTCGCTCCCCGGGACAGCGGAGCGGAATCCCGAGATTCGTGCGGCCCGGTTGCTGGCAAAAGACCAGCCCCAGCAGGCGCTGGAGGCGCTCGGACCTGCCCTGCCCTTCGACGGGCTGACCTTCGGCCCCGCCTATCTTCGGGGAGAAGCCTACAGAGGTCTGGGCAAAGTGGACCTGGCGCAAACTGAGTTCCACAAGATCACGGACCATGCCTACGTCGACCCGCTGTCCAACGAATACCCCCTGGCGGTGCTCGCCTCCGCACGGGCCTATGTCCTGCAGAACCAGAACGACAAGGCTCGCGACCAGTTCGAGAGACTCTTTGATCTGTGGAAGAATGCCGACGCCGATTTTCCGCTGTTGCAGGCCGCGCGTGCGGAATATGACAGCTCCACGGCGATGGATGTCACGTTGAAGCCCTGAGTCGCCGGGCGGGAGGCCGTTGAGGTCAACGGCCCCCTTGGTATGCCGTCAGGGTTGGGAGCCTGCCTTGGGACGGCCCAACTCGAGCTCGACTCCGACCCACGCGCCGCGGGGGACGCCGACGGTGCGGAATTGCTCGTTACGCCACGAGGCCCCCGTGGGGTCGAACGTGTCGCCTGGCGCGGTAAACACGTTCTGACCCAGCACTCCGTAAGTGGAGTAGCGGCGGTCCAGCAGGTTATCGACCCGCGCGAATACGTGCCAGGACGGCGACAACTCGAAATGCGCATCCATGTTGAGAAGGACGTATCCGGGGATCGGCCCGTTGATATCCTGGTTGTTCTCATCGCCGCGGGCGAACAGGTTGGATTGCGCCAGGGCTTCCAGCGCGACTGAGTAGCGAGCGCCCATGTACTCGGCCCGCAGTTTCACGACGTGTCGCGGAATGCCGGGGATCCGGTCGCCTGGCCGTACCTGAATGTCCGTGCACGTCGGACAGCTCAAGGGCGCGGCGGTGGAGTTATCGGGGCTGCTGAGGAGCAGCGGAGTCTGGAAGGTGGCCGCAAGATACGTATAGTGCGCATTCAACACCACGGGACCCGCCTGGCCTTCCAGGCCCAGCTCCAGGCCTTGGCGGCGTGTCTGGGGCACGTTCTGGAAAAAACCGGCGCTGGTCGCGCCGCCACCCGCGCTGATGAACTGGATGTCGTTGTCCAGGTTGGTTCGAAACACCGCGGCATTGAAAGTGATGTCCCGGAAGAGTGTTCCGCGGGCTCCCGCTTCCAATGTCCTGGCGACCACTGCCTTCAAGGGAGGATCGGCGGAAAAGGCATTCGGCAGGCTGCAGGGTGCGTTCGGATCGGCGCATGACAGCTCGACGGGTGTCGGGACGCGCATGCCTTCGTTATAGTTGGCGTAGACGGTCAGGGCGTGGGTTGGATTGTACGTCAAGCCGACCGCGGGATTGAACCGGTTGAAGGTATCCTGGCCGTTCAGAGCCGTCCCCAACCGATCCTGCAGTGTTTCGGTGGCATGGTTGTAGCGACCGGCCACGTTCAGAAAGAGCTGGTGGGTGATTCCGAACGTGTCCGTAAAAAAGGCGCCGGTGTACTTGTTGGTGGCGTGCAGCAGCGTCCCGAGCACGACCGGTGCGGTGGAGCTGGTATCCCGGGAAGCGCCCGCTTCCTGGTTGAACTGCCGGAAGTTGGTGGTGCCGGCGTCGTAAGTGACCCCCGCAACCAGCGTATTCTTGTGGCCCGCAATGGGAGTCCGTCCATTTAACTGCAAAGCCGCGCCGGGCCGGTACTGATCGATACCCTCGATGGCGTTGCCGGTGGGCTCATTGCCCGGGCCTATGGACTGTGTCGGATCGTAGTCGTTATTGACATTACTGTTGAGTACCTCGGTGCTCACCTTGCGGTAATAGGCATTGGCACCCAAACTCCACTCATCCGAGAACCGATGGGTGCCGGCGAGATTCACAAATGCCGTGGTATCGGCCTGGACATCCGGCCACGTGTAGGACTGCAAGGGATCGGACAGGAACGAGCGCGGCAGTGTCTGGTTGCCCTGCAGGCGGTTATCCGCATAGAGGCCACTCAACGAGAGGTCATTGTCGCCTTCACGGTATCCCGTTTTCGCGAACACCTGGCGTACCTCGCTGGGATTGTGATCACCCCAGCCACTCTCGTTGAAAATGTTTCCCGTCACAAAGTAGTCGAACGTGTCGCTGTGCCCGCCGGTTTCGGCCTCGACCGCCCGCCGTCCGAATGATCCTCCGTAGGTATCGATCACGGTCCCGGGGTAATCGAACCCCCTCTTGGTCGTGACAGTCAGTGCGCCCCCGAGTGTGTTGAGACCGAAGACCGGATCCGAGCCCGGAATGACCTCCATCCGGCCGATGGCCGAACTGGGGATCAGGTCCCAGTTGACGGCGTCCCCAAAGGCCTCATTGACTCGCACCCCGTCGACGAACACCGAAATTCCCTGCGGCGTCCCGAGGACCGGGGAAGCCGTGAATCCGCGAAAGTTCACGTCGGGCTGAAACGGGTTTCCCTGGGTGTCATTCACATTGACGCTGCCGACCATCTGGTTCAACGCCTGCGAGATGTTCAGCGGCTTCTCGTGCGCCAGGCGATCGCCACCGACCTGTTGCACATTCGCGGGCACCTCGTCGAGGGGCACATCGCTGTTGGGCAGGACTCCGGTCACGACCACGACGACTTCTGGTGCGGCTTCTGGGGCCGCCGCGTCGGCAGTATCCGCCGCATGAGCGGGGTTGCGCGCCAATTGCTGCGCTTGGATGAGCAGAAGGCACGTCACCGCGGCTATAGCGGTGATCGGACCTCGGGTAGAGACGGAATTGGAGCAGTGGATTGGCATGGAGAGGGTGACCTGGTTCGAGCTGGAGCCTGCGTATGCTTCCTTGAAGCATCCGTGTTTGGGTTGGCTCCAGTTTTCAGGAAGCTCGAGGTCCATCTCCAGGGAGTTTTTCCCGATGCGACGGGGAACCCTCCTGAGTGTCGGTACTGCCCTACAAGCGCGTGGACTTGCGTCGCGGTTGGGGCGGATTTGTCGCGAAATGGGTGCAATTACCACGACAATCCCTGGCCGCCGGGCGAACATGTCTGCATGAACCTGCGTGCGCTTGCATTTTCGCTGTTGATCGTCGTGGGCCTGTGGCAAGGATGGCGGGACTGGCGGCTGCGGCCGGTGCATCCTCCTGATGGAATCATCGCACCCGATGAGCCGCAGCAGGTCGACATTGACACTGACGCGAGAGCCATCCACGGCCGTTGGACGCTGACGCCGCGTGCCCGATACGACATTACCGCCCGGATCCTGAGTCGCGAGGACTATTCTTTCGATCGCTTGTCCGATCTCGTTCCCGAGGATCTCGCCCTGGGCTGGGGCCCGATGTCGGATAATCGGATCCTGGTCTCATTCAAGATTTCTCAGGGAGCCCGCTTTTACAACTGGCAGGCGAACGAGCTACCCATTCCACTACAACAGGTCGTCACCCACAGCGCCAACACACACGTCATTCCCGCGAGCTCACGCGTGCGCTCACAACTGGCGAGCCTGCGTGTCGGACAGGTCGTTCACCTGGTGGGAATACTGGTGGACGGGGTCAGCAGTGACGGCAACTTCTTTCATACCTCTCTGTCCCGGGAGGACACCGGCCCGGGGGCGTGCGAGGTGATGCTCGTGGAGGGCGTTGCGGTCGAGTGAGGCGCCGGATCCTAAGGTCCGCGATCTGGCTCGAGTTGGGCCAGGCTGAAAATCCGGTCCATCAACAGCCATTTCGTCCCGGCCGGCGCCCAGGGTAGAGCCTTCTGGAATGTCCACATGAGCCGCTCCCAGGCCTGGACTTCGGGATTGCCGGCGTCAGCGGCGGCCTTGGCGTCGGGAGAAAAGTGATCCGGCGCGTCGATGATCAGGACCATCCGGTTGCCGGTCCGGAAGATCTCCAGGTTGATGAGGCCGGCGCTTCGCAACGAATCAACGATCGAGGGCCAGATCCGGTCGCTCCGGTGCCAGGCCTCGTATTCTGCGATGAGTGCCGGATCGTCATGGAGGTCGAGAGCGTAGACGAGTCGCTGCATGATCAACGCTCGGTGCCGAACGTGGCGAAATAGAGGACGACCATGAAGCAGAAACACGGAACGGCCATGGCGTAGTTGATTCCTCCGTATCCGGAGATCGCCCCCATCGCAGGTGTGAGCAGCGCTCCGCCGATGATCGCCATCACCAGGACCGAGGATCCGAGCTTACGACTCGGGCCGAGACCGCGAATGCCCACCGCGAAGATGGTTGGAAACATCACGGACATGAAGAAACTGGTCGCAATGAGAGCGCAGAGGCCGATCAGACCCGGTGCCAACACGGCAACGGCAGCGAGCACGGTGTTGATGAGCGCGTAGGTCGCCAGCACTCTTTTCGGCTCGAGATAGCGCATCAGCGCGGTCCCGGCGAACCGACCCACCGTGAAGGCGATCAGCGAGACAATCAGATAGTCCGCAGCCGTGGTTTCGCGGGTGCCCGGCACCGTCCCTTGAGCATAGCGGATGAGGTAACTCCAGATCCCCACCTGCGCGCCAACGTAGAAGAACTGTGCGACGACGGCGAGGACATATTGCTTACGTCCGGCCAGCTCGCGGATTTGCCCCCGGGGGTGAGGATCGCTTGCGCCCGACTCCTCCGATACGGGTGTTGGGAATCGCGTCACGCCGATGACGAGAGCCAACAGAAACACCACGACACCAATGATCAGATAGGGCGTTTGCACCGCCGATGATTCGGTCGCGAAGTACGCATTCCTGGCGGCCTCGGGCATTGCGGCGAGTTGCTCGGGCGTGCGCTCGATCCCGGAGAAGATGAACATCCGCCCGATGAACACACCGGTGATGGAGCCCAGGGGATTGAATGACTGCGCCAGATTCAAACGGCGTGCAGCCGTTTCCGGCGCTCCCAGCACGGTCACGAACGGATTTGCCGCGGTTTCCAGAAACGAAAGGCCGCTGGCAATCACGAACAGGGCCAGGAGGAACACGGGGTACATCCGGACCTGTGCCGCCGGGTAGAACAGAAAGCATCCTGCCCCGTACAACAACAGGCCCAGCACGATGCCGCCTTTGTATCCATAGCGGCGCATGAACAGGGCAGCGGGCACGGCCAGAAAGAAATACCCGAGGTAGAACGCCGATTGCACCAGGCCGGACTGGAAGTCCGTCAGCTCGAAGGCTTTTTTGAACTGGCGGATGAGAATGTCATTGAGGTTGTTTGCGATACCCCACAGGAAGAACAGGCTGATGACCAGCACCAGCGGAAACAACGCCGTGCGCACAGGACGTGCTTCAGTCATATCAACAGCGGACATGGCTGGATACTCCCCCTCGTAACAGGCTCGCTGCCGTGTCTATTTCAGCCAGGCGGAGCCGTGCGGAAACAGGTACCGCTGCAATGATCTCGAGTGCATTTCTGCCGAGAATCCCGGAGCAAGCGGCGCAAGATAGCGTCCATTGCGGATGCGCACGGGATCGACAAAGTGCTCGTGCAGGTGATCGACATACTCTATGGCGCGATCCTCCATCGAACCGGTGATGGCGACGTAGTCGGCCATCGCGAGGTGCTGTACCAGCTCGCACAGCCCGACACCGCCGGCGTGCGGAAACACCCGGATACCGAACTTCGCGGCCATCAGCAGAATGGCCAGGTTCTCGTTGACGCCCCCGACTCGCGCCGCGTCGATCTGGATGAGGTCCACGGCCTGGGCCTGGAACAACTGTTTGAATATCACGCGGTTTTGAGTGTGCTCGCCCGTCGAGATGGGAATAGGCGCCACGGCACGGCGGATGGCGGCATGCCCCAGGATGTCATCGGGGCTCGTGGGCTCCTCCATCCAAGCCAGGTCGAAGGAAGTCAGATGCTTCAGCCAGGCTATCGCGGTACCCACATCCCAGCGTTGATTGGCATCGACGGCGAGTGCAACCTCGCTACCGACCGCCTCGCGCGCAAGCCGCAGGCGGCGCACGTCATCGTTCACGTCGAGGCCCACTTTCAACTTGATGGTCCGGAAGCCCGCCTGGACCGCCTCTCGCGACAGCCGCACGAGCTTCTCATCCGAGTAGCCGAGCCAACCGGGTGAGGTGGTGTAGGCCGGGTACCCTTGCGCGAGCAACCGCGAGATCCGCTCGGCCTTGCCGGTTTCGGCCTTACGCAGGATGGCCAGTGCTTCCTCGGGAGTCAGGGCATCGGTGATGTACCGGAAGTCAATCGTTTCGACGATCTGCTCCGGGGTCATGTCCGCGATGAAGCGCCAGACGGGCTTGCCGGCGCGCCGGGCGGCCATGTCCCAAACCGCGTTGATGACCGCGCCGATCGCCATGTGCATCACGCCCTTCTCGGGACCGAGCCAGCGCAATTGCGAGTCATCCGTCAGGCTGCGTGCGAACCGGCCGAGGTGACTCAACACCTCGTCCACGTCACGTCCCACGATATGCTCGCGCAAGGCTGCCAGTGCGGCCGTTTGCACATCATTACCGCGCCCGATCGTGAACACAAAGCCGCAGCCGCACAGTCCGTTGGGATCATCGGTGCGCAGGCATGCGTACGCGGCGGAGTAATCCGGGTCACGGTTCATGGCATCCGAGCCATCCAACTGCCGTGAAGTCGGAAAACGAACGTCGTGGGTTTCTAATCCGGTAAAGACCGCCACTATCCTACCTCTCAGTCATTCACATCGAGCTTATAACAACGAATCGCGTTCGTGCGGAATACCGCATCCTCGAAACCCGGCGAGTGTCGGCAGACCAGCATTCTCGCCATGTCGAGCCAGTCACGGTAGGAGGCGCGCGTCGTAACGACGGGCCAGTCACTGCCCCACAGGACGCGCTCGCCTCCGAAGCACGCGAACAGATGGGCAACATAGGGATCGAGCGTTTTCGCATCCGCCGCGGGCCCAGCTTCAGTAAGCAGTCCGGACAGTTTGCAATACATCGAAGTCTTTCCGGCCAATTGCTCCAGGTCCCTGGCCCAGGACTCAAAGGATCCGGCGGCGATATCCGGTTTGCCACCGTGATCCAGAACAGCGCTCAACGCGGGATACCGGAGCATCCGCTGCAGAAGCACCTTCATGTGCACGGGTTTGACCAATGCATCGAACGTCAGGTCGTTTTCGAGGAGCGCCTCGAAGGCCGGATCGAGCGTCGGACGCGCCAGCCAGCTCGGGTCGGCAATGTCCTGCACCATGGGACGCAGTCCCTTGAGCTTTCCGCCGCCCTCCCCGACGAGAGCCCGGATCCGTGCGCCCGCATCAGATGCCTCGAAGTCCACCCAGCCGACGACACCGCGAATTTCCGGGTGCTGTCGGGCCAGCTCCAGCAGGAACCGGGTTTCTGCTTCGGTGGGAGCCGCCTGAACGGCGATCGTCGCCGTCACCCGCAGCTCGCCGATTGCCAGCTGCAGGTCCTGGGGTGTGAAGTCCCGATACAACACTCCCTGTTGCGGCGTAAGCCAGCCGTAATCCCCTCGCGCGATTCGCCAATAGTGCTGATGCGCGTCGATGACGCTCATGGCGTGGGAGCCTCAGGCAGCAGCAAGCCTGCTTCGCGTAAAGCAGCCCACAGAGTCTTCGGTAACGGCGCTTGGACCCGGCCCACGGCACTCAAAACCTCATCTTTCGAGCGGAGTCCGGGTATTACTGCAACCACCGCCGGATGTGCAAGCACAAACTGCAATGCGGCGGCGCCCACATCCACATTTTGCGACTCGCAGATCGCGTAGATGCGGCGGGCTCGCTCCAACATCGCGGCATCGACCGGGTGATAATTGTAAGTCTTGCCCGGTGCGCGCGCATCCGCGAGCAGCCCGGAGTTGAACGGCCCGCCGATCATGATGCCGACACCGCGACGCTGCGCCTCGAGCATGACGCCATGGACACTCTGTTGCTCGAGCAACGTGTACCGCCCGGCGAGCAGAATACAATCGAGATCGAAACGCTCCATGATCTCGAGGCAGATGGCCTCCTCGTTGACCCCGATGCCAATGGCACGGCAGGCACCGGCCGCCTTCAGGCCTGCCATGGCCGGCAACGCCTCATCGAGTGCTTCCCGGAGACGGACCTCGTGGAGCGGTCCGTGAGTCGCGCGGCCCACGTCATGGAGCAAAAGAATGTCCACCCGGTCACGCCCGAGCCGCTGCAAGCTCGACTCGAACGACCGCAGGATTCCGTCGCGGGAGTAGTCGAACACGGCGCGATGTCCCGACACCGCGAAGCCGTCCGCTGACTGCGCCACTGTTTCGTCCGGAACGATCAGGCGCCCCACTTTCGTGGAGATCGTCACACCCGCCTGGGGCGCGGTGCGTAGCGCCCGCCCGAGGCGTTGCTCGCTCAGACCATAACCGTAGAAGGGAGCCGTGTCGAAATACCGTACCCCCTCCCCCAGTGCCGCCGCGACGGCCGCATCGCAGGCGCCATCATCCACAGACGAATAGAGGTTCCCCAACGCCGCGGCGCCAAATCCCAACACGGAGACTTCCACGCCGGAGGTGCCGAGAGTCCTTTTGCTACTGGGTGTCAACACTTGTCCGGCACCCCAGCCTTGCGGGGGGCCAGGCGGCAAAAGCCGCGCCTTTTGCCGCCGGAAACGGAGCCTTTGTCCGCAAAAGCGCCGTAGGCGAATTTTGCCAATGAACTAGTGGTTCTGTACATCGAGTTGGATAATCCTGTCCCATTCATCAGCCTGCGCTGGCGGTACGGTGATCTCAACGCCATCGGGGCGGGCTTTGAGGCGTACCGGGCTGCCGTCCCGAAGCAGCCGCGCTCCCTTTACATTCTTCAGCGGCAGGAGGAGTGTTGTATCCGCCCAATCCAGCACATGAACATACACGCGATTACCCACCTGCGTGGTCACGCCCCACGGTCGCGGCGACAGCGGCCCACCCCGGGTCCCGTAGATACTCTCGCCATAATGTTGCAGCCACTGGCCGATCTCGCCGAGCGTTTTCATGTTCTCGGGCTGCAACTCGCCATTGGGTAGCGGGCCGGTGTTGAGTAGAAAATTCGAATTGCGTCCGGCGGCGCCCACGAGGCTGCGCACCAGGGTGCGGATGGACTTGAACTGGTCATCGATCAGGTTGAAGCCCCAGGAGCCATTCATGGTTTCCGCCATTTCCAGGGGGAGATCACTCACGCCGGTGGTGTTGAATCCCATGCTGTTCTCCCCGGGCAGGTCCCGCTCGAACATCTGGAAGTCCTCACCCGGAAAGGGGCGCTGATGGTGATTGTTGCCGATCAGCGCGGCGGGCTGCAGCCCGTGAATCATCTGGTAGGTTTCCTGCAGGCGCCAGCGATCGCGCATGGCGGTGTCCTTCTGGTCCCACCAGCCGTCGAACCAGATCCCACCGATAGGGCCATAGTGAGTCAGCAGCTCGCGCAGTTGTCCGTTCTCGTAATCGATGTATCGATCCCAATCGCCCGCTGCCGGACGCTCGGCTCCATGGCCGGTCGTGCCCCGTGGAAAGTAGTCGGGGTGGTGCCAGTCGAGTTGCGAGTAGTAGAAAAACAGCTTGATGCCCGCCTTCCGGCAGGCCACCGCGAGCTCGGCCAGCGGATCGCGCTTGAAAGGGGTCGCGTCCACGACGTTGTAGGAGGTGAGCTTGCTTGCAAACATCGCGAATCCTTCGTGATGTTTCGACGTGATGACCACGTACCGCGCGCCCGCGGCTTTGAACGTCCGCACCCAGGCGTCGGCGTCGAACGAGGTTGGATTGAAGAACTTTGCCAGGCGCTCGTAATGCCTGGCCGGTATCTGCGCATCATCCATGATCCACTCGGCGATTCCCATCTTCCCTGCCCCACCGAGCTCACTGTACAGGCCCCAGTGCAGGAAGATGCCAAATTTCGCGTCCTGGAACCAGTGTCGGGCGGCGAGGTTGTCAGGTGTGGGGGTGTAGGTGTCTGTCGCGGGGACTGTCCCGTTCGCCGGTGCGGCCAATGCCACAGGGACAACTGACACCAGCCCGAGACATACACCCGCCAGGACCGCAAGCAGCACTATCCGTTTAATCAGCATGGCGCGCACCTTAGACAAAAGACGGCGGCCGGTCTGCCGGCGCGGACCCGTAGGAGGGGTTTGGGTGGGAGCCCATCTCAAATAACAGATGTCCTCCCCGGACAAGATCCGCATGGCGGATCCAGACTTTCGAATACGGCTTATCGTTCCAGCGCACTGACTGGATATACGGACGATCGGGCGCATTGTTGCGGGCTTCGATGATCAATTTGCGGCCGGTGGGGCTCACCTGCAGCTCGGCGCGGTTGAAGAGCGGGCCGCCGAAGACGTACACCCCACTGACCGGGTCCACTGCATACAGTCCGAGCGCGCTCATCACGTACCAGGCGCTCATCTGGCCACAGTCCTCGTTGCCCGCCAATCCATCGGGCTCGGCCCTGTGCATGGTCTGCAGGAGCATCCGGACCCGGGCCTGGGTCTTGTAGTGCGCGCCAGTGTAAGCGTAAAGGTACGCGACGTGGTGGCTCGGCTCATTTCCGTGGGCGTACTGGCCTACCAGGCCGGCAATATCGGGCGGGGCATCCTCGGGAAGCTCCGAGCTGGTGGTGAACAGCTCGTCGAGCTTGCGCTCGAAAGCTTCCGGACCGCCGAAGAGCTGCTGGTAGGTATAGATATCGTGTTGGTTGAGGAAGGTCGCCTGCCAGGAGTTGCTTTCGGTAAAGTCCCGCCACGCTTTCGAATGACCCATACCGCGAGGATCAAATGGCTCGGCCCATTTGCCATCGCTCAGGCGCGGGCGCACGAAGGTCACCTGGCGATCAAACACATTGCGATAGTTCCGGCAGCGCTCGAGCAATACCCTGGCATCGTCCTCGGCACCTGCCGCTTGCGCAAGTTTCGCCATCGCCCAATCGTCATACGCATACTCGAGTGTCTTGCTGGCGCCCTCCTCCACCGTATCGCTCGGGACATATCCCAACTCGCGATATTGGCCAACACCGTCCGCCGCATTCTCAAACGCACGTTTGCGAAAGACCGGCCAGACGCCTTTGTAGTCAATTCCCGAAAATCCCTTGACATAAGCTTCGGCGAGAACTACGGCAGAGTGCCACCCGATCATGCAACGGGTCTCGATTCCCTGCAGCGGCCAGATGGGAGGCCCGATCGGGCTCTCGTGGGCCATGCGCACGAGTCCGCCGACGAGGTCAGGAACGCGCTCTGGTTGGATGAGGGTATATAACGGGTGGAGCGCTCGGTAGGTGTCCCAAAGAGAATAAGTACTGTAGTTGTTCAGGCCGGCCGGCAAGTTGCGAACCACAGTATCCATGGCTCGATAGCGACCATCGACATCCGAGAACAAAGTCGGGGCCACCATGGCGTGATACAGGGCGGTGTAGAAGATTTTCCGGTCTGTCTCGCTCGGTGTCTCAATGACTATGCGCGACAGCTCGCGCTCCCAGGCAGCGCGGGCGGCGGCATGCGTTCCATCAAAGTCCCAGCCTGGAATTTCGGTCTCGAGGTTGCGCAATGCGCCCTCGACATCGACCGCGGAAATGCCGACTTTGACCAACACGGGTTCTGCTTCCCGGATACCCCCCATCGACTGCGACGGGTCCGGGTGCGCATCCGGCAGGTGCAGGACGCACTTGAGTCGGGCGCCTTGCACTTCGCTCGACCCCGGCGCGACCGGCTCGTCATTTGAATACAACTCCGCCGCCGTGAACGGCCGCGAGAGTCTCAGTGCGAAATAAATGATCCGGCCGTCAGCCCAACAGTGGACGTGGCGGCCGCCAACCAACGTGTCGTTGCCCCGTAGTTGCAGGAAGGCATCCGTGACCTTGGTCGGGATGTCCGCAGGATCCTGGGTGCCGTGACTGAAGTCGATCAACAGGTGAGGAGTGTCGCGACCCGGTGAAAACGCGTATCGATGCAGACCCGCCCGCGCGGTGGCCGTCAGCTCCGCCAACACGCCCGAGTCTTTCAACAAGACCCGGTAATACCCGGGGGATGCGCGCTCGTCCTTGCGATCGAACCGCGACCGGTAACCCTGGTCCGGTGACTTCGAGCTCCCGGGCTGGAGGCGAACCGGGCCGGTGCGTGGCACGACCAACACATCGAGCATGTCGCCCACGCCGGTCCCACTCAAATGGGTATGGGAGAACCCCATGATGGAAGGATCGTCGTGGTGATAGCCTGAGCACGCATCCCAGCCGGCGACATTCGTGTCCGGACTGAGCTGCACCATGCCGAACGGGACAGTCGCCCCTGGGAAGGTATGACCGTGCCCACCGGTTCCGATGAACGGGTCCACGTACCGGCACAGGTCACCTGTGGCCGCCTTCGATTCTGCTGCAGCCTTCGATTCGGCACTCAGTGCCGGACCACCCAGGATAGTCCCACCCAGGAGCACAGCCGTGCTCTCGAGAAGCTCTCGCCGTGTCAACATCACTCTACTCCAGGACTTGTCGAAGAATGGCCGGCCTGGCCGCGGCCAGCTCCAGAATCAACTCGCCGAACAGGCTGTTCGCCCAGGCGAACCACGGTCGCGTGAAATGCGACGGATCATCCTGATCGAACGCTTCGTGCATGAAGCCGGTCCCCGCATGGGTTCGCTTCAGCCACAGCAGGCACTGGCGGATTTCCGCATCCTCGTTGGACGTCAAGGCCCGGACCATGATGGACATAGGCCAGATCATCCTTGGGCCCTCGTGCGGACCGCCGACACCCGCAGCGGCCGCGCCTGAGAAAAACCATGGATTGTCGGGACTCAACACCCGCGCCCGGGTACGCTGGTACACAGGATCACTGAGCTCCCGGCAGCCCAGGTACGCAAGTCCCAAGAGGCTTGGGATATTGGCATCATCCATGAAGAGCGTATTGCCGTATCCATCCACCTCGTACGCCAGAAAATCACCCTGCTCAGTCCGGATGCGGGCGTGGGTATTCAACGCAACTTCCAGCTCGCCGGCGAGCTGCTCACATTCACTCGCGAATGTGTCATCGGCATGGAGGCTGCGACTCATGCGCGCGAGCTGGCGCAGGCTATGCGCCGCAAAAGCATTCGCCGGCACCAGGAAGGGATAGGTACAGGCATCATCGGAGGGTCGGAACATGGAGTGAATCAGGCCGATTTTGCGAGTCGGCGCTCCATAACCATCCGCGGCGAGTGTTTCGGTCGGGCTCTGCGACTCCCGCTGGAACCGGTATGGTCCCGGACCCTCGCGCCGCTGCTGCTCGCGGAAGGTCCGTACGACCAAGGTCATGGCGCTGCGCCACTCGTCATCGAAGGGGGCGCTGTCCTGAGTCGCCTCCCAGTAACCATACGCCAGGCGAATCGGATGACACAGGGAGTCAATCTCCCACTTGCGCTCCGCCACTCCCGGCTTCATCTGCGTTTTGTCCTGGACGGCCCACTCCAACGGCTGGGTGCTTTTGGGGTCGGGCAGAAAGGCATTCGCATAGGGATCGATCAGAATGCTGCGGGCCTGGCGGTGTATCAGGCCGCGAAACATTTTCTGCAGCGTGTGATCGGCGCGGGCAAGCGCACGATAAGGCCAGACCTGCGCGGAGGAATCGCGCAGCCACATGGCCGCGATGTCACCCGTCACCACGAAGGTGTCGGGCTTTCCATCGAGCTCGCCGACCGTCACGGTCGTGTCGAGCGTATTCGGATAGCAGTTCTCGAACAGCCAGGCGAGCTCGGGGTCGGCGATCGAGGCCTTCACCCGCCGCAGGCTCGCCTCGACGGCGGGGCTCTGGAGCGCGCGCTTCTCGGGAGGGGGCCGGCAGGGGGTCCGGCCCATCTGCGCGGCCCAAAGCCGCGAGGAGCGTAGCGCCAGCGCCCCGCCGGCGAGAGTCCCTCGTATCAGCATGTCCCGGCGTGTTTGCATGGGCTGCAATGATACGCCGGGTCAGGGTTCAGAATTTATAGCTCACGTTGAAAAATGCGGTCGTTCCGGCATCCACAACGTCCGAGTCCTGCAGCGTGTGCTCGCCGATGTGGGTCCAGTACTGGTAATTCCTCAGCAGGTTGGAAATTCCCAGGTCGAGCTTCAGACCCATCGGGAAGGTGTAGCCGGCGTGCAGATCCACGCGTTGCCGCGCCCGCATCCACAGGTCATCCCAACTGGAATGCTGGCTCATGTAGTCGTATTGGATGAGGAAGGCGCCACTGTAGTTGTAGATCAACCCCATCTCCAGGCCGTACTTCTCGTAATACAATTCCACGTTGCCCATCCAGTTGGGCGCATTCTGCATGCGCTCGACCGGCTTGAGCCCCTGCTCCTGCAGGTGAACTCCGGTGTGCTCGCCCGTCACGGAGGCCTCGATTCCGAAGCCGTCAAATGGCGATGGCAGCCACTTGAATTTCTGCCGGCCGCCGAGCTCGACGCCATAGACTTGCGCCGAACCGCCGTTGGTCGGCTCGATGTAGAGAGTGCCGGAGCCGACGGTCGTCGGATTTGCCTGGCTGCTGCCGTTGTCAAAAAGGTAATGTTGAAGCTGCTTGAAAAAGGCCGCTGCCGTCAGATAGCCGCCACTGTCGGTCTTCCACTCCCCAGACAGGTCATAGTTGGTGGCCGTGATGGCCTTGAGATTCGGATTGCCTTCGGTGATGGTGGTAGTTTTTATGCCGTTCGTCGTGGATGTGTTCGTATTCGCGGAGCCGGCCAACTGCACAAACGGCGGGCGCTCGTAGCTGGTCCAGATGGCGGCGCGATAGACCGTGTTCGCATTCGGGCGGTAGTTGACCAGGATGCTGGGAAGCGCTTCGTTATAGTGGGTGTAATTGTTGCTGAAGTACCCCGGCGAGTCAGTGGTATTGCCGTTATCATCCACAACCTTCGGGATCACCCAGAACGTATCCTTGATGTCGGTATGCTCGAAACGCATGCCGGGAATGAATTCCCAGTTCCCCGCACGCAGTTGCAACATGGCATACGCTGAAGCAACCGCTTCCCTGCCCTTGAGCGTGTCGCAGTTCCAGTTGTTGACGGCAATGCCATCACAAGTATCGATGAAGTTGGGGCCGTTACCCTGCATGTAGTAGCCGAACAAACCCGGCAGGCTGGGATACGGGTCGGCCCAGCCGTACTTGCCCGGGAAAACATGTGTGAACGAGCCGGTCCAGATGGGCTCCGACCCGAACGTACCCCCGGCATAGCCGGGAACGGTCCAGTCGCGGAAATTCACCTCGCGTGAGCTGTCGACATACTTGCCGCCGAACTTGACCGACTCCAGCAGACCGTTGCCGAAGTCATATTGCAGATCCACTTTTGCGCCACCCTTGGTCTGATGGCTGCGCCCTTCCTGCACCTCGCCGCGGTCAAAGGCCGGCAGGCCCAGGATATTATTGAGCTGCGCGCTCATGCGCGAATTGAGTGTTGGGAACGGGAAGTTGTCGGAGTAGTTAAACAGGGTCGTTCCCCCATAGGGGAAGCCGTTGTCGGTCACGTCGCCGCCCACCAGGCTGTTACTGCGCGCGTCGATCTCGATGTGGTCGGGGCGGTCGTCACGGCCCCAGCTGACGAAGGCGTTCGGCGCGATGGTCCAGCCATTGAGCTTCTTGGTGAAGCCGAGCTGGTAGGTGCCCAGCTCGGCGATTTCCGGGTTGGTCTCGAACCAGTAGCGGATGGAGACGTTGGCAATGTCGGGTTGGTACAAACCCGTGTTGCCGATCTGGTAAGGACTCGCGGCCCCCTGCAGGACACCCATGCCGATGATCTGTGTCAGCGCGCTGTTCTGCTGGGTGTACTGATGGGCATAGGTCAGGCGCGAATAGGCAGCCAGAGTGTCATCCGGCCGCCAGTCGAGCGACATATCGCCGCCCATGCGGCGCTCGAAGCCGAAGGACACTCCGACGTTGGCGCCCGTGAGCTCCAGGTTCTGCGCCGGGTCGATACCGGCGGGCGTATTGCCGTTGGCGTCGGCGACTTTGAAGGCCCAGGCGTTGTCGCAACACAGGGCCTCCATCACACCGCCCAACTCACTGTTATCGAAGTACCGGTAGTCGGTGTAAGCCTCGACATACACACCGAACTCGTCGTTCGAGCCGAAGCGCCGCGCGAGGTCCGCGCTCACGTCATAGCCGAGCGGGTCCTTGTGGTAATCGGAGGCGCGGCTCTCGAACCGGGTTCCCACCGTAATGTTGCCTTCCGGACCGCTGTAGTCGAACGCGGTGGGCGTGCGGAAATCGATCGTGCCGCCGATGGCATCCCCGTCCATATCCGCGGTCGAGGTCTTGTTCAGAACAATGGTCTTCAAAACGGACGGCGGCAGGAGGCTCAACTGCACTCCGCGGCTGTAGGGCTGGCCCTGCGCGACCTCCACCCCGTCGATCAGGTTGACGTTGTACTCCGCGTTCATGCCGCGCACGGCGACGAACATACCCTCACCGCGGGCGGCGCCATCGACACCCCCGACAAAGGATTGTCCGGTGTTCATGACATTCACGCCCGGCATCAGGGCCAGAGCCTCGGCCACGTTGTGCACTGCAG
>Ga0070741_10010597_pt1 | contig 17345 bp, 18 predicted proteins | sample Coa_R1_4_FD_66440 | JGI IMG/M metagenome (GOLD analysis project Ga0070741, IMG submission 66440) | Surface soil microbial communities from Centralia Pennsylvania, which are recovering from an underground coalmine fire - Coalmine... | ecosystem: Environmental > Terrestrial > Soil > Unclassified ...
GTGTACGCGTTGGTGGTGCAAGGCGGAGTGCCGGCGGTGCTCGTGGCGTCGGTGCTCGCCGTTGCGATCGGCGCGGTCGTCGCGCTGCGCGGTCCGGGCGTCGAGGAGGTCGCGGTGACGGTGCCGGGACTGCATCCCGACCTCGACGGCTTCCGCATCGTGCAGATCTCCGACCTGCACGTCGGCCGCACCATCCGCCGCGGCTACGTCGAGCGCACGGTCGAGCGCGCGCGCTCGCTCGCCCCCGACCTCGTCGCGCTCACCGGCGACATGGTCGACGGGCCGGTTGACCGCCTCGCGCCGCACGTCGCGCCGCTCGCCGAGCTCGCTCGCGACGGGCGCGCCTGGTTCGTGCTCGGAAATCACGACTGCTATTCCGGGGCGCCCGCGTGGATCGCGCACTTTCGCGCCATGGGCGTGCGCGTGCTGATGAACGAGCACGCGGTGCTGCGCAAGGGCGCGGCGACGCTGCTCGTCGGCGGCGTCGTCGATCCGGCGTATCGCGCCGCCCGGCCGGCGATCTCGCTCGAGGGTGCGCCGCGCGCCGATTTCCGCCTGCTGCTCGCGCACAATCCCAGGCTCGCCCCGCTCGGCGCGCGCGCGGGCTTCGACCTGCAGCTCTCCGGCCACACGCACGCGGGGCAGTTCTTCCCGTGGACGCTCGCGGTGCGGCTCGTCCACGCCCCGCACGTCGCCGGGCTCTCGCGCGAGGGCGCGATGCAGGTCTACGTCAGCGCCGGCACGGGATCGTGGGGACCGCCGGTGCGCTTCGGCACGAGCCCCGAGATCACGCTGCTCGTCCTCGCCCGCGCGTGAACCTCGGCCGGCCCGGGCCTTGATCGGCCCTCGCGATCGGCCTATCGTGGAGCCCGTGGCGACGCTCCCCATCGATGCGGTGCCCGCCGAAGCCTCGCACCGGGGCGAGCGCATCGATTCCTGCGCGCTCAGCTTCGTCGCCGGCTTCGTCGACACCTGCGTGTTCGTGGGTCTCTTCGGGCTGTTCACCGCTCACGTCACCGGGAACCTCGCGCTGATCGGCGCCTCGGAGGGCGCGCGATGAAGGTCGGGATCCTCGGCGCGGGCGCGGTCGGCACGGCGTGCCTGCTGTCGCTCGTCATGCGCGGGCCCGCGCGCGAGATCGTGCTGGTCGACCGAACGCGCAAGCGCGCCGACGGCGTGATCGCCGACCTGCAGTACGGCGCCGTGCTGTCGCCCGCCGTGACGCTCGCCGCGGGCGACTACGGCGATCTGCGCGGCGCCGCGCTCGTCATGATCACGGTCGGCGTCAACGAGAAGACGGGCGGCGCGACCGACCGCAAGGACGCCGCGGGGCGGCTGCGGCTGCTCGACACCAACGCCGGCATCTACCGGGACGTCGTTCCGCGCGTCGTCGCGGCGGCGCCCGACGCGGTGATCCTCGTGGTCACCGATCCGCCCGACCCGCTCGCCGATCTCGCGCGCACGCTCGCGGGGCACGAGCGCGTGCTGAGCACCGGGACCTTCCTCGACAGCCTGCGCTTCCGCTTCCACCTCGCGCGCCGGCTCGGCATCAGCGCGGCCTCGGTCGCCGCGCAGGTGATCGGCGAGCACGGCACCTCGCAGGTGTTCCTGTGGTCCTCGGCGAGGATCTCGGGAATGTCGGTCGCGGACGCGGTGGAGGACAAGGGCGAGCCGTTCGAGAAGCTCCGGGAGGCGGTCGAGAACGACGTGCGCTATGCCAACATCACCATCATCGAGGGCACCGGCGCGAGCCAGTACGGGATCGGCATGGTGTGCGCGCGCCTCGCCGAGGCGATCCTGCGCGACGAGCGCTCGGTCATGCCGGTCGCGAGCCGGAACGCCCAGTTCGGCACGACCCTGTCGCTGCCGAGCGTGCTCGGCCGGAACGGCGTCGTGCGCGTGCTGTGCCCCGAGATGACGCCGGAGGAGCGCGCGGCCCTCGAGCGCAGCGCCGAGGTGCTGCGCGGCGCGGTCGCGCGTCTCGGGTGATCCTGTCGGTCTATGCCTGCGAAATCGCGGGCTCGAGGCACGCCGCCACGAACCTCCTGCCGAGCGCCGACAGCGCGGGCGCGCCTTCGGCCCCGGAGGACGCCGGCTCGACCAGCCCCAGGCGGCGCAGGTTGCACAACGCCGAGGCGAGCGAATCGGATTGGCTCGAGGACGCGCGCGCCGACGCCGCGCTCATCGCGAGCAGGACGTCGGCCTCCCCGGACGCGAGCCCGCTCAGGATGGAGGCGAAAGCGGGATGCACGTCCGCGCCCCGGCGCGCGTCGCTCGCCGCCGCGAGCAGGCACGCGAAGTGTCCCTGCAGCCGCGGCTCCTCGACCGCGAACACCGCGTGGCGCATGACTTCGCACCCGGTGCGGAAGTCGGGCGTGCGGCGCGACGCCTGGGGGATACGGTCCATCTCCGCCGCGTACAGCTCGACGAAGTCGCTCAGGTAGAGCTCGACGTAGTCCGACGGCAGGCCGGCGACCCTGGCGTAGAGCATGAGCGCGGCGGCGTGCCCGCCGATCGCGCACGGTGTCTCGATGCCGGCGATGTCCGATGCCGGGTGCCCGTTGTGAATTGTTCTGGCTGGCTCCATCCCTGTTCCTCCGCGATTGCCGGCCCATCATGCGGGCCCCGGACTTAAGGCAGCCTTAAGCCCCGCGCGGGCGTCGCGCGGCTCCCCGGCCGGGAGCGCGATGTGCACCGCGAGCCCGGGCGCGGGCGCGCCGGGCTGCGTCTCGCCGAGCACGATCGAGCCGCGATGGCGGTCGACGATCGCTTTCACGATCGCGAGGCCCAGGCCCGTGCCCGGCGTCGCGTCGCCGGCGACGCGGTGAAAGCGCTCGAACACGCGCTCGCGCTCCGCGGCCGGGATCCCCGGACCGCGGTCGGTCACGGCGATGTCGACGCCGCCGCCCGCGCCGCGCACGGCGACCGTCACCGGCGTGCCGGGCGGCGCGTAGCGCAGCGCGTTGTCGACGAGGTTCTCGATCAGCGAGCGGATCTCCCATTCGCTCGCCGAGATGCGCGCGGGCGCGTCGGCTTCGGCGCCGAGGTCGACCGCGCGCTCCTCGGCGCGCGCGGCGAAGCCGCCCACGACGTCGCGCGCGAGGCCCGCGACGTCGACGTCCGAGGGCGCCTCGGTGCGCACGCCCGGCTCGAGGCGCGCGTAATCGAGCAGCTGCTGCACCAGGCGCCGCGCGCGCTCGATGCCGCTCGCGAGCTCGCCCATCGCGGCCGCGCGCGCCTCGGGCGTCCTCGCGCGCTCGGCGATCTGCACCTGCAGCGCGAGCGCCGCGACCGGCGAGCGCAGCTCGTGCGCGGCGTCGGCGAGAAAGCGGCGCTGGCCGTCGAGCGAGTCGGAGAGCCGCCCGAGCAGCGCGTTGATCTGCGCGACCAGCGGCAGCAGCTCGGCCGAGACGTTGTCGGTCGGCAGCGGGTCGAGCCGCGCGGCGTCGCGGTCGCTCACGCGGCGCGAGGTCTCGTCGAGCGGCGCGAGCGCGCGCTTCAGCGCCCAGCCGATGACCGCGGCGAGCACGGGGATCAGCAGCAGCATCGGCGTGAGCACGCGCAGCGACAGGGCGCGCGCGAGCGCCTCGCGCGTATCGACCGCCTGCCCGACCTGGACGATGCCTTCGGGCGTGACGTGCGTGTAGACGCGCCAGGGTCCTTCCGACGTGTCGATGCGCGTGAAGCCCTCGCCGAACAGCTGCGGCAGGTCTGGCGGCAGCGAGGGCAGCGCGGTATTGAAGTACACGTGGCCGGACGCGTCGTAGGCGCGCAAGGACAGCGCGAATCCCGGGCGCGCGATGCGCACGCGTCCGGCGCCGATCCAGTCCTCGCGCAGGTGCACCGCGAGCGCGACCTGCTTCAGCTCGTCGTCGAACACCGTGCCGATCTGCATGCGGGTGAGGACGTAGGTGCCCGCGAGCACCGCGATGCTGCCCACGGCGAGCGAGGTGACGAGCCAGAGCACCAGGTTGGTGCGGATCGACCTCACGTGACGAGCGCGACGCGGTAGCCGACGCCGCGCACGTTGCGGATCAGCTCGGGAGCGAGCTTGCGGCGCAGGTTGTGGAGGTACACCTCGATGGTGTTGCTGCCGATCTCCTCGCCCCAGCCGTACACCGCGTCCTCGAGCTTGTCGCGCGAGACCACGGCGCCCGGATCGCCCATCAGCGCGTCGAGCACGGCGAACTCGCGCGCCGAGAGCTCGACCGGCGCGCCGCGGAAGGAGACGCTGCGCTTCGCCGGGTCGATCGTCAGCGCGCCGTAGCAGACCTCGCGCGACGGCCGGCCGTGCCGGCGCCGGATGACGGCGCGCATGCGCGCGAGCAGCTCGTCCATGTTGAAGGGTTTCACGAGATAGTCGTCGGCGCCGTTGTCCAGGCCGACGACGCGGTCGGCGACGGCGTCGCGCGCCGTGACGATCACGATCGGGAGGTCCGTTCCCGCGTCGCGGACGGCGCGCAGGATGTCGAAGCCGTGCTTGCGCGGCAGGCCGAGGTCGAGCAGCGCGAAGTCGTAGACGCCGCTCGAGAGCGCGAGCTCGGCCTCGACGCCGTCGCGGGCCCAGTCGACCGCGTGGCCGTTGTCGCGCAGCCCGGCCTCCACGGCCCGGCCGATCATGGGGTCGTCTTCGACGAGGAGCACGCGCATGCGGGTCGCCGACGCGGGATCGCGTCGCCCTAAGAATACGCCAAGGGCGGGCTAGTGACGCGTGAGGGCGACGATCTCGCGCCGGATCTCGCGCAGCTTCGCCTTGACCTTGACGTCGTTCTCCTTGCCGATGCGCATCATGATCTTCTGCCCGGCGGAGCGGGCCTCGAGATCGGGGTCGGAGAACTTGTAGACCACGGGCGACTGCACGATCCTCGCCGGCGCGTCGAGCTCCGGCGCCGCGAGCAGGTCGTCGATGGCCGCGATCAGGCGGTCGTTGAAGTGCCGGCCGGGATAGCCGAGCTCCTCGTAGGCGCGCTGGAACAGGGGATAGGCCGCCGCGTAGCGCTCGGCGAGCGCGTGCGCGTCGATCGACGCGAAGACGCGCACGTAGGGCTCGTAGCGGCGCGAGTTCGACGCGTCCATGCGCAGCTCGTCGCCGGAGCCGGTGACGGCGAGCGCGCCCGGCGCCTTGTGCAGCGGGACGGTGCGCGTCGAGCCGGTCGGGCGCGGCAGGTTGTCCACCGTCGCGACGATGTGGCGCACCAGCATGTCGGGGATGACGAAGCGCTCGAAGGCCTTCTTCCCGACCAGGCCGCTGATCGATTTGCCGATCATCGCGTCGCTGTTCTCGAGCGCGGGCAGCGGCTCCTCGGTCGCGCGCGGCTGCATCTCGTAGCGAGGCGCGGCGTCGGCGGGCGGCGCGGCGTCCGCGGGCTTCTCCGCCGGCGCCGGCGCCGCCGCGGGCGCCTCGGGCGCGTTGCCGCGCTCGCGGACATAGAGCGCCCAGACGGTCGCGGCCACCACCAGCGCGACGACGACCGCCGCCAGCGCGCGGTTGCGGTGCCTGGGCGCCGCGGCGATATAGGTGGGGCGATCTTCCGCGGCCGACCAGTGATCCATGACTGCGTCTCCGGCTCTAGCGATAGACGATGTCGCTGCGGCGGTTCTGCTTCCAGGCGTCCTCGTCGTGGCCGGTAGCGCGCGGCTTCTCCTTGCCGTAGCTCACGGTGTCCATCTGCGACTGGCGCACGCCGAGGACGTTCATCATCTTCATCACGGCGTCGGCGCGGCGCTGGCCGAGGGCGAGGTTGTACTCGCGGCTGCCGCGCTCGTCGGCGTTGCCCTCGATCCGGACCTTGGTCTGCGGGTGGGCGCGCAGGTAGCGCGCGTTCGCCTCGATGACGCTGCGGTCCCCGGCGCCGATCTCGTACTGGTCGAAAGCGTAGTAGACGCTGCGCTCGGCGGCGGCGCGCTCGCTCGCCGCGGTGTCCGCGGATCCGGAGACGCTCGAGGACCCGGCCGCGCCCGCCGACGGCTGCGCGGACGCGCTGCCCGCGCCCGAGGTCGGCGCCGCGCCGGCCTCGTCGCGCGTGGCTTTGCTCGCGCAGCCCGAGACGGCGAGGGCGATGAACATGGAGAAGAGCAGGGGACGGCCGAAGAAGAATACGTTTCGCATGGTGTTCTCCCGCGTATGAATAGGATGGAGCAGGGTTAGGGTCAAATTCGTGACGACGCGATAGGTTGGCCGGATCATGCTTAAGGCAGACTTAAGCGGCCCCGCGTGCAAGGAATCCGCAAGCTTTCGAGCCTTACGCCAGGAACTCGGGTCCCTGCACCGCGACCTCGCCCGAGCGCCCGGGGATCTCGTCCATCACCATCTCGTGGCGCGGCAGCTTCTTCAGGTCGAGGCCGTCGGCGATCTCGCGCAGCGCGACCCGCTCGTAGCCCTGCGCCTTCCAGCCTTCGAGCAGGCGCTCGAAGGCCGGCGCGAGCTTGCCGCCTTCGAGCTCGGCGTGGAGCGTGTACACGTGCTGCGCGCGCGTCGCGGTCCGCTCGAGCAGCTTCTCGTGCACGTTCTCGGCGGTCGCGCCGTCGAGGCCGATCATCTCGTCGAGCGTCGGCAGCGTCGTCGGGATCTGCGGGCACAGGACGACCTCGGCGCGGCACACGGGGATGAAGGGCGCCGTTCCCCGCGTGTCCGAGGAATAGGCGAAGCCCAGGCGCTGCGTGAGGCGCAGCGCGTGCACGTTCATCTGCCAGCCGGCCGCGCCGTGCGCGGTCGGCGCGGTGCCGAACACCTGCCGGAAGCGCTCGACGGAGCGGCGCATCTCGCGCTCGGTCCAGTCGCCGTCGGCGCCCACCACGTGGTCCTGCCAGCGCACGTGGTCCCAGCAGTGGATGCCGACCTCGAACCCGGCGTCGCGCGCCTGGTGCATCGCGGGCGCGGCGCGCTTGCCGATGTCCGGGCCGGGGAGCAGCGTGCCGTAGAGCAGGGTCCGGGTGCCGTAGTGCTCGCGCACCGACGTGCGCGACACCTTGTGCATGAAGCCTTTGCGGAAGACGCGCTTCGCCGCGCGGCCGGTGTGGTCGGGGCCGAGCGAGAAGAGAAACGTGGCGCGCGCGCCGTGGCGCTTGAGGATGTCGAGGAGGCGGGGGACGCCCTCGCGCGTGCCGCGGAAGGTGTCGACGTCGATCTTGAGCGCGAGCTTCATGCGGCGCGTCTACTCGACCAGGCCCCGGGCCTCGGCCACGCGTTCGCGATAGGCGTCGAAGATGTTCTTCAGCGCCTGCTGCATGTTCGTCCGGGGCTTCCACCCGAGCTCCTTCATGGTGTTCGCGATCTTCGGCACGCGGTTCTGCACGTCCTGGTAGCCGCGGCCGTAGTACTGCGCGGCCGTGGTCTTCACCAGCTTCACCTTCTTCGCGTTCGGGCGGTACTCGTCGTACTGGAGCGCGAGCTTCAGCATCATCTGCGCGAGCTCGCGCACCGAGTAGTTGTTGCGGGGATTGCCGACGTTGTAGATCTTGCCGCTCGCGACGCGCCTCGGGTTCTCGATGATCGTCATCAGCGCGTCGATGCCGTCGTCGACGTAGGTGAAGGCGCGCTTCTGCCGGCCGCCGTCGACGAGCTTGATCGGCTCGCCGCGCACGATGTGGCCGAGGAACTGCGTGATGACGCGCGATGAGCCTTCCTTCGGCGCGTTCAGGTTGTCGAGGCCCGCCCCGATCCAGTTGAACGGGCGGAACAGCGTGTAGTCGAGGCCCTGCTCCATGCCGTAGGCGTGGATCACGCGGTCCATCAGCTGCTTCGCGCACGAGTAGATCCAGCGCGGCTTGTTGATCGGCCCGAGCACGAGCTCCGAGGCCTCGGGGTCGAACTGGCCGTCGCGGCACATGCCGTAGACCTCCGAGGTCGACGGGAACACGAGGCGCTTGCCGTGCTTCACGCACGAGCGCACGATCGGCAGGTTCGCCTCGAAGTCGAGCTCGAACACCCGCAGCGGCTGCTTGACGTAGGTCGCGGGCGTGGCGATCGCCACGAGCGGCAGCACCGTGTCGCACTTCCGGACGTGGTACTCGATCCACTCGCGGTTGATCGTGATGTCGCCCTCGAAGAAATGGAAGCGCGGCTCGTCGAGCAGGTCGGCGATGCGGTCGGTCTGCATGTCCATGCCGTAGACCTCCCAGTCCGTCGCGCCGATGATGCGCTGCGACAGGTGGTGGCCGATGAAGCCGTTCACGCCGAGGATGAGGATCTTCTTCATATTGGTCATGTCGTCATTCTGAGGCGAAGCCGAAGAATCTGCTTTTCGTCGTGCGACGAAAAAGCAAAAGCGGATCCTTCGCCGCGCTCAGGATGACAGTCACTTGAGCGGGATCTTCTTGCCGGCGGCCGCGCGGCGCTCGAGCTCGGCGCCGGCCTCGACCTCGAGCAGACGCAGCACTTTACCATCGGCGCAGTCGGCGAACCATTGCAGCGCGTCGCGATACAGACCGACGCCGCCCGGGCGCGGCTGCCGCGCGGGATCGAGCCGGGTGTGCAGCACGCGCACGCGCTCGCCGCCGACCTCGGTGAACGCGCCGGGAAAGGGCGGCGCGACCGCGCGGACGAGGTCGTGCACCTCGCGCGCGGGGCGGCTCCAGTCGATGCGGCCGTCCTCGGGCCTGCGGCCGCCGAAGTAGCTGCCGGCGGCGAGATCCTGCTCGCGCAGCTCGGCCGTGCCGTCGAGGAGTCTCGGGAGGCTGCGCTCGAGAACCGCCTCGGCCGCCGCGGTCATCTTGCGGAAGACGTCGACCGCGAGATCGTCCTCGCCGATCGCCACGCGCTCCTGGTCGACGATGCGGCCGGCGTCGGGCTTGGCGACCATCTCGTGCAGCGTCGCGCCGGTCTCGGTCTCGCCCTTGAGGATCGCCCAGTTCACGGGCGCGCGGCCCCGGTACTTCGGCAGCAGCGACCCGTGCATGTTGAACGCGCCGCGCGCGGGGATGCCCAGCAGCTTGGGACCCATCATCTTCCGGTAGTAGAAGGAGAACAGGAAGTCCGGCTTGGCTTTCCTGACTTTCGCGACCGTCGCGGCGGCGTTCGGGTCCTCGGGCGTGATCGCGGGGATGCCGTGGCGCGCCGCGCGGTCGGCGACGCGCTCGAACCAGAGCGTCTCGCCCGGATCGTCCTCGTGCGTCACCACGAGCGGCACCTGCACGCCGTGCCGCAGCAGCACCTCGAGGCAGCGCGCGCCGACGTCGTGGTAGCCGAAGACGACCGCGCGCGTCATACCTCGCGTACGCCCTCCCCCTGTCGGGGGGAGGGTTGGGTGGGGGGCACTGTCTGAGCTTCTAAAACCGCCTGCACGATGTAGCGCGGCCGCTGCCGCACCTGCTCGTAGATGCGGCCGATGTACTCGCCGAGGAGGCCCAGCCCGAACAGCATCAGGCCGATCAGGAAGAACTCCAGGATGTCGCGGTCCCAGACCGCGCGCACGCCCTCGGCGAAGGAGCCGGCCTCCAGCCAGCGCTGGGCGATGACCACCACGTACACGAGCACCGACACCGCCGCGACCAGCATCCCGAGCATCGAGAAGAAATGCAGCGGCTTCACCGAGAAGCTCGTCACCAGGTCGAAATTGAGCTGCACCAGCTTGTACAGCGAGTACTTGGAGTCGCCGGCGGCGCGCGGCTCGTGCGCGACCTCGACCTCGGCCGGCTTGCGCGCGAAGCTGTACGCGAGCGCGGGGATGAAGGTGTTCACCTCGCGGCAGCTGTTGATCGCGGCGATGATGTCGCGGCTGTACGCCCGCAGCATGCAGCCCTGGTCGGTCATGCGGATCTGCGTGATGCGCTCGCGGAAGGCGTTCATGGCGCGCGAGGCGTAGCGCCGGAACGCCGTGTCGTGACGCTCGGCGCGCACGCCGCCGACGTAGTCGTGCCCCTCGTCCATCTTCGCGAGCAGCTTTCCGATCTCCTCGGGCGGGTTCTGCAGGTCGGCGTCGAGCGTGACGACGCGCTCGCCGCGGCAGCGCTCGAAGCCGGCCATGATCGCCATGTGCTGGCCGAAGTTGGCGTTGAAGATCACCACGCGCGTCGCGTCGGGCCGCTTCTGGAACTGCGCGCGCAGCAGCGCCGTCGAGCGGTCGCGGCTGCCGTCGTCGACGAAGATCACCTCGTAGGGGAGCGCGAGCGCGTCGAGCGCGGCGTACAGCCGCTCGAACAGCGCCGGGAGCACCTGCTCCTCGTTGTAGACGGGAATGACGACCGAGAGCTTCGGTGACGGCGTCACGCGTGCGCCTTCGAGAGGATCTTCGCCGCGGCGTCGCAGACGCGGTCGACGTCGGCGCTCTCCATCGCCGGGAAGAGCGGCAGCGTCGCGATGGCGCGGCCGATGCGCTCGGCGTTCGGGAACTGCCCTTCGCGGAACCCGAGCCTGCGGTACAGCGCGAACAGGTGGATCGCGGGATAGTGCACGCCGACGCCGATGCCGGCCTCGCGCATGCGCGCGATGAATTGCGCGCGCGGGAAGCGCTCGGGCAGCACCACCTGGAACATGTGCCAGTTCGAATTCTCGAAGTCCTCGGGCGGCAGGCCGCAGCCGAGCGAGCGGTCGAAGCGCGCGAAGTAGCGCCTCGCCAGCGCGCGCCGCTTCGCGGTGAACTCGGCGAGCCGCGGCAGCTGCCCGAGGCCGATGCGCGCCGCGACGTCGGTCAGGTTGAACTTGCCGCCCGCGACGTCGACCTCCATGCCGTCCTCGCCCGAGCGCGTCACGCCCTGGAGCCTGAGCTTCTCGCACGGGGCGACGTCGCTCTCCGAGGGCAGGACGATCGCGCCGCCCTCGGCGGTCGTGATGTTCTTGTTGGCGTGGAAGGAGAACGCGACCAGGTCGCCGCGCGCGCCGATCGCGGTGCCGCGCCAGCTCGAGCCGAATGCCTGCGCCGCGTCCTCCAGGACGCGCAGCTTGCGGCTCGCGGCGATCGAGTAGAGGCGGTCGAGGTCGACCGGCAGCCCCGCGAGATAGACGGGCAGCAGCGCCTTCGTTCGCGGCCCGATCGCCGCCTCCATCTTCGCGAGGTCGATGTTGCGCGTCGCCGGGTCGACGTCGACGAACACGGGCCGCGCGCCGGCCTGGACGATCACGTTCGCGGTCGCCACCCACGAGAGCGGCGTGGTGATCACCTCGTCGCCCGCGCCGACGCCGGCGAGCTCGAGGCCGATCTCGAGCGCGGCGGTGCCGGAATTCAGCGCGCGCACGGGCCGCCCGCCGCACAGCTTCGACAGCGCCGCCTCGAACGCCTTCACCTGCGGCCCCGACGTGATCCAGCCCGAGCGCAGCACCTCGGCGACGCCCGTGATCGTCTCCTCGTCGATCGCCGGCCGCGTGAACGGCAGGAAGCTCACGCCGCGCCGCTCCGCGTGACGAGCACCACGCCGGCGACGATGAAGCCGATGCCGATCAGCTTCTGCGCGGTGAGCGACTCGCCGAACAGGTACCACGCGGCGACGGCGTTGATGACGTAGCCGATCGAGAGCATCGGATAAGCGATGCTCACGTCGACGCGCGACAGGCCCACGAGCCACACGACCAGGCTCACCACGTAGCAGGCGACGCCGCCCAGGATGTGCGGCTCGAAGGCGAGCTTGAGGCCCACCGGGACGATGTTCTGCGCGCTGATGTCGAAGCGGCCGACCGCGTTGGTGCCGGCCTTCAGGAGCAGCTGCGCGAGGGCGTTCAGCAGCACGCCCGCGAGAATGAAGACGAAGGCGGCCGCGTTCATGGCTTGGCCACGATGACGCGGCGCACGTCGCGCGCGAGCACGCGCATGGGCAGCCGGTCGCCCTGCAGCCGCCGGTAGGTCTCGTCGCTCATCACCGCGTAAGCCATCGGGTCTCCGCGCCAGCGTTTCTCGAATTCGGCGATCGTGTCGATGCGCCGTCCGGGCTCCTGCGCCAGGCCGAACTCGAACTCGTCGGAATAGTCGACGAGCGTGACGGTCCGCTTCAGGTAGAACGGCAGCGTCTGATCGTACATGCCGACGCTGTAGAAAGGCGCCCCCGGCAGCAGCTCCTTCCCGATTTCCCCGGCAATATAGTGTGCGGAGTTTGATCTGCCAAGCGCCTCGTGCCCGAGCAGACCGGTGACCGAGAGGAACAGGGCGCCGGCGCCGAGCGCGAGCGCGCCCTGGACCGGGCGCTCCCCCGCGCGCCACCACGCGAGCGCGGCGGCGGCGCCGCACACGGCGATCGCGAGCATGAGCCAGTTCGCGTAGCGCACGAGCATGAGCGCGCTCGCGTCCTGCACCGTGGGCATCGCGCCGTAGAGCCACGGCAGGCCGACCAGCCCGGCGAGGACCACGGCGCCGAGGTGCCAGCGGAGCACGCGCCCCGGCATGCGCGCGAGCGCGTCGCCCGCGAGCACGGCGAGCGCGGGGATCACGGGCAGGATGTACGAGGGCAGCTTCGATCCCGAGGCGCTGAAGAAGACGAAGATCACCGCCGCCCAGAGCGCGAGGAAGCGCGCGGCGCGGATCGAGTCCCTCGGCAGGCTCGGCACGGAGCGGCGCCACGCCTCGACCCAGCCCTGCAGCGCGATCGTCGACCAGGGGATCAGCCCGCCGAGGAGGATCGGCGCGAAATACCAGAACGGCTGCACCCGGTGATGCTCGGTGGTGAGGAAGCGCTCGAAGTGCTCGTGCACGAAGAAGAAGCGCGGGAACTCCGGGTTCGCGATCGACACGGCGACGAACCACGGCGCCGCGATCGCGAGGAAGAGGGCGAGCCCGGGAACGATGTGCAGCCGCCTCCACGGCCTCGGGTCGCGCTCGACGATCGAATACGCGACGAGCGTGAGGACCGGGAAGGCGAGCCCGATCAGCCCCTTGCTCAGGGTGGCGAGCGCCATCGCCGCCCACGCCGCGAGCATCCAGCCGCGCTCGGCGCGGCCGCCGGGCGGCGCTCCCTGCGCGAGCAGGAACGCCGCGAGCGCCGACTCGAGAAAAAAGCTCGTGCCCATGTCGAGCGTGTTCAGGTGGCCGACGACGAAGTACATGACCGACGTCGCGAGCACCGCCGCGGCGAGCCAGCCCGCGACCGCGCCGTAGAGCCGCGCGCCGAGGAGCCCGGCGACGAGCACGCCGAGAAAGCCCGTCATCCCGGGCCACAGCCGCGCGGTCCAGTCGTTCTCGCCGAAGACGCGGAACGCCGCCGCCGTCACCCAGTACTGCAGCGGCGGCTTCTCGAAGTACTTGATGCCGTTCAGCCGCGGCGTGACCCAGTCGCCGCTCGCGTTCATCTCGCGCGCGATCTCGGCGTAGCGGCCCTCGTCGGGCTTGACCAGCGTGCGGAAGCCGAGCGCGGAGAACCAGATCGCGGCCGCGACCGCGGCCAGCACCCAGGCGGCGCGGGACGAGATCATTCAGTCGAAGAGCAGCGCGGCCGCCACCCGGCGCCCTTCGGAGGCGAGGATGTTGTAGGTGCGGCACGCGGCCTTGCGGTCCATGACCTCGATGCCGAGGCCCGCCTGCGCGAGCGGCCGCATGAGCTCCGGCCGGGGGAAGCGCAGGACGTTTCCCGTGCCGAGCAGCACGATCTCGCGGTCGAGCCCGGCGAGCGCCGCCATGTGCTCGGCGCTCAGCGCGTCGAAGCCGCCCGCGCCCCAGTCCTCGACGACGCGATCGGGCATGACGATCACGCTCTTGCCGAAGCGGCGGCCGTTCACCGCGACGTAGTCGTCGCCGTACGCGGTGAACAGGTTCAAGTTGCCCGAACCGGTAAGATGCAGCTTCAAGGGAAGGTTAGGCCGCGGCTGCCGAAGCCATAAGTATCGAGTAACATTATAACTTTTGCGCCGCAGCACCGTGCAGGAGGCCTCATGAGCAGCGTTCCGCTACGTCCGGTTTCGAAGCCCGCGCCGGTGGCGCTCGCCGAGGTGCGCAAGTCGACCAAGCTCGCCGACGTCTGCTACGACATCCGCGGGCCGGTGCTCGAGCGCGCCAAGCAGATGGAGGAGGAGGGGCACCGCATCCTCAAGCTGAACATCGGCAACCCGGCGCCCTTCGGCTTCGACGCGCCCGACGAGGTGCGCCACGACGTGATGGTGAACCTCGGCAACGCCTCGGGCTACTCCGACTCGAAAGGCCTGTTCGCCGCGCGCAAGGCGATCATGCAGTACTCGCAGGAGAAGAAGATCCCCGGCGTCGAGCTCGACGACATCATCGTCGGCAACGGCGTGTCCGAGCTGATCGTGATGTCGATGCAGGCGCTGCTCAACAACGGCGACGAGGTGCTGGTGCCCGCGCCCGACTACCCGCTGTGGACCGCGGCGGTGAGCCTCTCGGGCGGCAAGCCCGTGCACTACCTGTGCGACGAGGCGTCCGAGTGGCTTCCCGACGTGGCCGACGTCCGCGCCAAGATCACCGAGCGCACGCGCGCGCTCGTCGTCATCAACCCGAACAACCCGACCGGCGCCCTCTACCCGGAACCCGTCCTGCGGGAGTTGGTGGCCATAGCGCGCGAGCACGGCCTGATCGTCTACGCCGACGAGATCTACGACAAGGTGCTCTACGACGGCGCGAAGCACACGTCGATCGCCTCGCTCGCCGACGACCTGCTGTTCGTCACCTTCAACGGGCTGTCGAAGAACTACCGCGCCTGCGGCTACCGCGCGGGCTGGATGGTGCTCTCGGGCGAGAAGCGCCACGCGCGCGACTACCTCGAGGGCCTCAACATCCTCGCCTCGATGCGGCTGTGCGCGAACGTGCCGGGGCAGTACGCGATCCAGACCGCGCTCGGCGGCTACCAGAGCATCAACGACCTGGTCGCGCCCGGCGGGCGCCTCGCGCGCCAGCGCGACCTCGCCCACTCGCTGATCACGCAGATCCCCGGCGTGTCGTGCGTGAAGCCGAAGGCGGCGCTGTATCTCTTCCCGCGGCTCGACCCGAAGATCTACCCGGTCGAGGACGACCAGCGCTTCGTGCTCGAGCTGCTGGAAGCCGAGAAGGTGCTGCTCGTGCAGGGCACGGGCTTCAACTGGCCGAAGCCCGACCACTTCCGCATCGTGTTCCTGCCGAACTCGGACGACCTGCAGGAGGCGATCGGCCGGCTCGACCGCTTCCTCGAGCACTACCGCAAGCGGCGCGCATGATCGAGATCGTCGACGTCACCGACGCCGCGGGCGTCGTGGTCGCGCCCGACTGGCTGCGCCGCGCCGAGGCCGTGCACCGGCAGCTGCGCACCGGGCTGCCGCCCGACTACGAGGCGAAGATGCGACGCGTGTTCGCGGGCGGCGGGCGCATGTGCGTCGCCGTGGACGGCAGCCGGGTGGCCGGGGTCGCGGTGTACCGGATCCACGAGAACACCTGGGCCGGGCGCCAGCTCTACATCGACGACCTCGTCACCGACGAGGCGCGGCGCTCCGGGGGCGTGGGCCGGACGCTCCTCGCCCATCTCGAGCGCAAGGCGCGCGAGGACGGCCTCGAGAACCTCGCGCTCGACTCGGGCACGCACCGGCAGCAGGCGCACAAGTTCTACTTCCGCGAAGGCATGGTGGTGACGTCCTTCCACTTCGCGAAGAAGCTCGCGTGAAGCCGATCAAGGTCGGGCTGCTCGGCATCGGCACGGTCGGCGGCGGCACGTGGACGGTGCTCTCGCGCAACCAGGAGGAGATCTCGCGCCGCGCCGGACGCGCGATCGAGATCGCGGTGGTCGCCGACAAGGAGACCGAGAAGGCGAAGAAGCTCGTCGCCGGCCGCGCGCGCGTGACCGGCGACGCGTTCGAGGTCGCGCGCAGCCCCGAGGTCGACATCGTGATCGAGCTGATCGGCGGCTACGGCGTCGCCAAGGACCTGGTGCTCGCCGCGATCGAGAGCGGCAAGCACGTGGTGACCGCGAACAAGGCGCTGCTCGCCACGCACGGCAACGAGATCTTCAAGGCGGCGCAGAAGAAGGGCGTGATGGTCGCGTTCGAGGGCGCGGTCGCGGGCGGCGTGCCGATCATCAAGGCGCTGCGCGAGGGCCTCACCGCGAACCGGATCGAGTGGATCGCCGGCATCATCAACGGCACGTCGAACTTCATCCTCTCGGAGATGCGCGACAAGGGGCTCGCGTTCGACGCGGTGCTGAAGGACGCGCAGCGGCTCGGCTACGCCGAGGCCGATCCGACCTTCGACATCGAGGGCGTCGACGCCGCGCACAAGCTGACGATCATGTCGGCGATCGCCTTCGGCATCCCGATGCAGTTCGACAAATGCTACACGGAAGGCATCGCGAAGCTCACGCAGGCCGACATCCGCTACGCCGAGCAGCTCGGCTACCGGATCAAGCTCCTCGGCATCACCAAGCGGGTGAAGGAGGGGATCGAGCTGCGCGTGCACCCGACGCTGATCCCGACGCGGCGCCTGATCGCGAACGTCGAGGGCGTGATGAACGCGGTGCTTGTGAAGGGCGACGCGGTCGGCGCGACGATGTACTACGGCGCGGGCGCGGGCGCCGAGCCCACCGCGAGCGCGGTCGTCGCCGACCTCGTCGACATCACGCGCCTGCACACGGCCGACCCCGACCACCGCGTGCCGCACCTCGCGTTCCAGCCCGACCGCATGTCGGACGTCCCGGTGCTGCCGATGGACGAGGTGGTCACGTCGTACTACCTGCGCATGCGGGTATTGGATCGTCCGGGCGTGCTGGCCGACATCACGCGCGTGCTCGCCGACGCGTCGATCTCGATCGACGCCATGATCCAGCGCGAGCCGAGCGAGGGCGAGGAGCAGGTCGACATCATCATGCTCACGCACCCGGCGCGCGAGAAGAACGTGAACGCGGCGATGGCGAAGATCGAGGCGCTGCCCGTCGTGACCGGCAAGATCACGCGCATCCGCCTCGAAGAGCTCGGCCGCTCGTAGTGCTGTACGTCTCCACCCGCGGCGGCGCCGCCCCCCGGCCCTTCACCTCGATCCTCCTCGAAGGCCTCGCCACCGACGGCGGGCTGTATCTCCCGGAGGCGTTCCCGCATTTCGATCCCGCGGGACTCGCGGCGATGCGCGCGATGCCGTACCGCGAGCTCGCCTTCGCCGTGCTGTCTAAGTTCATGGACGACGTGCCGGCGGCCGACCTGCGGGCGATCGTGGAGCGTACGTATACAGCGGCCGCGTTCGGGACCGACCAGATCACGCCGCTCAGGACGCTCGAGCCCGGGCTGCACGTCCTCGGCCTCTCCGAGGGCCCGAGCCTCGCGTTCAAGGACGTCGCGCTGCAGCTCCTCGGCAACCTCTTCGAGCACGTCCTCGCGAAGCGCGGCGCGCGGATGAACGTGCTCGGCGCGACCTCGGGCGACACCGGGTCGTCGGCGGAGTACGCGCTGCGCGGGAAGAAGAACATCGGCGTCTTCATGCTCTCGCCGCACGGCCGCATGAGCGCGTTCCAGGCGGCGCAGA
>Ga0070741_10010598_pt1 | contig 17345 bp, 14 predicted proteins | sample Coa_R1_4_FD_66440 | JGI IMG/M metagenome (GOLD analysis project Ga0070741, IMG submission 66440) | Surface soil microbial communities from Centralia Pennsylvania, which are recovering from an underground coalmine fire - Coalmine... | ecosystem: Environmental > Terrestrial > Soil > Unclassified ...
GCCCGTGACCTTCGGAAACGAACCCGTACGGCAGATACAGCAGCGAGGCGCCCCTGAGCGCGTAGTACGCAAACAGCAGCCGCCGATTGTCGAAACGATCGGACAACCAGCCCGAGCCGGTCGTCCCGAGCAGGTCGAAGATGCCCATGATGGCGAGCAGCCCGGCCGCCTGCACCTCGGGGATTCCATGATCCATGCATGCGGGCACCAGGTGGGTGCCCACGAGTCCGTTGGTACTGGCCCCGCAGATGAAGAAGCTGCCCGCCAGGATCCAGAATTCCCGCCTGCCGCTCGCCATCCGCAGGGCGCCGGTCGCCGCGAGGAACGGATTCTGAGCTGGCGGGGATGCCTTGCGCGCGCCTGCCGGCTCTCCGAGCGGCTGTAAGCCTTTTTCCTGCGGACGATCGCGTATCAGAAGCAGAGCGAGGGGCGCCAGGCACAAAGCCAGCACCGACATCGTGATGACGGCCGCACGCCAGCCGTGATCGACCACGAGCCTGGCGAGCGGAGGCAGGAACAGCAGCTGCCCCGTGGCTGCGCTCGCGGTCAACAGGCCCAGGGCGAGGCCACGATGGGCATGAAACCAGCGCTGCACGATGCTGGCTCCCAACACGATCGCGACGCTGCCGGTGCCCACACCGACCAGCACGCCCCACAGCGCGAACAGCTGCCAGGGATGTTTGATGGTGATCGTGGCGAGTGTGCCGACCCCGATGAGAACTGCCGATACCGCCAGCACGCGTCGGGGTCCGTAACGCTCGATGAAGCCGGCCGTGAACGGCCCGATCAGGCCGTAGAGCAGGATGTTCACCGAGATGGCCATCGAGATGAGCGTGCGCGACCAACCGAACTCCCTCTCGAGCGGCACGATCAGGATGCTGGGCGTAGCGCGCGTAGCTGCCGAGACCAGCAGGCAGAGGAAAGTCACTCCAAGGACGATCCAGGCGTAGTGCAGCTTCTTCTTCACACAGGAAGTGTACAGACAGGCCTTATAATGTTCTGTATCCCCAAAGATCGAGATCTCCGGAGCTGACGATGAGAAACGCTTCACTGCCACTTCTCTGCACGGCCGCGCTGGCCTGGGCTGCGGCCGCGCAGGCAGACTCGCCACCCCATTACCACCTGACTCATGAGGTCCCGCTGCCCGGCGATGACGGCTGGGACTATCTGGCTTACGACAGTGCGGGCGGGCGCATCTTCGTGACTCATGGCACGAAGGTGCAGGCAGTGGACAGCGGCAAGCTGATTCTGACCGGCGAAATAGGCGATACGCCGGGAGTGCACGGTGTGGCGTTCGCGCACGATCTGGGCCGCGGCTACATCAGCGCCGGCCGGGCCAACACGGTGGTGGTCTTCGATCTCAAGACGCTGACGGTCATCGCCCGCATCCCAACGGGAGAGAACCCGGATGCCATTCTGTACGAGCCGACGACACATCGAGTGTTCACTTTCAACGGCCGCAGCCGCAATATTTCCGCGATCGACACGGCGAAGAACGAGGTGATCGGAACCATTCCTGTCGATGCGAAGCCGGAGTTCGCAGCCACCGACGGCGCCGGACATGTGTTCGTGAACCTGGAGGACAAGAGCAGCATCGCCTCCATCGACCCGATCAAACTCACGGTCACCGCCGTGTGGCCACTCAGCGGTTGCGAAGAACCGAGCGGGCTTGCCATCGACGTCAAGCACCGTCGGTTGTTTAGCGTGTGCGACAAGGCGATGGCAGTGGTCGACTCGGGCACCGGCCGGGTGGTCGCGAATGTGCCGATCGGCAGCGGTATCGACGCTGCAGCCTACGATCCGGGTACACGGCTGGCCTTCGCTTCCGGCGGCGACGGGACGCTCACGGTCGTCCAAGAGGAAACTCCGGACAAGTTTGCCGTGGTGCAGACGGTTCAAACTCGGGCGGGCGCGCGCACGATGGCGCTCGATGACCGCACGCACCGGGTGTTTCTGGTGACCGCCAAGTTCGGGCCACGGCCGGCACCCACCGCCGAGCAGCCGCATCCGCGTCCGAGCATCGTGCCGCGCAGCTTCGAGCTGCTGGTGCTGGATCCCTGACGGGATGCCTCCGTACACGATTCGAGCCTGCACTTCGAGCGATGCGCCGACGATCGCACGACATCGCGTCGAGATGTTCCGAGACATGGGGGAGGTCCCGACCGAGCGGGCCGCCGCGGCCTTTCTCGCGGCATCGATTCCCGCCATCCGGACGGAGCTGGATCGCGGGTCGTATTACGGCTGGTTCGCGGTCAGTGGCGGCGAGCAGGTCATTGCCGGCGTGGGCGCGCACGTCAAAGCGACGTTGCCGCGAATGGGCGCGGATGGCCTTCACGTCTTCAGCACCGCCGTACCGCTCGTAGTCAATGTCTATACCGAGCCGAACTGGAGAAAGCGCGGTCTGGCCACTGCCCTGATGCGTACCCTCATGCAATGGGCGCGGGAGCAGAGCTTCGACCGCGTGGTCCTGCACGCATCGGACCACGCACGCTCGCTGTATGCATCGTTGGGTTTCGTTCCCAGCAATGAGATGCGCTGGCGGCTCGCATGAAGAGGGCGCCAGGGTCCGTGCACGAAAATCGTTGCGGGCGATTTCCAACAAACCAGAATGGAGCTCGAGCGTGAAGAGACTGCTGCTGTTGATGATGTCGGCAGGCCTCGTGGCGGTGACGCTCGCCGGGGCCTCGCTCACCTATCCGCCTGCGGCGCGCGGCAATCACGTCGACACTTATCACGGGGTCAAGGTGCCCGACCCGTACCGCTGGATGGAGAACATCGATTCGCCCCAGACGCGTTCCTGGGTGCAGGCCGAGGACCGGCTCAGTCGCGCCTATCTGGATGCGTTGCCGGGCCGTGACGCGATCACCCAGCGCCTGAAGCGGATCTGGAACTTCGAGCGCTGGAGCGCGCCCGAAAGGCACGGCCGATACTGGTTCTATACGCACAATGACGGACTGCAGAATCAGGCGGTGATCTTTGTGACCACCGATCCCAACACTGCAGGGCGCGTGCTCCTCGATCCGAACACGCTCTCGCCGGATGGCACCGTCGCGCTGAGAGAAACGGCCGTGAGCGACGACGGTCGGCTGTTCGCCTATGCCTTGTCGGATGCGGGCTCGGACTGGCAGATCTGGCATGTGCGCAATGTCGACTCGGGCACAAATCTGCCGGACGAGCTGCATTGGTCGAAAGCTGGCGGCGGCAGCTGGCGCAAGGACGGCTCGGGCTTCTACTACACCGCTTACGATCAGCCCCGCGGAACCGAGGCGCTCAAGGCTGCGAACAAGTATCAGAAGATGTATTTCCACAAGCTGGGGACGCCTCAGTCGAGTGACCCGGTGGTGTACACGCGAGCGGACGACCCCGACTGGTTCGTCGGCGGTCAGGTCACCGATGACGGACACTACCTGATGATCGAGGCCCACCACGGCGATGAGGTGCAGAACACACTTTTACTGCAGGACCTGTCGATCGACAACGCGCCGATCAAACCGATGATTCCCGAGCCGACGGCCGTGTACAGCTTCATCGGCAACATCGGCTCGACACTTTATGTGCTGACCGATGATGGGGCGCCGCGTTACAAGGTCGTGGCGATCGAAGAATCGAAGCCGGCACCGGCTGACTGGCGCACGGTGATTCCTGAAGGAGCCGACACACTGAACGAGGTCAGTCTCGTCGGAGGCCAGCTCCTCGCTCAGTACCTGCAGGATGCCCACAGCGCCGTGCGTCGCTACACGCCACAAGGCAAGCTCCTCGGGGAGGTCAAGCTCGCAGGTCTCGGCAAAGCGGCGGGATTCCAGGGACATGAGCAGGATCACGAGACCTATTATCTGTATAGCGGTTTGACTTTGCCCCCGAGTGTGTTCCGGCTCGATCTGGGCAGCGGGACGAGCTCACTCTGGAAGATGCCGCATCTGCAGGGCTTTTCCCCAGAGGAGTTCGAGGCCCGCCAGGTGTTCTACAAGAGCAAGGACGGCACGCGGATACCGCTCTACATCGTCGCCCGCAAGGGAACGAAGCTCGATGGCAACAATCCGACGCTGCTGTATGCGTACGGAGGTTTCAACATCTCGCTCGAGCCGCAGTTCTCCCCGGCGGTGGCCGGCTGGGTGGCGATGGGTGGCGTGTACGCGATGGCGAACCTGCGCGGCGGAGGAGAATACGGTCGTACGTGGCACGAAGCGGGCATGAAGACCCACAAGCAGAACGTGTTCGATGATTACATCGCCGCAGCCGAGTACCTGATCGCGCAGCACTGGACCCAACCGAAGCACCTCGCGATCAACGGCCGCTCCAACGGCGGCCTGCTGATCGGGGCGGTGGAGGAGCAGCGTCCCGAGCTGTTCGCTGCGGCGGTACCGCAGGTCGGGGTCATGGACATGCTGCGTTTCCGCGACTTCACCGTGGGCAAAGGATGGGAATCGGATTTTGGCTCGGTCGATAACCCGGCGGAATTCCGGGCGATCCTCGCCTATTCGCCGCTCCAGAACGTCAAGCCGGGCGTGAATTATCCGCCGACGCTGGTGACCACTGGAGATCATGATGACCGGGTCTATCCGGCGCACAGCTTCAAGTTCACCGCGGCCATGCAGCACGCCGATCCGCATGGCAATCCGATTCTGATCCGCATCGACACCCGCGCCGGCCATGGCTCGGGCAAGCCGACTACCAAGCTGATAGAGGAGACCGCGGACATTTACGCCTTCATCTGGAACATCATCAAATAGAGTGCGCGCCGGAGCGTATGCAAGCGCCGCCAATTCTCATTGTAGGTGCGGGCCCGACCGGTCTCGTCCTGGCATTGTGGCTGACGCGGATGGGTGTGCCGGTTCGACTCATCGACAAGCTGCCCGCACCCTCACCGACCTCGCGCGCGCTGGCCGTTCAGGCCCGGACACTCGAGCTATATCGGCAGGCCGATCTGACCACGCACGTCCTCGAGCATGGACATCGGGTGCCGGCACTGAATTTCTGGGCTGCCGGCCAGGTCGTCGCCCGTGTGCCCTTCGAGGCCATCGGGACCGGTCTGACTCCCTATCCGTTCGCCCATATTTTTCGCAGGACGAGCACGAGCGGCTCCTGACCGAGCGGCTCGCCGGGCAGGGGGTCTCAGTGGAGCGGGGCAGCGAGCTCGTGGGACTCACGCAGGACGAAAGCGGCATCACGGCTCTTATCCGCCGTCCGGACGCCAGCGAGACTGACTGCCGGGCGCTCTATGTCGCCGGATGCGATGGTGCGCGCTCGCTGGTCCGTACAGCGATCGGGACAGGCTTTCCGGGGGGTACCTACCGTCAGGTCTTCTATGTCGCGGACGTCGAAGCCGAAGGTCCGCCGATCAACGGCGAGCTGCACGTGGACCTGGATGAGGCAGACTTCCTGGCCGTGTTCCCGCTCGCCGGGGAGCATCGCGCGCGGCTGGTCGGGACGGTCCGCGACGAACGCGCAGATCGTGCCGATACTCTGCGGTTCGAGGATGTGAGCACCAGTGCGATCAGGCATCTCAAGGTCGAGGTCCGCAAGGTCAACTGGTTCTCGACCTATCACGTCCATCATCGGGTGACGGAGCATTTTCGCGAGGGCCGCGCATTCCTCCTTGGCGATGCCGCGCACATCCACAGTCCGGCGGGTGGACAGGGAATGAACACCGGGATCGGCGATGCCATCAATCTGGCCTGGAAGCTGGCAAGTGTCCTCGGAGGGCGCGCGCCTGCTGCACTACTGGACAGCTATGAGCGGGAGAGAATCGGCTTCGCGCGGCGCCTGGTGGCCACCACCGATCGATTATTCAGCTTCGCGACGGCCGAGGGTCGTATCGCCGACATCATGCGAACGCGCGTCACACCGTTCTTGTTTCCCAAGCTCGTTTCCTTCGACCGGGTCCGGGAGTTTCTCTTCCGGACCGTGTCGCAGATCGCCATCCAGTATCGGGACAGCCCACTCAGCGCAGGCGTTGCCGGCCAGGTGCATGGCGGGGACAGACTGCCCTGGGTCCAGCTCGAGGGCCGGGACAACTTCGATCCGCTTGCCGCCATGACCTGGCAGGTGCATGTGTACGGCACGCCGCGCGCCGATCTCACGCAATCATGCGCGGATCGGCGGTTACCCTTGCATGTGTTTCCATGGAGTACTGCGGCGGAGCATGGCGGACTTGCGCGGGATGCGCTCTATCTGCTCAGGCCCGATAGTTACGTTGCACTGGCGGATGCTTGCGCAGATCCGGGTGCGATCGAGCGTTACTGCGCCGAGCGGGGAATCCGGGTGTAGTCCTCGGACAGCGTCTGCGAGTTACGTCGGTCTCGAAACACGAGCGGCTTCTCGACGGCCAGACCCGGCACGCTTGCGCGCTCGACCATCTGTGTGACCAGGTGGTGGTGCGGTGAGAGATCGCAGACCGGGTCCGTGTTGGCTGCATCCCCGGTCAGAAGATAAGCCTGGCAGCGGCAGCCCCCGAAGTCGCGGATCTTCTCGGGGCAGCTGCGGCAGGGCTCCTTCATCCAGGCATCACCCCTGAAGTGGTTGAAGGCGGGTGACTCCCGCCATATCCATTCCACGGCGGCCTCACGGACATTCGGGAACGTGAGGCCTGGCAGCATGCGGGCCGCATGGCAGGGCAGTGCTGTGCCATCGGGTGAGACCGTCAGGAACACCGAACCGAGACCGTTCATGCAGGCCTTCGGCCGGCGCTCGAAGTAGTCGGGGACGACGAAGAAGATCTTCATGCGACGATGGTGCTCGCGAAATCTCTGCGTCACCGCTTCGGCATGCTCGAGCTGCGCCCGGCTCGGGATCAGGCGCTCGCGGTTGTGCCAGGCCCAGCCATAATACTGGGTGTTGGCGAGCTCCACGTAGTCAGCCTTCATCTCCTGCGCCATGTCCAGGATCTGTTCGATATGGTCGATGTTCAAGCGATGCAACACCACGTTGAGCACCATCGGGTACTCATAGCGCTTGATCAGCGCTGCGACCTTCGATTTGAGCTCGAACGTGCGCGTGCTGCTGAGGAAATCGTTCACTTCCCGAGTACTGTCCTGGAACGAAAGCTGAATGTGATCGAGCCCTGCTTTCTTCAGGGCTTCGATGCGTGACTCGGTGAGCCCGATGCCCGAGGTGATGAGATTGATGTAGTAACCGAGCGTGTGGGCCTCGGCAACGATCGTCTCGAGATCATCACGCGAGAGCGGCTCGCCTCCGGACAGGCCGAGCTGCACGGAGCCGAGCGCGCGCGCCTCGTGCAGCACCCGAATCCACTCGGCCGTGCTCAGTTCCAGTGCGGTCCGGGAGAAATCAATGGGGTTGTAGCAGAACACGCAGTGCAGGGGGCACCGATACGTGAGCTCCAGAAGCAGCCAGAGCGGGGGGCCCAGGGAAGCGGTCGAGGCTTGCGCCCCCAGGGGGCTGGTCGGCTCGAGGCTCATTCGCGCAGTTCCAGCCAGTGCTTCTGCAGCGCCACCGCTACGAAGGCCGTCACATCGGCGGTGAGACCATCAGTCGAGAAGGCAGCCTCCAGCTCTGCGACGATCTCGGCCACCGTGCGCTCGCCATTGCAGCGGCGGAGGATCTCGCCCGCACTGCCGTTGAGCTTCACCATTCCTTCGGGATAAAGGAGGACGTGAGCGTTCTGCGCCGGCTCCCACTGCAGCCGCAATCCATGCCCTAGAGTCGGTTTCGCTTGCAGTCCGGCGGGGCTGCTGGGCTCAGCACCGCCGCCAGCCGCGCTCATGAGCGAACTCCGTAGCGCTGTTGCATGGCGTCGTTCATCTGCCAGAGCACGTCCAGCTTGAACTGCAGGATCTGCAGGGCGCGCTCCTGAGCGGCGCGGGTGACGAAATGATCCAGCGTGACCGCGAGTCCGAATTCCACGTCGCGGCGCGCAAGACTGACACGGCTTTGGAAGTAATGCAGGCCTGACTGGTCGATCCAGGGGTAGTGCTGTGGCCAACCGGCCAAGCGCTGCTTGTGAATCTCTGGAGCGAACAGCTCCGTGAGCGAGGCGCAGACCGCTTCCTGCCAGGCAGAGTGGCGAGCGAAATTCACGTAAGCATCGACCGCGAAGCGCACGCCGGGCAGCACGTCGGCGAGGCTCTCCACGTGTGTGCGCGACAAGCCGACTGCTTCGGCGAGCCGCAGCCACGAATCGATTCCACCACGATCCTCTCCGTAGCCATCGTGATCGAGGATGCGCTGCACCCAGGAGCGGCGGACGGTGCGGTCAGGGCAGTTGGCCAGGATGGCCGCATCCTTGATCGGGATGCTGATCTGATAATAAAAGCGGTTGGCGACCCAACCGCGGATCTGCTCGGGCGAGGCCGCGCCCGAATTCAACATCACATTGAATGGATGATGGATGTGGTAGGCGCGCCCCTTCTCGCGCAGCTGCTGCTCGAACTCTGTGCGGCTCCAGGCCGTGGCCGTCACAGGCTCAGCTCCATGCCATCCCAGGCGACTTCGACGCGACGGCGCGCCAGCTCCGCCGCCTCGCGGGAGTCTTCATCCAGGATGGGGTTCGTGTTATTCACGTGAATCAGAATGCGTCGCGTGCCCGAGGGCAGCTTGTCGAGCCATTCCAGCATCCCACCGGGACCGCTCTGGGGCAGATGGCCGATCTGGCGCGCACGCTTGCGGGAGGCTCCGAGCCGGATCATCTCGTCATCCGTCCAGAAGGTGCCGTCGAGCAGCACACAGGCCGCGGACTGCATGTGCTGCCAGAGGCGCTCGTCCATGCTGCCCAAACCTGGCGCGTAGACAGCCGAGCCTCCCGTCAGCTCATCGGTGATCACGAGCGCAAGGTTGTCCCCCGGTACCGGGTTTTCGCGATTGGGGGAGTAGGGCGCGGGCTTGCCCTCGATCGCCAGCGCCTGCCACTGGACTCCCGCAACGCCCTCGACGGTGAAGCGCTCGCCGTGCAGGTCGATCCTGCGCCGCTCCGTACCGCAGAAATGACCGAGCACCTTGAAAATGGGATTGCCAACCGTCAGGTCGGTGTAGGCGCTGTCCGTGCACCAGATGCGCCAGGGCCGGGAGGACTCGCGGAGCATGAAGAGGCCCGTGGTGTGATCTACCTGGGCGTCCACGAGCACGATCCCGGCAATCGCGCTATCGCGCAGTGTCCGGCCCGCCTGCAGCACTGGATTTGCCTGAAGTTGTGCGCGGATGTCCGGCGAAGCGTTGACCAGCGCCCATGAGCTCTCGCGGGTGCCACAGACCGCGATCGAGGATTGCGTCCGGGCGCGCGCCCGAATGGTGCCGGCGCGCAGCCCGGCGCAATTGCGACAGTTGCAGTTCCACTGCGGGAAGCCACCGCCGGCGGCGGCTCCCAGAACTCTGATCTTCACGCCCGGCCAGTGAGGTAGCGCAGCCCGCTTGCGCGGGCTGGCGCCCGGTCCATCGACTATCTGTTCGCGATGTACATCGTGATTTCCATGCCGAACCGCATCTCTGTGGCTTGCGGGGTTTCCCATTTCATGGCTGCTATTCCTCTCGATTGATGGCCCGCATGATGATCCTGCGCCGCCGCTCGCCCCGACAGGGGACGATCATGAAAGGCGCCTCATGATTTTCATGAGACGAAGGGAGCCCCCCAGCGCGGGCCTTCCCGTCGAGGCGCGCAGGACCGGGAGGGCGGCTGGCCCGCTGCCGCTCGAGTGGACACGTAGCGAGGTTTTTCCTGCCATGAGGTGCCGCAGGGGGTGGGCGGAAGGGCTCAGACAGCCAGGGTCCCGAGTCACCCCGCGGCACGGGGGGCGGTACACTGCCCCGAATGAAACTGCGTACGCGCCTCAATCTCGTCGTCACCGGCCTGACCGCGATGTTCGTTCTGGTGCTGATTGCGGCGGAGATCGAGGACACCCGTTCTTCGGTGCGAGAGGAGATCGAAGCCGCAAACCGCGTCGGCTCGCAGCTGCTCGGGAGGCTCGTCGCGATCTATTCGCGCGAAGGCGGACCGCAGGTGGTTCTGGAGTTCCTGCAGCAGCTCGGGCGAGTGAGGGCGAACGAAGTCAGCCTCTGGGCGCCGGGCGGGCGTGTGCTGTATCGATCGCCGCCGGCAACGTACAAGGCAGGGCGCGAAGCGCCGCGCTGGTTCGAGCACCTGCTGGCGCCGCAAGCGGCTCGACATACCTTTTATCTGCCCGATGGCGTGCAGCTCGTGGTGGAGGCCAATCCGTCACGGGCCATTCTGGATGCCTGGGACGACCTGACGCGCCTGTTCGAGATCGGGACCATCATGCTGGTGCTCGTGAGCGGCCTGGCTTTCTGGCTGGTCGGCCGGGCGCTCGCGCCCTTTCCGGTCATCGCCATGGGACTGGCCCGGATCGAGGCGGGTGACCTCGCCTTTCGGCTGCCACCACTGGCGGGTGCCGAAGCGCATGCCATTGGCGCTGCCTTCAATCAGATGGCCCAGGCAGTGCAGGACAAGGTACGCGTTGAGCGTCAGGCTCGAGAGGCGGAGAGCCGGCTCGAGGAGCGGCGCGAGCTGGCGCGCCTCGTGGAGCAGCGCATCGAGGAGGAGCGACGTCTCATCGCACATGAGCTCCACGATGAGTTCGGACAGTCGGTCACTGCGATTCGCTCGCTCGCAATGGCCATCAGCACACAGTCGAAGGATCCCACGATGACCGATGCCGCGCGGCTCATCTCGCAGGAGGCGAGCCGTCTTTACGATGCCATGCATGGCCTCATTCCGCGGCTCACACCGTTGTCCCTCGACACGCTCGGTCTGGCCGATACCCTGGAAAACCTGGTCCGCGACTGGCAGCGGCGCTACCCGGATGTCGCCTTGTGTGCCCGGCATGCACTGGCTGCGGAGCTGGGTCCGAGTGTCACGCTGACGATCTACCGGGTGGCACAGGAGGGCTTGATCAATGCGCTGCGGCATGCGCACGCGACGCGGGTGGAGATTGATCTGCACGCGCGTGAGGATCGCATCGTGCTCACGATTACCGATGATGGAGTAGGTCTGCCGGCGGACTGGGCCCGGCCGGGGCACTTCGGATTGCGGGGGCTTGCGGACCGTGTGGAGAACCTGGGGGGCGATTTCAAGGTGGGCAACTGCGAGCCGCACGGCGTACGGCTGACTGCAGAGATTCCCCTGGTAGCGGGCGCATGATCCGCGTTCTGCTGGTGGACGATCACGCCGTCGTGCGCACCGGCTTCCGCCTGTTGCTGCAGTCGCAGTCCGATATCAGCGTCGCGGCGGAGGCGCATTCGGGTGAGGCGGCGTGTCAGATCTATGCCGAGCTGACACCGGACGTGGTCGTTCTTGATTTGGGGATGCCCGGTATGGGCGGGCTCGAGGCGCTGAAGCGCATCCGCGCGCGCCACGCCGCCGCACGGGTACTCGCGCTCTCGGCCCACGATGACCCGATGCATGCCCGCCGCGCGCTGCGCGAAGGCGCTCTCGGATTTCTCTCCAAACGGAGCGCGCCCGAGGCTTTGATCGAGGCGATCGCCTCCGTCGCAGCAGGCCGCCGCTATATCGATCCGACCCTGGCTCAGAAGCTCGCTCTGGCGGAGATCGAAGGTGCGGCGCGCTCGCCCATCGAGCATCTTTCCGAGCGCGAGTTCGAGGTATTCATCCGGCTCGCCGGCGGGGCCACCGTGCAGAAGATCGCCGAGGATCTGAAGCTCTCGGCCTCGACGATCGGCACGCACCTGTACAACATCAAACAGAAGCTCGGCGTGGTGAACCAGGCGGAGCTGACGCTGCTCGCGATCCGGCACGGACTGATCGAGGCGTAGGGCGAAGGTCACCCCTGCCTGCGGTTCGCGCCATAATGGCGCTTTCCTGTCGGCTGCTCGAGGAGCCAGACATGTCCAGAGGCTTTTTTGCAGCGATCGGGGCGGCGCTCCTGTGGACCGGCCCCTGCGGGGCCGAGACCGATCAGGCCTCCGATGCGCTGGCGCGCGACATATTCAAGCAGCTCATCGAGATCGATACGACTGAGTCGTCCGGCAACGTGACGAAAGCTTCGGAGGCGATGGCACAACGCCTCAACGCCGCGGGATTCGCCGCTTCTGAGATGCAGATTCTCGGCCCCGATGATCGCAAGAAGAACCTCGTGGTGCGCCTCAAGGGGACCGGCAAGCACAAGCCGATCCTGCTGATCGGACACCTGGACGTCGTGGAGGCGCGCCGCTCCGACTGGAGCACAGATCCATTCAAGTTCGTGGAGAAGAACGGCTACATCTACGGCCGTGGCACGCAGGATATGAAGAACGGCGATGCGATCATGCTGGCCACGCTCATCCGGCTGAAGAAGGAGGGCTTCCGCCCGAGTCGCGACATCATCCTGGCGCTCACGGCGGATGAGGAGGGCGGCAGCTCCAACGGAATCGAGTGGCTGCTGCGCCATCACCGGGAGCTGGTCGATGCCCAGTTCGTGTTGAACCACGATTCCAACTCGGTGCTCTCCGAGCACGGCAAGCCGGTGTACTTCGAGATGGACGGGACGGAAAAGGTGTACGCCGACTACCAGCTCACTGCGGTCAACCGGGGCGGCCACAGCTCCGTGCCCATACCGGACAATGCCATCTACGAGCTCAGCGCCGCGCTCATGCGGCTCTCGAAGTACGAATTCCCGTTCGAGCTCAACAGCGTCACTCGCGGGTATTATGAGCGCATGTCGAGCATCGAGACCGGTCAGCGCGCCGCGGACATGCGCGCCATCCTGAAGAATCCGCCCGATACGGCAGCGAGCGAGCGACTGTCACGTGATCCGGTTGATCACTCGATGATGCACACGACCTGTGTCGCGACGCGCCTGGAGGGCGGGCACGCCAACAATGCCCTGCCGCAGCGTGCCCAGGCCACGGTGAATTGCCGGATTTTGCCCGGACATTCGCCCGAGGAGGTGCGCGGGATTCTCATCAAGGTCTTGGCTGATCCGAAGCTCCGGGTGCAGTACATCGATGAGTCGGGCCAGGTGCAGGATACGGCACCCGGCCGCCGCGGCTATGCGCCTCCGCCACTCGATCCGCAGGTCATGCAGCCGCTGGACACGGTAGTGGACCAGATGTGGCCGGGTTTGAAAGTCGTGCCGGCCATGTCCACCGGATCCAGCGATGGTCTCTTCACGGCGGCGGCGGGACTGCCCACCTACGTAATCTCCGGGGTCGCGGTGGATCGGGACAACGATCGCGCACACGGCCAGGACGAGAATGTCGGGGTGCAGTCCTTCTATCACGGCAATGAATTCTTCTACCGGTACATCAAGGCACTCACCGCCGACTGAGGCCCCGTGGCCGGCGGCGGCGGTTGCGGCGCCGGGTGCACGGCCGTTGCAGCTTTGCCCGCGCGAGTTGCTGCTCGGGCATCTGCAAGATGCTCTGGCTGCGGGTGACGGCCGCGCCGGTGCGCACTGTATCCACGAGCTCTGGATGCGGGGCGAATGGCCTGAGCACATCGAGAACGCGCTGCAGCACCTCTGGCAACACGCCGCCAGATCCATCCCTGAGTGGCTCCCGATGCGGTACGTGCACTGGTTGCCAACCGTGTACGAAATAGCGGCTGGATTTCACGCGGCTCGCAGCGGACGCACCAATGTCTATCTCGTTCTCCTCGACTACAGCGATCACGGCTCGGAGCCGCATGGCATCTACGTCGGCATGAGTCACTATGCTCCCGCACAGAGATTCGACCAGCACAAGGCCGGAATCCGGGCGGCCGGTTGTGTGTTGAAGCGTGGCCTCGAGGTTCTGACGGGACCGACGCTGCACTTGCAGTTCATCGCCCGCAAGGAGGCGGCGCGTATCGAGTCGGAGTTGGCGATAGCGCTGGCAGAGGCTGGCCTGCGGGTGGAGGGCGGCCACTGACTGTGCGCGATGCGCCTGCCGCGGGCGCATACTCGCCTCATCGACGATCCGGAATGGAGCAAGACCGTCATGAGCGGAGTGCCGAACAGAGCGGATATGGCGGAGATGGCGCCGGAGGGTGGTCTTGCGGGGGACGATCGAGCCCGCCTGGTCGCAGAGCTCGGTAATCGGGTCGGCTCCCTGGGCGTCGAGCTCGCGGATGTGGCGGGCAACCTGGAGGAAGTGACCAACCGCGTCGCGAACCAGGCGGAGCAGTTCAAGGAGCTGCAGCACGCCGCCCAGGCCATGGTGGCAGGCAATCGAGAGATCGACCGGGCCGCCAAGGAGACCCAGCTCGCCGCCTCGACTGCCGGGACCGAGATCGCCGAGTCCCGCACGCTGATCGGGACCGCAGCCCAGCACATCGGCGATCTCACAGCCGCCGTAGGCCATATCGAAGAACGCCTGGGCTCCTTCAGCGCCCTGCTGAGGCAGATCGGAGGAGTGGCCACGGCCATCGAGCGGATCGCCAAGCAGACGCGGCTGCTGTCTCTCAATGCCGGCATCGAGGCCGCCCGGGCAGGGGAGGCGGGGCGCGGCTTCGCAGTCGTCGCCGGTGAGGTGAAGAGCCTGGCCGAGGAGACCCGCACGGCTACGGACCGAATCGGGGAGATCGTGCGAGCGCTGGGGAGTCAGATCGAAGGGCTCATCAGCGAAAGCGGCGCGGCGACACGCCATGCCGGACATGCCGGCTCGGGCACGGAGAAGGTCAAGGGGGTGATCACGCGCGCGCACGAGGCATTCAACATCGTCGGTCGCGAGATCGACGCGATCGCTCAATCGGCAGCGGACAATCTCGAAGCGTGCGATACCACGCTCGCCGAGCTCGATGAGCTTGCCGTCGGCGTGGACCTGTCCTCCAGCAATCTGCGACGGGCGGATCAACGTATCGAGCGGCTGCTGACCCTCAGTGAGACGCTCATCGAGTTCATCGCTCAGAGCGGGGTGGAGACTGCGGACACGCCGATCATCCGCCTGGGCATACAGACCGCAGCGCGCATCGGCGCCGAGTTCGAGGCCGCCATTGCTCGCGGGGAGATCACCGCGGCGCGCCTGTTCGATGAGCGCTACCGCGAGATTCCCGGAACCAATCCCAAGCAGTTCCTCACCGACTACACTGCATTCACCGATCGGCTGCTGCCGCCCATCCAGGATCCGTTGCAGAGAAGCGACCCGCGCATCGTGTTCTGCGTGGCCTGGGCGAAGGGTGGATATCTGCCCACCCACAATCCCGAATACAGCAAGCCGCAGGGTCAGGATCCCGCCTGGAATGCGGCAAATTGCCGCAATCGTCGGCTCTTCAGCGATCGGGCCGTGCAGAAAGTCGCCACCAACACCAAGCCGTTTCTGTTGCAGACCTACCGGCGCGACATGGGTGCCGGCAAGTTCGTGCTGATGAAGGATCTGTCCGCGCCGATTTTCGTGCACGGTCGCCACTGGGGTGCATTCCGGATCGGCTTTCGCCAGTCCTAGCCGTGTCGCCGATGCGCCGGAGAGCTGAGTGCCGGTGGTGCCGCTCGCGTACAAGCACCGAACGCGCTATTTGAGGGACAGCTCGACGCGGACCTTGTCCTTGCTGTCGTTTTTCGAGCTGTTGCCGATGATGAAGACTCGCGAAGGATCCACATCGCCGCCGCTCAGCAAGGTGTCCTGAATGGCTTGCGCCCGCCGCCGGCCAAGCGCTTCGAGCTGGTTATCGGAGACAGTCATGCGAGGCAGCAACGCAGACTGCAGCTCGAGGTTCGCCGGTCCGAAATCCGGCGGCGGCGCCTTCTTCTTTTCGGCGGCAACGATGGCCTGAGCCGAGTCCGGGAGGGCCGCATCCTTGCCGAGCTCCTGGTGATAGAGCGCCACGAGCAGATGAAAGCGTGCCCCCGGATCGCTCAGAGCCGGATCGGCCGGCGGGCTGGCATTCGGATCTGGTTTGTCATCGCCAGGGCTCGCAGGGCTCTTGTGCCGGCCACTGCCCGTACCCTGCTGCACCAGGGCGAGCAGGCGCCGGTCGAGCTGCGCGAGCGCGAGTCCCGGCCGGTCCAGCTCCGGCGAGAAGGTCATCGGAACATCGAGTCCGAGTTGGGTTTTCTCTTTCAGCGCCTTCGCCAGCGTGGTCAGCTTGTCGCGCTCGTGCGGATCGAGGCTCGCGCTGCCCGGGCTGAAGTCCACGTACTTCAGCTCCGCTCCGCCGCCCCCGAACAGATGCCCGAGTGCGGCGAAGGGTGCCGTGGCGACCTTCGTGAGCAGTCCCAGCACGGCCTTCCAGATCAGCGGTCCGAGACTGAATTGGGGGTCGTCCAGGCTGCCTGTGACGGGCAGGTTCAGATCGATCACCCCATTGCGGTCCTTGAGAAGGGCAACCGCGATCTTGATTGGAAGCTTGACGGCATCGGGTGATTCGACGCGGTCTCCCAGCTCGAGCTGGTTGATCACGAAGCGATGCTGGGCCGTGAGCTGGCGGTTCTCGATCTTGTAGGAGATGTCGACGGACAGCTTGCCCTTCTCGATCTTGTAGCCGGCGAAGTGGCCGGAATAGGGCGTGACGGTGCTGAGCTCCATGCCTTTGAAGCTCATGTTGAGATCACTGTAGGCAGTCGCTGCGAGCGGATTGACGGTGCCCCAGATGTGAACCGGCGCGTAGCGGTCCACCTTTCCTTGCAGCTCGACTTTGGCGCGGGCGCGCGGATCCGACGACAGGCCTGTGATCGAGCCCTGCAGGGTCTGGATGCCGACGGCAAAATGAGGCTGTATCCAGTAATCGGAGTAATTGGCCGATCCGTTCTCGATACGCACGCTATCGATTGCGAGCGCCAGTTGCGACTGTGCCGCGGAACTCGTGGAGGCTGTCTTTGGGGGATGTCGATGCCGCCGGTCGGATGACGTTGCTTTTGGATTCACCGGCGCCGGCGTTGCCTCGGACGAACTTTCCGTCGCGGCGTTCGCAGCCGATTGGCTGTTCGACGGGGGAGGCTGCGGCTCCATGACAGAGGCAGTTGCCTCCGCGGAGATTGGCGCCGCGCCTGTGGACTCGGCTGGCGGCTCGCCCCCGTCTGGTTTGGACGCCGACTTCAGCAGCAGCACCTTCGAAACGTTCACCGTCCGATCGGACTCTATGATCACGCGCGCATAAGGGGCCCGAGCGAGGATCGAATGCACTCGCAAACTGCGCGGGCTGGACTTGAAGTCGATACCGGAGAGCTGCAGCCGTTCGAACTTGATGAAGTCCTGCTTCAATACGTTATCGACAGTGCGGACACGGGACAGCTCGGCATCCCCGGCGGCACTCAGGTTGCCATCCGCGCCGCGATCGACGCTCAGCTTCGCAGAGAGAAGACCGCTGCGCAGCGTCATCGCAGTGTGTTGCGCGATGTATGGCTGCAGTGCCGTCAAATCGAGCTGTCCCACCTCGCCCTGCAGCTTGATGGCGGAATCGGGGCTGAGATCCGCTTTGGCATCGAGCTTGCCTTCATGGTTGACGCGAGTGGAGAGGGTTACGGTGA
>Ga0070741_10010599_pt1 | contig 17338 bp, 15 predicted proteins | sample Coa_R1_4_FD_66440 | JGI IMG/M metagenome (GOLD analysis project Ga0070741, IMG submission 66440) | Surface soil microbial communities from Centralia Pennsylvania, which are recovering from an underground coalmine fire - Coalmine... | ecosystem: Environmental > Terrestrial > Soil > Unclassified ...
CTGGGACGACCTGCGCGCCCTCGCCGGGGAGGGCGTGGAGGTGGGAGCGCACTCGGTCTCGCACCGGCACCTGTGCGAGCTGGCCGACGAGGAGCTCGCCCGCGAGCTTCGCGACTCGCGCCGGCGGATCGAGGACGAGCTCGGCCGGCCCTGCCTGCTCCTCGCCTACCCGTACGGCGAGCACGACGACCGCGTCCGGGCCGCGGCGCGCGCGGCCGGCTTCGAGGCCGCCTTCGGGCTGCAGCCGCGCGACTGCAGCTGGTCGGACGCCTTCCGGCTGCCCCGGGTCGGCATCTGGCGGGGGGAGGGCTCCGCGGTCGTCGCCTTCAAGACCTCGCCGCTCGGGCGCTCCCGGCCGGTGACGGCGCTACGGCGCGCTCGCGACCGTCTGGCGCAGTGAGCCGACGACGTCCTCGAGGATCTGCTCGAGCGGGATGGTCGGCTGCCAGCCGATCGCCTCGCGGATCTTGTCGATCGCGGGCTCGCGGTGCAGCACGTCCTCGATGCCGAGGCCGTACACCTGCTCGTAGGGCACGAACACGAGCTCCGAGTCGGACTGTGTCAGCTCGAGGATGCGCCGGGCGAGGTCGAGCATGCGGATCGGCTCGCTCGAGCCGACGTTGAAGATCTCTCCCGAGATGGAGCGCGCCTGCATCAGGGACACGAGCGCCCGGATCGTGTCGCGGACGTGGCAGAACGAGCGGGTCTGCGTCCCGTCGCCGTGCACCTCGAGCGGGGCGCCGGCGAGCGCGGCGGCGATGAAGCGGGGGATGACCATGCCGTACTGCCCGCTCTGGCCGGGGCCGACCGTGTTGAACAGGCGGACGATCACGCAGTCGAGCCCGCGCTCCAGGTGGTACGCGAGCGCCAGGAACTCGTCCATCGCCTTCGAGTCGGCGTACAGCCACCGCTTCTCGGTCGTCGGTCCGTACACGCGGCGGTCGTCCTCGGACAGTGGCCGCTCCTCCCGGTGGTCGCCGTAGACCTCCGAGCTGGAGGCGATGAGCACGCGCTTGCCGAAGCGCGAGCAGCAGTCGAGCACCGTCTCCGTGCCCTGCACGTTGGTGACCATCGTGTGCACCGGCTGCTCCACGATCAGGCGCACGCCGACGGCGGCGGCGAGGTGGTAGACGACGTCGCACTTGTGCACGAGCTCGTTGACCACCGCCTCCTTCAGCACCGAGTCGACGACCAGGTGGAAGGCGTCGTGCCTGCGCAGCCGCTCGACGTTGTCGAGCGAGCCGGTGGAGAGGTCGTCGAGGGCGTACACCTCGGCGCCCTCGTCGAGCAGCAGCTCGCACAGGTGGGCCCCGATGAACCCGGCTCCGCCCGTGACGAGCGCCTTCGTCCGCCTCTCGCCGGCCTCGTCCACGGGTGGCAGCGTACAGCCTGGGTCAGCTGGGACTCCGCCGGGCTCCCGCGCGACCGCGCGGGCCGAGCCGGCTCCCGCGCGAGACGACGCTGCCGCGAGGCCTCCGCGGGGGGCGCCGGCACGTCCGCCGGGCCGTGTCTGCCGCCCCCGGCAGGTTGGGTAACATGGCTCCTGTCCTTGCCGACGGGCTCGAGGGAACGAGGTTCTGGGTCCGGGCAGAAAGGGGTTGTCGGGGTTGTTCGAACGGTTCACAGAGCGCGCTCGCCAGGTCGTCGTCCTCGCGCAGGACGAGGCGCGTGCGCTGAAGCACAACTACATCGGCACCGAGCACATCCTCCTCGGCCTGCTGCGCGAGGAGGAGGGTCTGGCGGCGCGCGTGCTGGAGTCGCTGGACATCACCGTGGAGGAGGTGCGCGCGCAGGTCGCGCGCATCGTCGGCCAGGGCGACGAGGTGACGACGGGTCAGATCCCCTTCACCCCGCGCGCGAAAAAGGTCCTCGAGCTCGCGCTCCGCGAGGCGCTCTCGCTGGGCCACAACTACATCGGCACCGAGCACATCCTGCTCGGGCTCGTGCGTGAGAACGAGGGCGTCGCCGCGAGGATCCTGCTCGACTTCGACGCCGACGCCGAGAAGATCCGCAACGAGATCATCCGCATGCTCTCCGGCCCCGGGCGCCGCCAGCAGGGGCAGGTGCCCGCCGGCGAGAAGTCGAAGAGCTCGAAGCTCCTCGACCAGTTCGGCCGCAACCTCACCCGCCAGGCCTCCGAGGGGAAGCTCGACCCGGTCGTCGGGCGGCAGACCGAGATCGAGCGCGTGATGCAGATCCTCTCGCGCCGCACGAAGAACAACCCGGTGCTGATCGGCGAGCCGGGCGTCGGCAAGACCGCCGTCGTCGAGGGGCTCGCCCAGCGCATCGCCTCCGGGCAGGTGCCGGAGCTGCTCAAGGGCAAGCAGATCTACACGCTCGACCTGGCGGCGCTCGTCGCCGGCTCGAAGTACCGGGGCGAGTTCGAGGAGCGCCTGAAGAAGGTGATGAAGGAGATCACCCAGCGGGGCGACATCATCCTGTTCATCGACGAGCTGCACAACCTGGTCGGCGCGGGCGCGGCCGAGGGCGCGATCGACGCCGCGTCGATCCTCAAGCCGGCCCTCGCCCGCGGCGAGCTGCAGACGATCGGCGCGACCACGCTGGACGAGTACCGCAAGTACCTGGAGCGGGACGCGGCGCTCGAGCGCCGCTTCCAGCAGATCCGCGTCGACGAGCCGTCGGTGGACGACACGATCCAGATCCTGCGCGGTCTGCGCGACCGCTACGAGGCGCACCACCGGGTCAAGATCACAGACGAGGCGCTGCACTCCGCGGCGACGCTGGCCGACCGCTACATCCAGGACCGGCACCTCCCGGACAAGGCGATCGACCTGATCGACGAGGCTGCATCGCGCATGCGCATCCGCACGATGACGGCGCCGCCGCGCTACCGCGAGCTGGAGGAGGAGATCGAGAGGGTCCGCAAAGAGAAGGAAGACGCGATCGAGGCCCAGGAGTTCGAGAAGGCGGCCAGCCTGCGCGACAAGGAGCGCAAGCTGACGCAGAAGAAGCGCGAGCTCGAGGAGCAGTGGCACTCCAGCGAGTCGGAGGAGCAGCCGGAGATCGGCGAGGAGGAGATCGCGGACGTCGTCTCCATGTGGACGGGCATTCCGGTCTTCAAGCTCACCGAGGCGGAGACGCAGAAGCTGATCCGGATGGAGGACGAGCTGCACAAGCGCGTCATTGGCCAGCACGAGGCGATCGTGGCCGTGTCCAAGTCGATTCGCCGGGCGCGGGCGGGCATCAAGGACCCGAAGCGCCCGACCGGCTCGTTCATCTTCCTCGGCCCGTCGGGCGTGGGCAAGACCGAGCTCGCCCGCACGCTCGCCGAGTTCCTGTTCGGCGACGAGGACGCGATGATCCAGGTCGACATGTCGGAGTACATGGAGAAGCACTCCGTTTCCCGGCTGGTCGGCTCGCCGCCCGGCTACATCGGCTACGACGAGGGCGGGCAGCTGACCGAGGCGGTGCGCCGCAAGCCCTACTCGGTGCTGCTCCTCGACGAGATCGAGAAGGCCCACCCCGACGTCTTCAACATCCTGCTCCAGATCCTGGAGGACGGACGGCTGACGGACGCGCAGGGCCGCAAGGTCGACTTCCGGAACACGATCGTGATCATGACCTCCAACATCGGCGCCGGCGCGATCTCCAAGAACCAGACGCTCGGGTTCTCGGTCGGCGACGAGGGCGGCTTGTCCTACGAGGACATGAAGGACCGGGTCATGGGCGAGCTGAAGAAGGTGTTCCGCCCGGAGCTGCTCAACCGCATCGACGAGGTGATCGTCTTCCACAAGCTGACGAAGGAAGAGATCATGGAGATCGTCGATCTGCTGATGAAGCGGGTGCGCGAGCAGATGGCGGTCCACGAGGTGGCCGTCGAGCTGACGACCGCCGCCAAGGAGATGCTCGTCGAGCGTGGCTACGACCCGGCCATGGGCGCCCGCCCGCTGCGGCGCGCGATCCAGCGGCACATCGAGGATCCGCTCGCCGACTTCGTGCTCATGTCGGAGCTCGAGCCGGGCTCGACCATCCTTGTCGATCGCAAGGAGGGGGAGGAGGAGGTCGACATCACGGTCATCGCGGGCCCCGAGAAGCGCGAGCCGGTCACCGTGCCGGCCGACTCGGGTGAGCCGCAGGGCGACGACGGCGAAGGGCCAGCCGAGTCGTAGGGCGCCCCGCGCGGTCGGTCGGCGCGCTGAAGTGGGCCGCGGCTCCTGCGCTGTCCCGCACCGTCCGCAAGCGCGGCTGTCTCGTCGATGCGGGCCGGCTCACGGCGCGAGCCACCCCGCATACGCCCCGCGGGTCGGGGACGCAGCCCGAGGGCTCGCCTGGGCCGGCGAGGCAGGGGAGCTGTGTCTTCGTGTCGACCGGCGTGACCAGGCCGAGCGCGGCCTCGTATCCGCGATACGCTCGGCTCGTGGGCGTGACGATCCGGCACGTGCAGCCCTCCGACTACGGCCGGGTCATCCAGCACGTGAACGCGTGGTGGGGCGGGCGGGAGATGGCGCCGCTTCTGCCGCGGCTCTTCTTCATCCACTTCGAGGGCACGAGCTACGTCGCCGAGCGCGAGGACGGCACCCTCGCCGGCTTCCTCATCGGCTTCCTCTCGCAGACGAACACGGACGAGGCCTACGTGCACTTCGTCGGCGTCGCGCCCGACCTGCGCGGCACCGGGCTGGGGCGGCGGCTCTACGAGCGCTTCTTCGCCGCGGCTCGCGCACACGGGCGCAGCATCGTCCGCTGCGTCACCTCGCCGGCCAACGCCGACGCGCTCGCCTTCCACGAGGCGATGGGCTTCGAGGTGGAGACGGTCGCCGACGACTACGACGGCACCGGGGAGGCGCGGGCGCTCCTCGTCAAGCGCCTCGCCTGATCGCTGTCGGGAGGCTTCCGCCACCTCGCCGCCGCCGATCGTCACGCTCTCGTCACAGCGCGGCGGCGGCCGCCGTCGGACCGCGCCTGTACGGTGGCCGGGTGGCGAAGGTCGCGGTCGTGCACGCCTGCTCCGAGTGCGGCTACCAGTCGCCGCGCTGGTTCGGGCGCTGCCCCGGCTGCGGCACCTTCGGCTCGCTGGCGGAGGAGACGGTCGGGCCTGCCCCTGCCGCCGCCCGCCCGCTGCGACCGCTCCTGCGCCTGGCCGAGGTGGAGGCGGAGGAGGCGGACCGGATCCCGACCGGCGTGCCGGAGCTCGACCGCGTGCTCGGCGGCGGCCTCGTTCCCGCCTCGCTCGTGCTCGTCGGCGGCGAGCCCGGCGTCGGCAAGTCGACGCTGCTTCTGACCGCGCTCCGCTCGATCAGCGAGACGCGCACGAGCCTGCTCGTGACCGGCGAGGAGTCGGCCGCGCAGGTGAAGCTGCGCGCCGACCGGCTCGGCGGCCCGGCGGCCGTCGACATCCTCGCCGAGACCGAGCTCGAGGCTGTGTGTGCGACGCTGGAGCGCGAGCGGCCGGCCGTGTGCGTGATCGACTCGGTGCAGACGCTCTACTCCGCCGAGCTCGGCTCGGCCCCCGGGTCGGTCGCCCAGGTGCGCGAGGCGGCCGCCAGGCTCCTGCGCGTGGCGAAGGAGGCGGAGGTCGCCGTCTTCCTCGTCGGGCACGTGACCAAGGACGGCGCCGTCGCGGGCCCGCGCGTCCTCGAGCATCTCGTCGACTGCGTGCTCCAGTTCGAGGGCGACCGCTACCGCGAGCATCGCATCCTGCGGGCGGTGAAGAACCGCTTCGGTTCGACGAACGAGCTCGCCGTGTTCGAGATGACGGGATCCGGGCTCGTCGGCGTTCCCGACCCGTCGCGCCTGTTCGGGCGCGCGGTCGCGGGCGAAGTCGGCTCCGCGGTCGCCTGCGCGCTCGAGGGGACGCGGCCGATGCTGCTCGAGATCCAGGCGCTCGTCAGCCCGACCGACCTCGCGATGCCCCGGCGGGTCGCGACCGGCGTCGACCCGAGGCGCCTCGCCATGATCGTCGCCGTCCTCGCGCGCCACGCCAAGCTCCCGCTCGGGCAGGCCGACGTGTTCGTCAACGTCGCGGGCGGCGTGCGCGTGGACGAGCCCGGAGCGGACCTGGCCGTCGCGCTCGCCATCGCCTCGGCGGCGAGAGGGACGCCCGTCCGCGAAGCGGCGGCCGCCTTCGGAGAGATCGGCCTCACCGGCCGCCTGCGCGCCGCCACACAGGCAGAGCGGCGGCTCGAAGAGTGCGCGAAGCTCGGCGTGACGTCCGTGCTCGCGCCTGAGGGGACACCTCCGCGGGCCGGGCTGGAGGTGCTCGAGTCGGAGACGATCAGGAGCGTGATCGCGACCGGCCTCGAGGCCGCGGCCACGGAGACGCGCTAGTCGCCGACGAGCAGGGATTTTCGCTCACGACTCCCGAAAATCCCTGGAAAGTTGGCTTATTTAAGCCATTTCCGGTATACTCGAGCCGTTCCGCCGGCGGCCACTTCGTCCGCCGGCGGCTTGGCGACTACGAACGTCGTGGGGAAGGGGGAGCGTTTGTACAAGGTCGGCGACAAGGTGGTGTATCCGCACCACGGTGCAGGCACGGTCGTCAAGAAGGAGGTGCGCGAGGTGCTCGGCGCGAAGCGCGAGTACATGACCATCCAGATCGCGCACAACGACATGATCGTGAACGTTCCGACCGAGAACGCGGAGCGGGTGGGGCTTCGGCGGGTGATCAGCGAGGAGATGGTCAACAAGGTCGTCAAGGCGCTGTCGGGGTCGGGCACGCAGATGCCGAAGAACTGGAACCGCCGCTTCAAGCACAACCGCGACAAGATGAAGACCGGGGACATCTTCGAGCTCGCGGAGGTCGTGCGGAACCTGTCGCTTCGCGATCACGAGAAGGGGCTCTCGACCGGCGAGAAGCAGATGTTCGTGAAGGCGAAGAAGATCCTCGCCAGCGAGCTCATGTACGCAAAGCAGATGGACGAGGAGCAGGCCGCCGCCTGGCTCGACGAGATTCTCGCGGGCATGGGCGCGAACGGTCGCAAGCGGGCGACCAAGCAGCACGTCGAGAGGGTCGCGGAGCCCGTCTAGAGGGCTCGTCCCCGTGAGCACCTGGGCGGTCCTCGTCGCGGCCGGCCGCGGCGAGCGGCTGGGCGGGGACCGCCCGAAGGCGTTCGCGCGCCTTGCCGGGAGGCCGCTCGTCGCCGAGAGCATCGAGCGGCTGGAGAGCTGCGAGTGGATCGACGCCGTCGTCGTCGTCGCTCCGGAGGGGTGGGAGGAGCCGGCCATCCTGGTCGCGGAGGAGCTCGGCTGCGCGAAGGTGACGGCGACCGTCACCGGCGGGGCGAGCCGCGCCGAGTCGGTGCGGCTCGGGGTGGCGGAGACGGCCGGGGACGCCGCCGTGCTGGTGGTGCACGACGCGGCCAGGCCGTTTCTCCCCGAGGCGGTGCTCGACCGCGTACTGACGGCACTCGGCGAGGGCTTCGACGGCGCCGTCCCGGGTCTGCCCGTCGTCGACACGGTGAAGCGCGTGCGCGGCCGGCTCGTCGCCGAGACCCTGCCCCGGGCGGAACTCGTGGCGGTGCAGACGCCGCAGGCGTTCGCGGCCGACGTCCTGCGGGCGGCGCTCGCGGGGGACGTCGCCGCCGCCAGCGACTGCGCCTCGCTCGTGGAGGCGCGCGGCGGCCGGGTCGCGGTCGTCGAGGGCGACCGCCGGCTGCTGAAGGTGACGACGCCGGAGGATCTCCGCCTCGTCGAGCGCTGGCTCGAGGACGAGCGGACATGACCGGGCGAGCCCCCGGGCGGTCCGGCGGGTCGCCGAGCTTGCTGACAGACTTGCGGCCTGTGCCTGATCCCGCCGAAGCCCAGCTGCGCGTCGGCCTCGGCGTCGACGCGCACGAGTTCGCCGAGGGCGTCCCGCTCGTGCTCGGCGGCGTCCGCTTCGACTCTCCCCGCGGGCTCGCCGGACACTCGGACGGCGACGTCCTCGCACACGCGCTGACGGACGCGCTGCTCGGGGCGGCGGGGCTCGGCGACATCGGCTCGCTCTTCCCTTCCGGCGACGAGCGCTTCCGCGGCGCCGACTCGCTCCACCTCCTCGCCGACGCGTACGCGCGCGTGCGCGCCGCCGGCTTCTCGCTCGTCAACGCCGACTGCGTCCTGATCGGCGAGGAGCCCCGGATCGCCGGCCGCCGGGACGAGATGCGGGCTCGACTGGCCGGCGCGCTCGGCGTCGAGCCGGCGCTCGTCGCCGTGCGGGCGACGACGACCGACGGGCTCGGATTCACGGGCCGGAAGGAGGGGCTCGCGGCCGAGGCGGTGGCGCTGCTCCGCCGCTGAGGCTCCGTCCTGGCGCGGGCCCTGTCCGGCGCCGATCGTCGTGCGCAGGCAGCTCGGGAAGTGCTTCGCCGCCGAGCGCACGCAAGCGTCGACCTGACGCTGCAGCTTCCGTCGGCGCGGTCAGCTGGGCGCGGCGAGGCCGCCGAATGGTCAGGCGGGAAGCCGCACGAGTCTCAGGCGGGAAGCCGCACGAGCCCGCCTGCCAGCTCGACGAGCCCGTCGCGCGCCAGCGATGCGACCGTCTCGGCGTCGAGCGAGCCGGCGGGGCGGGGCGCCTCCGAGACGAGGCGCAGCGTGCGTGCTCGTCGCTGGCGGAACGAGCCCTCGAACGGTCCCTGCCTGCGGGCCGGCGCGAAGCGAAGGCCGCGCGCGGGGCAGGCGCCGGCGAGCGGGCACGCCGGGCAGCGGGGCACCCGGGCGAGGCAGACGGTCGCGCCGAGGTCCATCAGCGCCTGCGCGCACGCGCCGTCGAACGTGCCGCCGCTTCGCTCGAGCACGCGGCGCACGTTCGTGTCCTCGGGCAGGACGTCGACGCCGAACGCGAAGCAGCGGATGGCGGCGGCCGTGTACGGCCCGACCCCGGGGAGCTCGGTGAGGTCGTCCGGCCAGCCGCGCTCGGCGACTGCCTGTGCCGCCCGGTGGAGGTTGACGCCGCGCCGGTTGTAGCCGAGCCCCTGCCACGCACGGATCACGGCCGCCCGGGGCGCGGCCGCGAGCGAGGCTGCCGTCGGCCAGCGCTCGAGCCACTCCAGGTAGCGTGGCACGACCCTCGCCACCTGCGTCTGCTGCAGCATCACCTCGGAGACGAGGACGGCGTACGGGTCGCGCGTCCGCCGCCAGGGGAGGTCGCGTCCGTTCCGCGCGTACCAGTCGAGCAGGGCGGCCTTCACCCGCGCGACGATACCGCGGGCGGAGGCGGAGCTCAGCCGGCGGCCTCGGCCGCGGTCTCCTCCGGCAGACGGACGAGCGCGTCGTACAGCCGCGCGAGCGCCGCCGGCGGCTGCACGCCGACGAACTCGTGCACGATCCCGCCGCGCCAGAACACCTTCACCGAGGGGATGCCGCTGATGCGGAACCGGCGTGCGAGCCCCATGTTCGCGTCCACGTCGACCTTCGCCAGCACGACCCGGCCGCCGCGCGACGCCGTCTCGCGCTCGAGCAGCGGCCCCAGCATCAGGCACGGCCCGCACCAGCCGGCCCAGAAGTCGACCACCACCGGCGCCTCGTGCGAGCGCTCGACGACCTCCTGCTCGAAGGTCTCGTCGGTCACGTCCATCTCGTCTCCTCCCGTTGCGCTTTCCAGCCACAGTTTACAACTATAGTATTGTATAGTAGTTGAGTGGTCAGGCGACGACGGGAGGTCGACATGGCGGTCCGAGAGAGCGGCTACACCCTGAGCGCCGCCAGCAGGCGTCCGTTCGAGGAGGCGGTGGCCCGCGTCAAGGACGAGCTGCGGTCGGAGGGGTTCGGCGTCCTGTGCGAGATCGACGTGCAGGCGACGCTGCGCGAGAAGCTGGGCGCCGAGGTCGAGCCGTACCTCATCCTCGGCGCCTGCAACCCGCCGCTCGCGCACGCGTCGCTCGCGGCCGAGCCGGAGCTCGGCGTGCTGCTCCCCTGCAACGTCGTCGTGTACGAGCGCGAAGGCACCGTGCACGTGTCTGCGGTCGACGCGGAGCGCATGCGCTCGATCGTCGGCAACGACGCGCTCGCGGACACGGCGGCGACGGTGCGGCGCAAGCTCGCGCTCGTCGTCGAGCGCGCGGCCGGCTGAGCCCGGAGGCCGGCTTCAGCGCAGGGCGTGGCGCCGCCGCCGTGAGGGGCGGTCGCCGACGTCGAACACGATCCGGAGCACCCAGTTCACCCCCCAGATGACGATCGTCGCCCAGAAGGCGGCGCCGAAGTGGCTGATCGAGAAGCCGGGCACGATCCAGTCCGTGACGTAGAGCATGAGGATGTTGAGGAAGAAGAGGGCGACGCCGAGCGTGAGCAGGATGACGGGGAAGGCGAGGAGCTTCGCCGCCGGCTTGAGGAAGAGGTTCACGACCGCGAAGACGAGTGCGGTGAAAAGCAGCGTGCCGACGTCGTCGTGGTAGCCGATGCCGTCGACCAGGCTCGCCGCCGCGTAGAGCGCGACGAGGTTGAACGCCCACATGGTGACGAGCCGCCGGACGAGGCGCATGACCCGGCAGCGATCCTAGACTGCGCCGGTGGCGCTGCACGAGCTCGAGGTGCTCGACGACGCCGACGAGGCGGCGCGCCGCTGCGCGGCGGTGATCGCGGCGGCGGCGCGCGCGGCGGTGGCCGAGCGGGGGCGGTTCGCGCTCGCCCTCTCCGGCGGGCGCGCGCCCTGGCAGGCCTTCCGCCTGCTCGCCTACGAGGAGGTGCCGTGGGAGCGCGGCGAGCTGTTCCAAGTCGACGAGCGCGTCGCCCCGCGCGGAGACGACGAGCGCAACCTGACGCATCTCATCGAGACGCTGCCGCCGGCGGCGCGCGAGGCGCTGCGGCCGATGCCGGTCGAGCGCGCGGACCTCGCCGCCGCCGCCCGCGCGTACGCGGAGCTCGTGCCGCCGCACATCGACCTCGTCCACCTCGGCCTTGGGCCCGACGGCCACACGGCCTCGCTCGTCCCCGGCGACCCGGTGCTCGAGGTCCGCGACCGCGCCGTGGCGATCACGCGCCCGTACCAGGGCCGGCGGCGCATGACCCTCACCTACCCCGTGCTGGAGGCAGCCGGTGCCCTCGTCTGGCTGGTGACCGGCGCCGACAAGGCGGAGGCGCTTCGGCTCCTGCTGCGCGGCGACGAGTCGATCCCAGCCGGGCGCGTGCGGGCGGCGCGCTCGCTCGTTCTCGCCGACCGGGCGGCGGCCGGGGGCTGATTCCCCGGCCGGTGCGGGTTGACAGGCGGGCTCCGATCGCGAACATGAGTTCTCGAACGGCTTGACGTGAGGTTCCGGGCGGGTAGGCTGCGCAGCTCGGGGCGTAGGGAGGGCTGGTGGGGAGAGGCTGGAGCGGTCGATGGACGCGAGTCGTGCGGGCGGCGCCGGCGCCGTCCGTCGTCGGCGCGGCCGCGCTGGCAGCAACGGTCGGCGTCGTGCTCGCGACCCGGGCGGCGCCGGCGCCGGCGGCCGACGCGCCGGTCGCGGTCTACGTCGGCTACGTGGACGGGCCGCCGGTCGGCCCGCGCTTCCCGCTGCCCTGGGCGGGCGACGCGAACATCCTCTTCATCGGATCGGCGGAAAGCACGATCGACGCCGGCGCCGTACGGCTCGACAACCCGGCGGACACGCCCGTCACGGTCGACGGCGTCGACGTCGAGCTGCCGGGCCACCCCGGCGCGCCGGGGTTCGACCTGTGGGGCTCGTTCACGATCCCCGCGCACGGCTCCGCCATCCTGACGGGGACGACTCCGACGGGCGACGACTTCGACACGAGCGAGTTCCCGTTCAAGGACTGCCCCGACTACGCCGCTCCCACGGAGCTTCCGCCGACCGTCACGGTCACCGTGGGCGGCGTGCCCTATCCGTTCACGGACAGCGGCCACGTGCTCGACACGGGCGGGTTCAACCCCGTACCCGGCTGCGCGGTCAGCGACGAGCGGCTCGCCTGGCGTCCGATCGGGCGTGCCGACGCGCAGGCGACCGACGCCAGCCTGACGCTCGCACCGTCGACGCAGACGGCGCTGACCGGCACGCAGGCGACGCTGACCGCGCACCTGGCCGACGCGGGAGGCACGCCGGTGCCGAACATCACCATCACCTTCTCGGCGGTCGCCGGATCGCCCAACGCGGGCCTGCTCGGCACGGCCGTGACGGACGCGTCCGGGGACGCCGTCTTCCAGTACACGAGCTCGGCGGACGGCACGGACGGCGTCGTCGCCTCGGCGCGGACGGGCTTCGACTCGAGCCAGGCGCAGGTGACGTGGCTGACGGACACGACGCCTCCGGTCGTGTCCGTGCCGGCCGACTTCACGGTCGAGGCAACCGGCCCCGCCGGCGCGGTGGCGACCTTCGCCGTGTCGGCGACCGACCCGGACGACGTGGCCGGGCCGGTCGCCTGCGACCCTGCGTCCGGCTCGACCTTCCCGCTCGGGCAGACGACGGTCACGTGCACGTCGACCGACACGCACGGGAACACCGGCTCCGCGAGCTTCCACGTCACCGTCGCCGACACGACTCCGCCGGCGCTCGACCTCCCGGCCGACTTCACGGTCGAGCAGACCGGTCCGGACGGTGCCGTCGTCAGCTACGAGGCGAGCGCGACCGACCTGGTCGACGGCTCCGTGCCCGTCACCTGTGCTCCCCCCTCCGGCTCGACCTTCCCGCCCGGGCAGACGACGGTCGCCTGCTCGGCGACGGACGCGCACGGCAACACGGCCATGGGCTCGTTCCACGTCACCGTCGCGGACACCGAGCCTCCGACGATCACCGTACCCGCGAGCTTCACGGTCGAGGCAACCGGCCCCCTGGGCGCGGTCGTCACGTACACGGTGACGGCGACCGACAACGAGGATCCCGCCCCGGTCGTGAGCTGCGACCCGCCCTCCGGCTCCGAGCTGCCGATCCGCACGACGCCGATCGTGTGCACGGCGACCGACGCCGCCGGGAACACGGCGCAGGCCGTCTTCCGGGTGACGGTTCGCGACACGACGCCGCCGTCGCTGAAGGTGCCGGGCGAGGTCGACGTCCAGGCGACGTCCGCGGCCGGGGCCGCCGTCGGCTTCTCGCCCAAGGCGACGGACGCCGTCGACCCGGCTCCGGTCGTCAGCTGCGACCCCGCCTCCGGCTCGACCTTCCCGCTCGGGCAGACGAAGGTCACCTGCACGGCGAGCGACTTCTCCGGCAACTCGTCGCCTCCCGAGTCGTTCGACGTCGTCGTCACCGCGCCGGCGGCCGGGCTCGTCCCGACGGCGCCGCCTGCGCCTCCGCCTCCGCCGCCCCCGCCTCCTCCCCCGCCGGCCCCTCCCGGCAGCGTCAACGCCAAGCCCGTCGCGGGGCGCAAGCAGCCGAAGGTGAAGCTGCCCGGCTCGGGGGGCTTCGTGACCCTGACGCAGGCGACCGCGCTCCCGCCCGGGACGGCGGTGAACGTGACCGACGACGCGGCCATCCAGCTCGCCGACCCGACCGGGAAGGAGATGGTCTTCTTCGGCCAGGCCGACCGGGTGCCGAGCCAGTTCGTCATCGGCAGGACGAAGGGAGGCGTCACCCCGCTCACGCTCACCGGCGGCAGCTTCAAGGCCTGCAAGAAGTCGCAGCGGAAGCCGTCGGTCGCAGGCGCGAAGAGCACGCCGCCCGTCCGGCGCCTGTGGGGCAAGGGCAAGGGCCGCTTCTCGACGAAGGGGAAGTACGCGTCGGCGACGGTGCGCGGCACGTGGTGGGTGATCGCCGACTTCTGCGACGGCACGCGCGTCCAGGTGAAGCGCGGCCTCGTCGCCGTGCGCGACCTCGTGCAGGGGAAGACCGTCCTCGTCCGGACCGGTGCGAGCTACCTCGCGCCCGCCACGAAGCCGAAGAAGGCGCACAGGCGGTAGCCCGGGAGGCCCGGGTGAACGCTCCCGACCGGCCGGGCGGCGGCCCCTCCGAACGGCCAGGTCGCCGGGCGCCCGCTTGACGCGGCGGGCGTGGCAGATAGGCTTCCCCGACACCTTCCGGGGCTGGGAGACCGGGGAGGGCGGCACCGATGCGGGGAAGGGGAGGAGAGATGCGGCGCGGACGGCGCCTCCTGCCGGCGGCGCTGCTCGGCGTGCTGGCCCTCGCCCTCGCGTTGGCGGTCGGCGTGGGGACGACGCTCGGGGCCGGCGGCCCGACGCCGCGGCCCATGCCCCCGCCGGGCCTGCGGCAGGCGCCGAAGCCGGCCCCGTCGAACGGCCGGCGCACGTCTCCGGCCGCGGCCGCCACGCCGCACGCGCCGGTCGCGAACTCGGCGCTCCTGAACAGCGACACGGTCACGAGCCCCGCCACCTCCAGCCTCGAGTACCAGCAGGCCACGTCGCTCGGCTTCACCGTCACCGTCGTCGACGGTGCCAGCTGGGAGGCGATGACGCAGGCGCAGTTCGCCCAGTACCAGCTGCTGATCGTCGGCGACCCCCATTGCGGTGCCCTGGCGAGCTCGGTGACGAGCAACGCCTCCACCTGGGCGCCGGTGGTGATGGGGACGGCGATCAACACGCTGCCCGGAAACCGCATCCTGATCGGCACCGACCCGGTCTTCCATGAGCCCTCCTTCCCGGGAGCTCTGACGCTGATCACGGACGGGCTGAAGTTCGCCGGCGCGCTTTCCGGCCGCACCGGCCTCTACCTCGACGCGAGCTGCGACGCGGGATCGAATCCCGACCTCGTCTCGACGCTCGAGGCGCTCAGCATCGGCGCCGGCGCGTGGACGGAGGACACGACGCCCCCGTGCGGCGGCAGCGTCTCGCTGATCGCCTCCAACCCTGCCTTCGCCGACCTGGCCAGCACCGACCTCCAGGGCTGGTTCTGCTCGGATCACGAGACGTTCCCGACCTTCCCCAACGACTGGGCGGCGCTCGCGGTCGCCACCGACACGCCGAACCACCCGACGTGCGGCACCGACCCGGGCACGGGCGAGCCGGCCTGCGGCGAGGCGTACATCCTGCTCGCCGGCCAGGGCGTCGTCGTCACCTCGCCCGACATCTCGCTCTCGCCGGCCGAGGCGACGAACCCGGTCGGCACCGACCACACCGTCACGGCCACGGTCACGAGCGGGGGCGAGCCCTCGCCCGGCCAGCTCGTCAGCTTCACTGTCACCGGGCAGAACCAGGGCGCGACCGGGACGTGCGCGCCCGCCGACTGTACGACCGACTCGAGCGGACAGGTGACGTTCACCTACCACGACGGGAACGGCGCCGGCGACGACACGATCACCGCCAGCTTCACCGCGGACGGCACGACCGAGCAGGCGACGGCGATCAAGCACTGGACGGGCGAGGTGTCCCCGCCGGCCGTGCCGACGCTGCTCACGCCCGCCGACGGCTCGACGCTCGACACGGCGACGCCGACCTTGACCTGGTCGGACGAGAGCGGAAGCGGTGCCACGAGCTACGACGTCGAGCTCGTCCCGGCGGGCGGAGGCGGAGGCGGGGCGCCGAGCTGCGACTTCGGCGGCGCCTCGCCGGTGAACGTCACCGGCACCTCGTACACGCCCAGCCCGCTTGCCAACGACACGTACTGCTGGCGCGTGCAGTCGGTGAACGACGACGCGGGCCTGACGAGCGGGTACTCGGACCCGTTCACCTTCACCGTCTTCGTCGACACCACGCCGCCGGTGCTTCACCTGCCGGGCGACTTCACCGTCGAGGCGACCGAGCCGACCGGCGCCGTCGTCACGTATACGGTCACCGCGACGGACGACGTCGACCCGCACCCGGTCGTCGTGTGCACGCCGCCCTCCGGCTCCGTCTTCCCGATCCGGACGACGCCGGTCGTGTGCACGGCGACGGACGCCTCCGGCAACCGCTCGCAGGGCGTCTTCCGCGTGACGGTGCGCGACACGACGCCGCCCGTGCTCAAGGTGCCGGACGGAAAGACGGTGGAGACGTCCGACCCGTCGGGCGCCGTCGTCACGTTCACCGTGACCGCGACCGACCTCGTCGACCCTTCGCCGGCGATCAGCTGCTCGCCCCCGTCCGGCTCGACCTTCCCGGTCGGAGAGACGAAGGTGAGGTGCACGGCGACGGACTTGTCCGGGAACTCGTCCTCGAAGAGCTTCGAGGTGACGGTGTCGCTCGCGGCCTCGCCGCCTCCTCCGCCCCCGCCTCCTCCGCCTCCTCCGCCTCCTCCGCCTCCTCCGCCTCCTCCCGGGCCCGGCGAGGTGGCCGCGACCACCGTCCCCGGCAAGAACCTGCCCAAGGTGAAGCTTCCCGGCAGCAACCGCTTCGCCCTCCTCACCGGCGCCGAGAACCTACCGCCCGGGACGATCGTCGACCTGACCGGCAACGGCGGTATCCGGCTCACCGACCCGAAGGGCAACGAGATGTCCTTCTACGGGCAGGCCGACGGCGTCCCGAGCAGGTTCGTGTACAAGGGCATCCAGGCGGGCTTCGTCCAGCTCGTGCTCACGGGCGGGAGCTTCTCGAAGTTCGAGCGTAGGACGAGCGCCGCCGGCGCGAAGGCGAAGAAGCCGGTGCGGCGGCTGTGGGGAAACGGCAGGGGCCGCTTCACGACGAAGGGCAAGTACGCGGCGGCGACGGTGCGCGGCACGTGGTGGCGGATCGCCGACTTCAAGACGGGTACGCAGGTGTACGTCCGCCGCGGCGTGGTCGCCGTGCGCTCGTTCGTGCTCGCACAGACGGTCCGGGTGACGGCCGGCCACATCTACTTCGCGCCCTCGAAGAAGCCGGCGAAGAAGAAGCGGTGAGCCGGGCCGCTCGGGCCGCCGCCGGGAGCGCGTCCTAGCCGGGACGCAGGCGCTCGACCTCGTCCCCGCGGGCGACGATCACCTCCCACACGAGCCAGGGAGGGAAGAGGCCGTGCTCGACCACGCCCGGCGTCGCCGACAGGCGCGCGGCCAGCGCGGCGACGTCGTCGACGCGGCCCGTGTAGTCGGCGATGACGCCGCCGTCGGGGCTTCTCGGCACGTCGCGCAGCTCGACCCGCCCGAGCGCCCGCAGCGTCGCCGCGAGCCCGAAGGCGAGCAGCTCGAGCGGTACCGGCGGTCCGATCCTGGCGACCGGCTTGTCCGAGGAGGCGACGACGACGAAGCGCTCCGCCGCTGCGGCCACCACCTTCTCGCGCGTGTGCGCGGCGCCGCCGCCCTTGACGAGCCAGCCGTCGGGCGCGATCTGGTCGGCGCCGTCGACGGCGAGGTCGAGGCGGTCGAGGCGATCGAACGGCTCGACCGCGATCCCGAGCCGCCTCGCCGTCTGCTCGGTGCGCGGCGAGGTGGCCACGCAGCGGATGCGCGGCCGCCGCCGGGCGAGCGCCTCGAGCAGGTAGGCGACCGTCGAGCCGGTGCCGAGGCCGACGCGCATGCCGTCCTCGACCAGCTCGGCCGCCGCCTCCGCCGCCAGCTGCTTCTCGCGCTGCAGGCCCATCATCCCCCGAACCTACCCTCCCTTCGTACCAGACGTCCGCCGGGCTCGCCGCGGCCC
>Ga0070741_10010600_pt1 | contig 17337 bp, 11 predicted proteins | sample Coa_R1_4_FD_66440 | JGI IMG/M metagenome (GOLD analysis project Ga0070741, IMG submission 66440) | Surface soil microbial communities from Centralia Pennsylvania, which are recovering from an underground coalmine fire - Coalmine... | ecosystem: Environmental > Terrestrial > Soil > Unclassified ...
TCCGAGCGGGAGGCGAACCGCGTGGCGGACCAGGTGATGCGGACGAGCGCGTCCGCGGCCTCGCCACCGAACATCACGCATCTCCCGGACGCTCTATCAGTGGGCCGCAAATGCGAATCGTGCGCGGCGGACGAAACCGACCTGCCGTCGATAGTCGCCCGAGGCATCGGCGATGGAGGCGATCCGCTCGACGCGGGCACGCGCGCATTCATGGAGTTTCGATTCGGCCGCAGCTTCGCCGACGTAAGAGTGCACACGTCCGCGGCGGCCGCGGAATCGGCGCGTTCGTTGGACGCCCTGGCCTACACCGTCGGCAACGACATCGTGTTCGGCTCCGGCAGATATTCACCCAACAGCAGCTCCGGCGGTCACCTGCTCGCTCATGAGCTCACGCACACGATTCAGCAGAGTGCGCCCGGCACGGGCGTCGCCCGCATCCAGCGCGCGCCCGCCGAAGACTGCGGCGACCCGACCGTCAAGGACGAGGGCCTTGATTGCAGCGGAAAAGAACGCGACGGCCCGGGAGTGGTGGTTCCCGCTCCGACAGGCGACGGATGGGAGCTGCGAAATTTCGATGTCGACAAGCATTTTCTCAAGCCCGCGCATGAAGATGCCCTCGACGACATCGCTGGCCAGCTCGAGGATTTTCTGCGCGCGAATCCCGGCGAGCGGGTCCATCTCCTGGGCGAGGCGAGCACGACCGCGGGCGATTGCTACAACATGCGCCTGTCGCGGCGGCGCGCGCGCTGCGTGGCGGCGGCGCTCGAGGCGCGGGGAATCAGCGCCGCCCTCCTCGATCTCGACTGGGTCGGCGATCGCCGTTCCACCGCGCGGCTGGCGGCGAAGCCGGCGCCCACCGCACGCGACATCGAAAATCCCGACGACCGCCGAGTCACCATCAGCATCAATGTGCCGCCGAGCGAATGCAGCATCCAGGCAAAGCTTCGCTCGTCGCAACGGCTGGCATTCCGGTTCGGATGCCTGGGCGAGAACAAGGTTTCGATTGTGATCGCAAGCCAGGATTCGAGCCCGGAAATCTACCGCGAGTTCGTCTGGGAGAAGGTCGCCGGCATCCCCGATGACTGCGACTTCCTTCAGGATCTCGACCCGACCGTCACGTTTGTCCGGATGATGAACGGCGTGCGGCTCGCCCATAGCGTGGACGACGATTCTCCCTCTGACTTCAAGTCGCCGATGTTGCAGATCGGCATGGATGCCGGTCCGTTCACGGATCCAATGAGCATGCTCGAATTCGAGACCGATGACGACCTGGCGCTGGTCGATTTCTGGGGAAGCTGGAACCCTGCTTCATGCGTGAAGCGCCTCCACACCGGCCTGCCGCTGGGCACCATCGGCACTTTCAAGCCGGTCGGGCCGGTGCGATGCGGTCCGATGCCTGTGCCGCCATCCACCAAGTGCCCGACGCCGAGCGAAGAGGAATGCCCCAAGGAAAGGCGCGAATCATCGGCATCGCACCTCAAAGCCAAAATGGCGGAAATCGGTGGAATAAAAGGCAAGGTGATCGATTGGCTCAGCGGGAAGGTCGCCGACGATTCCGAGGTTCGTTATCTCGATCTCGGCACGGTGAAAACCGACGCCGAGAAGAAATCCGGCGGCGATGATATCTGGCGCCGTTACCTGTTCGTCGCCAAGCGCGTCTATGGTCCCGACGGATGCGAGCAGCGGGCCTCCGATGACAGCGCGCGCGGCGAAGCGACATTCTCCGACCCGGTAAGCCTCGACAGCATCAACGCCCGCCCCGCGACGCTCACCCGCAGTTCGGACTCGAACGCCGAAACGCTCTGGATCGTGGGAGTGGGCAAGTTTGAGTTGTTCGGGGAGAAGTGCCTGCCCGGCGGCACCGAGTTGCTCACGGGGGTTGTGACCGCAACCGGCGCCGTGCGTTGCGGGCCGCTCGAGATGGACCCGATACCGGAGGAGAAAAGCTGTCACGATGACTGTCCGGAGTCGCGCCGCACCTGTACGGCCGATGCCTTCCTGTTCCGATTCGGACGTATGGCGCCCGACAGCGCGCCCGCGGAATTGCGAGATGCGCTGGAGGGTGCGGGATGCAATGCGGAAGTGGCGCGCGTCAACATCGGCGCCCTCTCGACCCATCCGATCTGGCGGCCGTTCTACTGGATTCAGCCGACCAGCGGATGCTCATTTACGATTGAACAGACTTCGCTGCCCGGCGCCGGGGGCAAGGTGACCTACGGCGTCAAACCGAAAATAAAGCTCCTGCCGCCCAAGATCGGGGTCGCGCCGGTTTTCGACACCGACGGCCTGCAACTATCAACGGAGAATCCGGACGACCCGCTTTCGCCCTCGGATTTCACGATGAATACCAGCGTCGGGACCATGGCGCTTACGGGCAGTCATACACAAACCGATCTCGGCTTTGGTGGACTTACCCGGACGCGCTACCAGATGGCGACGGTGGGATCGCCAGTGTCCTTCAAGGGAAGCTGTCATTCGTCGGATGGAGGACTGCTGATCCCGGCCGGCGCGGTGCAGTGCGGATTGCCGCCGTCTCCGGCTCACGATCCCGCTCCGGTTGACACCTGCCCATCCGATGCCGCGAGGGTGCTGGAAAATGTCGCGTTCCTGGTGAGCAATTTCCGGATGATTGATTCGCTGCGCAGCCGCGCCGGAATCGTCACACCGCTTCAGATTAACGGGTCGCCGGTTTACAAGCGCGGCCAGGTGATCAAGGACGCCCGATTCGTCGGGCTGACGTTCACATCGGGAACCAGCGTCGAACCGGTGGTGGTAGTGTTCGACATGCAAGTCGATGACGTCATCACCGAGCCGACCAGAATTACGCTCAGATTCACCGTGCTCTCGGAGCCGTGCGCCTACCTGCAGGGCGCGATGCGAGTGCCCTTCCGCCTGTACTCGGCCATGTGCGAGGAAAGCATAAAGCAGGGTCAAAGCTATTCGATCAGCAGCGACTTCACGCCGACTCCGCGCGGACCATGAAAAGTCACGTTCCCGGATGCGGCGGCGGAATCCCGACGCGCACCGAACGCCGCCCTTTAACCGGTCCGCGCGGCCACGCCGGGCCGACGAAATTTCTCCAACCTTCGGATGAAGACGAGATTCAAAGGAGGGCGGCGGCGTTGCAAGACCGAACAATGGTGACCTTCAAGAGGCGAACGGGGTCTCCTATGACCTCCAGTCGCGCGATCCGGTCATTGGTGAAGGTCAACGTCCGCGAGAACCTGCCCGCGAGGAGCAAAGATCACCCCGACCGAGCCATCGATAAGCGCCGGTTGCACGAATCGCATTCCTTGCGACAACGCCACGAATTGTCCTTTCCACATCGAGGCGCCCTTCACTATTCGCTCCGCTCCGGACTGCGATGCCGTCGCGTCGATGCGTATGAGCGGGTTGGGGTCGAGCACGGCCAGGCCATGAAGATGCGGATGGTCGAAGCCCTAAGAAAAGGTTGACCCCGTCGAGTCTTTCCTCCTCGACTCCTTTCAATCCGATGGGTACGGGAAGAATGGAGGAATTCGACGATGGGCGACGCAAAGTCGGCGACGGGCGCGATCGCCGGAATCGATCACATCAACATCCGAATCGACCCGGGGGCCGAGGCGCTCGAGCGTGCAAAGGACTTTTACGGCACGGTGCTTCGGATGACGCCGATCGAGCGGCCCGAGAACGTCGAGAGTCGCGATCCAGGCGCCTGGTACAAGTGCGGCTCAAACGAAGTGCACATCACGGCCGAGGCCGGCGCCTCGGAGCGCAACCGCGCGACCCGGCGGCATGCCGCGTTCCTCGTGCGCGGGCTTGAAGAATTGCGCGTGCGGATGGAGAAGGCGGGCGCCGAAATCATCGCGGGAACGGTGCTTCCGGGCCGCCGTCGTTTCTTCGCGCGCGATCCGTTCGGGAATCGGCTCGAATTCATGGAGCCGGAGGATTAGCCCGCCACTCTCTTTTTCGCGCGGCGATCGAAATCCTGTAGAGCTTATTCAACCGTCGGTTGCGGCATTCGAGCCGGCCAAAAACGCCCACGCCGTCAGCAGGATGCCGATGAGCGCCGGCAGGGTGACGTCGGGAAAATCGCGCAGGAGCACTGATGACGAGTTGATCCCGGCGGCCACTTCCCAGAAATGGAACAGCGCGTGGCCGGCCAGCCAAAGCGTCGCTGCGGCCCAAAGCGGCACGCGCCATCGCGGACGGATCGCGCCGATCACGAATGCGCCGCCCATGAACATGAAGACAAGGCCGATATCGCGCACGAAGTGCTGGTTGAACGGACCCGTGGACGTCACCCCCGGCACCGCCTGGTACCAGTCCATCGGCGATACCAGCATGAAGATGCCGTTGGCTTCCTGAGCGACTCCGAACAGGACGGCGAAACCAAGTAGGAGCGTTCGCGACATCTTCGAAACACCTCACTTTTCGGAGGCGGCGTCAAGCCACTGCGCCAGGCGAATGCTGCCGAGCCGCGGCCGGTCTCCGGGAGTGAGCGACTTGTCGTTCAACTGAATGCCGAAATACCGCGCGTGCGCATCGGGCACCACCGTGCGGGAATCACGGGTTGCGCTGAGGAATCGCCCGACCATCTCATCGAGAGGCGCCCGATCGGGACCGGCTATCTCGATCATCCCGTTGATCGGCGCAGCCAGCGTGACGTCGGCCATCGCGTCCGCGACGTCGTCGGCCGCGATCGGTTGAAAGAGCGCGGGCGACAGATGGACCGTCCGGCCGATCGTGCCCGATTGAGCGATCGCGCCAAGGAACTCGAAGAACTGCGTCGATCGCACAATCGAGTATGGAATTCCGGCTGTCTTGACCAGCTTTTCCTGCGCAAGCTTCGCGCGGAAGTAGCCGCTCTCCAGCAGACGATCGGTGCCGACGACCGAGAGCGCGACATGATGCTTCACGCCCGCCGCCTTCTCGGCGGCTGTCAGGTTGCGCCCCGACTTCTCAAAGAATGTCATTGCCGCTTCCTCCTCGAAGGAGGGCGAGTTCGCGACGTCGACGACGACGTTCGCTCCGGCGAGCGCCTCGGTCAAACCCTCGCCGGTGACGGTATTGACGCCGGAACTGGGCGATGCGGCGACGACCTCGTGTCCCTTGTTGCGAAGCCGTGCCGTGAGCTTCGTACCGATGAGCCCGCTGCCTCCGATTATCACGATCTTCATTGCGATCTCCTCGTGGATTTCGATTTCCCGCGACGACATCGATGCAGGAGCAAGAATGACGCCTTCGGATGCGATGCAGAAAGCGCCGGAGCCGGGAGGAAGCCCTTGCGGCAACTTTGAATCGTCGTGGGATCTCGCTTCAAAATTTGTTCCCAACGAAAAGCGTGATATTCAGGGTCGCGCACCGATCGGCCCCGCCCCCGGGCTTCGCGCGGCCGCGAAGGAACGCGGAGCAGGGGCAACGGGCGGTGAACCATCTGCGCCGACTCGATCCCGCCCTTCGGATCTCCAATCTTGACGATTGGCTGCCGATTCGCAGGCCCACGGATCGCGCGACCTTCGCGGAGGGTTTGCGAAGGGCAGGGCTGCCGGAATGAATACGGCATGCCCCCGTGCGGCGCGTGCGTCGAGAATGGCGAGCGACTCGAAGTTGTTCAGCGGGAACCGGAGCGGCGGCGTGGACTGCCTTTGGGACGGCGCACGGCTCTAACCTTGCCGCTCTTCCCACCACCGCAGAAAAACAAATCGCGCCCGTCGGACTCGAGCCCCGATACCGCCAATCCGGGAGGCATCTTGATTTTCTCAAGCACCTCGCCCGTTTGAGGATCGATTCGCCGCAGCTCGCTCTCCTCGCCATCCAAGGTGCCGTGCCACAGCTCTCCGTCGATCCACGTGATGCCGGTGACGAAGCGGTTGGATTCGATGGTGCGGAGAATCGCCCCCGTGCAGGGATCGATCTGGTGGATCTTCCGCTCCCTATAGTGTCCGACCCATAGCGTTCCTTCGGCCCATGCGAGACCCGAGCATTGGTCGGCGGGCGCCGGGATTGCTGCCAGCACGCGTCCGGTTCTGGGGTCGATCTTCAGGATCCGATTGCCGACGATCTGAAAAAGGTGGCGTCCGTCGAAAGCGGTCCCTGCGCTCCCGGCGACATCGATCGCCTGGATCACCATGCCGTCGGCCGCATCGAATGCATTCAGCTTGTGTCCGCCGGCAAACCACACGTGGCGGCCGTCATAGCTCACGCCGTGCACGGCCTCGATGCCCGGAAATGGTCCGTATTCGCGGACGACCTCCGCGACTGATTCAATCACGGTTCCCATCATAGCCGCTTGCAACCCCGGCCGGCAGCAACAGGGTCGTCGTGAATCCTGGTACGGGCGAACTTGTCCATCGACGATTTCGACCGCGACCATATGACTGCACGTGTCCGGTTTCGGCGAGCGAATCGAGCGCGCGCTGGGCCGTGCGCTGGCTCGTTCCCAGCGCGAGAGCCACCGCCGAACTCGACCACGCTTCGCCATCGGCCAGCAAGGCAAGCACCGCGGAGTGCCGCCCTTCGACGGGCGGGGCGAGAACGACAACGCTGCGGGCGCGGCGCGGCGCAATCGCAAATCCTCTGGCGGTCGCGTTCACGTCCGCCACCGTCCGAAACATCGCGCGCAGGCGAGCGATTTCGACCCGCAGGCGTGCGCGATGGGATTCATCGACGTGTCTCGCTCCAAACGCGTTCGCGATCAGCACCTCCCTGGGGGCGTCAGCCGGCCATGCCGCGGCCATCGCGCGCGCGAGCTCGAACAACACCGGCCGCGTGGCGAGCGAGACCATCGCGTTTGCGTGATGCACGAGCCGCCGGCACGCGTCCACGACCAGCGCTCCGGACGCGCGGATTGCCTCGACGTCCTCGAGCGAAAGATGCCGCTCCTTCCCGCCCTCGATCAGGCGCGCGGCCGGCATCGCAAGAGCGCTAAACGCCTTTTCGACCTCGGCCGTCAGCGCCGGGATATCCGCATCGCGGGCGGCGCGCCTTGCCCGCACGAGCGCGTCGCGCGCCGCACCGATGCGCAGCTGCCGAATCGCAATCCCCGCAGCTGTCAGCTCGTGGATGGTCCTCGTGGAGGGCGGCAGTCCGGCCGGGTCGAGCCTGCCGAGCGCGGGCTCGGCTTCATCGATACCGCCTATCAGCAGGAGGAGGCGAATCTCGATGTACCGCGCGTAGGCCGCATTGGCGCGATCGCCGTGCTCGTGCAGCAACGCCCGAGCCGCCGCGAGCGCCTTCGGTGGCCATTCGAGATCGCGCGAGACCAGCCCGATCTCCGCCTCCGCGACGACGCATCTGGCGCGGGCCACCTCGTCACTCGGACCGAAAGCCCGCCCTGCCCGCCGCAGGAGCGCCCTTGCTCGAACCAGATCGCCGATCTGCGCCATCGCGATGCCTCGAAGCGCGAGCGCCGGCGCATCGCCGCGCAACGCGATCCGGTTCAATGCGCCCAGGGGGTCACCGGCGGAGAGCGAGCGGGCCGCCGCCGCGATCAACGGGTCCATCGAAGATTCGCCGTGCCCTGCCGATTCCATTTCCCCGAATCCCGTCACCTTTGTAACTCACACCGCGACGAAGCAGGACGTTAAGTTACCACGAGCAGACGATCGCTGAACAAACCACAACCACACCAGAGGAGAGGGGCGATGGCTTCGCACAAAATCGGAACCCGCGAGGATTGGCTCGCCGCGCGCATAGATCTGCTCCGCGCGGAAAAGGAACTCACCCGGCGCGGCGATGAACTTGCGCGGCGGCGCCAGGAGCTGCCGTGGGTCCGAATCGACAAGGAGTACCGTTTCGATACCGATGAGGGGAGGGCTTCGCTTGCGGACCTCTTCCAGGGGCGCTCGCAACTTCTTGTGTACCATTTCATGTTCGGGCCCGATTACACGGCCGGATGCCCGTCCTGCTCGGCGATCGCGGACGGTTTCGATGGCTTCGCCGTCCATCTGGCCAACCATGATGTAATGCTATGGGCGGTATCGCGCGCGCCGCTTGCCAAGCTGCAGGCATACAAGAGGAGGATGGGCTGGAGGTTTCCGTGGGCATCGTCGTTTGGCGGCGACTTCAACGCCGACTTCAATGTCTGGTTCACCGACGAGCAGGAGCTCCAGGGCCGGACCGAATACAACTACCAATCAATCGACACCACCATATCGAGACCGATTCCGCCGCAGGCGGCACGGATGGCCGCCACCTGCGGAACCGATGCGGCCACCTACAAGCGAGAGCGGCCGGGCATGAGCGCGTTCGTGCTGGAGGACGGAGTCGTTTATCACACGTACTCCACCTATGCGCGCGGCCTCGACGGCCTGTGGGGCATGTACCAGTGGCTCGACCGAGCCCCGAAAGGGCGCAACGAATCCGGAGCATGGTGGCGCCGCCACGACGAGTACGAGGGGCGCTGACGATCGCAACTCGGACTGGGGCGATGATCGATCGGTGTCGCGCGGCGCCCTTTCTAGTCGGAACCGGACTGGGAGCTGGCCGGGTTGCCTCCCTCCTTCAAGGCAAGGCTTGCGCTAGAAGGGATTCTGCGAATCCAGTCCCACGGTGATGCGGCCGAGCTGTTCGGTGATGCGGTCGATGTGGCCGTTGATATGCAGCGGCATCGCCTGGAAGTCGCGGTAGCGGCGCTCGAAGTCGGTGCCTTCCCGTAGGCCGTTGCCTCCCAGCACCCGCAGGATCAGCTTCATCGCCTCGTCGCACAGCATCACCGCCTGCATCCCGGCGGCGGTCTGGCGGAAGTAGTCGCCCTCGGTCGGCGATACGCGGGCGGCGATTCGCGCATCCGTCTCCGCCATCGCGGCGTACACGGTGTCGATGGCGGTGCTGATCAGCGCGCGGGCGCGGCCGAGATTCACGTGAATCGTCGGCTTCTCCACCATCCGCGTCCCCAGTATCGCGATCCGATCCCTGATGCCGCGCGCGGCGTCGATGAGCGATTCTTCCGCCACTCCCGTTGCCATCGCGCCGAGCCACATCACCGATATCGCGACCCAGTCCTCGCGGTAGCGATGGTTGATCATCGGATAGTCGGGGCGGCGAAAGAGCGCGCGGTACCTCGGCGGCATCGGCACTACCCGTTCCCGCGGCACATCGACGTTCTCGTAATGGACGTGATCGGTGGCGGAGGCGCGGACCGCGCTTCCGTCCCAGGTCGCATCGATTCGGACCCGCGGATGCCGCAGATCGACCATCACGAATCGGGGCGTCTCGGCGCCTTCGCCCAGGAACGCGACTCCCGCCCATTCCGCATAGCGACATCCGGAGCCGAAGGTTGCCACGCCGTTGAGGACGGTGTTGGCGGCGGAATCGACGCCGATGACCTTTGTCGAAGCGCCGGCGGGAAAGCAGACCCATTCGTGTTTTCTGACTATATCGGCGAGGAAGGCGGAATGAGCCGGCCCCATCACCGCGGCGAAATGATGAAACACGCATAGATGGTTCCACAAACACCATGCGGTCGAACCGCAGCGCGGAGCGATCGCGCGAAGCTCGTCGGCAATTGCTACGATCGATTCCTCGAGCCCCGATATTTCGCGGCTCGCCGAGATCCTCATGATGTCGTTTTTCTTGATCGCCGCGATCGTGCCGGGAGCGATTGAGCGGCTGCGATCCGCGTTCCTCGCCTGCGCCGCGATGTCGTCGAGCAGCGGCGCGATGTACTTCGCGTTCCGGTGAACGCGGCCGATTGTGCTGAATTCAAGGTCATCGCCGGGCATAGTCAATCCTCGTCGCCAGATTCTGCATCAACCCTCCTGCCGGGTACCAGCTTGACGGCGATGACGCATTTCGCGACTCATTTGCAGAACCTGACCGCTCGATGCTGAATTTCCCTTGATTTGCGGCGGCTGTGTCGGTCGGCACCGGTATTGCTCTGATTGAAAGGTGAGGGAGCCGGGATGGAACCCCAGAAGCCTTCAAAGAAAACCGGCGCCGAACCCCTGTGCGACCTCGAGGTTCCGATGATCAACTCGATCGTGACCTCGATGGCCGAGCAGCATCGGAGGCTCGATGATCTCGCCGCCCGGCTGGCCTTTGCCGCCACACGCCTCTCAAGCGGCATCGACGCATCGGGTGCGATGAGCCAGACGAGGGAGCTCTGGGACGCCATCCGCCGCGACCTGTGGTCCCATCTTCAAATCGAAAGCGAACTGGTGTTCGCGTGGGCGCAAACCCATCATGCCCTTGCCCCCGAACTGGTCGAGTCGCTCAGAGAGGAGCAACAACAGATCGGCGGGCTGGTGGCGGAGATCTCTCCGCCGGATCCCGAAACCGCCTCGGGCGAGGAGCGCGAACGGTTCGCGCGCACGATGCTTGCGCTGGCCCGCGTCCTGGACACCCACGTAAGCCGCTACGATTCCGAAGTGCTGCCGACGATACTGCGCGCCGTCTTCAGCGAGTGATTCCTTCTCGCTAACGGCGGGCTCTATGCTTGCGCGCGACCGGGAGATGTGGGCTTGGCTTTCTTTTCCTGCCCCGAGCCGCCGGCTGCCGGGTCCGGAGTGCGGGCGGCGAGCAGGCGCGCCAGTTCGCGTTCGATGACTTCGACCTTGACGGGTTTGCTGAGGTAACCGTCCATTCCGGCCGCCAGGCACTTCTCGCGATCGCCCGGCAGCGCATGCGCGGTCATCGCCACGATCACCGTTCTTCGCGCGCCGGATTGATTCTCGTGTTTGCGAATCTCTCGGGTCGCCTCGTACCCGTCCATTTCCGGCATCTGGCAATCCATCAACACCACGTCGTAAGCCGCCTTCGAGACGGCATCCACGGCTTCGCGTCCGTTGGATACCGCATCGACCTCGAACCCGAGCTTCCTGACCTGAAGCACGGCGACCTTCTGATTGATCGGATTGTCCTCGGCCAACAGCACCCGTAGTTTGCGGCCGCCCGGAAGGCCGGGCTCGAACGGCTTGGGCGGTTCGGCGGCCGACGCGGGATGCGCGGCCGGCTCGAGCGCCCGGCAAAGGGCATCGTGGAGCGCGGATTCCCTAACCGGTCTGACGAGCGTTTCGGAGCCGCCGAGTTCGCGTATAAACTCCCGCGATTTCTCGTCCGGCGGAGCGGCGAAAAGAAAGATGGTCGGCAGCGACGTAAGCGCCGGATCGGACCTGATCCCGCGCCCGAGTTCGGAGGCTCCGGGCATGGCGGCGTCGATCAGGGCGACTCGAAATGGCTCGCGCGAGTCCGCGACCTTGAGGATTTTCAAGGCGTCCTCTGCCGAAGCGCAGGCGTGCGGCTTCATTCCCAAGGACGCTACTCTTTGCTCGATTGCCGCACGGCTTTGCGCGGCGGCGTCCGCGATCAGGATTTTGATTCCCGTGAGCGCGGCCGGACGGTCGGATGGAGTCCGGGCGGGCTGCTTGGCGATCGTGGCTGTGAACCAGAACGTGGAGCCCTTGCCCGGCTCGCTCTCCACCGCGATCGTTCCGCGCATCCCCTCCACCAACTCGCGCGCGATCGACAGGCCCAGTCCGGTGCCGCCGTAGTGGCGGCTCGTCGAGGCATCGACCTGGCTGAATGGCTGAAAGAGCAGATGGAGTTTTTCACGGGGAATCCCGATTCCGGTGTCGCGGACCTCGAAGCGCAGCGACGTCTCGGCCGGATTTTCGCTGAGCTTGCTTACCGTCACGGCAACCTCGCCGCGTTCGGTGAACTTGACCGCGTTGGCGAGCAGATTGACCAGCACCTGCCGCAGCCGTCCCGCATCCCCGCGCAGCCGGCGCGGCACGTCGGGCTCGATCGACAGGCGCAGTTCGAGCCCTTTGCGCCGCACCTGCTCCGCCATCATCTCCACCGTGCCTTCGATCTCGTCGCCAAGCTCGAAGTCGATCTCCTCCAGCGCGAGCCTGCCCGCGGACAATTTCGAGAAGTCCAGGATGTTGTTGACCAGTCCGAGCAGTACCTCGCCGCTGTCGCGCACATCCGTCACGAATTCGCGTTGTTCGGTGTTGAGCGGGGTGTCGAGCAGCAATCCGCTGATCCCGATGATCGAGTTGAGGGGGGTGCGGATCTCGTGGCTCATGTTGGCGAGAAATTCGGACTTGAGCCGCGCGCTTTCCAACGCCGCATCGCGCGCCTTGGTCAGCTCCGCCTCCATCCGTTTGCGTTCGCTGATGTCGCGAACGGCGACGGAAAGGCCCACCACCTCGCCGGCGCTGTCGAGAATCGGGGACTGGAAGACGGCGACGTCGATCGGGGTGCCGTCCTTTCGCAGGCGCACGGTTTCGTAGTGGGCGGCCTTTCGGTTGTCGCAGATCTCGCGAATCCGCTCGGCCGTCTCGGCCCGCCGCTCGAGCGGTACCAGCAGCGCCGCGTTTCGTCCCACGACCTCCGCGGCGGCGTAGCCGAAAAGCGCCTCGGCCGCGGGGTTCCAGCTCGTCAGGATCATGTCCGGGGTTTCGCTGTAGATCGCGTCGCCCGAGGAATCGACGACGGCGGCGAGCAGGGAGTTGGCGGCCTGAGCGCGCCTGCTCTCGCTCGCATCCCTCATCGCCACCACGATATGAGAGTCGCCTCCGTCGGCATCGCGAAATGACGAAGCGTTGAGCGATACGGGAATTTCGCGCGCGGCCTTGTCAAGCAGTCCCAGCCCGACATCCCTGACGAATCCGGTCTCGCGCACCTTTTCGATCACCGCCTGCGCCTGGACCGGATCCGTGAAAAGCGAAGTGAGGAGGCTTCCGATCAGCTCGTTGCGTTCGTAGCCGCTGATCTCCAGGGCCCGTTCGTTCGCGTCCGTGAGCGCGAGATTCGAATCGCACACCAGCAGCGCGTCCGGCGAGGATTGGATGAGACTGCGGCTGTATTCGCGTTCCACCTTGAGCGTTCGCTCGATTGCCCGCTGCTCGGTGACATCGCGGGCGACGCCGAAGATCCCGGCCACCTTGCCTTCCCGGTAGAACAGCGAGGCGTTGAACGAAATCGGCACCTCTCTGCCGCTGGCGCCGTGGATCACGAGGTCCACGTTGGAGACCGCCCCGTCGGAAAAGGTCTTGCGGATGGCTTCGCGGGCGGCGGCGGAATCGGTGAAATAGCTCTCGAAGGGACTTCCCAGCAGGATCTTGCGCGGCATCTCGGCCAACTGCGCGAACTGCTGGTTGACATCGACGATTCGCATCTCCGCATCAACCATCACCATCGCGTCGATCGACGATTCGATGAGCCCGCGCGTGTATTCCTGCGCCTCGCGCAGTTCGGTTTCGACTCTTTTGAGCGCGCTCACGTCGCGCGCAATGCCGCCCACCCCCGTAATCCTTCCGCTGGGATCGCGAGTCGGAAACAGATTCACCAGGAGGATGGCGGTCCTGCCCTCGGGGGTTCGCGGGCGATGTTCGAAAGACACACCCTCACCAGTGTTCAAAACGTGTCGGGTAGCCTCAATGCATCCGGCCAGTTCATCCGGCGGCAGGAACAAGTCCAGCCCGTGTCCTACCGCGTCGCCCGCGCGGATGCCGTACATGCGCTCCGCCGCCGGGTTCCATCCGATGATCCGGCATTCGGTGTCAACCACTACCACCGGGTCCTGCGAGGCCTCGATGATCGATCCCATTCGCGCGATCTGCCGTTCGGCGCGTTTCTGTTCGCTGATATCGTGGAGGATGGCGGAGGCGCCCAGCAGCCTTCCGGTCTGGTCGTAGAGACCCGAAACCGAGACCGATACTTCCAATCGGCTGCCATCCTTCTTGAGCGCGGGGACTTCGGGATGATGCACGGCGAGCGGGCGGCCGCGCTCCGCCGCGGCGAATTCACCCGCCACACCCGCCCGCGCGCGGTCGCGCCGTTCCGGCGGGATCAGCAGATCGACAAGATCCGCGCCGATGGCTTCGGCGGCGGTAAACCCGAACAGCTTTTCCGCGGCGGCGTTCCAGCTCGTCACCTTGCCGTCCGTGCCGACGCTCAGAATCCCGTCTTCCGACGACTTGACGAGCGACGCGAGCAGAGCCTGCTCGCGTTCGAGCTTCACGAATTCCGAGATGTCGCGGCCGATCGCTCCGATCGTGTCCACTTTGCCGTGCGCATCGTGGATGGGAAAAAGATTGAACCAACTGTCAAACGCCGCGCCGTCGGCACGCGTGCTGAGCAGCCTGAGGCTCTTCGACACGTCCGCGCGCGCTATCTCCTCGATCGCGGAGGAGAGCCGTTCAGGCTCGTGCGGCGACAGAAGATCGAACACGGTCCGCTCGAGCGCGGCTTCCGACGACACGCAGAAGAGCCGTTCGGCTCCCCGGTTCCAGCTCACGACTCTGCCGTCGAGGCCGGCCCGAATGACGGCATCCTCGGATGACTCGACGAGTTCCGCGAGCGTCCGATGCTGTCGCTGGGCACGTTTTTGTTCCGTGATGTCGCTGACAATCGCCAGGCCGCCGAGCCATTCTCCCGCCTGGTCGAAGAGCCCGGCGGCGGCGACCGCCGCGTCGAAAATCGTGCCGTCCCTGCGCCTGAGCGCCCAATCCACCCGGCGAATCACCGGCACGTTGCCGCGGAGCTTCTCGGAGTCCTCGAGCATCAGTTCGCGGATGCTCGCGCGGTCCTCCTCGCCGACCATCAAGTCCCACAGCAAGCGCCCTTTTGCCTCTTCCGCGGTGAAGCCGAACAACCTTTCCGCGCCCACGTTCCAGCGCGTTACGCGCATCTGGGGATCGAAGCTCACGATCGCGTTGCTCGACGCTTCGACGATTGCGGCCAGTTGCGCGCGATCGTGCTTGGCCTCCGCGTCGTCGCTCAAATCCCGCGCGAAGCTCAGGATGCATTCCACCCTTCCCTCGGCGGAGAGGACCGGGGCAGCTCCGATGCTGAGAATGCGCCGCTTGCCCTTGAGCGTCACGAATTTCCATTTTTCGAAGTGTACGTTTTCACCACGCTGGAGCCTGGCCCTGGCCTCCGCCTCGGCCTCCGGCGCCAGCGTCGATTCTCCGGTCGAAAAGATGCTCATGCCTCGGATCTGGCTCTCTTTTTCGGCCTCGAATATCTCCAGAGCCGCGGCATTCGCCCTGATCAAGTTTCCGTCGGGCGTAAGCACGATCGCGGGGTACGGTACCTGGTCAACGTTGAAGGAAATCGAATACTCCCTGGAAGGGGCAGCAGGACCATTTCCAGCGCCGGCGGGGGATGCGCCTTCCCGCTCGATGGCGGGGTCATCCGTGCTGGAATTGCGCTTCATTTTTGCCCGGCCTCTTTTCGACGGTGCTCGACGGGAGGAATCATTTCGGTTCCATGTGTCAGCAGGATGAGTCCGTTTGACACATGAAGCGTCAGGGACACAGCCCCACATGGATGGAAGCAATGGATGTGCCATCGATGCGATCATCGCCCCCGATTGCGCACCATTTCCCGCCGATGGCGGCAAAGAGCAACGATCCCGATGCCCGATTGAAAGACGGCCGATGTCACAATTGATCGGCCTATCTCGTCCTGTTCTTCGAAGTCCCGCTCAAAGAGGGAGAGTAGGATGAAAACGAAACTCAACCCGATTGCAACCCATCGCGCCGTTCACCGCTGATGCCGCCGGAGGATCGATGTCCATGCAGGATGCCGTCGCCAGCTTCAATCCGATGCGTCCCGCGCTGATGCGAATCGCATATCGGATGCTCGGATCGGTTGCGGATGCGGAGGACGTGGTACAGGAGGCGTTCCTGCGATGGCTCGAAGTTGACCGCGAGGCGGTGCGGGAGCCCGAGCCGTACCTGCGGCGGGTGGTAACGCGGCTCTGCCTCGACCATCTCAAATCCGCCCGCCATCGGCGCGAATCATACGTCGGCCCGTGGTTGCCGGAACCGGTCGTCGAAGCCGCGGACGGTGAAATCGATGATGTGACGCTACCGCTGATGCTCGCGCTGGAGCGGCTCTCGCCGCTCGAGCGCGCCGCGTTCTTGCTTCACGATGTGTTCGGAGTGGGGTTCGACGAGATCGCCGAGACGATCGGGCGCGATGCCGCGGCTTGCCGGCAGCTCGCCCGCCGGGCGCGGATCAATGTTCGCGCCGCCCGGCCTCGCTTCAGGATGCCGAAGGAGCGCGGACTGGAGCTCGCCGAGGCTTTCTTCACCGCATCGCGGGCAGGCGACATGCGCCGCCTGCGCTCCCTGCTCGCCGCCGATGTCGCCGTTTACGCGGACGGCGGCGGCAAGACCACCGCTCCCGTCGCCCCGATCGCGGGATTGGAAGACGCGATGCGCCTGTTCGAAGCGCTGGTCCCCGTGTGGACCGAAGGCAGGTCCCGAATCGTCCGCTACGGCTTCATCAACGGCCTTCCCGGCTTCGTATCGATCGAGCAGGGCGCCATGCAGACCACGGCGCTCGAAATCAGAGGCGGAAGGATCACCGCAATCTACGTGGTGCGCAACCCCGACAAGCTGCGCCATCTCGATGGCCCCGGCTTCCATTGAACCACGCGGCTTGCGCGCGCAGACGATCCGTCAACCCTGCGAAATGTTTCAGTGATGACTATGCATAACGATACGACACATTACACTTCGGAAATCCTGGTCGCCGTCATCTATCAGACGGGAAACGGCCATACCGCCCGCCTCGCCGAGGCGGTCAAGGCGGGGGTCGAGGAGGTAAGGGATGCCGCCGCGATGCTGCTTGAGGTCGATGAGGCCGAGGATCGATGGGACGATATTGAAGCGGCGGATGCGATCATCTTCGGCGCGCCCACCTACATGGCCGGCGTGCCCGCGCGCTTCAAGGCTTTCCAGGATGCGACCTCGAGGGCGGTGATGGCCAAGGGGTTCGCGTGGAAGGACAAGATTGCCGCCGCCTTCACGAATTCCGGATGCCGCTCAGGAGACAAGCTGGCGACCCTGATCCAGATTGCGCTGTTCGCCGCGCAGCACGGGATGCACTGGATTTCGCTGGGACTTCCACCCGCCAACCACTCCAGCAAAGGTTCCGACGAGGAGCTCAACCGGCTCGGCTTCTGGCTCGGCGCAGGCGCGCAATCCAATGTCGACCAAGGTCCGGACCTCGCTCCTCCACCCTCCGACCTCGCAACCGCCCGCCATCTCGGCCGCCGCGTCGCGGAGGTCGCGCTCGACCTGAAACGCGGCCGCGCAATCCGGACGAAACCGGGCGGCGCAGAGAGACAAGGAACCCCGGATTCGCCGCAAGCCTGAGAGCTTCCCCGGGAGGGAAACCCTCGGGATTCGCGACCACCTTCGATGGGCTGTTCGACGAGGCCAAAAACGGCCATCCCGATCCAAACTGGGACTTCGAGCCCGACGCGCTGGTGGTAATGAGGGGCACCGTCCTGTCCGTGGTCAATCAGGGCGGAGAGCCGCACACCTTCACCGAGGTGGCGAAGTTCGGCGGCGGCTTCGTCGGCGACCTCAATCACGGAGAAGCGACCGTTCCGGA
>Ga0070741_10010601_pt1 | contig 17334 bp, 16 predicted proteins | sample Coa_R1_4_FD_66440 | JGI IMG/M metagenome (GOLD analysis project Ga0070741, IMG submission 66440) | Surface soil microbial communities from Centralia Pennsylvania, which are recovering from an underground coalmine fire - Coalmine... | ecosystem: Environmental > Terrestrial > Soil > Unclassified ...
CGCAAAGGACTCACCATGCGTGCTTACTCGCTGATGGAGCTCCGCGCCGATCCGCCGCTGCTCCAGACCGCAGAGCAATACGTCTATGACCGCCTCGCCGACGGCCGCTTTCATCCCAAAATCGCGAAAACCTTTCCTTTGACCCAATCTGCCGACGCGTATCGCTATCTTGCGTCGAACCAACAAGTAGGCAAAGTAGTTATCACGGTTTAAATCGTTCGAACTTTCGCCTCTCTGTTTTCGTCTGACAGGCTATGCTGAAGTCCGTCGTCCACGCGCTGCGGCTACTGGAGAAGTCTCCGGCATTTGCCCTGGTCAGCATCTGCTCGCTCGCGATCGGTATCGGTGCCACCTCTGCCATGTACAGCTTTGGCGATGCTTTGCTGTGGCGTCCCATGCCCGTTTTTGAGCCCAGCAGAGTGGTGAACGTCGCAACGCGCGGCGGCGAGGTTTTTTCCAATACCGCGCTGTCCTATCCGGACTACCGCGACTACCGCGACGGCAACCATACCTTCCAAGGCCTCTTCGCCAGCGCCCTCGCGCCGTTCGGATTCAAGGCCGACCCCTCCGCTCTCCCAAAAATCACGTACGGCATGTACGTTTCGGGCAATTTCTTTCGAACCATCGGCGTACAACCGGCACTGGGCCGCGGCTTTTTGGATTCCGAGGACCAGGCAGTCGGGCGTGACGCGGTGGTCATCCTGGGCCACGATTATTGGGTAAGCCAGTTCAATTCCAACCCGTCCGTGGTGGGATCCACCATCTGGATTAACAATGTTCCCTGCGCCGTCGTCGGCGTCATGCCCAAGCAATTCACGAGCATCGATCAGTTCCTGAAGCCGTCGCTCTTCATTCCGCTCGCCATGGAGCCGCGCCTGGACAGCGTCAACAATCTCGAGAAGCGCGATCTCCGCTGGCTCGCCGTGGCGGGACGATTGAAGCCGGGTGTGGCGGTTTCCGCGGCCAGCGCGGACTTGCAGAGCATTTCATCGCGGCTGGAACAGATGTACCCCAAGACCAACCGCAACGAGCGTGTGGATGCCGAAACCACGCTGCAATTGCGCGTCCGGCAATCGCCCCCCAATGCCGCTCTGATCGTGATGCTGCTCCTTCTTTCCTTATGCGTATTGCTGGTGGCGTGCGCCAATGTCACCGGGCTCCTGCTCAGCCGCTCCCGCGCCCGTGCGCGGGAAATGGCGGTGCGCATGGCGATCGGCGCTGGCCGCGGCGCGCTCATCCGGCAGTTGCTGCTCGAAAACCTTTTGCTTGCCGTAGCCGGAGGTCTGGCCGGAGTCGCCATGGCGTATGCCATGACGCGCTTCTTCAACAATATTCCGCTACCCACTGACGTGCCGCTCGCTTTTCACGTCACGGTGAACCGCGGAATGCTCCTGTTCACCCTCGCCGTCTCCTTAGTGAGCACGTTCCTGTTCGGCCTTACTCCTGCGCTCCAGACAACGCGCCTGGATCTTGTTTCATCCCTCAAAGCCGCCGACGCGGATAGCGCGGGCAAGAGGCGCCTATGGGGACGGAACGCCATCGTCGTAGGCCAAGTCGCGCTCTCGCTCGTTTTGCTCACCGTTTCCGCCGTTTTGCTCCAAGGCTTCCGTGATGAACTGCAGCAAGGCCCGGGATTCCGTACTGATCATCTTTATCTCACCAGTGTCGACACCACGCCGGTTCACTACACCGAGGAGCAGGGCCGCAGGTTCTATCGCGATCTGCTTTCGAAAACCCGCCTCGCGCCCTCCGTCCGCTCGGCCGCTTTGAGTTCCTCCATTCCTCTATTCGGAGGCGGAGGCGCCGCGGTGGTGCCGGAAGGCTACACGCTGCCGCACGGACAGGAATCCATATCCGTTCCAGCTTCTTATGTAAGCGACGGCTATTTCGCCACCATGCGAATTCCTATTCTGCGCGGACGCGAATTCCTGGATTCGGACCGCGCCGACACGCCCTTGGTCTCCGTAGTGAACGAGCAGTTCGCCAAGCACTATTGGCCCAAACAGGACGCCCTCGGAAAGCGTTTCCATTTAAAGTCGGCCACCGGCCCGCTGGTCCAGATCGTCGGCGTCGCGAAGACCAGCAAATACTTCTGGATTGCCGAGCCTCCTCTGGACTTCATTTATCTTGCCTATACGCAGGAAAAGATGCCGTCCATGGCAGTGATCGCCGAAACCAGCGCTCCGGACGCTTCCGTGCTCGCGCCGGTGCTCCGCGACGTGGTGCGGAAAATTGATCCCGACATGCCGGTGCACGATACGCGCACCATGCAGGATTATTACGATCAGCGCGCCGTCAAAACACCCAACCTCATCACCGAAAGCGTGGCCAGCCTGGGAGGCATGGGTTTGCTTCTCTCCATGGTCGGTTTGTACGGCCTGATCAGCTATTCGGTCAGCCGCCGCGGCCGCGAGATCGGGATCCGCATGGCCATCGGCGCCGATCGCCCGAAGGTGGTCCGCATGATCCTGCGCCAGGGATTCGTCCTGGGATTGATCGGCGTCGGCGTCGGTTTAATCCTCAGCTTTTTCGCCTGCCGAGCTGTGGTAAGCGCCGCCTGGGTCGCTACCTTCGACCATTTGAACTATGCGCTCCTCCCCGCCATCGCGATTCCTTTGCTTTTCATCACCGTCGCCGCCACGTTCGCGCCCGCGCGCAGAGCCTCCCTTATCGACCCCATGCGCGCCCTTCGCGACGAGTAACTCTGGATTCTGAATTCTACATTCTGAATTCTGTCTTCTGAATTCCCTGTCCTGATTCCGGTGTTACCCTCTGGAAGAGGGCAACCCATGTCCATTCGTCCCGTCAAACGGCTTATTAAATCCAAACCTACGCTCGAAGGCGCCGGCGTTCACCTTCGCCGCGCCTTTGGCTTCGGGAATACCACCGACTTCGATCCGTTTCTCCTGCTCGACGATTTCCGCAACGACATTCCCGCCGATTACCTCTCCGGCTTCCCCTGGCATCCTCATCGCGGCATCGAGACCATTACCTACGTTCTCGCGGGCACCGTCGATCACGGCGACAGCATGGGCAATCACGGCACCATCGGCGCGGGAGACGTGCAATGGATGACGGCCGGCCGCGGCATTATTCACCAGGAAATGCCCAAGGGCGATGCCACTGGCCGCATGCACGGGTTTCAGTTGTGGGCCAACCTCCCGAGCGATCTCAAGATGACCGCGCCTCGCTATCAGGAAGTGAAAGCCGGCGATATTCCCGTCGTCACCGACGATGACGGCACCGAAGTCCGCATCGTTTGTGGGAACTTCTGGGGTCGGCGCGGGCCCGTGGACGGCATCGCAGCCGATCCCATGTATATCGATGTTTCCGTGCCTCCCGGAAAACGCAAATCATTGCCGGTCGAAATCACGCGCCACGCCTTCGCCTATGTTTTCGCCGGTGATGGAAAATTCGGCAATGCGTCCGGTCCTCTTGCGGTACCCACCGAAGGCGTTGGTTGGCTCGAAACAACCCCGCCCACCGAGGCCGATAACCGCTCGCTCGTGCTCTTCGATCAAGGCGACGAGCTCACCGTGCAGGCAGGCGAAGAAGGACTCCGCTTCCTGCTGGTCTCCGGCCAGCCGCTCAAAGAGCCCGTCGCCTGGTACGGTCCTATTGTGATGAACACGCAGGAACAACTGCGCGAAGCGTTCACCGAACTCGAGCAGGGGACCTTCCTGTCGAAGGCCGCAACAACTGACTAGTGGCTCGCCGCCGAGTCGTATTCGTTCACGAATAAATTCGCGATCGGATTAATGTGCGCTTCCACCAGGTGCCCGCCCCGCACCGTTCCATCCACCTGCACAAAAACCACGTGCGCGTGAAACTGCGGTTTGCCGTTTTGCATCGTGATCTCGCCCTGTAAAGAAACCAGCTCTGCCTTCTGGTCGATGTTGAAGCGCTTGAACGCGCCCTTCTCCGGGTCGTACGCCGACACCACTGCCGAGCTGATGCCCCCCAGGCCGCGTACTTCACTGAGCTTCAGATGATTCTTCTCGGCAAACTCCGTCATCCCCGACATCAACTCATCGCCCGCCGAAAAATTGACCAGGAAGCTGCGCGACGGCGCCGCAGGCAGCGCCTGAATCTTCATCTTCGGCGCCTGGCCGGGCTTGATGGGGGTCACGCGCGGCAGGTAATTGGGATCATCCACCACGGCACGCTCGGGCGCGGCCGACTGTGCCGACAATACCAGCGCAAAACCAAGGAAGCAAAGCACGCAGCGGTTCATGGCGCTTCCCATGATATAGGAATCCCGGGCATTCAGAATCGCAGCAATCTGCAATTTTGCGAACGAAATTCCGCCTCGTGCGTATTACATGCTAATAGGAGGCCGCCATGTTCCGTTTTCTTGCCGCTGGGCTGGCTTGCGCGGGACTTCTGCACGCCGTCGATTCCGACGAACACATCCGCAAGTCCATTCCAGTTTCATCCGCCACCCGTTTGGTCCTGAATGCCGACTCGGGCGGAGTGCGCCTGGAGCCCGGCAGTGAAAAAACGGTCGACGTGGACGTCGAGTTTCGCGGCGGCCGGCCATCGCGAGGGGATCTCGAACGCCTGCACCGCGAGTTCCGCCTGGAAGTCTCACAGGTGGGTTCCGAAATCCATGTCCGGGGCGAGTTTCGCGATCGCGATTGGTTCTTCAACGTCTGGCGCTGGTTTACCTGGCCGCACGAAATCGAATATCACGTCACCGTCCCGCAGAAATTCGATGCTGACGTGCAAACATCCGGAGGCCCCATCGAGGTCTCCGATCTGCATGGACGCCTGCGCGCCCACACCTCCGGGGGGCCGGTGCACGTCTACCGCCTGGAGGGCGATGCCGATGTCTCCACCAGCGGCGGTCCCATCACGGTCGAACGCAACTCCGGGCGCGTGCGAGCGCACACTTCCGGCGGCCCCATTGATATCCGGGAAGCCGAAGGCGCCGTCGACGCCTCCACTTCAGGCGGTCCGGTCGTCGCCTCGCTGCTGCGTCAGCCCCGCGAAGACTGCCGCCTCACCACCTCCGGCGGCCCTATTGAGGTGCGCCTCGCCCGGGACGTCCACGTCGATCTAGATGCCTCTACCAGCGGCGGACACGTATGGACGGATTTCCCGGTCTCCACTCACGGGTCTCACGAATCGAGCGAGCTTCGCGCGCCCCTCAACGGCGGTGGCCCGCGTCTCTATCTGCACACCTCCGGCGGCGGCATCCGAGTCCGCCGCGGCGACTGACCCTTTTGGCGACGATGTTTGGCGCCGCGTTTGGCGATCAGCCTGCTAGGTTACAACCCGGAAAGGAAACGCTATGAAGATTAGTACCAAGGACCGTCTCCAGGGAAAAGTGCACGAAGTGAAGGGCAAGATCAAGGAACAGGCCGGGATAGCTACGCGCAATCCCAACCTCATGGGCGAAGGCAAGGACGAAAAACTCGGCGGAAAAATTCAAAAGACCATCGGTAAAATCGAGAAGGTACTGGAAAAGTAACCTGCCTGTAGGCAAGCCGGATTGGCCGGGGTGCAACTTCACTCCGGCCAACCGCAACACCGAACAGCTACCTGCCAGAACGCCGGGCGCGTGTACGAGCCGCTTTTCGCGCCGCTTGGCTTCGTCCCCCGGCCCCCTTCGTACGTGCCGCTTTGCGCGCCGCTTGGCTGCGATTTGCGGCCCCGCGTTTTTTCGCGCTCGAACGCGCCTGCTTCGATAATGCCCGATGCGACGCCGCTGCATGTCCTTCCCGCTTCAGCGCTCTGCTGGTCGCTTGTGATCTCTTCCGCGACGTTTTCCGCGCTGTTCCCTTAGAGCGCCCAGAACCCTTCGCGTCGTCCCGCGCTGCCTGCTTGCGAGTCCGTTCGGAAGCGTTTTTCGGCGGCGGCAGCTTCACGCCCGCGCGCCGCGCTTTTGATAGACCGATCGCGATCGCCTGCTGCGGCGAACGGGCCCCGTGCTTGCCTTCGCGGATGTGATCCATCTCCTCCTTGACGAATTCGCCCGCCTGCGTGGATGGCGCCTTGCCCTCTTGCTTATCTTTCCGGGCGCGCTCCATCGTTTCCTTTTCTGGCATGACATTCTCCTCAATCGACTGATTTACAACAGCTCGCGAACCTTCGTCTCAACGATATCTTCGATAACCTTCCGCCGCCCCGGCGTTCCGCGCGCCAGCGACTCGGCGAAGTGCGCGGCCTGCTTGGCCGTCACTTTGGGCGGCATGGGCGGCTCGTTCGGATCCACCACCGCTTCGATCAGCACCGGACCGGGAGTCCTCAAAGCGCGTTCCACAATCGCGCCGCAATCCTCGGGATCTTCGATCGTAAAACCCGACCCTCCGCACGCCCGCGCGAAATCCGCGAAATGAATCGGCGTCAGATCGCATTCATATTCCGGATTTCCCAGGAACACCATCTGCTCCCAGCGGATCTGCCCCAGCGAATTGTTCTTGATTACCACCACCTTGATGGGCAGCTTGTAGCGCACGGCTGTGACGAAATCCGCCATCAGCATACTGAATCCGCCGTCACCCACAAACCCAACGCACATGCGGTCGGGATAAGCCACCTGCGCCGCGATCGTATACGGCAGGCCGCAAGCCATGGTCGCCAGATTTCCCGAGATCGTGTGCATTTGCCCCCGTTTTGCCCGGATGTGCCGTGCCCACCACGTCGCGATTGTCCCTGAATCGCAGTTCACGATTGCGTTCGCCGGCAGCCGTTTCCCGATTTCCGCCGCCACTCGCTGTGGCTTCATCGGCTTCGTCGTGAGTTGCTCCTGCGCCTCCATGCGCTTGTTCCACTCTTTCATCCCGGCCTGCGCTTGTTTCAAAAACCCGGCCTTGCCGTTGGGCTTTAACAGCGGAATCAGCTTCTCCAGCGTTCGCCGGCAATCGCCCACCAAACCCACCTCCACGGGATATCGCAGCCCGATGCGCAACGGATCCAGGTCGATCTGCACGCCCCGGGCCTGCCCCGGCTTCGGCAGGAATTCGATATACGGAAAACTGCTGCCCGCGATCAGCAGCGTGTCGCAGTCCTCCAGCGCCTCCACCGACGGCAAGGTTCCAAGCAGGCCGATCGTCCCCGTCGTGTACGGGCTGTCGTCCGGCAGCACTGCCTTGCCCAACAGAGCTTTGATAACCGGCGCCGATAATTTCGCCGCTACTTCTTCGACCTCGCGGCTGGCCCGCAGCGCGCCTTGCCCCGCCAGAATCGCGATGCGCTTCCCCGCATTCAAAACATTGGCGGCTTTCCTTAGATCTTCGTCGGAAGGCAGCCGCGCGCTCTCGGCCGCCACATCGGAAACGTGGTGCGGCAAATTGCGATCGCTGCGCCCGTTTCCTTTCCTCTTCACCTCGCCTTCCTGAAAATCCACCGGAATACAAATGTGCGCGACGCCCCGGTAGGAAAGCGCGGCGCGGCACGCCAGTTCGGCGATATTCTCCATATGCGCCGGCCCCATGCAGCGGGTGTTATAGACACAAACGTTTTCGAATAGCTTGTCCAGCTCCACATCCTGTTGGTTGTGCGTGTCGGTGAGATCGGAGAACTGCATCCCCGTGATCGCCAGCACCGGCTGGCCATCCAGCTTGGCGTCGTACAGTCCGTTGAGCAGATGGATCCCGCCCGGCCCCGACGTCGCCACGCAGCAGCCCAGCTTCCCGGTATGCTTGGCGTACGAACAAGCCATGAATGCGGCCGACTCCTCGTGCCGCACTTGAATGAACCGGATCTTGTCCTTCTGCTTCCGCAGCGCCTCGATAACGCCGTTGATGCCGTCGCCAGGTAACCCGAACACCACATCCACGCCCCAGGCCAATAGAGTCTCGACAAGTACATCAGATGCGTTCATTTGCGTCCCCATCTTTCTAGACCTGTGCTGGACCAGTAGGTTTCAGATTGTGTGTTTGCGCCTCCCAGTTGCTTCTAACAGGCAGAGGGAAGATGCCGATAACCAAACCAACTTGGAACGCCGCTGAATTCATCCCCGAACACGCCACGCCGCGGGCCTTGCGCGAAGCGGTCCAGCGCTGCCGTGGATGCGACCTGTACGCTCATGCCACCCAGGCCGTCTTCGGCGAAGGGCCCAATTCCGCCGAAATTCTCTTCATTGGCGAACAGCCGGGAGACGAGGAGGATCGCCAGGGCCATCCATTTGTTGGACCCTCGGGAAAGCTGCTGGACCGTGCCTTGGCCGATGCGGGAATCGATCGTTCGGTCACCTATGTCACCAATGCCGTCAAGCACTTTAAATTTGAAGAACGTGGTAAACGCAGGTTACACAAAAAACCCAACACCCTGGAAATCCGCGCGTGCCGTCCGTGGCTGGAAGCCGAGATCAATCTCATACAGCCCCGCATCATCGTGTGTCTGGGCGCGACGGCCGCCCAAGCCATTTTCGGCAGCAGCTATCGCCTCACTAAGGAGCGCGGGCAGTTTGTCGAGAACTCCTGGGCCCCCAACGTCACTTCCACCGTGCATCCCTCTTCCATTCTGCGTGCGCCGGATGACGAGCAGCGTCATCTGGAATACGAGAAATTCGTTGCCGATTTAAAGAAAGTCGAACGGCGCTGGAAGAGCTTGCGCCGCCGTGCCTGATCTAGCCATACGAAGCTACTGAGACGCAGCCGGTGCCGGCGGCAATCCCCCTTTGGCTCGCGCGTTCTCCGCCAGCTTGGCATACCGTTCCTTGATTCGCAGCAAATCTTCCTCGCTCAGCTCTTCCAGATTGATGAAGGAATTTTGCGCTCCGCGCATGGCGCGCAACAATTCATCCGCCTTCAGCTGCAATGCCGCGGACTCGCGATTCTGCGTGTTCTGGATGAGAAAAAGCATCAGCATGGCGACGATATTCGACAGCGTATTTATGATGAGCTGCCACGTATCGCTCCAATGAAAAAACGGGCCGCTGAGGAGCCATGCCAGCGTCAGCAGGCACACGGTTAAGAAAGCCGGGCTGGAGCCCGTAATCTTGGCGGACTTTTGCGCCAGTTTGGCGAACCAGGTATTCGATGAGGCCATTTGGCCCTAGGGTACCTTATGAGGAGACTAGCTTATCCAGCGTAATCGGCAAGTCCCGCACGCGTTTCCCCGTGGCATGATAAACCGCATTTGCGATTGCCGCCGCCGCGCCCGTGATTCCAATTTCGCCGATGCCCCTGGCCCCGATCACGCTGACGCGATCGTCCGGATCGTCCACCCACAACGCGTCGACCGTTCCCACGTCGGCGTTGGTCGGGACGTGGTATTCCGCCAGGTTGTTATTCACGACGCGCCCCAGCCGTTCGTCGTACACGCTGTGTTCATACAGCGCGAAGCTGATGCCCCACACCATTCCGCCAATGAACTGGCTGCGCGCTGTTTTGGCGTTCAGAATTCGGCCCGCGTTGAATACCCCCAGCATGCGCTCCACGCGCATTTGTCCTAAATCGGCATCGATCCGCACTTCCGCGAACTGCACGCCGAACGAATAGCCGGAATATTTCTTGGCCTCCTCACCCGGCTTGGTATCGGCAAACCCCTGGACGTTCGGCTGCCCACTGCGGCCGATCAGTTCCCGCAGCGTTTCGGATCTTGCCGCGTCCCCTCGCATGCCGATGCGCCCGTTTTCGATCTCTACATCCGACGTCCTCGCGCCGTGAACCGGCGAACGGCTGTCGGCGATCGCCATTTGAATCAATTTTTCCCGCAGCGCCCGCGCCGCAAGATAAACGGCCGAGCCGGTGCTGGCTGCCGTTTGCGATCCGCCCGAAACCGGCGTGGCGGGATAGCGCGTGTCGCCCAGCCGGAACACCACCTGTGACGCGGGAACGCCCACGCCATCGGCGGCGACCTGGGTCATGATGGTGTACGTTCCCGTGCCGAGGTCTTGCGACCCCGCGTCCACGTGCACCGTTCCGTCCGATGCCAGCCGCGCCACCCCCGACGATTCGCTCCGCCTCGCCGGATACAGCGCCGTCGCCACTCCCCAGCCCATCAGATGGTTGCCGTCGCGCATCGAGCGCGGCTCCGGATTCCGGCGCGACCATCCGAAGCGCTCCGCTCCCAGGTCATAGCATTTGTTCAGCGCCTTTTCGGTCCACGGAAGCTTCTTGTCTTCGTCCTCCGTCGCGTAATTCTTGCGCCGCAGCTCCAAAGGATCCATGTTCAACGCGTATGCCAGCTCGTCCATCGCGCATTCCAAGGCATACGTGCCAGGCGCCTCGCCCGGCGCGCGCGTGTACGATGGTGTTCCAATGTCGGAGCGTATCAATCGCTGATGCGTTGTATTGTTTGGAACAGAATAGAGCATCCGCGTCGGGATCGACGCCGGCTCGCAGAATTCGTCGAACGTGGAAGTGTGCGACAGCACCTCATTGCGCAGCGCCGTCAAACTCCCGTCTTGCTTAGCGGCCGCCGCGATCGTCTGCCGCGTTTCCGTCCGGCATCCCACCGGCCCAAACATCAATGGTCGCGGCAGCACCAGTTTCACTGGACGATTCACGTGCCTTGCCGCCATCGCGCACAACACGACATGCGACCAAGTCGGCCCCTTGCTCCCGAATCCGCCGCCCAAGTAGAGCGAAATAACGCGCACATCGTCCGGCTGCAGCCCCAGCAGCTCCGCCACCCTGTTTCGATCTCCGAAAATCCCTTGCGAGGCGTCGTACAACGTAAGCTTGTCCGCTCCGTTCCAAACCGCGATCGTCGCGTGCGTCTCCATCGGATTGTGGTGCTGAAACGGCGTGCTGTAAGTCTGCTCGATGTGCGCCGCAGCCTCGGCTAACCCCGCCTGCACGTCTCCTCGATTGCTGTCCGGCGGCTCGCCGGGTCCCCCCATTTTCTTCGGCACGTAGAAATCATGCTGCGGCCGATCCAGCGTCACCGACGGTTTTGCGGCGGCATAATGCACCTTCACCAGGCTCGCGGCCTCTTGCGCCGCTTCTAATGTCTGCGCCACCGCCAGCGCCACCGGTTGATTCCCGTACACCACCTGATCGTCCTGCAACAATTGCAGCACCCGATCGGCGGGCGATCCCGGCTGGATATCTTTGGGGCTCTTCGCCAGCTTCAGCCGGTCTTGATGGCTCAGAACCGCCAGCACGCCGTGCACTCGCTGCGCCGCCGTCGTATCGATCGAGGTGATTCGCCCTTTGGCAATCGTGCTCGGAACAATCACTGCATACGCCAGGTTCTCGATCTTATGCTCTGCCGAATACGTTGCGGCGCCCGTAACCTTCAAGCGCCCGTCTACCCGATCCAGAGCTTGTCCGATGGAATTCGCCATAAATCAAGCCGTTGTTGCCACGGTGGTCAGCGCCCGCACCACGCTGCGTCGCGCCAGTTCCACCTTGAATGTATTGTGCCGGTACGTTTTCGCGCCGCGCACCAGAATGTCCGCTGCCGAGCGAAAGGCCTCCGCGTCCGCTTTTTTCCCGGCCAGCGCCTGTTCGGCTTCCGCCACCCGCCACGGCTTATGCGCCACTCCGCCCAACGCGATTCTCGCCCGCCGGATCACGCCGCCTTCCGTTTCCATCACCGCCGCCACGGATACCAGCGCGAAGGCAAATGAATTCCGGTCGCGCACTTTAAGATAGTGCGACCGCACCGTAGCCGCCGGATCGGATGCCGCTGCAGGCAAATCGATCGCCGTGATCAATTCGCCATGCCGCAGATTCGTGTCCATCTGCGGCGTCGCGCCGGGCAGCCGATAAAATTCGTGGATCGGAATGGATCTCGATGCGCCGGGTCCCTGCACCTGAATCACCGCGTCCAGCGCCGTCAGCGCCACCGCCATGTCGCTCGGATGCGTGGCAATGCAATCCTCGCTCGCGCCCAGAATTGCGTGGATTCGGTTGTAGCCCTTGATCGCCGCGCAGCCCGAACCCGGCATCCGCTTGTTGCACTCCGCGTAGGTGGGATCGTAAAAGTAATAACAGCGCGTGCGCTGCAGCAGATTCCCCCCGTTGGTCGCCATGTTCCGCAGTTGGGGCGACGCGCCCGACAGAATCGCTTCCGCCAGCACCGTATAGCGCGCCCGGATCGCGGGATGGCTCGCCACGTCCCGATTGAGCGCCGTTGCGCCCAACCGCACCCCCTCCGGCCGTTCTTCGATCGCCGCCAAAGGAAGCCGCGTGATATCGATGAGCTGAGGAGGATGTTCCACCCCCATCTTCATCAGATCCACCAGGTTCGTTCCGCCGCCCAGGAATTTCGCCTGCGGCGCGCCTGCGATCGCCGAGAGGGCCTCCGCCACGCTGGCAGCTCGCGTATAGCTGAAGGCCCTCATGCCTTCCTCGGCGATTCCGCAACGTATCGCACCGCCGCGACAATATTCGGATACGCCCCGCAGCGGCAAATGTTGCCCGCCATGCGCTCCCGGATTTCGTCCTCGGTCAATTGAATCGGCTCATTCGAAGCCAGCCGAGGCGTCACCGCGCTCGGAACGCCCGCTCGCGCCTCATCCAATGCCGCCACCGCTGAACAAATCTGCCCCGGTGTGCAGTACCCGCATTGGAACGCATCGAATGACAGGAACGCCTCCTGCATGCGATGCAGCCGCTCTCCCGATGCCAATCCCTCAATGGTCGTAACTTTGTCGCCTTCCAGTGTCACCGCCAGCATCAAGCACGACTTCACCCGCCTTCCATTCACGATCACCGTACACGCGCCGCATTGCCCGTGATCGCAGCCTTTCTTGCTGCCGGTCAAATGCAGCCGCTCGCGCAACAAATCCAGCAGAGTCACGCGAGGATCCAGTTCAAGCTTGTGCTCCTGGCCGTTGATCGTCAGCGCAACTGGAATTCCCGGCACGAAACCGGCTGGCGCCGCCCCCGCCACCTCCGCCGCCATCGACAACGCAGCGATTCCCGCCACTTCCGTATGGAACTCTCGCCGCGTGATGTCACCCGCGCTAACTTCTGCTGCCTTTTCCGACGCCATTCCTGGCAAGTTAGATCAAGGCCCTAAGTCTTTGGTGACAGGTCTTTGGTGAGAGCTCATCAATTGTTACCGCGAGAAACACTTCGCGTCAGCCAACGATCTAGCCAGTGAGGGTAACCATGGCCAAGAAAACTTCCAGCAAACGATCTTCTTCGAAAAAAAGTTCCTCGTCCAAGTCCAAAGGCCGCGCCAAGACCAAGAAAGTGATGCATGAGTACAAACACGGCCAGCTCAAATCCGGCGGCCGGAAGAAGGTCAAAAGCCGTAAGCAGGCCGTGGCCATCGCCCTCAGCGAAGCGCGCCGTTCAGGCGCGAAGATTCCAAAGAAAAAGAGCAAGAGCAAAAGCAAAAGCAAGTCTTAATAAGGGAGTAATACTATGCCGGAGAGAAACAATCTCCAAACCGGAGTGGTGGACGATCCGCGTACCCAAGGTCACCGTCCGCCCTTTCAGCAGGAAAAACAGCAATATCCTGGATCCGATGCCGAAATGGATCCCAAACCCGATCACGGCGAGGAGTCCTATCAGGGACTCGGACGCTTGCAAGGCCGCGTTGCCCTGATCACCGGCGGCGATAGCGGAATCGGCCGCGCTGTTGCCATCGCATACGCCCGCGAGGGCGCCGATGTCGCCATCGTCCATCTCCCCGAAGAAGAGCAGGACGCCCGCGAGACCCTGCAGTGGGTGCGCAAGGCCGGGAGGCGCGGTAGCCAATACGGCGTCGATATCCGCCAGCAGAGCCATTGCCGGGAATTGATCGATCGCGCCATCCAGGAATTCGGCGCGCTCCATATTCTGGTGAACAACGCCGGCTACCAATCCACCCATGAGTCCATTGAGGAGTTCTCGAGCGAGGAGTTGGACCGCACCTTTAAAACAAATTTCTACGCGATGTTTTGGCTCTGCCAGGCTGCCATTCCCCATATGAAACCCGGCAGCTCCATTATCAACACCGCTTCCATCCAGGCGCTCGACCCCAGCCCGCAATTGCTGGCCTATGCGCCCTCCAAAGCCGCCATCGTCAATTTCACCAAGGCGCTCTCCAAAATGGTCGTCCCCAAAGGAATCCGTGTGAACGCAGTCGCGCCCGGGCCGGTCTGGACCCCGCTCATTCCCTCCACCATGCCGGAAGAGAGGGTTAAGAAATTCGGTTCCAGTAGTGCCTTCGGCCGCCCCGCGCAACCTGTAGAAATCGCGCCAATTTTTGTTTTCCTCGCATCGAATGAGGCGCGCTTCGTCTCGGGCGAGCTCTACGGCGCTACGGGTGGTCAGACACCTTACTAACCGTGAACTTTCCAGGTGAGTAACGGGCATCCCAGTACGCGCACAGTACTCAACCACGGTTCCGAGCGGAAACTTCCTGGGATACTAGAGAGTCGGAGTTGTAGCAGTTGTCGCCACGTTGCAGGAGAACTGCGACAAATTCACAATGGACGAATCTTTAGCAGGACGGCTGCGCACCAAGCTCAATTTCGCGGGCGCTCCCAGTGCGCTTCCTCAGGCACAAGCCCAGACTTTTCCCCCGCGTCCCTGTCCCAAGTGCAAATGGGAGTGCGCGTACCGCTCCAAGCGCAGAACCAGGCTCGATCTGTTCCTGGCGCTTTTTTTCTTGCGGCCTTTCCGCTGCCGCTCCTGTCGCCGCCGTTATTATCGCCCCTCCTGGTAAGCCGTCGCGGCTCGATGAGCGCGCAGTCGTGTTGCGGGGGATCTCATGCCGGATGACACCAAAGTCGAAGAATCTACCCAGAAGACCGAACAAAAGTCCGCTCCAACTCAGCCTGAGCAAGCCAGGCCTCAGGCTGCCCAGCGCGATGCTCCCGCGCAACCGCCGCCTCCTCCGAAACGTCCTTTTGCTCAGCGCGCGCGCCGTTATGTAAGGCGCCACCCCGGGCGCGTACTGCTCGGAATTGTCGCCCTGGTGCTGGTCGCCATTGGAGGCGTTCTTTTATGGATGTATCTGTCCTCCTACGAATCCACCGATGATGCCCAGGTCGACGGTCATCTCAATTTAATTAGCCCGCGCATCGCAGGCACCGTGGTCGGGGTGTACGTGGAGAATGAAGCTTTCGTCAAGCCCGGCCAGGTGCTCGTGGATCTCGATCCGCGTGACTATAAAGTCGCGCTGGAACAGGCGGCCGGCGCCCGCCAGGAAGCCCTTGCCGCGTTGCGCGCCGAAAATCCCAGCGTTCCCATCACTGTCACCACCACTCAGTCCACCATCTCCACTGGTGAGGCCGATGTCCTGGTCGCCGAAAAGGCTGTTTCGGCCGCCCAGCAGGAGTACGAAGCCAGGCAGGCCGATTTGCGCAGCACGGAAGCGCAGAACGCCAAGGCGCAGCGTGATGTCGAGCGCTACCGTCCGCTGGCCGCCAAAGAAGAAGTTTCGAAACAACAGTTCGACGCCGTCGTGGCCACGGCCGAAAGCCAAGCCGCCACCGTCGATGCGGCTCGCGCGGCCGTCGAAGTGGCATTACGTTCCCTCGATGAACGGCGTGCGCAGCTCACGCAAGCCCGCACCCGCCTCGCCGAAGCCCAGCAAAACGCGCCGCGCCAGACCGCCAGCCGCCAAGCCACCGTCCAGACCCGGCAGGCGAATGTGGTCTCCGCTGAGGCCCGTCTCCACCAGGCGCGTCTCAATCTTTCCTACACCAAAATCGTGGCGCCGGTGGAAGGCGTCATCTCCAATAAGACCGTCGAGGTGGGCCAGCGCTTGCAGCCCGGCGAAGAGATGCTCGCCATCAGTCAGACCGCCGACATCTGGATCACTGCAAATTTTAAAGAGACACAGCTCCGCCGCATGCGCCCCGGCCAATCCGTTGACATAAGCGTCGACGCCTTCGGTGAGACCCTGCACGGCTACGTCGAAGCTTTGGGTGGCGCAACCGGTGCGCGCACCAGCCTGCTTCCCCCCGAAAACGCCACTGGCAACTATGTCAAGGTGGTCCAGCGTCTGCCGGTCCGGATCGGCCTCAAACCCGGCGAGGATCCCCATCACCGCCTCAGAATCGGCATGTCCGTTGAGCCGAAGGTCTGGCTCAATTCCCATCCCTAACGCCTAAAGCATTACCAAGCCCCGCCGGATCGCCTGCGATACCGCTTCGGTCCGGCTCGATGCGCCCAGCTTCGCGAAAATCGAGGCCACGTGCGTCTTCACCGTGTGCTCGGAAATATTGAGCTGATGCGCGATCAGCTTATTGCTCAGGCCCTCCGCCACCAAATCCAGCACTTCGCGTTCGCGATCGCTCAAGGACTCGGCCAGTTCCTCGCCTGCCGCCGGCGTCTCGGGAAAAAACTCCGATGCCATCACCACCAGCCCGGCATGTACCGCCTCCACTGCCGCTCCGATCTCCTCCGGCCGCGCATCCCGCGTGAGGATGCCGCGTATGCCCGATCGCAGCATTGTAGCCGGGGTGTGTGCATCTGCTGGATCAACCAGCAGAATCACCGGAATGGGCGAATCAGCCAGAGTTTGCCAGTCGTCCGAGTCGCTCAGGTCGTGCAGCAACACGTCGCCCGCGCCTTCATTCGAGCCGTCCATGCGGCCCGCAAACTGAATCGATGGAATCGATCGGACCGCGCTCTCCAGCTCCTCCGAATCGGAAGTAAGCAGGACGCGAATCACGCCGCTCTCGCCGAACTCGCTGCCATTTGCACCACGACGCTGCGGATGTTCGCATTTGCGCCGCGGAGAAATTCAAGCTCCAGAATCCCTGCGCGGCTCTCGCGGATCGCGATTTCTAAGTCGTGAACGCTCTCAAACTTTCGCCCGTTTGCGCCCAGCAGAATATCGCCCTGGAGCAGGGAAGCGCGCTCGGCTGGCGACTGCGGGACCACTTCCAGAACCAGCAGTCTTACTGAGCCGCGCGTGTGAGCAAGCGGTGCCCCCACCGCCCTCACCACCACACCCAGCCCAACGTCTGCATCCGCTCGCGCGCTCACAAACCTCTTCACTGCGTCCGTCGGCACGGCAAACGCCAGTCCGCCCGCAATCATCGTATTCAGGCCCACCACCTCGCCGCGCGCGTTCGCCAGCGGCCCGCCTGAATTTCCCGGTGCTAAACGGAGCTGGCTCACCAGCCAATCGCCGCGCGCGAATCCGTGGATCACGCCCGTGCTGGCCGCGCCGATAAACCCCAGCGGATTTCCAACCGCCACCACCCACTCGCCCACGCGCACTGCGCTCGAATCGCCGATCGCTGCGGCGGCAAGATCCGCGGCGTCAACCCGCACAACTGCCACATCCCGCCTGCGGCTGCGGCCCACGATCTCCCCTCTCATCCGCCGCCCATCCCACAGCTCTACGTCCGTCACGCGCGCATCGCCCACCACGTGGGCATTCGTTACCACCATGCCATCCCGGGACCAGATTACTCCCGATCCTCCGCCGCGCCCTGCCGTCGTCACCGTCACCGTCGAGCGCCGGAGCCTTTCCACCAGC
>Ga0070741_10010602_pt1 | contig 17334 bp, 20 predicted proteins | sample Coa_R1_4_FD_66440 | JGI IMG/M metagenome (GOLD analysis project Ga0070741, IMG submission 66440) | Surface soil microbial communities from Centralia Pennsylvania, which are recovering from an underground coalmine fire - Coalmine... | ecosystem: Environmental > Terrestrial > Soil > Unclassified ...
GCGACGGGTTAGGTTGGCGCCATGGCCGGCTACTCGGGAACGCCGCTCGCGACCAAGCTCGGGATCCGGGAGGGGCACCGGATCTCCTTTGCCGGCGCTCCCGGCGAGTTCGCGGATCGGCTCGGCGAGCTGCCGCCCGGGGTCCAGGTCCGAGAGCGTATTCGTGGGCCGCTCGACGTGATCGTCTTCTTCACGACCAGCCGCCGGAGCCTCGAACGCCGCCTGCAGGCCCTCCGGCGGGCGATGGATCCGGCGGCCGGGCTGTGGATCGCCTGGCCGAAGCGCTCATCCGGAGTGGAGACGGACATGACCGAGGACGTCGCGCGGGAGCTCGGCCTCGCCAACCGCCTGGTCGACAACAAGGTCTGCGCCATTGATGACACCTGGTCGGGCCTCCGGCTCGTGATCCGGCTCGAGGACCGGCCCAGGGGCTGAGCCGTCCGCACGGCCCTACCCGAGCCGCTCCCGGACCGTAGGCTCCTCGAGAAAGCCGGCGATCACGCGGGAGAGGCGGCCGCCCTGCCAGGCGAGCGGCGATTTGCCGGGCTCCTCGCTGACCAGCCGCCCCTCCGGCAGGCGCTCCGCCCATGCCTCAGCGATCGCATACGGGTGTCCCGGGTCGGCCTCGTCGTAGCTCGCCACGACGAGCGCCGGGACGCCGAGCGTCTCCAGCTCCTCGAGGCCCTCGAACGGCAGCGAGCGCGGCACCTCGCGCAGCGCGCGGGCCACCGCCTCGGGATGCCGGTGCAGCTCCATGCGCTCGCGGGTGATCCGCAGGGCCGTGTCCCTCCAGCCGGGCACCACCTCGAGCTGGGCCTCATAGGCGTCCATGAACCCCTCCACCCCGTCGCCCTCGAGGCCGTCGGCCAGCCGGTCCCAGTACGCGAGCGTCTCGTCAGTCGCCGGCAGGCCGAGCGTCACCGGGCCGGCCAGGACGAGCGCCGCGACCCGATCGGCGTGATCGAGCGCGTGGGCCACCGCGGTGTGGCAGCCCATCGAATGCCCCGCGAGGACCGGCCGCTCGTCCGGGCACCGGTCGCCGAGCAGCGCGCGGAGGTCGGCGGTCAGGTGCTCGTAGCCATAGCCCTGGCCCTCCGGCGCAGGTGAGGACTCGCCATGGCCTCTGGCGTCATAGGAGATCAGCCGGTAGCCGCTGCGTGCCAGTGCCACGGAGCCGTGCAGGACGTACCGCCTCGTCGCCGTGAGACCGTGCAGCAGGACCACGGGCGGCCCCTCCCCCACCTGCTCGCCCGAGAGGCGCTGCTTCCCGGCGGACACCTCGAACCGGCTTGGATGGACCTGCTCCACCGCCATTGCCTCAGCCGCCCTGGATCACGATCTGCCGGATGATCACCGGCGCCCGCGACGGCCCGCTCGGGGTGCCCAGCTGCTCGATCCGCCGGACCACGTCGAACCCGCTGCTGACATGGCCGATCAGCGCGTAGTCAGGCGTCAGCCCGGCATCGGCGGCGGTGACCACGAAGAACTGGCTGCCCGAGCGTCCGGGCGGCTCCACCGGGCTCTTCGCCATAGCCACCACGCCGCGCGTATATGAGAGATCCCTGGGCGGCGGCTCGTCGACAAAGTAACCGGGGCCGCCGCTGCCGGTGCCCGTCGGGTCTCCGCCTTGGACCACGAAGCCGGGGATGATCCGGTGGAAGAGGGTGTCGTCGTAGGCGCCACGGCGGGCCAGGTAGGCGAAGGACGAGGTCGTCTTCGGGGCCCGTGCCGTGTCCAGAGCGACCGAGAAGCTGCCGCAGCTCGTCTCGAGCGTCGCGTTCGCCGGGCCGCGCAGCCGGCGCGTCGGCGGTGTCAGGTGGAGCTGCCTGGGAGCGGGCCTTGCGACCTTGGCACACCCGGTCGGCAGCGCCGCGTCGGTGGTCCCCCCTTCCTCGCCGCCACAGCCGGCGAGCAGGATCAACGCGAGTGAAGCCGCGATCGCTGTGAGGCCGGCGACCAAGACGCCGAAGCCTACCCGCGGCGGCTGCGATGATCGCGGCGTGAGCGCCCCCGACGGCCCTCCTTCCTCCCCGGACCCGCCCGGCCTCCGGATTCGCCTGATGGGCAGAGCGATCAACGCCGTCGTCGCGCACGCGCCGATCGCCTGGCCGCTGATCAGGGGCTTCAGCCACTCCTACTGGGAGAGCCGCGCGCCGACCTGGGGGGAGCGGTCCGCCCACCAGTATCTGGCCGCGCTCGCCGCCGCCCTCCTCCGCGTGCCGGAGCCCGAGCGGGCGCTCGACATCGGCACCGGCATGGGCGACGCCGCCCTGCTCGTCGCGCGCGAGTTCCCGCGGGCCCGGGTCCGCGGAGTCGACTTCTCCGAGGAGATGGTCCGCCGCGCGCAGGCCCGGGTCGGGCTCGATCCGGAGGGCAGGATCGCCTTTCGGGTTGCGGACGCCGCCGACCTCCCGTACGAGGACGCCTCGTTCGACCTGGTCACCCAGCTCAACGTCCCCCCCTTCTTCGCCGAGATCGCTCGGGTGCTCCGCCCCGGCGGACACGCGATCGTGGCCGCGAGCTTCGGTTCCGCCACGCCGTTCTACACCCCGGACTCGGTTCTCCGGCGCGGCTTCCGGAAGGCGGGACTCGAGGAGGTCGAAACCGGGGCCGCTGGCCCGGGTACCTACTTCCTCGCGCGCCGAGCCGCCTAGCCGCACCCCCGACTAGATTCAGCGGATCGCCGCGGATCGCCGACACCTGCTGCTCGTCAACCCAGCGTCCGCCGGCGGGCGGACGCTGAAGCGCCTGCCCGAGGTCGAGCGCGAGCTCGTCGCGCGGAAGATCGCCTACCGCGTGGTCCAGGCCCGCAGCCTCGAGCACGGGATCGAGGAAGCCCGGCGGGCCGCGCAAGCGGGCGAGATCACGGTCGTGATGAGCGGCGATGGCCTGGTGGGCGCCGTCGGCGGGGCGCTGGCGGAGACGAGTGCCGTGTTGGGCATCCTGCCCGGCGGGCGCGGCAACGACCTCGCGCGCGTGCTCGGAATTCCGAGCGACCCGGCCGGAGCCGTCGCGGTCCTCGCCGACGGGTCGGAGCGCTCGATCGACGTCGGCGAGGTGAACGGACGCCGCTTCCTCGGGATCGCATCGTTCGGATTCGACTCGGACGCCAACCGCATCGCCAACGAGACCCGGGTCGTGCGTGGCAATCTCGTCTACGCCTACGCCGCTGTGCGCGCGCTGGTCGCCTGGAAACCCGCGACGTTCGAGCTCGAGCTAGACGGCCACGCCGTCGAGAGCGTCGGCTACTCCGTGGCGATCGCGAACAGCAGAGCCTACGGCGGCGGGATGTTCATCGCCCCCGAGGCGGACCTCTCCGACGGGCAGTTCGACGTGGTGCTGACCGGCGACTCCGGCAAGCTTCGCGCCCTCGCCAATCTGCCCAAGGTCTTCAAGGGCAGGCACCTCGAGCTCGAACACGTCCGGGTCCTCCGCGCGGCCGAGGTGAGCGTGACCGCGGATCGCGATTTCGCCGTCTACGCGGATGGCGAGCACCTCACCGATCTGCCCGCGAGGCTCCGGGTGATCCCGCGAGCGCTCACGGTCGTGGCGCCGGCCGGACCGCTCGCCGATCCGCCCCGCTGAGGCCCGGCCCGTAACCTCGCCGCCATGAGCGCCCTGTTCAGCGCGAAGGCCGGACTCGCCCGTGCCGTCGGGAGCCTGAGCCGGCGCAGCGGCCGCGGCGGCGGCACCACCCTGCCCGGACGGCTGCTGGTCCGGATGGCGCCCGATGCGATCGACCGCCTCGCGGCGCGCCTCGACCGGGGCTCGATCGTCGTCAGCTCGACCAACGGCAAGACGACCACAGCGGGGATGGTCTCCGCGATCCTGCGCACCGCAGGCCGAGTGCCCGTGCACAACCGAGCGGGCTCGAACATGCACTGGGGCGTGGCCACGGCGCTGCTCGAGCAGTTCGGCGACGAGGGGCTGTTCGAGCTCGACGAAGCGTGGCTCCCCCGCGTGGCTCCCCGGCTGCGGCCTCGCCTCCTCGTCCTCGGCAACCTCTTCCGCGACCAGCTCGACCGCTACGGAGAGCTCGAGCGGCTGGCGGACGACTGGGCCCAGATGGTCGGGTCGCTGCAGGGGACGACGGAGTTCGCCCTCAACGCCGACGACCCGCTGATCGCCGATCTCGGCCGCGACCGGGAGCTGCGGCGGCGTCCCGGCGTCACCTACTTCGGCATCGAGGACGCGAGCCAGGCGCTGACCGAGCTCCAGCACGCCCACGACGCGAAGCACTGCCGCCGCTGCGGGCATCCCTACTCCTACGATCGGGCCTTCGTCGGCCACCTGGGTCACTACTCCTGCCCGAACTGCCACGCGGACCGGCCCGCGCCGGACGTTGCCGCCACCCGGATCGAGCTGCACGGCATCTCCGGCTCGCATCTCGCGGTGGCGACCCCGGAAGGTGAACTCGAGCTCGATCTCCCCCTCCCGGGTCTCTACAACGTCTACAACGCGCTCGGGGCGATCTGCGCGGGCCTCCGCTCCGGCATCTCGCTCGAGCAGGTCCGCGAGGGGCTCGAATCGATGCGCGCAGTCTTCGGCCGGGTCGAGACGATCGAGGTGGCCGGCAAGTCGGTCTCGATCCTGCTGATCAAGAACCCGGCCGGCGCCAACGAGGTGCTGCGCACCCTGACGCTGGAGTCGGGCAACGGCGGCATCGACCTCTGGCTCGCCCTCAACGACCGGATCGCGGACGGGCGCGACGTCTCCTGGATCTGGGACGCGGACTTCGAGCTGCTCGCCGGCGCGGTCCGGCGGGTGATCTGCGCCGGCACCAGGGCGCCGGAGATGGCCCTGCGCCTGAAGTACGCGGGCTGGCCCGAGGAGGCGATCGAGGTGATCGAGCCGATCCCCTCCTCCCTCGACGCGGCGGTCTCGGAGGCTGACGGCCGGCTCTTCGCCCTCCCGACGTACACCGCGTTGCTCGAGCTGCGCACCCTGCTCTCGCGCCGGGGCCTGGCCGCGGACTACTGGCAGTGACCGTAGTCTCGATCTGGCAGGAGGTCGAATTCGGGTCCTACGAGGCCGACCTGCCGCTGTGGGAGGAACTGGCCTCCGCCTGCGACGGGCCCGTTCTGGAGCTCGGTGCGGGCGCGGGCCGCGTGGCGCTCCACCTGGCCGCGCGGGGCCATCAGCTGATTGCGGTCGAGCAGAACCCGGAGCTCACCGACGACCTCCAGCTCAAGTCGAGAAGGCTCGGGCTGCCGCTGTCGGTGGTGGCCGCCGATCTCACCGGCAACGGCGACCTTCCCGTGCCCTCCCGCCCCGGCCTCGCGATCGGCGCACTCCACGTGATCCAGGTCTTCGACCAGGTGGAGAGGCGGCGACTGATGACCCGGCTGGCCGCGCTCCTCGCCCCCGGCGCCACGCTCGCGATGACCGTCGTGGACGAGTCCACGCTGCTCAGCGCGGGAGCCGCCTCGACCCAGATACTGCCGGACATGCGCGAGGTCGACGGATGGGTCTTCTCGAGTGAGCCGCTCTGGGTGCAAGTGGGAGACGAAGCCCTCACGATCAGGCGCCTGCGGGAGCTTGTCTCGCCCGGCGGCCAGATGAAGCGCATGGTCCACGACGAGCGTCTCAACAGGGTGAGCCCGGACGCTCTCGAGCGGGAAGCCGAAGCGGCCGGGTTCGCTCCGGCGGGCCGCCGTCAGATCAGCTCGGGTCCTGACGAGGCGGACTCCATCGCCGTCCTCCTGGAGGCCCCCGCGTGAGCGAACACGAGCTGCGTCTGCTCGCCCTGTACCCCGAGCAGATGAACATCTACGCCGACCGCGGCAACATCATCTTCCTGCGGCGGCGCTGCGAATGGCGCGGCATTCCCTTCCGCTACGCCGCCTCCGGGCCGGGCGAGGGGCTCGACCCCGCTGCCCACGACCTGATCTACATCGGCGGCGGCCAGGACCGCGACCAGGTCCTGGTGGCCGAGGACATGCTCCGCACGAAGCGCGACGCGATCGCGGCGGCCGTCGAGGACGGGGCCGTCCTGCTCGCCGTCTGCGGCGGCTACCAGCTGCTCGGCCACCGCTACCAGCTCGGCGACCGGTCGATTCCGGGTCTCGGGATCGCCGACCTCGAGACCGTGCGCGAGCCCGGCCCGCGGCTGATCGGGAACGTGGACATCGAGGTCGATCTCGGACAGGGGCCGCGCATCCTCGCGGGGTTCGAGAACCACGGCGGGCGCACGTACCTCGGGCCGGATGCCGAGCCGCTCGGGCGCGTGCTGCACGGCCATGGAAACAACGGCCACGACCGCCTCGAGGGGGTCAAGCGGCTCAACCTGATCGGCACCTATCTGCACGGGCCCCTGCTGCCCAAGAACGCCCGGCTCGCGGACCACCTGATTGCGCACGCGATCGAGCGGCTCACGGGCGCCCGTCCCGAGCTCGAGCCCCTGGGCGACGAGCTCGAGGCGGCGGCCCATCACTCGGCCCGTCAGGCCGCTGAGCGCGGCTAGGCACGATTTGCAGTCCCGTTACCCGCGCCGTATAGGATCAGGTCGTGGTCGTAGCGATCATCATCATCGTCGCGCTGATCGTCCTGCTGGCGCTGATCTACATCGGGGCCCGCAACTCGATCATCCGCCTCCGCAACCAGTGCGACGAGGCCTGGAGCGGCATCGACGTCCAGCTCAAGCGCCGCCACGACCTGGTGCCCAACCTGGTCGAGTCGGTCAAGGGCTATGCCGCGCACGAGAAATCGACCTTCGAGGAGGTCACCCGGGCGCGGGCGGCGGCGATGCAGGCGAGCGGCCCCGCCGAGGCGAGCAAGGCCGAGACCCAGCTCACCCAGGCGCTCGGCGGGCTGCGCGTGGTGGCCGAGCAGTATCCGGAGCTCCGGGCGACCGAGAACTTCCAGCAGCTCCAGCGCCAGCTGACCGAGCTGGAGGACGAGATCCAGGCGGCGCGCCGGATCTACAACTCGAACGTCCAGGCCTACAACACGCGCATCCAGCAGTTCCCCGGCTCGATCATCGCCAGCCAGGGCGGCTTCCAGCCCAAGACGTTCTTCGAGATCGGCGACGCGGCGGAGCGCGAGGCCCCGCAGGTCTCCTTCTCGTCCTAGCTGATCAGAAGCCGGTCGAGCCGAAGCCGCCCGCGCCTCGGGCCGACTCCTCGAGCGCCTCGGCCTGGATCGGGCTCGCGGTCGCGATCGGGACCAGCAGCAGCTGAGCGATCCGGTCGCCGGGCTTGACCTGGAAGTCGATCGTCGTGTCGGTGTTGAGCAGCACCACACGAACCTCGCCGCGATAGCCGGGATCGATCAGGCCCGGTGAGTTGACCAGCGTGACGCCGGATTTCAGCGCCAGGCCCGAGCGAGGCAGCACCAGACCCGCGAGACCCTCCGGGATCGCCACGGCGAGGCCGGTGCCGATGCTGACGCGCGCACCCGGGACGATCCGAGCCTTCTCGGCCGCGTAGAGGTCCAGGCCCGCGTCGTTGTCGTGGGCCCGGGTGGGCAGCGTCGCGTCCGCCCGCAGCTTGGTGAACCTCAGCTCCTCCATCCCCGCAAGCCTATTCGCGGGCGCGATCGGGATGGGTGCCGCCTCCGAGCCACTCCCGGCCGCATCGGCGCCGTTGACGGACGGGTCAGCCCGGCCCGGGTCTCGCGCCGGCGCCCGATCGCGGGCGTCCGTCGACAGCGAGGTCGGCGAAGCGAGCGGCCACCGCGGCAGGAAGCCGCGCGCGAACGAGAACCCCATCCTCGCGATCTTCACGCTCGAGGTCACCAGCGATCTCGTGAAGCTCGGAAAGCCGTTCACCCGCGCCGAAGGGTACGAGCAGCTCCACGTCGGCGAGCCCCTGGAGGATCGAGTCCGCGATCCGCTGCCTGAGCTCGTCCAGTCCCTCGCCGGTGGCGGCCGAGACCAGCACCGCATCGGGGTGCCGCAGCGCGACCTCCCGCCGCTGCCCGTCATCGAGCTGGTCGATCTTGTTCATCGCCATCAGGCGCGGCGAGGAGCCCGCACCGATCTCGGCCAGGACCGCGTCGGCCGCCGCGATCGCGTCGGCCCGATCCACTTCGGGCTCGGACCCGTCGACCACGTGCACGATCAGGTCGGCGAGGGCCGTCTCCTCGAGCGTCGCCTTGAACGCCTCGACCAGCTGGTGCGGCAGCTTGCGGATGAACCCGACGGTGTCGGTCAGGAGGTAGCGGCGGCCCGCATGAGTGAAGGCCCGGGTCGTCGGGTCGAGCGTGTGGAAGAGCCGCTCCCCCACCCCGACGCCGGCCCCGGTGAGTGCGTTGAGCAGCGTGGACTTGCCCGCGTTCGTGTAGCCCGCGAGGGCGACGGTCGGCAGTACGGCCCGCTCGCGCCGGGACCGCATCACCGCGCGGTTGCGCTCGAGACGGCGGAGCCGACGCCTCAGCGCGGCAATGCGGTCACGCGCCAGGCGGCGGTCCGTCTCGATCTGGGACTCACCGGGCCCCCTGGTCCCGATGCCGCCGCCGAGACGTTCGAGGTGGGTCCACAGGCCGCGCATCCGGGCGAGGTTGTATTCGAGCTGGGCGAGCTCGACCTGGAGGTTGCCCTCGGCGGTGTGGGCGTGGTCGGCGAAGATGTCAAGGATCACCGCAGTCCGGTCGATCACCGGCACGCCCAGCTCCTGCTCCAGGTTGCGCTCCTGCCGCGGGACGAGCTCGTCGTCGCAGGCGACCAGGTTCGCGTCCGCCGCGCCGATCAGCCGCTTCAGGTCGGCGACCTTGCCCCGGCCGAGGTAGCGATCGGGGTCCGGCTCGGGTCGGGCCTGCGTCAACTCACCCGCGGTCGCGACACCGGCGGTCCGCAGAAGCTCCTTGAGCTCGGCGAGAGGGTCCTCGCGATGCTCGCCGCCGCGAACGACGCCCACCGCAATCGCACGCTGCCGGGCGCGCGGGTTGACGACGCCGGCGGTCCCGTCGGCCGCGACGCGGCCGTTGCGGTTGCTGTGCACTCCCCTGATGGTAGGACCCGGTGGGGTCCGGCTCAGGTGCCCTGTGCGGCCTCGCCTGGGCGGCTCGCCTGAGGCACGACCGGCAGCAGCGCCGCTGCCGCGATCACCGCCAGGAAGGCAGAGGAGCGCGCGATCACCGAGACGGGATCCGAGCCGAGCGGATCCCCGAAGACCAGGATGCCGCCGGTGATCGCGGCCAGCGTCGCGCAAGCCGAGAAGGCGACGATCACGGCCACCGGCTCGCCCAGCTGGAGCCCGCGCGCGAGGCAGAGAAAACCGCCCGCCCCGCCGACGATCGCGATCAGGGTCCAGGGGCTGATCAGGCTGATGGGCGAGCCCGGCACGGTCCCGGCAAGCGCCTTGAGAGCCACATCGGAGACCCCCAAGGAGGTCCCGGCTGCGACCGCCAGGAGGAGCCAGCCACGGCCGATCAGCCGCTCGTGAGCGGAGGAGACCATCAGGACGGCGACCAGCGCCAGGGTGCCGCCCTCGAAGGCGAACAGCGTGGAGCTCGTGAACCTCCCGTCCGGACGCCCGTGTCCGGCCGTGAGCGCGAGGAAGGCCAGTCCCGACGCGCAGAGCGCGAGGCCGATCAGATCGCGCCGGCCCATCGAAATGCCGAACCAGCGGCGAGCCGGAACCGCCAGCAGGGCGAGCCCGCCGGCGATCACGGTCTGGACGAGGGAGAGCGGGGCCATCGACAGCGCCGCGACGTGGAGGCACCACGCGAAGGTCGCAAGCCCGAAGCCGATCGCCCACCAGCGCGAGCGGAACAGCGCGCCGGCGCTGCGCAGCGGGCTGCGCATGGCGACGTCCGGAGCGTTCACCGCCCCGCGGTGCTTGCAGAGCAGAGCCACGCCGGAGATCAGCGCGCAGCCCAGCGCAAGTACCAGGCCCATCTCGCTCATAGGTAAAGGGTCGGCGCGGAAAGCACGCCGCTTTAGATGAGTACCCGGTAGATGCGGGCTCACCCCCCGCCGGGCCCCTTGGGCAGGACCGATTGGTGTGCCGTCAGGGGGAGAGATGCGCGCGCAGCCGCTGGACCGCCTCCCGGAGCAGCTCGTCTGGCGTGGTCAGCGAGATGCGGAAGAAGCCCTCCCCGCTCGGGCCGTACATCGAGCCGGGCGAGACCACGACTGCGGCCTCCTCGAGCACGAGCTCCGCGAATGACGCCGACGAATGTCCGGCCGGCACGGGTGCCCAGACGTAGATCGTCCCCTTCGGCGCCTCCACCTCGACGCCGATCGCCGACAGCGCCTCCAGCACGAGGTCGCGCCGCCTCGCGTAGATCCGGCACATCCCCTCGACCTCCTTGCGCGGGCCGCGCAGCGCAGCCGCGCCCGCCAGCTGAACCGCCTCGAAGAGACCGGAGTCGACGTTGGTCTTGAGGCGCCAGTAGGTCCTGATTGCCTCTGCGTTGCCCAGAATCGCCGCGCAACGCCAACCGGTCATGTTGTAGCCCTTCGAGAGCGAGAAGACCTCGACACCGACTTCCTTCGCACCCGGGGTGGCGAGGAAGCTCGGGGCAACGTAGCCGTCGAAGGTGATCTCGGAGTAGGCGTTGTCGTGGACGACGAGGAAGTCGTTCTCCCGCGCCAGCTCCACGAGGCGCTCGAAGAAGCCGTTCGGGACGACGGCGCCGGTCGGGTTGTTCGGGTAGTTGACGAACAGCAGCCGCGCCGCCGCGAGCTTCTCGGCCGGAATCGCATCGAGGTCCGGCGCGAAGCCGAGATCGGGCCGCAGCGGCAGCAGGTGCGCCTCCGCTCCCGCCAGCACCGGCCCGCCTGTGTAGACCGGGTAGCCGGGGTCCGAGGCAAGCGCGACGTCCCCAGGGTCGAGGAACGCGAAGCAGAGGTTGTAGATGCACTCCTTGGCGCCGATCGCCGGGATCACCTCCGAGATCGGCTCGATCTCGACGCCGAAGCGCTGTCGATAGAAGTCGGAGAACGCCTGCCTGAACTCGGGCCGTCCGCGGTTGCTGGGGTACCTCTGGGCGCCCGGGTCCCCGACGGCCTCGCGCATCGCCTCGACCACGTAGCGGAAGGTCGGGGTATCCGGGTCGCCGATGCCGAGGCTGATCACGTCGATTCCCTGCTCGCGTTTCTGCTCGATCCTGCGCTCGAGCTCGGCGAACATGTAGGGCGGCATGGCCTCGAGCCGCCGGGACGGCGCGGCGAATCCTCTCTTCTTCGCGGGAGCGGCCATGGGAGGCTCGAACACTAAGAGCTATCCGAGCGTCCCGAGCGCCCGCACCATCTCGGGCGAGAGCTCGCCGGCGTAGACGGGCTCGGCCCAGCCGGTGAGCCGTACGTCGAGTTCGCTGCCGATCTCGACCTGCAGCTCGCCGCCGTCGAGGACGACAGTCAGCTCGGCATCCGCCCCGGCCAGGTGCGCGGCGAGCGCGGCGCCGCAAGCACCCGTGCCCGAGGAGAGGGTCTCCCCCACCCCGCGTTCGAAGACCCGCGCTCGGATGCGGTCGCCGTCGACGCTGTAGAAGCTGACGTTCGTTCGGTTCGGGAAGAGCTCGCAGTGCTCGATCTCGGGCCCGATCGCGGCCAGGTCAAGCCGCTCGAGCTCGCCGCCCACGGCGATTGCGCACTGCGGGTTCCCGATCGAGACGTGCTGGAAGGACCAGGTGCGCCCGCCGGCTTCGAGCTCGCCGCGGCCGTCCTCGGGTCCCGACGGGAAGTCCGCCGAGGTCGTCGAAGCCCGGCCCAGCTCCAGGGTGGCCTCGCGCTCGGAGCGGATCGTCGGGGTGATCGGCCCGGCCTTCGTCAGGACCGTGAACTCGTCCGCCTCGGTCCAACCCGCGCGGCGAAGGTAGAGCACGGCCTCGCGCGCGCCGTTGCCCGAGAGCTCTGCCTCGGAGCCGTCCGGGTTGAAGATGCGCAGCTCCGCGACGTAGCCCGGGTCCTCGGCGGGGGCGAGCAGCAGGACACCATCGGATCCCACGCCGAAATGCGGATCGCAGATCCTCCTGATCCGCTCGGGAGTCGGCTCCCAGGGCAGGGCTGTGGCCTCGACGATCAGATAGTCGTTGCCGAGCGCCTGCCACTTCTCGAACCGCATCGAGCCGGGGTCAGCCACGGGGGCAGTATCGAGGAACCGGCGGCTCCGCCGTTCCGATCAGTCCCGCGGGATCGCGGCCAGCGCCTCGTCGCGGTTCGGATAGACGGCGTACAGGCAGATCTGGCCGTCCCGAACCCTGAACAGCTGCACCGCCGGCAGCTCAACCAGCTCACCGCCTTCGCGCGGCCGCGCCGCCGCCCGGACGTCCACCAGCACGTGGTCGCCGATCTGCTCGTAGTCGGAGTGCTCGAGCCTGAAGTCGCGCCAGGGCCTAACCCATTCCCGCCAGAACGCGATCCAGCCGTCGCGGCCGCTCTGCCCGATCCAGTCACCGCCCTCGGGGAAGGCGTCGACGACGACCTCGACGTCGGGGGCGATCGGGTCCGTGGGGACACCCGCCTCCTCGAAGCGCCGCACCGCATCGTCCCAGTCCCGCGAGGCGAGCATCAGGTCGCGCACGGTCTCGAAGTCCCGCGTCGCCCACCTCTCATTGACCTCGCGCACGATCTCGATCGGATCCCCCCTCACGGCCCCGGTCTCACCTCCTAGCTGTCATCCAGCAGCCTGACGACCTCCTCGGCGACCTCAGCGTCGCCCCGGCCCGTCCTGTCGACCAGGCTAACGCCCTCCATGCGTCTCATCCAGGTCAGCTGACGCCGCGCGTAGGCGCGGTGGCCGGACTTGATCGCCTCGATCGTGTCCGGGGAAGGCGAGCCGTCGACCTCGGCGAGCAGCTGCTCGAAGCCGAGCGCCGCCCGTGCGGTGCGCGAGGGCCCCGCCTCCGCGGCGGCTCGCACCTCCTCGGCCACGCCCGCCTCGATCATCTCATCGACGCGCCTGTCGATCCGGTTTGCGAGATCCTCCCGCTTCACCGTCAGCCCGACGAGCCGGGCGCGGTGACGAAGCTCCGCCGTCCACATGCCCTCGGCATCGGCGGCGGCCTCGATGCCGGCCCGGGCGAGCTCGGTCAGGCGCGCGACCCGCTTGCGGTCGTTCGGCTCAACCGTGGCCGCAAGATCCGGATCCAGCTCCGAGTGCAGCGCCGCCGAGCCGCGCTCCGCGATCTCTCCCTCGACCTCGGCCCGGATCTCGGCCGGAACCGGCGGGCGGAGGTCGAGGTCCGCCAACGCCGCACGGAGGTACAGCCCCGTCCCGCCGACCACGATCGGCCTGCGCTCCTCCCGCAGGAGGCGGTCGATCTCGGCATGGGCGAGCTCGGCGTACCGGCCGGCGCTGAACTCCTCCGCGGGATCCAGAAAGGCGAGGAGCCGGTGCTCGAGACGGTTGCGCTCCTCCTCGCTCGCGGCGCCGCTCAGGATCTCCAGCCCACGGTAGACCTGAATCGAGTCGCAGTTGACCGCCACCGGATCCTCACCCCGCGCACGCAGGCGCTCGGCGACCGCGATGGCGATGCCGGTCTTTCCGACGGCCGTCGGGCCGAAGAGGGCCAGGATCTCCATCCGCAGCGGAGAAGCGCCTATGCGGCGCGGCTCAGCAGCCGCTCGCTGCCGGAGAGCGTGGTGGAGGTCGCCCCGGTGATCTCCACGTCGACCAGCTCACCGGGCGAAGCGGTGCCGTCGAAGTTGACCGTCTTGTTGTGCCTGGTGCGTCCCCGCAACCGCGACGGGTCGGTCCGGCTCGGACCCTCGACCAGCACCTCCATCGTCCGGCCCACGAACCGCTCGGCGCGCTCGCGCGCCCGGCGCTGGACGAGCGCGACCAGGCGCTCCATCCGCTCGCGCTTCTCCGGATGCGGGACCTGATCGGGCAGGTCAGCCGCCTCGGTCCCACGCCGCGGGGAGAAGACGAACGTGAACGCGCCGTCGTAGCCGACTTCGTCCACCACTTCCAGGGTCCGTTCGAAGTCCGGCTCGGTCTCCCCCGGGAAGCCCACGATGATGTCGGTGGTGATCGCACAGTCCGGGACGTGCTCGCGGATCAGCGCCACCCGGTCCAGGTAACGCTCGCGGCCGTAGGTGCGCCGCATCCGCTTCAGGACCGGCGTCGATCCGGACTGCAGCGGCAGGTGGATGTGCTCGCAGAGCGCCGGCAGCTCGGCGTGGGCGCGGATCACGTCCTCCCGCATGTCCTTCGGGTGGGGGCTGGTGTAGCGGATCCGCTCGATCCCCGGCACCGCGTCGACCCGGCCGAGCAGCTCCGCGAAGCTGATGCGCCTCTCCCCGGGGAGGTCGCGGCCGTAGCTGTTCACGTTCTGGCCGAGCAGGGTGACCTCCAGCACGCCGTCGGCCGCCAGTCCCTCGATCTCGGCGAGCAGCTCGTCCGGGTCGCGGCTCACCTCGCGGCCGCGCACCGACGGGACGATGCAGTACGAGCAGACGCAGTTGCACCCCTGCGAGATCTGGACCCAGGCCTGGAACTCCCGCTCGCGCTTCATCGGCAGGTGCCCGGAGACGTCCTCGAACTCGAAGTAGCCCTGCGCGGTGAGCGAGTCCGAGGTGAGGAACTCCGCGAGCCGGTGGATCTGTCCCGGGCCGAAAGCCACGTCGACGAACGGGAAGCGGCGGAAGACCTCGTCCTTGACCGACTGCGCCCAGCACCCTCCAACGCCGATCACGCGCGCCGGATCCTCCGTCTTCAGGCGCTTCGCCTCGCCGAGGTGAGCGATGAATCGGTTGTCGGCCGACTCGCGGATCGAGCAGGTGTTGAACAGGATCAGGTCGGCCGCATCACGGTTGTCGGCCTCGACGTAGCCGAGCGAGTCGAGCATCCCCTTCATCCGCTCTGAGTCGTGCTCGTTCATCTGGCACCCGAAGGTGGTGACGTGATACCGGCGCTCCATCGCCCGCAATGTAGCGGGGGGTCAGCCGCCGACGGTGAGATTGCCCTGCATCCCGGCCTGGCGGTGCCCGGGAACGGTGCAATAGAACTCGTACTTGCCCGGCTTCAGGTCGCTCAGGGTGACCGTCCGCTTGCCGTTCGTGAACGGCTGCACCTGCCCGACCACGTTGCCGTTCGCCGTCGCGACCGCGATGCTGTGCGGGACCGGCGAGGGATTCGTGTAGGTGATCGAGACGTTGCCGGGCTTGGCCGTGAGCCCGTTCGGCGCAAAGGAGAGCCCGCCGTCGGCCGGCGACGACACGCTGAGGGCTGTGGCGGGGCCGGCGGCAGCAGGGCTCGTGGTCGTCTCTCCCTCCTCCTTGGCGAGCTTCTCGTTGCGGCTCTTCTGCTCGTCGTTCGCCTTCACGATCGCGAACGCCATCGTGGTTGCGACGATCGCGGCGAACAGCGCGGTGATCCCAACCAGCGCCCCGCGGCCGGGTGGCCAGCGGTCAGCGCCGCGGATGCCGAAGAAGGCGAGCGTCACGGCCGCCAGCACCAGCACGATGCCCGCCACGAAGAAGAAGTTGCCGCTCGCCGCGACCAGGGGAACGTTCCCGCTCATCAGGCGCGGATCCTATCCGGCGTCCACCCGAGCGGGCCCTCAGGCGGCGTCGTCGAGCCGCTCGGCCGACCGAACCGCCTCGTAGGACAGCTCGAGCGGGTAGCCCCGGCCCACGAGCAGGCGCAGCGCCCGCTCGCGCTCGCGCTCGGAGGCGCAGCGAATGCCACGGTCGCCGAGCAGCGCGACCGCCCTGCGGAGCTGGGTGGCCTCGTCCTCGACGGCCAGGGCGTCCTCGATGTGCCGCGGAGCGACCCCGCGCGCGCTAAGTGTCCTCGAGATCCTCTCCGGCCCCCAGCCGGCGAGCTGTCGCTTGTCCTCGGCGTAGCGCCGGGCGAAGCTCGCGTCGTCGATCGCGCCGGTCTCGGCGAGCAGCGCGATCACCTCCTCGATCCCGGCCTCCTCCACCCCGCGCTCGGCAAGCCAGGAGCGCAGCTCGGACACCGTGCGTTCCTTGTAACTCAGCGCCCGCAGCGCCAGCTCGTAGGGATCATCCGGCTTCGCCATCAGTCGGGAGCGCCTGCGGCCGCCCAATACAAGTCGCTTCGGGCTACGCCCTTCGCTCCGGAGTGCAGCGGCCTTGCGTCCCTACGCCGCCTTCTTCTCCGGCTTGACCGCCTTGACCGCAGCCTCGGCCTTCTGCGAGTCCGCCGCCCTCTCGACCTCCGGCCGCGGCTCGCCGTCCCCGTCGAGGCCGAGCTTCGCGTGGATCTGCTTCTCGAGCTCCGCCGCGAGCTCCGGGTTGTCGCGCAGGAACTCCTTGGTGTTGTTGCGCCCCTGGCCGAGCCTGGTCTCGCCGTAGGAGAAGAACGAGCCGGACTTCTGGACCAGGTCGTGCTCGAGCGCCATGTCGAGCAGCCCGCCTTCCTTCGAGATGCCCACGCCGTACTCGATGTCGAACTCGGCCTGGCGGAACGGAGGCGCCACCTTGTTCTTGACCACCTTGACCCGCACGCGGTTACCGACCGCCTCGGTCCCCTCCTTGAGGGTCTCGATCCGCCGGATGTCGAGGCGCTGGCTCGAATAGAACTTGAGCGCGCGACCGCCGGGCTGGGTCTCCGGCGAGCCGAACATCACGCCGATCTTCTCGCGGATCTGGTTGGTGAACAGGCAGACCGTCTTGGCGCGGTTCAGGTTGCCGGCCAGCTTGCGGAGCGCCTGCGACATCAGCCGGGCCTGGAGGCCGACGTGCGAGTCGCCCATCTGCCCCTCGAGCTCGACGCGCGGCGTCAGCGCCGCGACGGAGTCGACCGCGACCACGTCCACGGCACCGGAGCGCACCAGCACGTCGACGATCTCGAGCGCCTGCTCGCCGTAGTCGGGCTGGGAGATCAGCAGCTCGTCGGTGTTGACACCGATCCTCCGGGCGTAGGTCGGGTCGATCGCATGCTCGGTGTCGACGAAGGCGCAGACCCCACCGCGCGCCTGAGCCTCGGCCATGATGTGGTAGATCAGCGTCGTCTTCCCGGAGGACTCCGGGCCGAAGATCTCGATGATGCGCCCCCGGGGGACCCCGCCGACACCGAGCGCGATGTCGAGGGGCAGCGCCCCGGTCGAGATCGTCTCGACGTTGAGGGCCCCGACGTCCCCAAGCTTCATCAGCGCGCCCTGGCCGAAGTTCTGCTCGATCTGCTTGACCGCCGCCTGCAGCGCCTGATCGCGCGCCTTCGCGTCCTTTTCGCCGGCCTCTCTCAAGTTGGGCTTCTCTGCCATCGGATCACCTCTCAGTCATGGTCGTCGCGGTCGGTCGGAAGCTCCAACTCGGCCATCGCCTCGTATTCCGCGCCGGTCCGGCGCAGATGAGACCTGAAGACCACCAGACGAGTCGGACGGAAGAACCGGAACATGTGTTCGGGGAGCGGATGGGGCTGGGTCGTGATCTGGGCGGGCTTCCGGCTCTTGGGCGCCTCCGGCTTCACCCTGGCG
>Ga0070741_10010603_pt1 | contig 17333 bp, 12 predicted proteins | sample Coa_R1_4_FD_66440 | JGI IMG/M metagenome (GOLD analysis project Ga0070741, IMG submission 66440) | Surface soil microbial communities from Centralia Pennsylvania, which are recovering from an underground coalmine fire - Coalmine... | ecosystem: Environmental > Terrestrial > Soil > Unclassified ...
AAGCAGGTGCTGCTGGCCGGCTCGTTCGGCAGCTACCTGTCCCCGGCGTCCGCGATCCGGATCGGGCTCGTGCCCTCGGTACCGGTGCAGCGGGTCGTGAGCGCCGGCAACGTGGCCGGTGAGGGCGCGAAGATGGCGCTGCTCAGCCTGCGCGAGCGGGCCGGCGGCCTGGCGCTGCTTGAGGAGGTGAGGTATGTCGAGCTCTCCGACCGCGCCGACTTCAACGACCGCTTCGTCGACCAGTTGTCGTTCCCGGGTTGACGTGGTTGCCTGTGGTGCCCTCGCCGGCCACCTGCGGGAGATCGCGGCGCGCCGCCGGTGGCCGGTGTCCGTCCGTAGCCTTCCCGCGGTTCTCCACAACCGTCCAGAGAAAATCCCCAGCATCGCGGAACGAGCTGTGGTTTCAGCCCTGGCCACCGGGCATCGTGTCGCATTGGCATACGCCGACTGTGGCAGTTACGGCGCGCTCGACGGCTTGTGTTCGAAATATGGCCTGACGCGGCTGAGCGGGCTGCACTGTTACGACGTTTTCGCCGGACCGTCGCGGCTCGAGGCGATGTTCGCCGAGGAACCGGGCACCTATGTGCTCACCGATTTCCTGCTGCGCGGGTTCGACCGGCTCGTCGTCCACAGCCTGGGGCTAGACCGCCATCCACAGCTGTGGACAGACTACTTCGGGCATTACCGGCGGCTGGTGTGGCTGACCCAGGGTTCGGCCGATCCGTTGCTGGCCGCGGAGGCGGCGCGGGTGGCGGAGCTGTTCGGCCTGCCGCTGGTGCGCGTCGAGACGGGGACGGGGCGGCTGGAGCGCGAGCTGGAACGGCTGGTGTGCCCGTGCTAGCCACCATGCGGTTCGAGGTGATCCCCGCCAAAGGCACCGAGCAGGCGGTGCTCGACTGGGTGCCATCCGGGTCGACGGTCACGGTGACCGCCTCCCCCACCAAGGGGCTCGAGCCCACGGTTGACCTCGCCGTCCGGCTGGCCGGCCACGGCTACCGCGTCGTGCCGCACATCGCGGCGCGTTCGGTCGCCGACGACGCGCACCTGTCCGATGTGGTGGACCGGCTGAAGGCGGCCGGGATCGACGACGTGTTCGTCCCCGGCGGCGACGCGACCCACCCGGCGGGGCGGTTCGACGCCGCGCTGCCGCTGCTGGAACGGCTGGCGGAGATCGGTGCGCCGTTCGGCCGGGTGGGCATCACCGGCTACCCGGAGAGCCACCCCAAGATCAGCGACGACGTCACGATCCAGGCGATGTGGGACAAGCGCCGGTACGCCACGTACCTGGTGTCCAACGTGTGCTTCGACCCCGTGCGACTGCGCGGGTGGGTCAGCCGGATCCGGGCGCGCGGCATCACGCTGCCGCTCTATGTGGGGCTGGCCGGGCCCGCCGAGCGCTCGCGCCTGCTGAAGATGGCGGCGATCGCCGGGGCCGCCGAGTCGGCGCGGTTCATCACCCGCCACCCCGGCTGGATCCTGCGGTTCTGGCTGCCCGGGGGCTATGACCCAAGCCGCTTCCTCGATCGCGCGTCGGCTGTGCTGGCCGACCCGGCGGCGGGAGTGGCCGGCCTGCATCTGTTCACGTTCAACCAGCTCCAGCAGTGCGCGCAGTGGCTTGCTGAAAGGACCACGAATGACAGCCATTCCGTCGCGAGCTAGCGCCGTCGTCATCGGCGCGGGCATCGTCGGCAACAGCCTCGTCCATCACCTGGCCCTGCTCGGCTGGCGCGACGTCGTCCTGGTGGACAAGGGCCCGATGCCCAACCCGGGCGGCTCCACCGGGCACGCGTCGAACTTCATCTTCCCCATCGAGTACTCGAAGATGATGTTCGAGCTGACCCGTGATTCGACCGAGCAGTACCAGGCGCTTGGCGTGTTCACCCAGAGCGGCGGCATCGAGGTGGCCCGTGTCCCCGGCAGAATGATCGAGCTGAGGCGTCGCGTCACGCAGGCCAAGTCCTGGGGGATCCCCGCATCGGTGATCACCCCCGCTGAGGTGCGCAAGCTGGTGCCGTACCTGGACGACTCGGTGATCCTGGGCGGCGGGTACTTCCCCACGGTCGGCGTCGTGGACTCGTTGCGGGCGGGCACGCTGATGCGTGACGCGGCGGTGGCGTCCGGGGCACTGACCGTGCTCGCGAACACGGAGGTGCGCGGCATCACGGTGACCGACGGCCGGGTGCGGGCGGTGACCACAAGTCAGGGTGAGATCGTCACCGGCAACGTGGTGATCTGCTGCGGCGTCTGGTCGCCGCGGATCGCCCGGATGGCGGGCGCGCGGCTGGCGCTCACCCCGTGCGTGCACCAGATGATCAGCGTCGGCCCGATCGCGCTGTTCGCCGACACCCCCGGCGAGATCTCCTACCCGATCGTCCGCGACGTGGACACGAACATGTACGAGCGACAGCACGGCGGGGACATGGAGGTCGGCTCGTACGCGCACCGGCCGATCATCGTGCCGCCGGACGACATCCCGTCCATCGAGGAGTCGGCGCTGTCCCCGACGGAGCTGCCGTTCACCCAGGACGACTTCGACCCGCAGCTCGCCGAGGCGCTCGAGCTGATGCCGGAACTGCTCGGCGACGAGAAGGCCGGCATCCGGTACGCGATCAACGGCCTGATCTCGATGACCCCGGACGGCCACCCGTTGCTGGGTGCGATGCCCGAGGCGCGGGGACTGTGGGCAGCGGCCGCGTCGTGGATCAAGGAGGGGCCCGGCTGCGGCCGCGCGGTGGCGGAGCTGATGTCCGGCAACGTCACCACCGTCGACGTGCACGAGGCCGACGCGGCGCGGTTCTACCCGCACCAGCAGACGGTCGCGCACGTCCGCGCCCGAGCGCGCGAGGGCTTCAACAAGATGTACGGCATCGTCCATCCGGGCGAGCAGTGGGAGTCCGGCCGGCCGCAGCGGGTCAGCCCGATGTACGAGCGGGAACGCGACCTCGGCGCGGTGTTCTTCGAGACCGCGGGCTGGGAGCGGCCGTTCTGGTATGCGTCCAATTCGGGCCTGACCGGCAAGTACGCGGGGCTGCTGATGGACCGGCCCGCGGAGTGGGAGTCCCGCTGGTGGTCGCCGGTGATCAATGCCGAGCACCTGGCCATGCGGGAAAGCTGCGCGATTGTCGACCTTTCCGCGTTCGCGGTCTTCGAGGTATCCGGCCCGGGCGCCCTGGCCGCGGTCCAGTCGCTGGCCGTCGCGCAGCTCGACGTGGCGATCGGGCGGGTCGTGTACACCTCGTTCCTGAACTCCGCCGGTGGTTTCGTCGCGGACCTCACCGTGATGCGATTGGCCGCGGACCGGTTCCGGATCGTCACCGGCGGCGCGACCGGCCAGGCGGACGCTGCGTGGATCCGCGGTCACCTGCCGCCGGATGCCTTCCTCGCCGACCTCACCTCGGGCTGGACCACGATCGGGCTGTGGGGGTCGCGCGCCCGCGACGTGCTTTGTTCTAGTACAGCGGATGACGTGTCGCATCTTGGGTTCGGTTTCGGGACCTGCCGCGAGATCGAGGTCGGCGGCACCGTGGTGCTCGCGTCCCGGATCTCCTACGTGGGCGAGCTGGGCTGGGAGCTGCACGTGCCGATCGAGCAGGGTGCCCGGCTGTGGGACACGCTGTGGACGGCGGGCAAGCCGTACGGCATGGTGCCGGCCGGCATCGGCGTGTACGGCACAACCGGTCGGCTGGAGAAGGGGTACCGCGCGTTCGGCGCGGAGCTGACCCCGGACTACAACCTGGTCGAGGCGGGCATGACCCGGCCCAAGGTCAAGGAGCAGGCGTTCGTCGGCAAGGACGCGTACCTGCGGCAGCGGCAGGAGCCGCCGTGCGCGCTGATGTGCACGCTGACCGTGGACTCGCATGAGTCGGCCGACGGCACGCCGCGCTACATGCTCGGCGGCGAACCGATCCTGTCGCTGGACGGCTCGCTGCTGGTCGACGCGAAGGGCAGACCCTCCTACGTCACCAGCGCGGGCTCCGGGCCGTCGGTGGGCAAGCACCTGCTGATGGCCTACCTGCCGGCCTCGTCTGCGGTCGAGGGCACATCGCTGCTCGTGGAGTACATGGGCGAGACGTTCCCGGTCACGGTCGCCCGGGCGTCGTCGGTCCCGCTGTTCGACCCCGAGAACTCCCGGATCCGGAGCTAGCGCAGTGGAGCCTATCGGCCCCGGCACCGGCGCAATCGCGTGGTTGTGGCAACCAGGCGGTTCTATGCGCGTGGTTGCCACAACCACGCGCATCGACTGCGCGTCGAGGGAGGCGTGATGGACATTCTCGTCTGCGTGAAGCGGGTGCCAACGGTTGGCGGCAAGATCACGCTGACCGAAGACGGGCAGGAGGTCGACACCCGGATGTCCGGGTTCACGGTCAGCCCGCACGAGGAATGCGCGGTGGAGGAAGCGGTCCAGCTCACCGAGCGGCTCGGCGGCACGGTGTCGGTGCTGACCCTCGGTGCCGAGATCGCGATCGAGCAGCTTCGCGACGCGCTGGCGCTCGGTGCCGGCCGCGCTGTGCTGCTTGACACCGGGGGGAACCGTCCCCCCGGACCCCCGCGGGAAACCGGGGGGAACCGTCCCCCCGGACCCCCGCGGGAAACCGGGGGGCGCGAGTACGGGCCCATCGCCACCGCCGCCGCGATCGCCGCCGAGGTGCGGGCGCACGGGTACGACCTGGTACTGCTCGGCAACGAGGCGTCGGACACCGGCGACTACCAGGTGGGGATCCGGGTGGCGCACGAGCTGGGCTGGCCGGTGGCGACCGGGATCAAGAACCTGGCGGTGACCGACGGCGTTGTCGTCGCGCGGCGTGAGTACCGCGGTGTCGAGGAGGCGTACACGCTGCCCCTGCCGGCCGTGGTCACCGTGAAGGAGGGCATCAACCTGCCCCGCTATCCGTCGCTGCCCGGCCGGCTGCGCGCCAAGCGCGCCCAGATCGAGCGGGTGCCGGTGCCGTGGCGAGCCGACGGGCTGCGTAAGCAGAAGCTGCGCGTGCCCGACTCGGTGAAACACCAGGCGGAGGTCCTCGGCTCCGTACCCGACCTGGTCCGCGTGCTGGACGAGATGGGGGTGCTGTAAGTGACGGTCTTGGTCTTGATCGAGATGGACGGAGCCGAGGCCGCGGACGCGTCGCTGCGCGCGGTCACCCTGGCCCGCGGGCTCGGCGACGTGAGCGCGGTGATGTTCGGCGCCGCGGCACCCGCGGTCGGCGGCGTGACGGATGTGTACCTGATCGATCCCGCGGTGACCGGCGGATACGCCCCCGTCGCCTGGGCCAGGACGCTGGCCGGCCTGGTGACCGAGACCGGGGCCACCGCGGTGCTCGCGGCCGGCACCGAACGGGGCAACGAGGTACTCGCCCACCTCGGCGCGATCACCGGCCTGCCGATGGCGGCGAACTGCGTCGCGGTGCGCGCGGCTAGCGACGGGACACATGAGCTGGTCCGGCACCGGTGGGCCGGGCTGCTGCTCGAAGACGCCGTCCTCGAGGCGTCCGTGGCCCTGTGCACCGTTGCCACGGACGGGATCGCCGCGCAACCCGACGAGCCGGGTCCGGCCGTGGTGCACGAGCACAAGCCCGAGCTGACCGACGCCGACCTCGCGGTGCGCGCGACCGAATCCGCCGCGAGCGCGGGCGGTGTCTCGCTGGCCACCGCCCGGGTGGTGGTCGGCGGCGGCCGCGGCGTCGGCAGCGCCGACGGTTTCGCCCCGCTCGAGGAGCTGGCCGAACTGCTCGGCGGCGTGGTCGGCGTGTCCCGGGTCGTCACCTCCGAGGGCTGGCGGCCGCACCGTCAGCAGGTCGGCCAGACCGGCACCAAGATCACCCCCGAGCTGTACCTGGCCTGCGGCATCAGCGGCGCGATCCAGCACATCGCCGGCTGCGCCGGCGCCAAGCACATCGTCGCGATCAACACCGATCCGGGCGCCCCGATCCTCGCCCACGCCGACTACGCCGTCATCGGCGACCTCCACCAGATCGTCCCCGACCTGATAGCCGCCCTCCGCGCCCGCTAGACCCCCCGCCCGCTAAGCCCCGCGCACCGCGCCCCGCGCGCTAGGGCTCGGGCCGCCCAGGCCCGTCAGCAACGTGGACGATTTCCCTTTTGTGGAGGATCGACCCCCGTACGCGAGGGCCGCGTTACCACGAAGGGCAAAAACACCACGTTACCGGGGCCGTCGCCGCCCATCGAAGCCATCCGCTGCCCCGCCGGGCGGCCGGCGAACCGGGCCAGCGGCGGTGGCCGTCCTCGGCTCGGTGTCCCATGGTAAGTTCGGGCGCAGTGCAAAACGTATACACACCGCTGCGAAACGGCAGGTCCCCGACATCAAGTCGCGGGATCTTCCGGCGGGTGCAGGAGACGCTCGCGGAGCTGTTCCCTGAGGCACCCGCGGCGGACCGGCCACGCCAGCGGCGATGGCTCGTCGCGCTCGTCAGCGTACTCGCCGTAATCGCGGGCGCGGCCGTGTCGCTGGCCCGGTACACCGGCACACCGTCGTGGAAGAGCGTGTACGCCGAGGACTACCCGGTGTACCTGATCGAGGCGCTGGCACACCCCTGGCATAGCGTCTTCACCGCCTACGCCGGATACGAGCAGCTGGTTCCCCGGCTGATCGGGCAGTTCGTGTCGTTCCTTCCGCTGGCGGACGCGGCGGCGGCGTTCGCGATCATCGGGGCGCTGGTCACCGCCGGGGTCGCGGTGTTCGTCTACTTCGTCAGCGCAGGCCATGTGCGCGGCACGCTGGCCCGGGTGCTGCTCGCGCTGTCCGTGCTGCTGCTGCCGAACGCACTGCTCCAACTCGGCAACAGTGGCGTGAATACCCCGTGGTACCTGGAGATCGCGCTGTTCTGGGCGCTGCTGTGGCGGCCGCGGTCCTGGACCGGGCTCGTCGCCGCGGCCATGATCGGATTCCTCACCGCGTCGTCCAACATCACCGCGACGGTGTTCGTGGTGCTCGTCGCGATCCGGGTGGTGGCGCTGCCCCGGGTAAAGGAGCACGCGGTCACGGCGGGCTGGCTCGCCGGGTGCCTGGTCCAGCTGCCCTACTTCCTGCACTCCAGCTCACAGTCCTCGTCGCGGCTGTCTCACCTGGCCACGCCCGGCCAGACGCTCGGGTTCTACGGGCACGACGTGCTGCTGTCTGCCTTCGGCTGGCACCTGTCGTGGCTGCTGCGGCACTGGGTGGACCAGAACTACGGGGTGCTGATCACCGGCGGGCTCATCGCGATCGGCACCGTGGTCGCGCTGATCACCGGCACCCGGCGGGTCCGGGTGTTCGTGGTTACCGCGCTCGCGTTCGGGTTCATCTTCGCCGCGTTCGCCGCGACCGTCACCTGGTGGGTGACGGTCAACCGGGTGAAGTTCGACGCCGAGCCCGGTGCCCGGTATACCGCGCTGCCCATCCTGCTGCTGACCGCCGCGGCCATCGTCGCGGTGGACGCCAAGTTCGGTCCCCGCCTGTCCCGGACAAGCCTGTCCCGGGAAAGCGTCCCGGGGATTGTCGCGTCGCTGACCCTGATCGCGGTGCTGTGCGTGGGCTGGATTCCGGACTTCCGCTACCAGGCTCAGCGGGACGAGACTCCGCTGTGGGCACCGATCGTGACCCAGTGGCACCAGGTTTGCCAGCATCACCCGGTCGCCCACTACTACAAGGACGGCTACGCGGACAACACCACGTTCACGATTCCCTGCTCCCGCCTGCGCTGAAGCCCACTACTAGCCGTTCAGTACTCCGGGAGCTTGATGCCGGTCGCCGTGCGGGTCGAGAGGGACCTGATCATGCGGCTCGCCATCGGCAGGTACGGCAGCATGCGGAAGAACCGGTCCCGCTGGCGGATCTTCTGCCGCGTCGGCGGCGCGAGGAACGCCGCACCGCCCTTGGCCTGCTGCTGGCCCTTGGCGACGTACGGCCGCAGCAGCCGCTCGTACCGGGCGAACGCGGTCTCGTACGGCGCGCGTGCCAGCTCGCCGGCCAGCACGTAGGCGGCGACCACCGCGTTGCCGCTGTCGGCGAGACCGACCCCAACGTGTGGGCGGCGACGTTCGACATGGTCACCGTCGCCCAGCGGGATCCCGACGTGCGCGCGGTCGTCGCGGACGGGCTGGCGGACGGCCGGCTGATGTGGGCCCGCACTCTCCTCGGCGAAAGCGGAGAAGACGACAGGGGCGTCGGCGCGTTCTTCCAGGCGCTGCTCAGCGGCGTGCTCGCCCAGTGCCTGATCGACCCCGAGCGGGCCCCGACAGCGGCCGACCTCGCCCATGCCCTCGCGGCGATCGCGGCGAGGATTACGACCCCGTGAGGCGTGAAGCTTCGATAAATGGGAAACTGTAGCTTCGATCATGGCGACAGTGTTGAACGGGGAAACGTTGAGTGATGGTTCGGGCGGCCCGGGTGAGGTGTGGCCCGGGGACAGTTATCCCCTGGGTGCGACGTACGACGGGGCCGGCACCAACTTCGCGCTGTTCTCCGAGGCCGCCGAGCGGGTAGAGCTTTGCCTGTTCGACGACAAGGGTGTCGAAACCCGGGTCGAGCTGCACGAGGTGGACGGGTTCGTGTGGCACGGCTACCTGCCCGGGATCAGCCCAGGGCAGCGTTACGGCTACCGGGTCCACGGTCCGTACGAGCCGGCCGAAGGGCACCGATGCAACCCCGCCAAGCTGCTCATCGACCCGTACGCCAAGGCGATCGAGGGGGCGATGGACTGGGACCCGGCGGTGTTCTCCTACGCGTTCGCCGCCCCGGACCAGCGCAACAACGACGACTCCGCCAAGCACGTGCCGCGCTGCGTGGTGGTCAACCCGTTCTTCGACTGGAACCTGGACCGCCCGCCGCGCACGCCGTATTACCAGACCGTGATCTACGAGGCGCACGTCCGCGGCCTCACCATGCGCCACCCCGGCATTCCGGCGGACCAGCGCGGCACCTACCTGGCCCTGGCGCATCCCGCGATCATCGCGCACCTGCACGGCCTCGGCGTCACGGCGATCGAGCTGATGCCGGTGCACCAGTTCGTCACCGACTCCGTGCTGGAGGAGCGTGGCCTCGCCAACTACTGGGGATACAACACGATCGGTTACTTCGCGCCGCACAACGCCTATTCCGCAGGCGGCGGACGGGGCGAGCAGGTGCAGGAGTTCAAGTCGATGGTGCGGACCCTGCACGAGGCGGGGATCGAGGTGATCCTCGACGTCGTCTACAACCACACGGCCGAGGGCAACCACCTGGGTCCGACGCTGTCGTTCCGCGGCATCGACAACTCCGCGTACTACCGGCTCACCGACGAGGACCGCCGTTACTACCTGGACACCACCGGCACCGGCAACAGCCTCAACGTCCGCCACCCGCACGTGCTCCAGATGATCATGGACTCGCTGCGCTACTGGGTGCTCGAGATGCACGTGGACGGTTTCCGGTTCGACCTGGCCTCGGCGCTGGCCAGGCAGTTCCACGAGGTCGACCGGCTGTCCGCGTTCTTCGACCTGGTCCAGCAGGACCCGGTGGTGTCCCAGGTGAAGCTCATCGCCGAGCCGTGGGACGTGGGCGACGGCGGCTACCAGGTCGGCAACTTCCCGCCGCTGTGGACCGAATGGAACGGCAAGTACCGGGACACGATCAGGGACTTCTGGCGCGGCGAGCACGCCACGCTGCCCGAGTTCGCCTCGCGGTTCACCGGATCGAGCGACCTGTACCAGGCGGACAGCCGCCGTCCGGTCGCCAGCGTCAACTTCGTGACCTGCCACGACGGGTTCACGCTCGCCGACCTCGTGTCCTACAACAACAAGCACAACAAGGCGAACGGGGAGGACGGCCGGGACGGCACGGACGACAACAGGTCGTGGAACTGCGGTGCCGAGGGGCCGACCGCCGACCCGGACATCCTCGCGCTGCGGCAGCGGCAGAAGCGGAACTTCCTGACCACGCTGCTGCTTTCCCAGGGCGTCCCGATGCTGCTGGCCGGCGACGAGATGGGCCGCACGCAGCGCGGCAACAACAACGCCTACTGCCAGGACAACGAGATCTCCTGGGTCGACTGGGAGCACCCGGACGAGACGCTCGCCGGCTTCGTCAGCGATCTCATCACGATCCGCGCCGAGCATCCGGTGTTCCGCCGCCGCCGGTTCTTCGACGGGGAGGGGATCGCGTGGTTCACTCCCTCGGCCGAGGAGATGACCGGGGGGGACTGGGACGCGGGGTTCGCGAAGTCGCTCATCGTTTTCGTGAACGGCGACGCGATCGGCGAGCCCGACCGTCGCGGCCAGCCGATCCGGGACGACTCGTTCCTGCTGCTGATCAACGCCAGCGAGATCGACCTGGACTTCACGATCGTGCCGCACGAGTTCGGCGCGAGCTGGGAGAAGATTCTCGACACGGCCCGGCCGTCGCCTGCCGAACCGGACGCCGCCCCGCTCAAGCCCGGCGACATGATCCCCGTCGTCAGCCGGTCCGTCCAGTTGCTGCGCCGTGCCTGACCAGTTGTCAGACCGTTCGGAGCCGCTCGCCACGTACCGGCTCCAGCTGACCGCTGAGTTCGGATTCGCACAGGCCGGCGACCTCGCGGCGTACCTCGCGAACCTCGGTGTGAGCCACGTGTACCTGTCGCCGATCCTGGAGGCTGTTCCCGGGTCGGGCCACGGCTACGACATCACCGACCACTCCCGGATCCGCGCCGAGTTCGGCGGCGAGGACGGCTTCCGCGCGATGGCGCGGACACTCCGCGGCCACGGCCTCGGCATTGTCGTGGACATCGTGCCGAACCACATGGCGGTGCACGAGCACAACCGGCAGCTCTGGGACGTGCTGGCGCACGGCCAGCAATCCCGGTACGCGCACTGGTTCGACATCGACTGGGCGGCGGGCGACGGCAGGTTCCTGCTGCCCGTGCTGGACGATTCCGGCGATCCCCCCGGCATCTCGCTGCCGCCAGATGACACGCACTACAAGCTGATCCACTGGCGCACCGCGAACACCGAGCTGAACTGGCGCCGGTTCTTCGACGTGACCTCGCTGATCGGCATCCGGCAGGAGGACCCCGCGGTCTTCCAGGCCAGCCATCAGCTGCTGCTGCGGCTGATCGACGAGGGCCTGATCGACGGGCTGCGCGTCGACCATCCAGACGGCCTCGCCGATCCGCGCGGCTACTTCGACCGCCTGGCGGACGCGACCGGCGATCGCTGGGTCGTCGCGGAGAAGATCCTGGAGCGCAGCGAGCGGCTGCCGTCCGACTGGCGCTGCGCCGGCACCACCGGGTACGACGCGCTAGCCCTCGTCGACGGCCTGTTCATCGATCCGGCGGGCGCGCCGGCGCTGACCGCGCTGGTGGCGGAGCCGACCTTCGCCCAGGTCGCTCACCAGGCCAAGCACGAGGTCACCGAGCGCCTGTTTCCCGCGGAGGTGGCCCGCCTCACCCGGCTGCTGCCGTGGGCCAGCCAGGACGACGTCACCGCGGTGCTGACCGAACTCCTCGCGGCGTTTCCCGTATACCGCGCCTACGTGCACCCAGGGGAACCCGTGGCGCCGGAGTCGGCAGCGGCTGTCACCTCGGCCACCAATGCCGCCAAGCGGAACCTCCCGCACCAGCTGCATCATGTTGCCGACAAGCTGGCCGCCGCGGTCCTGGGCGACGGGTCACCGGAGGTGATCACCCGGTTCCAGCAGACCACCGGCCCGGTGCTGGCCAAAGGCATCGAGGACACCGCCAGCTACCGGTGGCCCCGGCTGCTCTCGCTGAACGAGGTCGGCGGCGATCCGGACCGGTTCGGCGTCACCGTGCCCGAGTTCTACACCGAGGCCGCGCGCCTGGCGCAGTCCTGGCCGCACACGATGACGACGCTGTCCACCCACGACACCAAGCGGCAGGAGGACGTGCGCGCCCGGCTCGCCGTGCTCGCCGAGCTGCCGCCCCGCTGGTCGCCGACCGGCACGATCGACGCCGCCACCGAGTACCTGGTCTGGCAGACCCTGGTGGGCGCCTGGCCGATCGACGACCAGCGGCTCAACGACTACCTCACCAAGGCGATCCGCGAGGCGAAGACCCACACCTCGTGGACCGAGCCCGTGCCCGGGTACGAACAGGCGGTGCTCGACTACGCCAAGCAGGTCTCGCGGGACGAGATCGCGTCGGTCGTCGCCGAGATCGCCCCGTACGCGCGGGTGAACTCGCTGGGTGCCAAGCTGGTCCAGCTCACCATGCCCGGCGTCCCCGACGTCTACCAAGGCTGCGAGCTCGGCGGCTTCGCGCTGGTGGACCCGGACAACCGCCGTCCCGTGGACCATGTCCCGCACACCGACCTGGACCGCGAGAAGCTGCTGATCACCAAGGCCGCGCTGCACTGCCGCCGCGACCACCCCGCGTGGTTCCGCGGCGCTTACATTCCGCTGACCGCGGACGGTCCCGCGAAAACCCACGTCATCGCCTTCGCTCGCGGGCAGGCGGTGACCGTGGCGACCCGGCTTCCCGCGGGTCTGCAGGGCAACGGCGGCTGGCAGACGACGACGCTCCACCTCCCCGGCACCCGCTGGCGCGACGTGCTCACCGGCACCACGCACACCGGCGCCGATCCAAAGCTGGCCGACCTGACCCGCGCCCTGCCCGTCGCCCTCCTGGTGCCGGAGCCATGACCGAGTTCCGCGTCTGGGCGCCGGACGCCCGCGAAGTCGAGCTGGACACCGGCGGCACCCGCCACGCCATGGCGAGCGATCCCGGCCGCCCCGGCTGGTGGCACGTCGACACGACGGCCACCGACTACTCGTTCCGCGTCGACGGCGGCGATCCCCTCCCCGACCCCAGGTCGCTGCGCCAGCCGCATGGCTTCGCCGGCCCGAGCCGCGTCTACGACCACCAAGCGTTCGCGTGGACCGACCAGCACTGGCGGCCGCCGGCGCTCCCCGGCATGGTCATCTACGAGCTGCACATCGGCACGTTCACCGCCGAAGGCACCTTCGACGCGGCCATCGCCAAGCTCGACTACCTCGCGGATCTCGGCGTCACCGCGGTCGAGGTCATGCCGGTCGCCGCCTTCCCCGGTGAGCACGGCTGGGGGTATGACGGCATCGGCCTGTGGGCGGTGCACGAGCCGTACGGCGGTCCGGACGGCCTCAAGCGGTTCGTCGACCAGGCCCATGCCCGCGGCCTCGCGGTCATCCTCGACGTCGTCTACAACCACGTCGGCATCGGGAACCGCCTGGCTGACTTCGGCCCCTATTTCACCGACGCGCACAGCACGCCGTGGGGTCCCGCGGTCAACCTGGACCAGTCCGGGTCCGACGAGGTCCGCGCGTTTCTCATCGGCAACGCGCTGATGTGGCTGCGCGACTTCCACATCGACGCGCTGCGGCTGGACGCGGTGCACGCGCTCCAGGACAACCGGGCCCTGCACTTCCTCGAGGAGCTCGCGATCGCCGCCGGGTCGCTGCCCGGCCGCGTGCTGATCGCCGAATCCGACACCAACGATCCCCGCGTCGTCACCCCGCGGGCGGCCGGCGGCCACGGCCTCGACGCGCAGTGGAGCGACGACTTCCACCACGCCGTGCACGCCGCGGTCACCGGCGAGCGGCAGGGCTACTACGCCGACTTCGGCACGATGGCGGCTCTCGCGAAAACCCTTAACCAGGTCTTTTTTCATAACGGCATATGGTCTTCTTTCCGGCACCGTTCCCACGGCCGCGAGGTCGACGTGGCACGCACGCCCGGGTACCGGTTCCTCGGCTACCTCCAGGACCACGATCAGGTCGGCAACCGCGCCACCGGCGACCGGATGCGCGCCGAGGCCGCCAGGATCGCCGCGGCCCTGGTGCTCACCTCGCCGTTCACGCCGATGCTGTTCATGGGCGAGGAGTGGGGCGCGGACACCCCGTGGCAGTACTTCACCGACCACACCGATCCCGGGCTCGCGCGCGCCGTCCGCGACGGACGCCGGCAGGAGTTCGCCACCCACGGCTGGGCCGCCGCCGATGTGCCGGACCCCCAGGACAAGGCCACGTTCCTGCGCTCCAAGCTGGACTGGACCCAGCCGGACCGCGAGCCGTACGCGAGCATGCTGGCCTGGTACCGCGAGCTGCTCGCCTTGCGCCGCGCGCACCCCGAACTCGCCGACCCCGCGCTCACCCACGTCCATGTCGACTTCGACGAGGCCGCCCGCTGGCTCGTCGTCCACCGCGGCCCGTTCCGGGTAGCGGTCAACCTGGGTGACTCCGATGTCACGGTTCCTGCGGCCGGCATCCTGGCCGGGTCCGCGCCGGGTGTCGAGCTCGCCGGCGGCCAGTGCACGCTTCCCCCGCTGACCTGCGCCATCGTGTCCGGAGGAAGCACCACTGCCGTTATGAGATAGACCGGACCTTGGTTATGGTGCCGCCCGCTGCTACCGACGCAAGGCCAGCCAGGGCGAACAGCGCGGGATAGCTGTGGCCGAGGCCGACCACGCCGCCGGCGATGACCGGCGCGACGACGAGCGGCAGCGAGTAGCCGATGTTCAGCACGCCGAGGTCCTTGGCGCGGTCGGTGGCGGCGGGCAGCACCGCGGTCAGCACGGCCGGCGCCGCGGCCCAGTAGGTGCCGAAGCCGAAGCCGAGCAGCGGCGCCGCGACCAGCGCCAGGCTCCAGGTCGGCGAGATCACCAGCAGCAGCGCGGCCAGCCCGCAGGCGCCCGCCGCGCCGATGATGTAGGGGCGGCGCCTGCCGGACTTGTCCGAGGCATTGCCGCAGACCACGCCAGCGACCGCCAGCGCGATCGCGTACAGCGCCATCAGGATCAGCAGATTGTCCTGCGCGTTGCGCGGGTGAACCTGGTCGGTGAGGAAGTACAGCAGGTACAGCGTGCCGAGGTCGTTGCCGAGGTTCACCAGGAAATGGGTGAGCCAGGCCCAGCCGAAGTCCGGGTAGCGCTTCGGCGAGATCCAGAGCTGCTTGAGTGCCTCGGGGATCGGCGTGGCTGGTTTGTACTCGGCCGGCAGCGTTTCGTCCGGCGTCTTCAGCACGAAGACGGCAGCGCCGGCGACGACAAGCAGGCCGCAGGTCAGGTAGCCGGCCGAGATGCCGGTGACGATCAGGATCACGATCAGCGCGCCGAGCACCGTGCCGAGCATCTGGCTGATGCCGATCAGCCCGCCGATCGTGCCGCGCTGGTTAGCCGGAACCCGGTCGGGCAGCGCGGAGGTCAGCGTCGCGAGCATGCCGCCGAGACCGATCTGCGCCACGCACCAGCCGAGGACCATCACCGGGATGTCCGGGGCGCCGGCGAGGATCGCGAGGCCAGCCGCGCCGGTGACCGCACCCGCGAGCGTCCAGGGATGGCGCCGGCCGCGGGCGTGCGTGGTGCGGTCGGAGTGCGCGCCGACGATCGGGTTGGCGATCAGGCTCGCGATGGCGCCGGCCGCCATCACCACGGAGAACAGCGCGGCCTTGTCGGCGTGGTGCAGCGATTCGACCTGTTCGGGGAGCAGCACCTGGATCGGTGCGTAGATCGCGAGCCACATGCCCGTGTTGGCCAGGAACAGCAGCGTCACCCAGCCGCGCTTGACCGCGGTGACCGGTTCGGCCAGCGCCGCCGGGATCTTGGTCGCCGTGATCTCATCCATAGCACTGGCCTTCGCCCCGGTACGTGGGCACGGGGGTCAGGGTCGTGCCGTCGAGCGCGTAATAGGTGGTGAACCGCTCGGCCAGCTCGCCGGCCTTCGCGTGCCGCATCCAGACCCGGTCGCCGGGCTTCAGGTTCAGGGCGGCGGTCCCGCGGACGGGGGTCTGGACTTCGCCCGCGCCTTCGGTGCCGGTGAGCCTGAGGCCACGGGGGAGGTACGGGGTGGGCAGGCGGTCCTTCGTGCCGGTGCCCGACGCCAGGTAGCCGCCGCCGAAGAGCGTCGCGATGTTCGGTGCCGGCTTGCGGGTGACCGGGAGCGCGTAGACCAGGGCGGGTTTTGGGCGGAATTTGGTGTAGGCGTCGAACAGGGTCGGGCCGATCAGGCCGGACCCGGCGGCGAGCTCGGTGACGCTCGTGTCGGTGGCCGTGGTTTCCAGGCTGCCGGTGCCGCCGCCGTTGACGAACTCCAGGTCGGCGACGGTCCTGATGCGCTCGATGGCCAGTGCCCGGCGCTCGTTGAGCTCCGGCGCCGAACGGGCCTGGATGAACCGGATCGCCTGTCCCTTGAGCGGGTTGCCGGGTGGGCTGTCGCCCAGGCCGGCGATCTGGCCCTCGTAGCCCATCACGCCGGTGAGCGTGACGCCGCCGTGTTTGGCTATCGTCTGCGCGAAGTCGAACGCCTGCTCCGGGGTGTGCAGCGGTGATCTTCTCGTGCCGATGTGGACGTTCCTGGCTGGGCGCCAGGAGACGTCCAGGTCGAGGGCGACCCTAATGGTCTGACCTTGCCCCTGTCCCTGCCCCTGCCTCGCCTGGTCGATGAGGTCCAGGTGGGCGGGCTCGTCGATCATGATCGTGATGTGCTGGCGGGCCTGTTCGTCGCCGGCGAGCCTCGCGAGTGCCTGGCGGTCGACGGTCGGATAGGCGACCAGGATGTCCGTGCTCAGGCCTAGTTCGTGGAGCCAGAGCGCCTCGGCGAGGGAGTAGGCCATCAGGCTTTTGTAGCCTGGGTGCTTGAGGACCCGCTCGATCAGGAAACGGCACCGGATGGACTTGGTCGCGATACGGATCGGCTTGCCGGCGGCGCGGCGGGCCATGTCGCCGGCGTTGTGGTCGAATGCCTGGAGGTCGACCAGCGCCAGCGGCGGATCAAGCTCCTTGGTGGCCTCGTCATAGCGTTCCCGCAGGTCCATGAGGCGAGAATAACTGGGGTGGGGATGCGCAGGCTACTCTTGAGTAATGGGAACTGAGTGGCGGAACTGGTCCGGCACGGTGTCGGCCACGCCCGCGCGGTGGGTCCGGCCTGGTAGCGTCGCGGAGATCTCGGCGGCGGTTCGGTCCGCTGCTTCAGCCGGGTTGACGGTGCGGGCGCTCGGCAGCGGGCACTCGTTCACCCCGATCGCTTCCTGTGATGGCGGGGTGGCGCTGGATTTGTCCGGGTTTACCGGGATCGTGTCCGCGGACGCCGGGACCGGGGTGGTGACCGTGCGGTCCGGGACGCGGCTCGGGGACCTGAACAAGTCGCTTGCCGCGATGGGGCTGGCCATGGCGAACCTCGGCGACATCGACGTGCAGACGCTTGCTGGGGCACTGGCCACCGGGACACACGGGACGGGCTCTTCGCTGGGCGGCCTGGCGACGCAGGTGCTGGAGTTGTCGCTGGTGCTGGCGGACGGGTCGTCGGTGTCCTGCTCTCCTGGTTCCGCGCTGTTCGACGCGGCCCGGGTCGGGCTCGGTTCATTGGGCGTCGTCACGACCGTTACCTTGCAGTG
>Ga0070741_10010604_pt1 | contig 17332 bp, 12 predicted proteins | sample Coa_R1_4_FD_66440 | JGI IMG/M metagenome (GOLD analysis project Ga0070741, IMG submission 66440) | Surface soil microbial communities from Centralia Pennsylvania, which are recovering from an underground coalmine fire - Coalmine... | ecosystem: Environmental > Terrestrial > Soil > Unclassified ...
ACCGCGAGCGAGGACGCGGCCGAGAGCGGGCCGCGGATCGTGCGGCTGCGCCTGGAGCTGCCGCACTGGACCCCGGCGGACGACCCGACGGCGGATCACGCGGTGACCGTGGACCTGTTCGAGTTCGGCGACCCGGTGGACGTCCAGGCGCCGGGCGGCGGCACGACGCGGCGCACCATGCGTTCGTGCGCGGACCTGGCGCTGTTCTGACCAGGCGTCAGGTCGCGCAGGTCTTCGGGATCCGGGCGAGGGCGGTCAGCGAACGCCGAGCGCCGGCAGTTCCCGAAGTGCCTGCGGTCCCCGGCGGTAACACGGCGGATCATGGCGGGCGGTAGCATGTGCGCCGCGGCGCGCTTCAACAACGCGGTCCGGCCGGTTCGGCGTGGCGCGGCGGCGGAACGGAAGGGCACCGGGTGACGACGACGGTGGCGAGCGGGCACGACCACGACGCGGCAGGCAAGGCGGGCGCACCGCTGCCGCCGCGCGCGAAGGTCGCGGTGGCGGCGGGCAAGGTGACCGGCGCGGTCTCGCGCGCCGCCGGGCGCGGCTCAGGCGCGGTGATCGGCGGTCGGGTAGCGCTGCGTCTGGACCCGCAACTGCTGGCGCGGCTGACCGCCGGACGCGACTGCGTGCTGGTGTCCGCGACCAACGGCAAGACCACCACCACCCGCCTGATCGCCGAGGCGCTGCGGGCGCTGGGACCGGTGGTGTCCAACGCGCTGGGCGCGAACATGCCCGCCGGGATCACCGCCGCGATGGCCTCCGACCGCGACGCTCGGCACGCCGTGATCGAGGTCGACGAGAAGTACCTCCCCACGGTGGCCGCGCAGACCAAGCCGCGGGTGATCGCGCTGCTGAACCTCTCGCGCGACCAGCTCGACCGCGCCGCCGAAACCCGGATGCTCGCCCAGCGCTGGCGCGACGGCCTGGCCGGCACCGCGGCCACCGTCGTGGCCAACTGCGACGACCCGCTGGTGGTGTGGGCCGCGGGCGAGGTCGCGAACGTGGTGTGGGTCGCGGCCGGACAGGCGTGGCAGGAGGATGCCTGGTCCTGCCCGCGCTGCGGCGGCGTGCTGCAGCGCCCGAGCGCCGACTGGCACTGCGCCAAGTGCGACTTCCGCCGTCCCGCGCCCGCGTGGAGCTTGGACGGCGACGCGCTGCGCGACCCGCTCGGCGTGCGCGTGGAGCTGGGCGGGTTGCGACTGCCGGGCCGCGCGAACCGCGCGAACGCGACGACGGCCGCGGCGGTCGCCTCCCTGTTCGGCGTGGACCCGCAGCGCGCGGTCTCGCGCATGGAGCAGGTCACCGCGGTCGCCGGCCGCTATGACACGGTCACCTACCGGGGACGGCGGCTGCGCCTGCTGCTGGCGAAGAACCCCGCGGGCTGGCTGGAGACCTTCGACCTGGTCGCGGCCGAGGCGGACGCCGGCGGCGCCGACGGTGGCGGCGCCGGGCATCCGGTGCTGCTGTCGGTCAACGCCCTGTCCGCCGACGGCACGGACACCTCCTGGCTGTGGGATGTGGACTACACGCGCCTGGCCGGCCGGCCGGTGCTGGTGATCGGGCAGCGGCGCCTGGATCTGGCGGTGCGCCTGCAGGTCGCCGGGGTCGAGTTCACCGTGTACGACGACGTGGACGCCGCCGTCGACGCGGCGCCCGAGGGACTGATCGACGTGATCGCGAACTACACGGCGTTCCAGCAGCTGCGCGCGAGGGTGGGTGCCTGATCGTGGCGAGTGACAGTGCACTGCGGATCGTGTGGATCTACCCGGATCTGCTGTCCACGTACGGGGATCAGGGCAACGCGCTGATCCTGGCGTACCGGGCGGCGGCGCGCGGGCACGCGGTGGAGCGGGTGGACGTGCGCAGCGACCAGCCGATCCCGCAGCAGGGCGACATCTACCTGATCGGCGGCGGCGAGGACCGTCCGCAGCGCCTGGCCGCCGAGCGGTTGCGCAAGGACCCGGGTCTGACGCGGGCGACGGAGCGCGGAGCGGCGGTGCTCGCGGTGTGCGCGGGTTTCCAGCTGATGGGCCACACCTTCTACGACGAGCAGGAGGGCGTGCTGCCGGCGCTGGGTCTGATCGACGTGACCTCGCATCGCGGCAGTGTGCGCTGCGTCGGCGAGGTGGTCGCGGACGCCGATCCGCAACTGACGGTCGGCGGCGTGGGTTTGGGCGCGCTGACCGGGTTCGAGAACCACATGGGCACCACGCTGCTGGGTGAGGGCGTGCGGCCGCTGGGCACGGTGCGGGTCGGCAACGGAAACGGTGCCGGGGCCGGCACGGACGGCGCGCACACGGGGAAGATCGCGGGCACGTACCTGCACGGCCCGGTGCTCGCCCGCAACCCGGCGCTCGCGGACCTGGTCCTGTCCTGGGCCGACGGCAACCCGGCCGCGTCCCCGGTGGATGACGGCTGGCACCTGCGCCTGCGCAAGGAGCGGCTCGCGGCTGTCGGCGCGTAGACCGGGACTGACTGCTTCTCGCGATCTTGTCCCGCTCATAGACCGTCCGGTAAATGACGGAGCGGGCGGTCGGTGGTGTCCGTTTGACTCGGACATCCGAGGTTGCCGGTTGGTTGTCTCGTTGCGCAGGACAACCGGTTGGCTGTCCCGTTGAGCGGGACGCCAGCCAGGTGGTTGCCGCGCGCTCCGCCGCCTCGCTGACGCTCGGCGGCTACGGCAGCATCCCGGCACCAGGCATCCTGGCACCGGGACAGGCGAGTCGGTCAGCCGGTCCCGGTCAGGGCGTAGCACGCGACCGCGGCCGCCGCTGCGACGTTCAGCGAGTCGACCCCGGGCGCCATCGGGATGCGTACTCGCAGGTCGCAGGCCGCAAAGGCGCGCGGGGAGAGTCCTTCGCCCTCGGAGCCGAGCAGCAGCGCGACCTTCTCCCGCGGCCCGAGGCGCAGCTCGCGCAGGTCGATCGCGTCCGGCGCGGGGGTCAGCGCCAGGCGCCGGTATCCGTGCTCGGCCAGCAGGTCCAGGGCGCGCGGCCACGGCGGTCCGTCGGGGTCTGCGCCTAGACGCGCGTACGGGACCGCGAACACGGTGCCCATCGAGACGCGTACCGCGCGCCGGTAGAGCGGGTCGGCGCAGTCAGGGGCGAGCAGCACCGCGTCCATGCCGAGCGCGGCCGCGCTGCGGAAGATCGCGCCGATGTTGGTGTGGTTGTTGACCTTCTCCAGCACCACCACGCGCTGCGAGCGCTCCAGGAGTGCGGCGGGGTCGGGCAGCGGCAGCCGGCTCATCGCGGCCAGGGCGCCGCGGTGCACGTGGAAGCCGGTGACCTGTTCCAGCAGGTCAATCCCGCCGACGTACACCGGCGCGTTGGTGCGCTCGAGCACCGGGCCCATCACGGGCAGCCATTTGTCGGACAGCAGCATCGAGCGCATCGGATATCCGGCGTCGACGGCGCGCGCGATGACTTTCTCGCCCTCGGCGATGAACAGGCCCGCTTCCGGTTCGGTGCGGGTGCGCAGTTGCATGTCGGTCAGGCCCACGTAGTCGTGCAGCCGCGGGTCGTCGGCCCGGGCGAGGCGCACCAGCCGCCCGGTCAGGTCCAGCGGCACCTCGGTCAGGACCCCGCCGTGCGCGCCGTGTCGCGGGCCAGGGCGACGACCGGGCCGAGCACGACGATCGCCGGCGGGCGCACCCCTGCGGCCGCGAGGTCCGCCGCGGCGTTCCCGAGGGTGGTGTGCACGGCGCGCTGACCGGGCATCGCGCCGTCCTGGATCGCGGCCAGCGGCGTCGCAGGGTCCTTACCGTGCCCGATCAGGGTCTGTGCGATCGCGCCGATGCGCTCGACGGCCATGAGCAGCACCAGCGTGCCGCGCGCCTGCGCGAGTGCGGCCCAGTCGACCAGCGAGTCGGGGTGGTCCGGGGCGATGTGCCCGGAGACGACGGTGAACTCGTGCGCCACCCCGCGGTGCGTGACCGGGATGCCCGCCAGTGCGGGCACGGCGACCGAGCTGGTGATCCCGGGCACGACGGTGACCGCGATGCCGGCCTCGGTGCAGGCGATCAGCTCCTCGTAGCCGCGGCCGAACACGTACGGGTCGCCGCCCTTGAGCCGGACCACGAACCTCCCGGCCTTTGCGCGCTCGATCAGGATCCGGTTGATCTCCTGCTGCGCCATCGCCCGCCCGTACGGGATCTTCGCGGCGTCGACGAGCTCGACGTCGGGAGCGAGCTGGTCGAGCAGCGCCTGGGGGGCGAGCCGGTCGGCGACCACGACGTCGGCCTCGGCCAGCAGCCGCCGCCCGCGCACGGTGATCAGGTCCGGGTCGCCGGGCCCGCCGCCGACCAGCGCGACGCCGGCGGGGCGTTCGCGGAAGCGGGGGGCGTTGAGGGTGCCTTCGCGCAGGCCCTCGACGACGGCGTCGCGCACCCGCTGGGAGCGGCGCGGGTCGCCGCCGTGCATCACCCCGGGGCTGAGGACTGCGACCTGCACTCCGGCGTGCTGTCCGACCGCGGGGGTCCATGCGGTGGAGGTCGCGGCGTCGTCGGCGCGGGAGCAGAAGACGCGGGCGGCTTCGGCTTCGGCGGCGACCGCGGCGTTGACCGCCTGGTCGTTGGTCGCGGCCACGGCGTACCACGCGTCGGCCAGGTCGCCGGCCTGGTAGGGGCGTTCGTGCCAGGCCACGCGGCCCGCTGCGGCCAGGGCGTCGAGCGCCGGGGTGGCGTGCGGCGCGATCAGCTCGACGTGTGCGCCGGCGCCGAGCAGTCCGGCGACGCGGCGCGAGGCGACCGGTCCGCCGCCGACCACGACGACGCGCCGCCCGGAGAGCCGCAGTCCGGCGAGGTACGGGTCCGGCGTCGCGGGCGCGGACGAAGCGCCGGCAGGGTTCTGTTCGCCGCCCGGGGGCGGGGTGACGGTCACGTGCGTTCCCGTTCGGTGGGCGGCAGCACGCTCGCTTCGCTGGCGTCGGCGACACCAGCGTCGTCGAACGTGGCCACCTCGCGCAGCGCGCGCACCGCGGCGCCGACCAGCGGCAGCGCCAGCGCCGCCCCGGAGCCTTCGCCGAGCCGCAGCTCCAGGTCGATCAGCGGTGTGATGCCGAGGGCTTCGAGGGCGAGGGCGTGCCCGGGTTCCGCCGAGCGGTGTCCCGCGACGCACGCCACCGTCACCTCGGGGCTCAGGGCCTGCGCGACGAGCGCGGCCGCGCCGGCGATCACGCCGTCGAGCACGACCGGAATGCGCAGCGCCGCGGAGCCGAGGATGAAGCCGGCCAGCGCCGCGTGCTCCAACCCGCCGAACGCGGCCAGCACGCCGACCGGGTCCTGCGGGTCCGGCCGGTGCAGCGCCAGCGCGGCGCGCACGACCTCGACCTTGTGGGCGTAGGTCTGCTCGTCGATCCCGGTGCCGTAGCCGGTGACCTGCGCCGGGGACGCTCCGGTGAACGCAGCGATCAGCGCGGCCGAGGCGGTGGTGTTCGCGATGCCCATGTCCCCGGTCAGCAGGCAGCGGTTGCCCGCCGCGACCAGGTCGCGCGCGGTCTCGATCCCGGCTTCGAGGGCCGCGACGACCTCTTCGCGGGTGAGCGCCGGCCCCTGGGTCATGTCCGCGGTCCCGTAGCACACCTTGCGCGGGATCAGGCCGGTCTGCGGGGTCAGTTCTGCGTTGACTCCGACGTCCACGACGCACACCTCGGCGCCGACCTGCTTGGCGAACGCGTTGACCACCGCGCCGCCGGCCAGGAAGTTCGCGACCATCTGCGCGGTGACCTCCTGCGGCCAGGGGGTCACGCCCTGGGCGTGCACGCCGTGGTCCGCGGCGAACACCGCGAGGGCCGCGGGCTCGGGCAGCGGCGGCGGGCAGACCCCGGCGAGCCCGGCCAACTGCTCGGAGACCGCCTCCAGGACGCCGAGCGACCCCGGCGGCTTGGTCATCCGCGACTGCCGGTCGCGCGCCGCGGCCAGGGCCTCGGGGTCGAGGCCGCGGATCGCGTCGACGGTCTCGTTGAGCAGCGAGATCGGCTGCGCGCCGGGCAGCGCGCGGCGCCCGAAACGCTCCTCGTGCACGGCCCACGCCAACGGGCGGCGTTTGGCCCATCCGGCTCCGGCCAGTTCCGGCTCCTGGGGGAAGGACTTGACATATCCGACGCAAAGATACGCCACGACCTGCAGATGATCCGGCAAGTCCAGGACCGCGGCGAGTTCCCGCTCGTCGAAGAAGGACACCCAGCCGACGCCCAGTCCTTCGGCGCGGGCGGCCAGCCACAGGTTCTCCACCGCCAGGCAGGAGGAGAACGGGGCCATCATCGGCTGGGAGTAGCGGCCGAGGGTGTGTCGGCCGCCGCGGGTCGGGTCGCAGGTGACCACGATGTTGACCGGGGTGTCGAGGATCGCCTCGATCTTGAGCGCGGCGAACGCGCGGGCGCGGGCCTTGGGCAGGGACTGGGCATAGGAGCGGCGCTGGCGCACGGCCAGGTCGTGCACCCGCCGACGCATCGCCTCGTCGCGGATGACCAGGAAGTCCCAGGGCTGGGAGAACCCGACGGAGGGGGCGGTGTGCGCGGCTTCCAGGATGCGGGTGAGGGTCTCGGTGGGCACCTCGTCGGACAGGAAGTCGTTGCGCACGTCCCGGCGCTCGTGGATGACCCGGTAGACGGCGGCGAGCGCGTCGTCTTCGTAGGCGGGCGCGCGGTTCGGATCTTGGCCGGGCTGCCGCTGCACGGCGGCAGCTTGCGGCTGGGCCTGCGGCTGCGGCTGATGTTGCGGCACGGCGGCGGGGGCGGCGGCTGCGGTTTGCTGCTGCGGTGCGGCGGTGGCTTGCCGCTGCACCGCGGGCGCTGCCTGGGCGTTTGCCGGAGCGGGGGCCGAGGCGGCGGGCGCGGTCGTCGCTGCGGTGCGGCTGGCGACCGCTTGCTGCGCGACGGCAGGGTTCTGCGCCGGGGCGCTCGCCGGGGCGGCGACCTTCTCATCGGGTGAGGGCTCTGCGACGCGGCGGCGGGTTCCGCGCGGCGCGGGCATGTTCGCTGCAGCGTTCTGCGCGGCGGCAGCGATGGTGGGCGGTGCCTGAGCGCTCCGCGGGGCAGGGGTGGCGGCAGTTGGTGCCTGCGCAGGCTGCTGAGGTGCCGCCGCGCGAGCTGTGGCGGCCGCCGGAGCGGAGGTGGGCTGCTCGGACGTCTGCGGTGCCGCAGCGGCAGCCGCGGCGGCGGGCACCTGGACCTGGCCAGGCTGCTGCGCGGCAGGCGCCTGCGCCTGGTTCGGGCTTTGCCCCACAGGGGTCTGAGTCTGGGCGGTGGCGGCAGGTGCAGCAGGCGTCGACGTCTGCGCCGGTGCCGACACGGTGGCCTGCGGCTGCGCTTGAACCTGCGCCTGGGCCGGAACCTGTGCCTGCTGCTGATCAGATGCTTGATTGCGGGCGTGCGCCGCAGCGGCTTCGGCTCGGCTGGGTGCCGCGCTGTGCACAGCCTGCGACGGCGCGCCTGCCGGAGCCTGCGCTGCCGCCTGCTGCGGTACTTGCTGCGCCGTGTTCGGGCTCTGCTGGTGCGGTTGCGCGGACGGCGGGACCTGCCCGAACCCCGGGGGAACGGGCTGTGTGGCCTCGATGTCGACAGCCTCGGCAGCCGGAGCGGCCTGCCATGGCGCGACCATCTCCTCGCCGGCTTCGCCCTTGGGTGACGGGCTCTCGTCGGCGAGTGCGTCGAAGGAGCCTGACGATCCGGGTCGGGTCGCCGTCGCGGCCGCGCCCTCTCCTGCCGCGCCGCGCGGCTGCGGCACCGGAGCGACGGACCGCAGGCGCTCGCTGCTCAGGTCGTCGGCTCCGCGTTCCGGTCCGGGGCGACCGGCTTGACCGGCCTGTTCGGCGATCTGGCCGGACTGCGCGGCCTCGGCTGGTGCGGGCTGCGCGGCGGCAGACGCGGGCGGGCTCGGCTGCTGCTGTAAGGGCTGTTGCATTCCAGGTGCCTGTGCTTGTGTCTGCAGCTGCTGCACTCCAGGTGCCTGCGGCTGCGGTTGTTGCGGCGCGACGACAGGGCGGCGCGGCGGCGTAAGGGTCTCGCGGGCGGCCGCCGCCTGCGGCACAGTGCCCTGAATACGGCCTTGAGCCTGGGCCTGTGCTTGCGCGGCCTGCTGTGCTTGACGTTCCGCGCGCGGCGGACGGGTCGGCAGCGGCGGCGGGCCGGGCAACGGCTCGTCCGGCACCGGCGGCCTGGCGCCCGCGGCGGTCGGCGACGGCACCCGCGGGATACCCGACACCGAAGGCGACTGACCGAGCGGGACTTGCCCGCTACCACCGGCCGACGTCGGCTGCGGACCATCCTGCGCAGGCTGCTGCTGCCCCGGCTGAGCTAGCTGCGGTTGCTGACCCTGCTGAGCTTGCTGTCCTGGCTGAGCTGCCGCGGCCGGTTCCCGGCCCTGCGCCCCGGGCGCAGAACCCTGCTGCGCCGGAGGAGGCGCCGCCGTCCACGTCCCCGGTCCGCTCATCGACGGACGCTGCGTCGTGCCCGACGCGCTCGGCGCACCTGAGCCCGCCGCTTGCGGCGCCGAACCGTTCACCGGCGCCTGACGCGAGGAGAACACCGAGCCGCGACCGTTCAATCCGCCCGGCGCCGCGCCCGCACCCGGCTGCTGCGGACCGCCCGCCACCGCAGCCGGAGCTCCCGGGCGCACCGTCGGCTCGTCGAACATCGGGCCGGGGCGAAACTCCGTGGTCGGCGCGTCGAATCCCGGCGGCGGCGCGGCCTGCTCGTACGCGCCGGATTCGAAACCCGGACGCTCGAACCCCGCGCTCGACGCCGCCGGATCGTACCCGGCGCGTTCGAACCCTGCCTGTCCCGGCTGCGGACCCGGCTGCGGACCGCTCGCCGCCGGGTCGTATCCGCCCGGGCGTGACTGATCGCGCGCCTCGAAGCGCCGGCCCTGCTGTGTGAAGCCCGAATCGAACGGCGACGCGTCGAACCGCTGCTGCGGGACCTGCGGCATCCCGCCCGCACGCGACCCGTATCCGTTGACGTATCCCTCGCCGTACACCTCGCCGCCGTACCCGGCGTCCCCCTGACCCTGCGTCTGCTGCGCCCGTGGCGGCGGGACCTGCGCTCCTACCGCACCGGCCCCCGGCCGCTGCTGCGCGTCCGGCACGCCACGCCGACCCGCGCCCGCCGCGCGCTGGCCGGTACCGTCCGGCTGCCCCGCCCCGCCGAACACCGCCTCCGCGTAGGGAACGCTCCCGGCCGCCAGCCACGGCGCCCCCGCCACACCGCCGCCCGCCATCGCACCGCCCGGCGCGTCGCCACCCGCCGCAGGACCCTGATGCGGCACTCCCGCCGCCGGCACCCGCGGACCCGTCGGAGGCGCGGTGCGCGCGGCCGCTCCGGGCCCGGCCTCGGCCCCGGCACGGTCGAACTCACCCGTGCCGTAGCCGCCGTTCCCGAACTCGTCGGTGCCGCTCATCACGCCTCCTCGATCCCAGTGGCCCACGCCGCCCGGCGCCTCGCGCGCACCGCACGCGAAACCGGCCCGGCTCCAGGCGCGAACTGCCCGCCCCCGCCGCCGGCGAGGCGATCACGTACCCTATCGGGATTCACCGACGGCCGGGAAAGCCCGCCGGCCACGCGCAGCGTCCGCGAGCCAGTATTGGCCACCGCCCGCCACCCTCGGAACCAGTACGCGGTCCGAGTGAGTGACGCCATCCACTCGGAAGACTGACGCACCCGCGCCCTCGACCCGTTGCACCGGTAAGGACCCCCGCCGGCACGCGCACCCGCGTCGTTCACGGCCGTTCGCCCCACAGCACGAACACCGGGTTGACCGCCGCGAAGCGGTGCGCGTCGCCCGGCATCGGCGCCAGCCGCGAGGACTGCAGCAGCACCCCGTCGACCTTGCGGCCCGACACCTTCAGGGCCTGCTTCGCTTCCGCCACCCGGTCGATGGCCGAGAGCGTGACCACCACGATCCGCGGGTCCCGGTTCATCGCCGCGCGGATGATCTCCACCCCGCCGCCGCCGACCATCACCGCGTCCGGCTGGGGCAGGTCCAGCAGCGCCGCCGGAGCCTGTCCGCGCACCACGCGCACCTCGACGCCGTGCATCGTCGCGTTCAGGTCGATCCGCTCACACGAGTCCGCGTCCCGCTCCACCGCGATGACCGCCGCGCCCAGCCGCGCGCACTCGATACCGACCGAACCCGAGCCCGCGCCGACGTCCCACACCAGCGCTCCGGGCCGGGGCGCCAGCCTGGCCAGCACCAGCGCCCGCGCCTCGGAGGTGGTGATGCGCGCCGTACGGTGCACGAACGCGTTCTCCGGCAGCGCCCAGCTCCCGGGCGGCCCGCCCCAGCCCGCCAGCAGCGGCGGACGCGGCGGCGCGGTGCGATCCTCGTCGATGCACAGCACGATGCTCGGCTCGCCCCAGTGGTGTCGGCCCGCGGCCTCCTCAAGGCTCAGCCACTCCACCGACTCCTCCGGCTCGCCGAGCCGCTGCGCCACGATCAGCGTGCGCTCCAGCGGGTGCTTGTCCGGACCCAGCAGCTCCACCGCCAGCTCCCGCGGACCCGCGCCCGGACCGGTCAGCACCGCCACCTTCGGATGCGCCCGGCACAGATTCGCCGCCGTACGCAACGTCGAGACCGGACGCCCGGCCGCCGGGTCGAACACCGAGCGGCCCGCCGTGGCCCGCTCCGTCGGGTCCACCCCGTCCGAGGCCGCGTCGACCGCGACCACGAGGGCGTCCTCCCAGGCCACGCCGATCCGCCCGAACGCGGCCGCCACGGACGAGATCGCCGGCAGCGTACGTACCCTGATGTCCTGGTCCCGCAGCGCCCGCACCACCCCGAAGAACCCGGGGTCGCCCGACGCGACCACCACCGCCGGCCCGTCGTGCAGCGCCAGGTGCGTCAGCGCGGAGCCCAGGCCGCCCATGTAGATGCGTCGCGCCGTCTCCGGGATCGGCAGCGCGTCCAAATGCCTGATGTTCCCGACGACGAGCGTCGCCTCCGCCAGCGCCCGGCGCGCCTGAGGGGAAGGGGGAGACCCGTCGAACCCGAGGACGGTCACCCGCGCGCTGCGCCCGCTCAACTCCTGCGATCCCATGGCCGTCCGATCATCGCACGGATGCCGGGCCCGTGTGACTAACTACCGGCGAATGCGAGTCCTGAGTTCCCTGGGCTGAGTGCTCCTTTTCGTGCGGCTGTTCGCCAGGATGCTGGTGTGCATGGGCGTGCATGTGTCCGCTGCTGTGGTCGTGCCCGTGACCATGGTGATGGTGTCCGGCCGGATCGTCCGGGTGATCGTGCGGGCGCTGCGCCGCGCCGACCCGGTCCTCGAATCCCGGCATCGCGATCCGGTACACGCAGGCGTCGCAGTTGACCGCCACCGGCCCGGCCAGCGCCTCGGCGTACCGGTCCAAGACCAGGTCGGTCAGCACGTCGCCGTCCCCGAGCCCGGAGTCCCCCAGCAGGCGCCCGACGGTCACGTCAAGGCCGAGCGTCTCGGCGGCCCGCTCGCTGTGCTCGACGATCCGGTCCGGCAACACGCCCGCGAACAGGAAATACGGCAGCACCGTGACCCGCCGCGCGCCCAGCCGCGCCAACCGCTCCAGCCCCTCGCCGACCGACGGGCGCGCCAGTGAGACGAACGCCGGTTCGACGAACTCCACCCCCGAATCCCGGGTCGTCTCCCAGAGCAGCCGGGCCGCCCGATGCAAATCAGCGTTCGCATCCGGGTCCGTCGTCCCGCGCCCCACCATCAGCACCGCGTCCGGCTTCGGCTGGGCACTGGCGGCCAGCCGCGCACGCAGCAAACCGATGATCTCCGGATGCACGCCCAGCGGCCGCGCGTACCGAGTCCGCAGCCCCGGATTCCGGCCGCGCTCCCGCGCCAACGCCGCGGGGATGTCGCCCTTCGCGTGCCCCGCAGCCAGCAGGATCAGCGGCACCGCGACCACGTCACGCCGCCCCTGCGATACGAGCTGCGCGACAGTGTCCCGCAGCGGCGGCGGCGACAGCTCGATGAAACCGCCGGCCACCGCCTCGACCGGCACGTCCGCCCGCCCCCGCGCGCGCTCGCCGACGCGCTCCACGAACGCCCGGAACTGGCCCGCGCCCTCGTCGTCCCGGGTGCCGTGCCCGACGATCAACAATGAGGTCACGTTCGGCTCCACTCGGATTCGCTGCTCGACTCGAAATACAACAGGGCGTTGACGGCGGCGGCGGCCACCGCCGAACCGCCCTTGCCGCTGCGATTCGACACCGCCCGCGCCGACAACCCTTCGTGCGCGCGCAGCGCGGCTTTCGACTCGGTCGCGCCGACGAACCCGACCGGCAATCCGATCACCAGCAGTGGCCGGTACTCGTCGCAGTGCTCGATCAACTCGAACAACGCCGTCGGCGCGCACCCGACGACGTACACGGCCCCCGGCCCGGCCTCGCGGGCGGCGAGCCGCAGTGCCGCGGCCGAGCGCGTGATCCCCTCCGCCGCCGCCAGCTCGGCCGCGTGAGGGTCCGTGATGCGGCACACTGCCTCGCGGCGCGTGATCCCGGCCGCGACCATCGCCACGTCCGCGACGATCGGCGCCCCGGACCGCAGCGCGGCAGCGGCCTCGGCCAGCACCGGCTCCGGCGGCAGCACCAGATCCTCGGCGTAGTCGAGATCCGCGCTGGCGTGCACAACCCTCTCCAGCACGGCTCGCGCCAGCGCCGGCCACGAAGCCGCCGCCGGGAACCGGTCCGCCAGCCGCGCCCGCAAGATCGCGTACGACTCCTGCTCGATCGCGTGCACGCTCCTCACCGGCCACTCCCCCTCTCGACCAGCTCGATCGCGTCCACCGGACACACCTCAACACACTCCCCGCACCCGGAACACCGCTCCGCCACCACCAGCAACTGCCCGGCGCGCGGCCGAAACGCGTGCTCCGGGCAGGTCAGCAGGCAGGCGCCGCACCCCTGGCAAGCCCCGACCTCCGCGACCAGGGCCTCATGCGTCAGCGCGCCCATGCGTACCCCCGCGGCGTCACGAACCGGCCGCCGACGATCCGCGACTGCGAACACCCGACCGTCACGACCGTGTACATGTCGACCACCGCCGGATCGAACAGCTCCAGCGTGGTCAGCCCCCGGCTCTCATCCGGCCGCGAAGCGTTGCGCACCCACCCGACCGGCGTCGAACCCGGCCGGTGCTCGACCAAGATCCCCAGCGCCTTGCCCAACTGCCAATCGCGCTGCCGGGAGCGCGGGTTGTAGAAGGAGACCACGAAGTCGCCCTCCGCCGCCGCGCGCACTCGACGCTCGATCGCCTCCCACGGCGTATGCAGATCAGAGAGCGAAATCGAGCAGTGGTCGTGCCCGAGGGCGGCACCGAGCACATTCGACGCCGCGGTCGCGGCGGTGATCCCCGGGACACAGATCACATCGACGTCGTCAGCATCAGCGTGGTCCAACGCGGGCGACGCCATGGCGTACACCCCGGCGTCGCCGGAACCGATCAGCGCGACAGCCAAGCCGGTCCGAGCCAACTCGACCGCGCTGCGCGCCCGCTCCTCCTCCGCGCCGAGACCGCTGGCGCGGATCTGCGTACCGGGCCGTAGCAGATCCCTGACCTGCTCGATGTATTGATCCAGCCCGACCACGACGCTCGCCCGGCGCAACTCGGTCACCGCACGCGGCGCCAGCAGATCGCGCGCACCGGGACCAAGCCCGACCACCGCGAGCCGACCACGCGGCCGCAACCGCGCGACCGCGGCCGTCGCCATCGGCGACTTGACCTTCTCGACGACCAAATCAGCCAACGGCCGCGTCGGCCCCGCGTAGCGAGCCGCGGCCTCCGCCACCGACGCCGTCCCCACTTCCGCAGCGACGACCTGCGAAGGGTTCGGCACCTCGACCGCCGCGAGTTCGGCCGCCGCGTGGAACACGACCGGCCAGCCGCGCGTGCGCGCAGCCTCCACCAGCCCCGCCTCATCAGCCTTCGCATCAACCGAGGCGAGCCGGACCACGGACCGCGCTGCCAGGCCGCCAGCCGCGAGTGCGGCATCGATCGTGTCCAGCACCTCTTGCGAGCTGACGCCCCGCGACGCCCCGACGCCTACGACCAGCGACGCCGGCCGATACACCAGCGCGCCCTCGCGCACCTCGACAATCTCATCGCAGATCACGATGTCCGCCTCAGCGGGACAAAGCGTCGCCGTCACGTTCGGCGGCAACGCGGGCAGCGGCCAACGCTCCGCGCCGAACACCGTCACCGGCTCACCGGAGAGAACCCGCGCTCCGACCGAAGCCAGCCGCCCCGGATTCTCAATCACGAACCCGAGATCCGCCCCGAACGAATCAAGCGCAGCCACGCCCGACGCGTCGGACGCGGTCGTGATCACCGGCGTGCAATCAAGCACCTCAGCCACCCGCCCCGCCAGCTCGTTCGCACCGTGATGCCCACCGAGCACGGCGACCGCGAACAGCCGCGACTCATCGACGCACACGACCGCCGCATCCTGGGACTTGTGTTGCAGCAGCGGAGCCAGCACGCGAACCGTCGCGCCCACCGCGAGGAAAGAAACCACCGCATCACACTCGGCAAACGCAGCCCGTAGCGCATCCCCAGCGGACTGATCGTCGCCGCCGTAGACACGCGCGTCCCCGCCCCACGCCGCAGCCAACGCAGCCGAAGCAGCACGTCCCGCGGCCGTGGCAGCCACCAAACCGATCACGCGGCACTCCCCCACACGATGTAGACAGGATTGAGAGCGGCGAAGCGGTGCGTCCCATCCGGCAACGGCACCATCCGCGAGGACTGGCTCAGCACCCCGCCGACCACACGACCGTCTGCCTCCAGCGACCGAACCACCTCGCCCACCCGCTCCACGCTCGCCAGCGCGACCACGATCCGGGCCGGCCCACGCTCCAATGCGGCACGCACGACGTCGACCCCTCCGCCGCCGACGAACACGGCATCCGGACGCGGCAAGCCGCTCAGCACGCCCGGGGCGCGTCCATGGATCACCGCCACATCCACCGCGTGCGCCGAAGCGTTCGCCGCGATGCGTTCACACGAAGCCGCGTCCTGCTCGACGGCGACGACGGCCGCGCCGAACCGCGCGCACTCGACGCCCACCGAGCCGGAGCCCGCGCCGAGATCCCACACCAGCTCGCCGACTCGCGGGGCGAGCCGAGCCAGCACCAGCGCGCGCACCTCGGCCTTGGTGATCTGGCCGTCACGATGCTCGAAAGCCGATTCCCCCATCGCCCATTCGTCAGCCGGCCCACTCCAGCCAGCTAACCACCGCTTCGTACTGGATCGCGGCCGTGGAGCCAGGCACAGCACGACGTTCGGCTCCGCGAAGTCGTCACGCTCTGCCGCCTGAGCAAGCGCTAGAAACTCGATCCGCTCGCCTCGCTCCTCGCCGCCGCGGACACGGGTTTCGGCATCGGCCCCGGCTCCGGTTTCGGCGTCGATCTCGGCCTTGGTGTGTACTTTGGTGGGCCTGTTAATAAGCGGGTGCGCTAACCGCTGGGCGACGACGAACACGCGCTCGCCAGCGAGACCTCCACTCAGCAGCTCACGCGCCAGCTCACGCGGTCCGGCGCCCGGCCCGGTCAACACCGCGACCTTCGCGTGCGCGCGACACACGTTCGCCGCTCGCCGCAGCTCGCGGCCGTCCCCCGCTCCATGCGCGCTGACCACGAGAGCGTCGTCCCACGTGATCCCCGCCCTCGCGAAAGCCGTCGCGATCGACGAGACCGCCGGGTACACGCCGGCCGGTTCGAACCCCGCGTCCGTCAGCGCTCGTAGCACGCCGAAGAACCCGGGATCGCCGGAAGCGAGCACGGCGGCCGGTCCGTCATGCTCTGCCAGCGCACGAAGCGCCGGCGCCAGCGGGCCGAGCGTGATCGTCGCGCGGCCGTCCTTGCTCGCCTTCTCCGGCTCGGGGTGCAGCCCGAGCGCTTCGAGGTGCCGCGCCCCGCCGACGACGAGCGTGGCCTCGTCGAGTGCTTCCCGCGCAGCGCCAGACAGGGGCGCGCCGTCCCAGCCGATGACCGCTATGCGCGCTGCGGTCTTGGCGGAATCGACCTCGACGGCGCTCATGCGGCGACCCAGTTCGAGCTGGCCGCCACGAGCGTCTTGCCGGTGAAGTCGACGAGGGCCGCGCGCGCCGCGATGTGTCCCTCGGCGAACCGCTCCAGCACGCCGGCGACCTGGTCGCAGAGCACTCGGCCGCACGAGTCGAGCACGCCTGCGTCCTGCCAGACCTCGTACGCGTGGCGCGCGGTGTTCGCCGCGCTCACCCGCTCGGCCACCGCGTCATCGCCGGTGGCCCGCCTCGTGATGTCGGCGAGGACGTCCGTATCGACTGCCGAGCGCGTGTAATGCGTCATCAGAATGCCTGCGGCGAGCTTCGTGAGCTTGCCGATCATTCCTACGAAGACGACCTCGGGTACCGCGTGCTCGACGGCCTTTCGCAGCGCCGCGCCGGTGAAGTCGCCGACCTCGACGAAGCAGACTTCGGGCAGGCCCGGAAGCAGCGCCATCGCACCCTTTTCGGTGCGGCCGCCGGTGCACAGGACGAGCGGCGGCAGCGGCGCGTTCGTGCTTTCTGCCTGAGCGCCGAGAACCGCGACGGCTTGCTCGACCGACGCGCGCCACGATGCGGTAGAGAACGGTCGCACGATGCCGGTCGTGCCGAGAATCGAGATACCGCCGAGGATGCCGAGCCGCCGGTTCGTCGTTTTGCGGGCCATGACCTCGCCGCCGGGCACCGAGATCACGACGCGCAGGACCCGTCCGTCGGCTGTCGCCTGCGCGCTCTGGCCCTGACCCTCGCCCTGCCCCGATGCTCCCGTCCCGAGCGCTTCGCTGACGGCCCGTTCGATCATCGCGCGGGGCACCGGGTTGATCGCCGGACCGCCGATCTCCAAGCCGAGCCCCGGCTTCGTCACGACGCCGACGCCCTCGCCGCCTTCGAGTTCGATTCCCCCGCCCGCGAGGCTGATCGCACTCTGCGTCGCAGCCGCAGCCGCGCCGACACCCTTCCCTTCCCGCCACGACACGGTCGCGGTCAGGTGAGCGCCGTGCGTGACGTCAGGGTCGTCGCCGGCATCCTTGACCACGACGGCCTGCCAGGCGCCGGGCTTCAGCTCTTCGCAGCGCTCGACCGGGAACGTCACCCGCTGCGCCCATTGGCCGTCCTTGCCGGGCAGCGCCACCTCGACCCGCTCGGTGGGCTTGCCCGAGAGCAGCGCGAACGTCGCCGCCTTCGCCGCCGCCGCCGAGCAGGTCCCGGTGGTCCAGCCGCTGCGCAACGCCTTGCCGCCGCGCGTCTTCATGGTGCGCGGCAGGTCGGGCTCGCGAAGTTCGCTCACGTCGGGACCCTACTTCGGGTCCGGCAGCGCGGCCTGCCG